>Ga0255338_1002941_pt1 | contig 22327 bp, 17 predicted proteins | sample MeOH1_35cm_T4_19_FD_203715 | JGI IMG/M metagenome (GOLD analysis project Ga0255338, IMG submission 203715) | Sandy soil microbial communities from University of British Columbia, Vancouver, Canada - MeOH1_35cm_T4_195 | ecosystem: Engineered > Artificial ecosystem > Sand microcosm > Unclassified ...
TCGGAGAAGGTGCCGGCGCCGCCCTCGCCGAACTGCACGTTCGATTCCGGGTCGAGCACGCCGCGCCGCCACAGGCCCCAGGTGTCCTTGGTGCGCTCGCGCACCACCTTGCCGCGCTCGAGGATGATCGGCCTCAGGCCCATCTGCGCCAGGATCAGCGCGGCGAACAGCCCGCACGGCCCGGCGCCGACGACGACCGGGCGCGGGCCGCCGCGGCCGGGCGGAACGGTGGCGACGAAGCGATAGTCGGTGTCGGGCGTCGGGCGGACCTGCGGGTCGCCGGCGAAGCGCTTGAGCACCGCCGCCTCGTCCCGCAGCGTCACGTCGACCGAGTAGATCGTCAGGATGGCGGACTTGCGCCGCGCGTCGTGGGCGCGGCGGGCGACGGCGAAGTCGACGAGATCCTCGGAGGTGACGCCGAGGCGCTCAAGGATGGCGGCGGGGAGGGCCTCCGGCGGGTGGCCGAGGGGCAGCTTCAGCTCAGACAGACGTAACATCGAAAGACCCGGCCGGACCCGATTGCAGCGGGCGATCCATAGCATGTCCGTGCCGCGCCGCAGCGCCGCGGGCGTGGCCGTCGGCGCGCCGATGCTCTCCCCCGGCCGCGGCTGAGAACGACGACGCTGCCGGCGTCCGGGTTCCCGGCGTCCATGGCCGGGCGCAGCTGCACGAGCCTCGAGCCGCGCGGGAACGGCGTGCGGTGGTCGGCTGTCCGGCAAGTCGATCGGGCCGGCGTGGCGTCACAGGTCCGCGATGCTCGGGCCCGGATCAGTTTCCGTCCCGCTCCGCCCGCGTGCGATCGAGAAAGGCGATCAGCGATTCGCTGGCGCCGAGGATGTGGTCGCGGGTGAGCTCGGCCGCCTTCTCGACGTCGCGCGCGATGCAGGCCTGCAGGATGCCCTCGTGCTCGCGGCGGGCGCGCGCCATGCCGTCGGTGAGGACGAGCTGGGCGCGCAGATAGCGGTCGACGCGATCGAGCGCGGCGCTGATCGTCTGCAGGTAGTAGGGCCGGCCGGCCGCCTCGTAGAGGCTGTAGTGGAAGCGGCGGTTGAGCTCGCCCCATCGGGAGGAATCGGGCTCCGTCGAGAAGGCGAGGGCGAGCTGCTCGGCGTTTTCGAGCGCCGCGTCGGACATGCGCGCGACGGAGTGGCGGAGCACCTCGGGCTCGAGCAGCGCGCGGAACTCGAAGATCTCGCGGACCTCGTCCGTCGACAGCGTGGTGACAACGGCGCCGCGATAGCGCTGCGTCGAGACCAGCCCCTGCTCCTCCAGCCGGGTCAGCGCCTCGCGCACCGGAATGCGGGAGACATTGAACATCCGGGCGATCTGATCCTGCCGCAGCACCTGGCCTTCGGTGACGTCGCCCTTGGCGATCGCCTCCCGCAATGCCTCGAAGATGACGTCGGACGCCGACGCCATCTGGGCGATGTCGGTTGCCTTCACCTTCACAGGGCCCGCCTCCCGGAACCGTTCCGCCACCTGACCACCAAGCCTCGGTCTCAATTAGCGCACTTACGACGCCGCTTGCATTCCCGTCCGCGGCAGACCGGGCGGCCCGCCGCGCGCGTCGCGCGGCGGGCCTCGCTGCATCGAAAAAAGGATATTGCAAATTGGATCCAAAAAATAGAAGCTCTTCCGGTCGCCCGATGGCGATAATCCGGGCAGCGCCAAAGACTGCTCAAAAAACAGCATTCCCTCCAGAGGAGAGCCATCTATGGCTAAGGGATTCGGGGTCCTCGCCGCCGCGGTGCTGGCGCTTGCGACCGTGCCACCGGCGCAGGCCGACAAGCTCGACGACATCATCGCTTCCGGCACGCTGCGCTGCGCGGTCGTGCTCGACTTCCCGCCGATGGGGTCGCGCGATGCCGACAATAACCCGATCGGCTTCGACGTGGACTACTGCAACGATCTCGCCAAGGCCCTCGGCGTGCAGGCCGAGATCGTCGAGACGCCGTTCCCGGATCGTATTCCGGCCCTCATCTCCGGTCGCGTCGACGTCGGCGTCGCCTCGACCTCCGACACGCTGGAGCGGGCCAAGACGGCCGGCTTCACCATCCCCTACTTCGCCTTCAAGATGGTCATCCTGACCAGGGACGGCCTCGGGCTCGACACCTACGACAAGCTGAAGGGCCGCAAGGTCGGCTCGGTCGCCGGCACCTTCGAGGCGCTGGCGCTGGAGAAGGACGTCAACGCCTGGGCCGATCCGAACGGCTCCTTCCGCGGCTACCAGACCCAGGCCGACGTGTTCCTGGCGCTCGCGCAGGGCCAGATCGAAGCGACCGTCGTCACCTCCACCGTCGCCGCGGCGATCGTCAAGGAGGGCAAGTACCAGGGTCTCGCCATGACCGGCGACGCTCCCTACGACATCGACTACGTGGCGCTGATCGCGCTGCGGCACGAACAGGGCCTGATCAACTATCTCAACCTGTTCATCAACCAGCAGGTCCGCACCGGCCGCTACAAGGCGCTCTACGAGAAGTGGATCGGCCTCGGCGAGGCGCCGAACCTGACCGTCACCGGCGTCTACCGCTGATCGGGCGGCGGGCCGGCGCGATCCGGCCCGCCCTCGGCATCGGCCGCCGGGCGGCGGGAGCGTGTCTCGGCAGGCCCGGGACCGCCCGGGCGGCCCCGGGCCTGCGATCCTGGACGGCGCATCGGAGCGACGAGCGCGAGCGATGAACTACACCTTCCATTGGCGGCCCGCCCTGCAAGCCCTGCCGGACATGCTGGCCGGGGCGCTGGTGACGCTCGAGGTCGCCGTGCTGTCCATGCTCCTCGGCGTGTTCTTCGCGGTGCTGCTGGCGCTCGCCTCCGGCTCGCAGGTGCGGGCGCTACGCGCCGCCGCCGCAATCTGGGTCGAGCTCGCCCGCAACACCCCGGCGCTGTTCCAGGTCTACATGGCCTATTTCGGCCTCGGCTCGCTCGGCATCCACCTCGACTCCTTCCCGGCGCTGCTCGCCGGCATCACCTTCAACAACGCCGGCTATCTCGCCGAGACGTTCCGTGGCGGCCTCAGGGCGGTGCCGCAGACGCAGGTGCGCGCCGCCCGCTCGCTCGGCATGGGGCCGGTGCAGGCGTTCCGGCTGATCGTGCTGCCGCAGATGTTCCGCGTCGTCTTCTATCCCCTGACCAACCAGATGGTCTGGGCCATCCTGATGACCTCGCTCGGCGTCGTCGTTGGCCTCAACGACGACCTGACCGGCGTGACCCAGGATCTCAACGTCAAGTCGTTCCGCACGTTCGAGTTCTTCGCCATTGCGGCGGTCATCTACTACCTGATCGCCAAGCTCGTGACGCTGTCGGCGCGGCTGATGGCGTGGCGGCTGTTCCGCTACTGAGGGAGGTCGGCCGTGCTCGAGACTTCCTTCACCCTCAATGACCTCTGGTTCATGCTGAGGGGCGCCGGCGTCACCCTGTCGATCACCTTCTGGGCGGTCGCGGGCGGAACCCTGCTCGGCGTCCTGTTCGGCCTCGCCCGGGCGACGGCGCCGTGGTGGCTGAACGCGCCGATCGGCTTCGTGCTCGACATCTTCCGCTCGGTGCCGCTGCTGATCCAATTCGTGCTGGCGAACTCCGTCAAGTCGATCGTCGGACTGAACGCCTCGGCGTTCACCGTCGGCTGCGTCGTGCTGGCGGTCTACACGGCGGCCTACTGCACCGAGATCGTCCGCGCCGGCGTCCTCGCGGTCCCGCCGACGACGCGGCGGGCGGCCCGCTCGCTGGGGCTCACCTGGCGCCAGGACCTCACCGGGATCGTCTTCCCGATCGCGCTGCGCGTGGTGCTGCCGAGCTGGATCGGCCTGACGCTCGGCGTGATGAAGGATACCGCGCTGGTGCTGTGGATCGGCATCGTGGAGCTGCTGCGCTCCTCGCAGATCATCGTCACCCGCATCCAGGAGCCGCTGTTCGTGCTCTCGATCGCCGGGCTGATCTACTTCCTGATGAGCTTCCCCATCGCCCGCCTCGGCGCGCGTCTGGAGAAGAGGTGGCGCGAAAATGATTGAGATCGACGACGTCCACAAGTCCTTCGGCTCGCTCGAGGTGGTGCGGGGCGTGACGATGACCGTCGAGAGGGGCGAGGTGGTCTCGGTGATCGGCGGCTCCGGCTCGGGCAAGTCGACGCTGTTGATGTGCATCAACGGCCTCGAGCCGATCAACTCGGGGCGCATCGTCGTCGACGGCACCGAGGTGCACGCGCGCGGCACCGATCTCAACAAGCTGCGCCGCAAGATCGGCATCGTCTTCCAGCAGTGGAACGCCTTCCCGCACCTCACGGTGCTGGAGAACGTCATGCTCGCGCCCCGCAAGGTGCTGGGCAGGAGCAAGGCCGAGGCCGAGGCCATCGCCGTGGAAAAGCTCTCCCACGTCGGCCTGGCGGAGAAGCTCGGGGTCTTTCCGTCCAAGCTCTCCGGCGGCCAGCAGCAGCGCATGGCGATCGCCCGGGCGCTCGCCATGTCGCCCGATTACATGTTGTTCGACGAGGTGACCTCGGCGCTCGATCCGCAGCTCGTCGGCGAGGTGCTCGACACCATGCGGCTGCTGTCCTCCGAAGGCATGACGATGATCGTCGTCACGCACGAGATCGCCTTCGCCCGCGAGGTGTCGAACCGCGTCGCCTTCTTCCACAAGGGCAGGATCCACGAGATCGGCCCGCCCGGCCAGGTCATCGGCAATCCGCGCGAGCCGGAGACGGCCGCCTTCCTCAAGTCCGTCCTCTGAAGACGTCCAGAATTTCGATTCCCTAGGAGAAGAAAAGATGTGGACTGGTGTCCTCCCCGCCGTCACGGCGAAGTTCAAGCCGGACGGCTCGCTCGACCACCAGGAGATGGAGCGCTGCTTCGCCTTGCAGATCGACGCCGGCGTCGACGGGCTGATCGTCAACGGCTCGCTGGGTGAGGGCCCGATGCTGTCGCACGACGAGCGGCTGGCGGTCCTGAACACCGCCAGGGGGGTCGCGGGCGGGCGCCCGGTGCTGATGACGGTGGCCGAGGCGGCGACCCGCGACGCCGCCGCGCTCGCCGCCCGTGCCGCCCGGCAGGGCGCCAGCGGCCTGATGGTGGTGCCGAGCACCATCTACCACAGCAATCCGAAGGAGACGGTGGCGACGCTGCGCGCCGTCGCCGCGGCCGCCGACCTGCCGGTGATGATCTATTCCAACCGCATCGGCTACCGCGTCGACGTCACCGTCGACATCATGGAGGAGCTCGCGGCCGACGAGCGCTTCGTCGCGATCAAGGAATCCTCCGACGACATCCGCCGCACCATCGACATCTTCAACCGCCTCGGCGACCGCTACGCCGTGCTGACCGGCGTCGACAACCTCGCCTACGAGGCGCTGACCGTCGGCGCCGTCGGCTGGGTCGCCGGCCTCGTCGTCGCCTTCCCGCACGAGACGGTGGCGATCTACCGGCTGGTCAAGGCGAAGCGCTACGACGAGGCGCTCGCCATCTATCGCTGGTTCCGCCCGCTGCTCGATCTCGACGTATCGACCTACCTCGTGCAGAACCTGAAGCTGGTCGAGGCGCTGGTGGTCGGCACGACGGAGGCGGTGCGCGCGCCGCGCCTGCCGCTCGAGGGCGCCGAGCGCGCCAGGGTCGAGCGGCTGGTGCGCGAGGCGCTGGCGAGCCGCCCGAGCCTGGCGAAGGCGGCGTGATCGTGCGGTGGCGGCGGTCATGAGCGAGGAGATCGCGATCGTCGGCGCCGGCATCGTCGGCCTCGCCGTCGCGTTCCGTCTGCAGCGCGACGGCCGCCGGGTGGCGCTCGTCGAGCGCGGCGGCGTGGCGGAGGCGGCGAGCTTCGGCAACGCCGGCGCCTTCGCCTTCTCCGACGTGCTGCCGCTCGCCTCGCCGGGCATGCTGCGCAAGGCGCCGAAGTGGCTTCTCGACCCGCTCGGGCCGCTGTCCATCCCGCCGGCCTACCTGCCGCGCATCGCGCCGTGGCTGGTGCGCTTCTGGCGCGCCAGCCTGCCGGACCGCTACCGCGCCAGCGTCGCCGCCCAGTGCGAGCTGATGCGACTGTCGGCGCGCGGCATGGACGCCATGGTCGCGGCCGCCGGCCTTGCCGGCCACGTGCGCAGCGACGGCAACCTGCAGCTCTACGAGAGCGAGGCCGAGCTCGCCGCCTCGCAGCCGGGCTGGGAGGCGCGCGCCCGCGAGGGCATCGCCTTCGAGCATGTCCGCGGCGCCCGGCTCGCCGAGCTACAGCCGGGGCTTTCGCCGCGCTTCGTCGCCGGCAGCTTCACGCCGCACTGGCAGACGGTCGACGACCCCTACCGCTTCGCCATGGCGCTGTTCGACCGGGTGATGGGGCAGGGGGCGCGGCTCGTCCGCGGCGACGTCGCGGAGGTGCTGCCGGCCGAGGCCGGCGTGCTGCTGCGGCTCGCCGACGGCACGACGAGCCTTGCCGCGGCGGCGGTGATCGCCGCCGGCGCGTGGTCGCGCCCGCTCGCCGCGCGGCTCGGCGACCGCGTCCCGCTCGAGACCGAGCGCGGCTACAACACGACGCTGCCGCCCGGCGCCTTCGACCTGCGCCGCCAGCTCACCTTCGGCGGGCATGGCTTCGTCGTCACGCCGCTTGCCACCGGCGTCCGCGTCGGCGGCGCGGTCGAGCTCGGCGGGCTGAAGCGGCCGCCGAACTTCGCGCGCTCGGCGGCGATGCTGAAGAAGGCCGCGGCGTTCCTGCCGGGGCTGCGCACCGAGGGCGGCAGGCAGTGGATGGGCTTCCGCCCGTCGCTGCCCGACACGCTGCCGGTGATCGGCCGCTCGTCGGCCTCCGCCCGCATTCTCTACGCCTTCGGGCACGGCCATTCCGGCCTGACCCAGTGCGCGGCGACGGCGCAGCTCGTCGCCGACCTCCTCGACGGCCGCCCGCCGGCCCTGTCGCTCGATCCGTTCCGACCCGATCGCTTCTGATCTCCGAGAGACCGATCTTCGCGAGGCCCTATGGCGCGACACAGCTTCTTCTGCATAGACGGCCACACCTGCGGCAACCCGGTGCGGCTCGTCGCCGGCGGCGGGCCGAACCTTGCCGGCGCCACCATGATCGAGAAGCGGGCGCACTTCCTCGCCGAGTACGATTGGATCCGCACCGGCCTGATGTTCGAGCCGCGCGGCCACGACATGATGTCCGGCTCGATCCTCTATCCGCCGACGCGCCCCGACTGCGACGTCGCCATCCTGTTCATCGAGACCTCCGGCTGCCTGCCGATGTGCGGCCACGGCACCATCGGCACGGTGACGATGGCGATCGAGCACGGGCTCGTCACGCCGCGCACGCCGGGCACGCTCAGGCTCGACACGCCGGCCGGGCCGGTCGTGGCGCGGTACCGGCAGGAGGGGCAGTTCGTCGAGGAGGTGCGCATCACCAACGTGCCGGCCTTTGTCCATTCGCGCGGCCTGACCGCGACGTGCCCGGGCCTCGGCGAGGTGACCGTCGACGTCGCCTACGGCGGCAACTTCTACGCCATCGTCGAGCCGCAGCCGCATTTCCGCGACATGGCCGACTTCACCGCCGGCGAGCTGGTCGGGATGAGCGGCGGGCTGCGCCGGGCGCTGAACGAGAAATACGCCTTCGTGCACCCGGAGAAGCCGGAGATCCGCGGCCTCTCCCACATCCTGTGGACCGGGGCGCCGCGACACGCCGAGGCGCATGCGCGCAACGCCGTGTTCTACGGCGACAAGGCGATCGACCGGTCGCCCTGCGGCACCGGCACCTCGGCCCGCATCGCCCACTGGGTCGCGGCCGGTCGGCTCGCGGTCGGCGACGACTTCGTCCACGAGAGCATCATCGGCTCGCTGTTCAAGGGCCGCGTCGAGGCGGCCACCAGCGTCGGCGGCCGCGACGCGGTCGTCCCGTCGATCGGCGGCTGGGCCCGCACGACCGGCCTCAACACCATCTTCATCGACGACCGCGACCCCTTCGCGCACGGCTTCGTCGTGGCCTGAGGAACATGAGCATGAAGATCACCGGCATCAAGGCGTGGCAGGTCGACCTGCCGCTGAGGGAAGGCCGCTACAACTGGTCGAACGGCAACTTCGTCGAGGTGTTCGATACGACCGTCGTCGCCGTCGAGACCGACGCCGGCATCACCGGCTACGCCGAATGCTGTCCGCTCGGCTCCGCCTACCTGCCGGCCTACGCGCGCGGCGTCAGGGCGGGCATCGAGGAAATCGGGCCGAAGGTGATCGGCCTCGACCCGACCGACCTCGACGTCCTGAACCGGCACATGGACGCGGTCCTGCGCGGCCACCCCTACGTCAAGGCGCCGATCGACATCGCCTGCTGGGACATCCTCGGCAAGGCGACCGGCCTGCCGGTCTACAAGCTGCTCGGCGGTGCGGCGCAGGAGAAGGTGGCGCTCTACCGGGCGATCTCGCAGGAGGCGCCGGAGGCGATGGCGCGCAAGATCGCCGGCTACAAGGCCGAGGGCTACACCAAGTTCCAGCTGAAGGTCGGCGGCGACGCCGACGCCGACATCCTGCGCATCCGCGAGACGCGCGCCATCCTCGGCGAGCGCGACGTGCTCGTCGCCGACGCCAACACCGGCTGGACGCGGGCCGAGGCCGCGCGCATCGCCGCGGCGGTCGCCGATCTCGACGTCTATATCGAGCAGCCGTGCCCGACCTACGAGGAGTGCCTCTCGGTGCGCCGCCGGACGGCGCGGCCGTTCGTGCTCGACGAGGTGATCACCGGCGTCGAGACGCTGATGAAGGCGCTCGCCGACGACGCCATGGACGTCGTCAACCTGAAGATCTCCAAGGTCGGCGGGCTGACCAAGGCGCGGCTGATGCGCGACCTCTGCGTCGCCTCCGGCACGCCGATGACGATCGAGGACACCTGGGGCGGCGACATCGTCACGGCGACGATCGCCCATCTCGCCCGCTCGACGCCCGCGGAGTTCTCCTTCTCGGCGACGGACTTCAACAGCTACGGCACCGTCGACATCGCCGCGGGGGCGCCGCGGCGCGTCGACGGCTTCATGACGGCGCCGGACGCGCCGGGGCTCGGCGTCACGCCGCTGTTCGACGTGCTCGGCGATCCCGCCGTCACCATCGGCTGAAGGACAGGGACGATGCGCTCCTCCAAGGTCATTCACGTCGTCGGCTGCCATGCCGAGGGCGAGGTCGGCGACGTGATCGTCGGCGGCGTGGCGCCGCCGCCGGGCGCGACGGTGTGGGCGCAGTCGCGCTTCATCGCCGCCGACGGCGGCCTGCGCGACTTCGTGCTGCAGGAGCCGCGCGGCGGCGTGTTCCGCCACGTCAACCTGCTGGTGCCGCCGAAGCACCCGGATGCGGTCGCGGCCTGGATCATCATGGAGCCGGAGGACACGCCGCCGATGTCCGGCTCGAACTCCATCTGCGTCGCGACGGTGCTCCTCGACACCGGCATCGTGCCGATGGAGGAGCCGGAGACGCGCATGGTGCTGGAGGCGCCCGGCGGGTTGATCGAGGCGACCGCCTATTGCCGCGACGGCAAGGCCGAGCGGATCCGGGTGCGGAACCATCCCTCCTTCGCCGACAAGCTCGACGCCAAGCTCGAGCTCGAGGGCCATGGCACGCTGACCGTCGACACCGCCTATGGCGGCGACAGCTTCTGCATCGTCGATGCCCACGCGCTCGGCTTCGCGATCCGGCCGGACGAGGCGAAGGACCTCGCCGATCTCGGCATGCGGATCGTCAAGGCGGCGAACCAGCAACTCGGCTTCCGCCATCCGGAGAACCCGGACTGGGCGCACATCTCGTTCTGCCAGTTCGCAGCGCCGCTGACCGACGACGACGGCGTCGCCTCGGGCGCCAACGCCGTCGCCATCCGGCCCGGCAAGATCGACCGCTCGCCGTGCGGCACCGGCTGCTCGGCACGGCTGGCCGTGCTGCACGCCAAGGGCGTCCTGAAGATCGGCGACCGCTTCGTCGGCCGCTCGATCATCGGCTCGCGCTTCGACTGCCGGGTGGAGGCCGAGGCGACCATCGGCGGCCGGCCGGGCATCGTGCCGTCGATCATGGGGCGCGCCTGGATCACCGGCACGGCGCAACTCATGCTCGATCCGAACGACCCCTGGCCGACCGGCTACCGCCTCACCGACACTTGGCCGCTCTGGCAGGGGTGAGCGGCGGGCGCTCACGCCGCGACGGCGGCCGCGCCGCGGCGCCGCGCGCGCCGCCTCAGCGGCTGCCGTCGCCGGCGGGTGGCGGGGCGGCGTCGCCGGCTGCCGCATCCGGCGAGAAGCACCGGTAATAGGCCGCGAGCTTCGTCGACCGGGTACACGCGTCGAAGAAGCCGAGCTCGTCGTCGAACTCGTACTGCATGTAGGGCGCGATCAGGTAGCGGACCGTATCGTCGTCGGAGTTGCCGAAGCGGTCGAGCGTGCCCTCGAGCTCCGGGCTCACCGTCAGGATGGCGTCCAGCAGCTCGTTTCCCTTGATGAAGTTGTCGGGTAGCTGATCGAACGGGCCGTCGAGATAGTTGTTGACGCTCGTGTTGCCGCCGTGCACGCCGACGAGGATGCGGCGCTCGGCGAAGCGATCCCGGTAGAAGGCGAAGCCGGTGCGTCGGCCGATCACGATGTTCTCCGACGCCGCCGACGGGTAGAGCTCGTCGGCGGTGGGCACGGTTTCGTCGAGAATGAACAGGAACAGCTTCTGCTGCGGGTTGAAGACGAGGAAGAAGCGGACGCCGGATTCGTCGAAGACGGGTCCCAGGTATTTCTCCTGCTGACGCACCGCCGCCGGCGGCGGCGTCACGGTGGAGAGATCGTTCAGCTCGAAGACGACGCTGCGACCCGCGGCCGTGACTCGGTAGACGAGATCCCGCAGCCTCTCGACCACGACGCCGTCCGATGCGCCGAGGATGGCCGTGTGGTCGTGCTCATCCTGTTGCCACGCCGTGAAGTCCTTGAAATAGGTGATGTGCACCTTGCCGGCGTCGCGCGTTTCGACGTCGAAGCGAAGATTTCCGGCCCACCGGATGCCGCCATGAACGAAGGAGAAGTAGAAGTAGTTCTCCGTCGGGTACACCTTGACGGTATCCGGCAGGCTGTCCAGTACATACGTGAAGACCGACATGATATTGTCGACGTCGAGGGTATTGTCGGCCTGCGTCTCCTCTATGTATTGCTGATTTGTATATAGCTTCGGCAGCGGCGCCGGGCTGTCCGCGTCAGCGGGGCCCGCGAGCGTCGCGGCGAGCAGCATCGCGGCGATCCATGGCGGGCGTCGAGCGAGCGTCGACGCCCGTCGCAGCGCGAGCACGCCGCTTCGTCCCGCTGTCGCCAAAGGCGGCGCGCCGCCGTCGGCCGATTGCCGCGCGGCCCTCGCCCGCTCCGCGCTCATCGTTCCTCCTGCCGCGAGCGGCTGCGGTTGTGGACGGGCACGCCGTGGCGCTGCTGCTTCTGCGACTGCGCGTGCGGCTGCTTGGCGCCGCCGTCCTGCCGCTGCCTGGACTGGCTGCGTTTGTGGACGTTGGCTCCGTCGCGATGCTGCGACTGCGCCCGTGCGTGCTTGCCGCCGCCATCCTGCTTCTGCTTCGACAGGCTGCGGCTGTGGGCGCTGCCGCCGTCACGCTTCTGCGACTGGGCCTTGGCGTGCTTGGCGCCGCCGTCATGCTTCTGCGACTGCGACCGGGCATGCGTGGCGCCGTCGCCCGGCTGCGAGCGGGCGCGGCTGTGGGCGGTGGCGCCGTCACGCTTCTGCGACTGGGCCTTGGCGTGCGTGGCGCCGCCGTCACGCTTCTTCGACTGCGACCGGGCATGCGTGGCGCCGTCGCTCTGCTGCGAGCGGGTGCGGCTGTGCACGTTGGCACCGTCGCGATGTTGCGAGCGTTCGCGGGAGTGCTTGGCGCCGTCGTCCGGCCGCTGCTGCGAGCGGGTGCGGCTGTGGACGCTGGCGCCGTCGCGATGCTGCGAGCGTTCGCGGGAGTGCTGCTGATCGAGGGAGCGCTGACGGGCATGGTGCTGATCCAACGACCGCTGACGAGCGTGCTGCTGGTCCAGCGACCGCTGGCGTGCGTGCTGCTGCTCGCGAGACCTGTGCGTGTCGTGGACGCGGTGCAACGAGTCGGCGCGGCCGTGCGATGACCGATCCCTGTCGTGCCATGACCGGTCCCTCGAGTGCCACGAGCGGTCCTTGCCGTGCCACGAGCGATCGCGGCTATGCCAGGACTGCCGTTTGTCGTGCCAGGAGCTGTTGCGCCAGTGCCAGGACCTCGGCTTGGCGTGCCACGACTGGGCCTTCCAGTGCCAGGTCAGGTCGCGACTGTGCCACGAGCGGCCGACATTGTGCCAGGAGCCGTTGCGCCAGTGCCACGAGCGATCACGCCAGTGCCAGGAGCGCTCCCTGGAGTGCCACGAGCGGTCGCGCGAATGCCACGACCCGGCCCGCCAATGCCACGAGCGGTCGCGGCTGTGCCACGAGCGGTTCCGATAGTGCCAGGATTGGTCGCGATCGTGCCACGACCAGCTGCGCTCGTGCCAGGACCGGTTGACGTTGTGCATCGGCGAGGCGTTGCGCATGTGCGTCATGTCGCGCAGATGCACGGGCGGGGGCAGCACCGGCACGGCAAAGTCGGGCGGAGCAAGGATGCCGTAATCGACGGCGGCGCAGCGTTCGAAGACGTCGACGTCGCCGCTGAAGGTCGCCTCGTTGCGATCGACGCCCGTGTCGAGCAGGTTGCCGGTCGGATCGAGATTGATGTCGGAATCGATCATGTACGACGACGATGGTCCGTCGGGCGGTGTCGCCGGGCCGGACGGCGGAGGTGCCAGGGCCGCGTCGGGCAGGATCTCCTGCGCCAGGTCGGCCGGCGTCCCCTGCAGGCCGTCGACCCAACTCGTGTCGTCGAACGCACCGCTGCCGGGGTCGAGGCAGGCGCCGCGCGGCGAACACAGATTGTCGCCGGTCATCCAGACGAACTCGTTCGGCCGCGCCGGGTCGATCGTCCCGTCGTCGCCATAGCCGAAGCCGAAGTCGCAGCCGCCGCCGCCGCTGGCGCGCAGCCGCGGCAACCCATGCTCCTGGCGCTCGTAGAAGCCGACGTCGTAGCGGCCGGCGGGGCGCCAGACGGCGTCGGCGCCGATCTCGTAGCGCAGCACGCGGGATTCGTGAGGGGAGGCGAACGGATCCGCCGCGTCTAGCCCCAGGTTTCGGGTGCCGCCGCGCTCCGACAGGAGCATCGCGCCCTGCGGCGCGCAGTGCGAAAACTCGATGTCGGAGATCGGCCGGCTGTTGCCGGCCATCGCGCCCGTCGTGAAGAAGTCCGGCAGGACGAACTCGCGGCGGACGCTCGCGGTGTCGAAGCCGCCGTCCTTGCCGATGCGGACCGACCAGACCGAATTGCGGCGATCGTCGCCGGCGTCGGCCCAGGCCGGATTGCCGAGCGCCTCGCTGCCCCACACGGCGTAGTGAAGCCGCACCTCGTCGCGCGCGTCGTCGCGCCGGACGGCGAGGCCCCAGACGCGACGGCGGAAGTCGGCGTGGTTCCAGCATTCGGGATGGCGCTCGAAGGGACCGGCGGAACAGTTGCCGAGGCGGGCGGCGGTGGCCGGATCGAAGCCCACGGGGGCCAGCGAAAGCGCCTGCCCGCTCGCCGCGTCGACGAAGCCGGGCCGGCCCTCGATGCCGTGGTCATAGCGGCCGAGATCGGTGCCGTCGTCGACGGACAGCCGGTGGATCATGCCGGTCTCCAGATCGGAGACGTAGAGCTGCCGGTTCCAGCGGTCGTAGGCGATGTTGCCGAGCGCCGCGCCGGTGTTGCGTCGCCCGTCGAGGGTGACCTCGGCGAAGAATTCCGGGACGTAGCCGGTTTCCGGCGACAGCCGGTAGATCGTCCCCGGACCGCCTTCCGGGCCCCACATGCCGGCCATCCACTCCGTCGTGCCCGGCGACAAGTGCAGGCCGAAGGCGGATGTCGCGGTGACGAAAATGTTGGGGCCGACGCTGTCGTCGATGGCGATGCCGAAGACCTGGCCGACGTCGGCGGCCGTCGCCGGCGCCCGCTGCGGCTCGCCGATCAAATGCTGCCCGAGGGCCGGCTCGGCCAGATTGCGCAGGTCGACGATGCTGCCGACGACGCCGTTGAGGTCGATGACGGTGGCCGGGCCGGCCGGACCCGGCTCCTGCACGGTCCCCGAGAAGCGGGTGTGATAGGCCTCTCCCGCCTCCAGCGGCGGGCCGCCGAGGGGCGCCGGCGGCGCCGCCACTTCAGCCGGCGCCTGGCCGTAGTCCGGCGGCGCCTGGTCGGCGATGCCGCCGTCCGGAGGCGGCGGCGCGGGTGTTCCGGTGGCTCCGGGCCCCGTGGCGCCCGCCGCGGAGGGAGGCGGTTCGGCGTCGTCGGGCGGCGGTGGCGGCGGGACGTAGTCGGGCGGCGGCGGCGGCGCATCGGGCGGCGGCGGGGCCGCCTGCGATTGCGGCGTGTCCGGCGCCGACGTCTGCGCGCCGGCCGCGATAGGCAGAAGACACACGGCCGTCGCCGCGATCATCGCCAATCCGAAGATCGGCAGTCCCAGGCGAGCCCGTGTGTGCATTGGCCACCCCTCCGCGCGTCCGCGACCGAGCCGCCACTATTCGCGGTGGCCAAGTCCTGTCGCGGATTTCGCCCGCGCCAGCGCTCCCTCGCTCGGCCGCTCTTCTTCCAGGTCAAGGCCGGGTCGGCGCATTCCGCCTCGCCGACACTGCCGTCCGTCGGCTTCGGATCAGGCGTCACCTTGATCGGATGCCGGCCGGCCGGGCAATGATCTTGATCAACAGGTGTTCCGAAGCCGCCTGTCGGCGGGAACATCCTGCGAGAACGCTGTTGATAGGCGTTCCCACGGGCAATGCCGCGGCTCGGCGGCACGTCCGGGAGCCGGCAGAATGAAATGCCCGCGGCGCGACGGGCACATCGCGGTGGCCAGGCGGCCCCGCGCCGGCCGCCGTGGCGGCGCTCAGCCGATCAGCCAGGCGTGGTCGGGGTCGTTGTGGAACCGCCAGATCCGCTTCGGCCCGGCCATGACGTTGAGATAATAGAGCGTGTAGCCGTGCGGCGCGGCCACCGGGTGGTAGCCGGAGGGCACCAGCACGACGTCGCCGTCCTCGACCGCCATCGTCTCGTCGAGGCTGCGGTCGTCGCTGTAGACGCGCTGGAAGGCAAAACCCTGCGGCGGCTCGAGGCGGTGGTAGTAGGTCTCCTCGAGGAGCGATTCCTCCGGCAGCGCGTCGCGGTCGTGCTTGTGTGGCGGGTAGGACGACCAGTGGCCGCCGGGGGTGATCACCTCGACGACGAGCAGGCTCTCGGCGATCGGCGAGGTCTCGGGCAGGATGTTGCGGACGTTGCGGACGTTGGTGCCCTTGCCGCGCACCTCCTCGCCGACGTCGGCGGGGGCGATCAGCGTCGGCGCCCCGGCGCCGCTGCCGGGCGCCGTGCACACCGCGAGCTCGCAGTCGCCGACGGCGTCGACCCGCCACGGCTCGCCCGCCGGGACGTAGACCGAATGGCCCGGCCCCTCGAACGGGCTCGCCCGCCCCCCGACGATGCCGAAGTCGGTGCCGCCCGCCTCGATCCGGGCGCGGCCGGCGACGAGGACGAGGCAGGCCTCGCGCCCGGCCTCGCCGCCTACCGCCGTCTGCCCGTCGGCGAGGCGGTGGACGGCAAAGCCGACATAGGTCCAGCCGGCCGAGGCCGGCGTGATCGCGTGAATGCGCCCGTCCTCGGCGGCGGCGGACGGCTTGACGAGGAGATTCGGCATGGCGCGCCTCCACGGGGCAGGTTCTCAGGCGGCCGCGGCGGCGAGCCCCGCCGCGGCGGCGAAGCGGGCGAGGTTGGCGTGCCCCAGCTTCGCATAGGCGAGCGGGTTCGCCTTCTCCGGGTCCTGCTCGGCCTCGACGACGAGCCAGCCGGAATAGTCGGGAAGCTCCCGCAGCACTGCGACGAAGTCGACGCAGCCGTCGCCCGGCACGGTGTAGACCCCGGCGACGACGGCGTCGAGGAAGGACAGGTCCTCGGCGACGACCTGTGCCATGACGTCGGCGCGCACGTCCTTGCAATGGACGTGGGAGATGCGGTCGCGATACCGCCGCGCCACGGCGACCGGGTCGGCGCCGGCGAAGGTCAGGTGGCCGGTGTCGAGCAGGAGATGCGCCGCCGGGCCGGTCGCCGCCATGAAGGCGTCGACGTCTTCGGCCGACTGCACGACCGTGCCCATGTGGTGGTGGTAGACGAGGCGGACGCCCTCGGCGAGGCAGGCCTCGGCCACCTGCGTCACCCGCCGGCCGAACTCGGCCCAGTCGCCCGGGCCCATCACCGGCCGCCGCGACAGCGGCGTGCCCTGCTCGCCGTGGATGGCGTTCGAGGTCTCGGCGAAGACGAGCACCGTCGCGCCGAGCGCCTTCAGGAGGTCGAGGTGCGGCCGCATCGCCGCGATCTCGGCTTCGGCGTCGCGCCTCAACAGCTCCGCCGAGTACCAGCCGGAGACGAGGTCGAGCCCATGCGCGGCGAGCACCGCCCGCAGCGCGCCGGCCTCGCGCGGGAACTTGTGGCCGAGCTCCATCCCCTCGAACCCCGCCTCGCGGGCCTCGGAAAGGCACGTCTCGAGCGGCGTCGCCCCGCCGAGGGATCTGAGGTCGTCGTTCGACCAGCCGATGGGATTGGCGCCGATGCGGATGGGCATGGGTGGGGTCCTCTAATGTCGATGCATCAGTCCTCCCCCTGCACCGAAACCGGGTGTTCCCGGTTTCGGCCTTGAGAGAGACCCAGTCGGCAACAGCCGACTTGGGTGGGGAGGACAGCCGGCGAAGCCGGCAGGTGGGGGCCAGTGCCGCGACGCCGGCTGCGAGCGCAGACTGACCCCACCCTGGCGAACTGCGGTCGCCTGTCCCTCCCCCTGGCAGGGGAGGGACGGCCTCTCACCCCCCCGCCTCCCGCGCGGCGAGCGCCCTCTCGTAGGCCGCCCGCGCCGCGCGCACCTCGGCGCGCTCGGAGACCTCGGGCACCGCGACCTCCCACCAGTGGCCGCCGGCCTCGGTCGTGACCATCGGGTCGGTGTCGACGACGAGGACGGTGGTCCGGTCGGCGGCCCGCGCCCGGGCGAGCGCCGCCTCGAGCTCGGCGATGCCGGACACCTTCTCGGCGATCGCCCCGAGGCTCGCGGCGTGGGCGGCGAAGTCGATCGCCGGCAGCGTCTCGTGGCGGGCGTCGGCGAGGAGGTTGTTGAAGGACGCGCCGCCGGTCGCCCGCTGCAGGCGGTTGATGCAGCCGAAGCCGCGGTTGTCGAGGACGACGACGACGAGCTTCAGCCCGAGCATCACCGAGGTGGCGATCTCGGAGTTCATCATCAGGTAGGAGCCGTCGCCGACCATCACGGTGACCTGCCGGTCGGGGCGGGCGAGCTTGACGCCGAGCCCGCCGGCGATCTCGTAGCCCATGCAGGAATAGCCGTATTCGAGGTGGTAGCCGCCGGGCTCGGCCGTCTCCCACAGCTTGTGCAACTCGCCCGGCAGGCCGCCGGAGGCGCCGACGAGGATGTCGGAGGGCTTCGACGCGCGCTGCACGGCGCCGATCACCTGGGCGTCGGAGGGAAGCGCGGCGTTCGTCGCGGCGGTCGCCCGGGCGGCGGCGGCACGCCAGTCGGACGTCAGCGCCGCCGCCTTCTCGCGCCAGCGCTCCGGCGCGCGGAGGGGGCCGATCGCGGCGGAGAGCGCCGCGAGCCCCTCGCGGGCGTCGGCGACGAGCGGTCGGGCGGCGTGCTTCGTCGCGTCGAAGGGCTGCACGTTGAGGCCGATCAGGCGCGGCTCGGCCGCCTTGAAGAGAGCCCAGGAGCCGGTGGTGAAGTCCTGCAGGCGGGTGCCGACGGCGAGGATCACGTCGGCTTCCTCGGCGAGCGCGTTCGCCGCGCTCGTCCCGGTGACGCCGATCGAGCCCATGGCGAGCGGGTGGTCGTGGGCGAGCGCGCCCTTGCCGGCCTGGGTCTCGGCGACGGGGATGCCGTGCGTCTCCGCGAAGCGGGCGAGGGCGGCGGTCGCCTCCGAATAGAGGACGCCGCCGCCGGCGACGATCAGCGGCCGCGCGGCGCCGGCGAGAAGCCGGGCGGCGGCCTCGAGCTCGTCGGCGTCCGGGCGCGGCCGCCGCGGCGTCCACAGGCGCGCCTCGAAGAAGCCGGCGGGGAAGTCGAACGCCTCGGCCTGGACGTCCTGGCAGAAGGCGAGGGTGACCGGCCCGCACTCCGCCGGATCGGTCAGCACGGCGAGCGCCCGGGGCAGGGCGGCGAGGAGCTGCTCGGGCCGCGCGATGCGGTCGAAATAGCGCGACACCGGGCGGAAGCAGTCGTTCGCCGTCGCCGTGCCGTCTGCGAAGGACTCGACCTGCTGCAGCACCGGGTCCGGCCGCCGGCCGGCGAAGACGTCGCCGGGGATCAGCAGCAGCGGCAGGCGGTCGACGTGGGCGACGGCGGCGGCCGTCACCATGTTGGTGGCGCCGGGGCCGATCGACGAGGTGCAGGCCATGAAGCGGCGGCGGAACAGCGCCTTCGAGTAGGCCGTGGCGGCGAGCGCCATCGCCTGCTCGTTGTGGGCGCGGAAGGTCGGCAGCGCGTCGCGGGCGTGCCACAGCGCCTCGCCCATGCCGGCGACGTTGCCGTGGCCGAAGATCGCCCAGACGCCGCCGCAGACCGGCACCCGCACCCCGTCGATCTCGGTCGCCTGCGCCGCGAGATAGCGCACGAGCGCCTGCGCCGCGGTGAGCCGGATGGTGGTCATCGTTTCCTCCCGAACGCATTATTCTTCGGCCGGCGTCTCTGGCCGGCGTCCGCCGTTCGTCCTCCCCCTGCCAGGGGGGAGGACAGCCGCGCCGCCAGGCGCGGCAGGTGGGGGCCAGTGCTGCGACGCCGCACCTTGCGCCGACTGGCCCCACCCTGCCGGCTTCGCCGGCTGTCCCTCCCCCTGGCAGGGGAGGGACCAGGCGCGCCTCCGTTCTCACGCCCTTCTCACGCCGCCCGCCGCCGCGCCGTCGCGGCGGCCCACGCCTCGACGAGGCGGGCGAAGCGGGTCGCCATGTCGGCGATCGCCGCCTCGTCGTCGATGCGGCCGGAGAGCCAGCCCTCGGCGGCGGCGGCGAAGATCGAGCGGCCGATGGCGAAGCCCTTCACCACCGGCGAGGCGGTGGCCGCCTGGAAGGCGCGGACGAGATCCTCCTCCGGCGCCTCGAGGCCGAGCAGCACGACGCCGCGGCAATAGGGATCGCCGGCCTCGATGGCGCGGGCGACGTTCGCCCAGGCGCGCTCGCTCGGCTGGCCCTCGAGCTTCCACCAATCGGGCTTGATGCCGAGGCGATAGAGCCGCTCGACGAGGCTCGCCACCGTCGTGTCGCCGATCGGGCCGTGCTTCGAGGCGATGATCTCGACGAGCAGCTCGCGGCCGACGGTGCGCGCCGCGTCGTGGAGGGCGAGGAGCTTCTCCTCCTGCGCCGCCTTGAGCTCGGCCGGGTCGTCCGGATGGTAGAAGCACAGGCACTTGATGGTGTGGATCACCGGCCACTCGACGAGGTGCGAGCCGAGGTCGGCGACGTCCTCGAAGGCGAGCGGCCGCGAGCCCGGCTTCTCCACCGGCCGGCCGATCCAGAAGTCGTGGCCGGCGGCGTCGTAGAGCGCCTCGCGCCCGTGGATGCCGTCGAGGAGGACGCCGAAGCCCGGCCGGCCGTCGGCGACGCGGGCGGCGGCGGCGACCGCGAGGCGCTTGAACGGGGCGATCAGGGCGCGGTCGGCGCCGAGCCGGTCGGCGAGATCCTCGAGCTGGACGCGGTGGTCGATGGCGAGCGCCATCAGCCCCTCCGGCCGCGGCCGGCGCGTCGTCGCCCAATGGATGTGGGAAAGGTCCGGGTCCTTCCGCAGCTCCGGCGTGCGGCCGCCGTGGGCGAGGAAGCGGGCGAGCTCGGGCCAGGTCGGGTATTCCGGCGCGCAGAGCAGGCGGGAGACGGCGAAGGCGCCGCAGGCGTTGGCCCAGGCGGCGCACGTCTCGAGCGGCTCGCCGCGGACCCAGCCGCGCAGGAAGCCGGCCATGAAGCCGTCGCCGGCGCCGAGCACGTTGTAGACGGCGACCGGGTAGCCCGGCCCGCGGATGCCGTCCGCGAGGTCTTTCGGGATCGCCCCGGTGAAGACGACGCAGCCCATCGGCCCGCGCTTCAGCACCAGCGTCGCCGCGGTCAGCGCCCTGACCGCGACGAGGGCGGCGCGGGTGTCCTCCGACCCGCCGGCGATGTGGAACTCCTCCTCGGTGCCGACGACGAGGTCCATGGCGGGCACGAGGCTCTGCAGGTGGCTGGTCACCGCGGCGGCGCGGACGTAGCGGCTCTCGCCGTCGCCGTGGCCGGCGACGCCCCACAGGTTCGGCCGGTAGTCGATGTCGAGGGCGACGCGGCGGCCGGCCGCCTTCGCAGCGGCGATCGCCTTGCGGCCGCAGGCGTCGACGTCGGGGCGCGAGAAGTGCGTGCCGGTGACGACGAGGGCGCTCGCCCGGGCGATGAAGGCCGGGTCGACGTCGGCCTCGGTCAGGCCCATGTCGGCGCAGTTCTCGCGGTAGAAGATGAGCGGGAAGGAGCGGTCGTCGCGCACGCCGAGGAGGACGAGGGCGGTGAGGCGGTCGGCATCGACCTTGACGCCCTCGGTCGCGACCCCCTCGCGGCCGAGCTGTTCCAGGACGAAGCGGCCCATCGCCTCGGCGCCGACGGCGGTGACGAGCCCGGCCTTGAGGCCGAGGCGGGCGCAGCCGACCGCCATGTTGGTCGGCGAGCCACCGACCGACTTGGCGAAGCTCGCGACGTCCTCGAGGCGGCCGCCGATCTGCTGGCCGTAGAGATCGACCGAGGCGCGGCCGTAGGTGATGACGTCGAGATCGGCAGCGGGCATCGTCGGCGTCCTCCTCGGCCCCGTCGGTCGGCGCCCCGTTCTCGCGCGTCGTCCGCGGGCATCGCTCCGGCCGACGCGGTGCGGCCATGTCGCGGCAGCGTGCATCAGCATGCGAAGCCGATGGGCCACAGCGTGCATCAGCATGCTGAACACGTTGCGCGGTGGACAATACGAAACGTGAATTCTATTCTGATGTCAATTCGGAACGAATGTTCTGGAGCGCGCCGCCATCGCGGGCGTTCGGCAAGGTAGGCAGGCGCGCGGCCGCGGCCGCCGGGGGGAGGGGGTCTCATGGTCGGCATCGGCATCGCGCTCATCGGGGCAGGCCGCATCGGGCGCATCCACGGGGCGAACGTCGCCGCCCATCCGGGGGCGCGGCTGGTCTCGGTGAGCGACGCCGACGCCGACGCGGCGGCGGGGCTCGCCGCCGCCTACGGCGCGCGCGTCGGCTCGAGCGAGGCGGCGCTCGCCGCCGCCGACGTCGAGGCGGTGATGATCTGCTCGCCGACCGACACCCACGCCGACCTGATCGAGGCGGCCGCGCGCGCGGGCAAGGCGGTGTTCTGCGAGAAGCCCGTCGACCTCGATTCGGGCCGCATCCGCGCGTGCCTGGCTGTCGTGCGCGACGCCGGCATCCCCTTGATGATCGGCTTCAACCGCCGCTTCGACCCGAGCTTCGCCCGGCTGAAGCAGCGGCTCGACGCCGGTGCCGCGGGGGCGGTCGAGCTCGTCTCGATCATCTCCAAGGATCCCTCGCCGCCGCCCGTCTCCTACATCGCCCGCTCCGGCGGTCTGTTCCGCGACATGATGATCCACGACCTCGACCTCGCCCGCCATCTCCTCGGCGAGGAGCCGGTCGAGGTGCACGCCGTCGGCGCTGCGCTCGTCGACCCGGCGATCGGTGCGGCCGGCGACGTCGACACCGCGGCGGTGATGCTGAAGACGGCTTCGGGGCGCATCGCCACCATCACCAACTCGCGCCGCGCCACCTACGGCTACGACCAGCGCATCGAGGTGCACGGCTCGGCCGGCCTCGTGCGCGCCGACAACCGCCGCGAGACGACGGTGGAGGAGGCGGACGCGACGGGCTTCCGTGTCGAGCCGGCGCTGCCGTTCTTCCTGGAGCGCTACGCCGAGGCCTACCGCCGCGAGCTCGCCCACTTCCTCGACGCGCTGTCCGAGCGCCGCGCGCCGTCGCCGTCGGGTGAGGACGGCCTCAAGGCGCAAGTTCTCGCCGACGCGGCGACCGAGGCCTGCCGGACGGGGCGGGCGGTCAGGGTGTAGGGGGGCGCCGCGGCTGACGTCGTGCTCGCAGCCCCCCCCACCCTGCCCTCCCCCACGAGGGGGGGAGGGTTCGCGCCGTGAGTGGGACAACGGCTGAGTTCAACAAACACGACGGAAACCCTCCCCCCTCGTGGGGGAGGGTAGGGTGGGGGGGGGGGCTGCGAGCGAGAGGCTGGTTGG
>Ga0255338_1002942_pt1 | contig 22326 bp, 21 predicted proteins | sample MeOH1_35cm_T4_19_FD_203715 | JGI IMG/M metagenome (GOLD analysis project Ga0255338, IMG submission 203715) | Sandy soil microbial communities from University of British Columbia, Vancouver, Canada - MeOH1_35cm_T4_195 | ecosystem: Engineered > Artificial ecosystem > Sand microcosm > Unclassified ...
CGGTTCGTGATCATTTCGCTTCGGGGCGCCGTTGCCCGGGATGCTCCTTTTCGGAGCGTGTCATCGCGACTTGCCAGATTGTTTCAAGGCCGCCGTTGGCCCGTGTGTCGCCTACGCAATATCTATGCCATAGCTCACGGAAGTTGCACAGGCTGAGGGCGCAGGAAAATGGCACGGCGGGAACGACCCGCGCACCGATCCCGTGCCAAATGCCTCATCACGACGCGTGCGTTGGGGCATGGCCAACTGATCCAAGGTACGGGGGCGTACTTCATGAGTGCCTTGTCGTTGCGTATGGTCTGCTGTTATGTCACTCCTTACAAATACGCTCTTGCGACTAGATTTCCAACAAGTGTTACTCAACTGGTGGGCGCCCGACCAACTCCCCTGCCAGTTGCGCCCACTGGCGAGAAAATGACCCTCCCTGTACTTCGATGCGCCCACTTATCGCCGCGACGCCAGGTGGCTGAAAAGGATCCATAATTCAAAACAAGTATTCCTGAACTGAGGCACATGAGCCGATTAACGCAGGTGTTGCTTGAATATCACGAACGCAGCAAGCACCGTGTCAACCGCTACGCGCCCGGCCCCGGAGGGCTCGACTGGGCAACCCAGCCAGACCCGTTCCGGGTGTTTCAAGGCACACCGCGGATTGCTCTGCCATTGGTCGCGGACACCTTAGTCACACGCTACAACGATCTGCGCTGCGGCACTCTGCCTCCCGCGCAAAAATTCAGTATTCATACCCTGGCAATCCTGTTTGAACTTTCACTCGGCCTCTCAGCGTGCAAATCCTACGGTGCTCAGCGGTGGTCACTGCGCTGCAATCCCTCGAGCGGGAATTTGCATCCGACCGAGGGCTATCTTCTGTGTCCGACTCTGCCTGGCTTGTCTGGCGGGGTCTACCATTACCTGAGCCGCGACCATGTACTTGAACGTCGTGCTGAAGTGGACGATCCGCGATGGACGGAGGCGTTTTCGGGCGGCGGTATCCTGGTCGGCATAAGCTCGATCCACTGGCGCGAGGCGTGGAAATACGGAATGCGCGCCTGGCGCTACTGCCAGCATGACTGCGGCCATGCTATCGCTGCAGTGAGTTACGCAGCGGCAGCACTCGGCTGGCAAACGCGGCTGGTGGAGGCTGCCGCGGATGACGCGTTGGCCGCAGCGCTTGGACTGGACCGCCGCGAGGATTTTTGGGCGGCCGAACCAGAGGTGCCGGATGCCCTGCTTTGGATCGGAAATCCTGAAGCACAGCCGGACCCTAAGTGCCTGCGGACTGCTTTGAACAAGGCGCACTGGTACGGATACGCGAATCAACTGAGCGCGGGACATGAGAGTTGGCCAGACATCGATTCGATCCATCGCGCCACGCACAAGTCTCGTACTCGCGAGCCGAGTTCGCTAAACCCGGAGCCGCACCTGTGGGCCGGGACGCCCGCCGTTGATCTGAGCTTTGCCCGAATTGCTCGGCAGCGCCGCAGCGCGATGAATTTCGATGGTACGACGCGCATCACCACCGCGGCTTTTTTCGCCATGCTGGCATGCCTGTTGGTACGCAGCGACACGCCACCGTGGAATACGCTGATGTCTCCTGTCGCGGTGCATCCGGCGCTATTGGTGCACCGCGTGGACGATCTGGAGCCGGGCCTGTATGTGCTGGTGAGACATTCCGGGGCGCTGCCTAGCCTCAAGCAGGCTATGCGTCCGGAATGGCTGTGGCAAAAGATTGGACCGGACTATCTGCCTCTCTATTTTCTGCTGCCTTACGATTTACGCGCGGTGGCAAAGTTGATCTGTTGTCACCAGGACATCGCCGCCGATTCCTGCTTTGCGCTGGGAATGCTTGCAAATTTCGAAATCGCCCTGAAGCAACCGTGGCGTTATCGCCATCTTTTCTGGGAATGCGGCATCCTCGGCCAGGTGCTCTATCTTGAAGCCGAGGCCTCCGGAGCGCGCGCTACGGGAATTGGCTGTTTTTTTGATGATGAAATGCACGCCATGCTGGGAATCAAAGATCACGCTTGGCAAAGCTTGTATCACTTTGCCGTCGGTGGCGCCATGGTCGATCAGCGCTTGTCTACATTTGCACCGTATGAGGTTTAGCCTTGACCCGAAAGTGCTACTTTCCGATTCGTGGGACAGGAACCTTGGCAAACTGAAAGTATCGCCGTCCAGACAGCGAGCACGGTGGTATCTCTCTGCCGCGACTTGCTCGGGAGTCGGCCACACCTCACCCTGCCGGTGGCGCCATGGGAGGCGGCGCTGGGGCCGGTGGTGCCCATCCATTTGCCTGGGTGCGCATTCCCCCCGGCGCGCAGCGCGGCAATGGGCTACGCGTGCGCGGCAAGGGCATCCCCGCGAATCCACCGGGTGATCTGCTGCTGGACCTCCAAGTGGTGTTGCCGCAGGCAAACACCCCTAAAGCGCGGGAGCTTTATGAAACCATGGCCCGGGAATTGGCCTTTAAGCCGCGCCCGGATAGGAGAGCCTGATCCAAGCTTGATGACGACATTCTGATCGGCAGCTTGATGGAAGATGCATCCTTCGGGCACGCTCCAACCACTGAGTTCGGCTGCCTTCCGGGCTAATATCCCTATCTGCCAAGTGGCCGGCTTTTCTACCCCCCGTTCCTCATGGCCTGGCATCTCTCATTCCAACTTATCGAATGCGCCGGCTCCCAGATCTTTGCTGAAGTGCTCCACCCAATCTGTCTCGTAACCGATAGGGTATTCCCGCGTAACTCGAGTTGATCGTCTGGTTATGGCGACATAGCCCTGCAGACCAAAGTTCTCGTCGCCCTTTGGGTCCGTCGTATCGGTTTCGGCAAGCTCGAAATCATCTTCTGCCAGACCGTTATGCTGCAAGGCAGCAAGAAATGCCCGTTGTTCGTCCGGCTCAATCAGTTTCATTGTTGGCTCCTTGTGCGTCCAACGCAGACGTGGTGGCGTCCCTCCTGATGGTGAGTGGCGGACGAGCCTCAGATTGATCGGCACCGCTCCATCTTCCAGAGGGGGCGCGCTCAGGCGCGTTCCCGTGGCCTCAGATGGGTACGCAGCGCCTGGAAGCATCATGGTTGCGGACTGTGGGGTTAAGAAGTGACCACGCCTTCATCGTAGACCTATTTGCTGGCCTCTGGCAGCAAGTGATCTATCGTCAACACAATAGCACTACCCTTAAGGGAGACAAATACCGGAGCGGCGAAATGGACAGCATTGATTCAGAGAGCACCTTCAGAGGCTTTCCCTTGACCCAGGAGCACAAGCGTAGTGAATCCCAGGCGGCGCGCGAATCGTGCCGAGATTTATTCAGACATTTCCGGCCGCGAGGACATGTTATTCGACACCCAGAATGACATCGATTGCGGCTCTCCCGGCCAATTCTGCGATCAGATGCGCCCACCGACGTGAAAACGGCCCGCCGTGTAATTTGATGCGCTCGCCAATCGCTGCAACACCGGGTGGTCGAAACGGACCGCTGATACTAAACCATGCATCGAACATGTCCTCGGATGTATTCACCAGGTCCACGTGAATCTCGAACCCACGATATTTGGTAATGCGCTCCATGACTATCTCCTGGTGCTTGGAAGGATCCTGGCAGCACGCTGCGGCACCGGACGCGTTGAGTGTGGTCGGAATTGGCAAGGGTCAAGCGCATCGAAGCGATGTCTGACGGTCGACGATTTCGCCTGATCGGGGTGGGAGGATGGGGTCTTCCGCAGATTGTCGCACCGGACGCGGAACCTGGGGGCGAGGTGGTGTCTTCCTATGTACGACAAGGTTGGAGTATGCGCCTAGGTTTGCACTTTCATCATGAATTTCGCTGAAAACTACCCGGTTGGTAGCGGCACCCGAGGCGGAGCACGAACCAACGGATAGGAAAAGCATGATGGTCGACCGAGGTGAATCTTCCTTCAACAGGGGCTTATCGTGACACGCCATTGGTCAGAAGATCCGTACTGGGCTAACGGCCTCGATCGTTATCATTGCGCCCGGGCGAGCGGTGCAAAGCAGATAGTGATCAACCTCGACCCTATTGAAGAAATGCTCTTCGATGGAGATCGCCCGGCGTATCGCGCGCTCGACGCCATGGCTTCAGTCCGCGAACTCGAGGGATATGACGGCTTCCGCGGGGCTCCGCGTGTCGTTTTGGCTTTGCTACAGAAACAGTGTGAGCAAAGCGCGGGCGTAGAGGAATAGGAAAATCGAATGGACCACGTCATCTTGACCCCTGCAATAGTGGCTGATCTTGTGAGCGACTGTCTCGGAACAGTGAAGGTTCTCGGAATCGTTGGTCGGTGCCGAACGGGAAAGACCTTGTCGTTGAAGCAGTGGACGGAAGAAACACGTGCTCAAGATGGCCTGCGAGTAGCGTATGCCGACAACCACACCCTCTTGGTGAGTGAGAAGGTTGAGGTCGATTTTGGCGGCCAGGTGCGGGGTGCTGCGATAGGTCACTATCCTATGTTCGATCTTAACGGCGCCGACGTTGTGATCGTGGATGAGCCTCTACAGAACCGGGAGCTTGTGGAGCGACTGTTCGCACACGTCGATCCCAACGGAGGGGCCTTTATGCTCATCGTCTTGGCATTGCTAATCATATAGCCGGCCTGTGCCTCGCCCTGGGAAGCGGTGAGGTTAGAGTCATGGTGGGACAAGCACTTTGACCCGACGGCCTCTTGACCCGCTTCCGAGCAACTTGGCGCTCCCCTTGCGGATATCCTCATTTCCGTTGCATTTCGGCTGGGTCTCGAGCGCTTCCAGCATCGGCGGATGTGCGGCCGGGTCACCGCATGTGATCTCGGCAATCACCACTGCCGATATACACTACCGCCTTCAAACGCTTCAGGAATGCGGCCGTTACGATCTCCGGCAGCGAGAAGTGCCCCATCGGGCCTTGCGACGTCAGCCTGCTACCAATTCAAATGCACGTTCCGCTCACCCACACGCAATGTGGTGTGTTTATCTACACCGTTATAGGTTGCCACGACTTGATAAGTTGCCCTCGGTGCTTTGATGAGGCAGCGCGGCCCACTCGAACGGAAGGATGCAACTTCGACTCCGTTGCGCGAAAGGGTGATTGCAACATCGGATAGATACTCACCGCGCGCGCCCTCAGTGAATAGCAGTCCCATATCAAAATCCTTCGACTCCGACTTGAGTGCCTGCTGCTCGTCCTCACCAACGCCTCCGCAAACGTAGCTGACTGGGCCTATGGTCTGGCGCGCAAGATCGGCTGCATGTGCGCTAGGGCCCGCTAACACAAGAAGCGCGCCGGCCATAAGCGCACAGAGCCTGCCCTGCCATGGCGTCGAACTGCACATAGGGTATATGGGGCGCCATATATGACGAGTTGCTTGCATGGAATGTCTCCAACTAACTCCATACTAATGAGATATATTCAAATTAAAATTGTTCCGCATTATTTCCAATGAATACGATGTGATTCAAGTGCTTTATTTCCGAGAAGGAAATATATTTCGAAATGTGTCTATCGTATTTTCTGCAAATAGGTCCATTGCAGATTTTTATGAGTATCGATTGCATCACCGCATCCTTAGAAATCGAGTGATGTTGTTTTCAAAAATATATGAGTGACTCTATCATTGCCTGAGAAGGCAATCAAGCAACGCTAATTCATGAAGTCAATTAACTTATTGGTTAATTCATCACTGCATCCTTCAGGTGGTTTCTCAATACCAGTGCACATATCACACAGAGCACTCAGGCCTTGCCCACCATACAAAGAGGCACTACCAAGAAAATTAGCAATTTCTCCGTAGACTAGTTGCGTTACAAAATGTAATAGGTATTACGATTTATGCGGAATGTTATGCCATAAAGCGCGTGACAAGCTTCTCATTCTTTCCATGCTTTGTAGGAATTACACCGACACCTATTATTCCATTGTCGTCCTATGCTTGATTAGCAAGAATCATGAGAACTGGCCTGACGAGACCGGCTTTCTTGCTCCTCAATGCATAAATTTCGTACCATACTCGTTGTCGGCAACAACGACGAGAAGAATAATTTTCGTGCCTCCGGAAAGTACTCAAGGTGTCGCTCCTGGCGACGCGAGAGACTTGCCGCGTCGACGCCGTCGTGTCCAATTCACCCGTGGTGCGAGAGGGCCAAATGAACCACTAGGCCTAGAGCATCCTGATTTCGAGTGCAGGAGTTCGCGACCTGCCCTCCTTCAGCGCCCGTGTCTACACGACAGCGAGCGCTTTTTTTGGGTGGTGACGCGTAGGATGTCGGATGGTCCTCTATAGCGGACCTTCGAAAGCGGACCTGCGCGGCCGGCCTATCGAGAAACGCAACGCGGCACTACGAGTGCAGCCACTGCAAGGCGATCCTGCTGCCCAACCTCGGCGACTGCTGCGTGTTCTGCTCATTCGGCTCGGTCAAGTGCCCGCCAATCCAGCAACAGCGCGGGTGCTGTGGATAGAGCTTAGCGGATGATTTTTACGGTTCTGTGTGTTGTCCAATCGCGCGGTAGCCGATATTGAGTTACCGCCGGGCGCGCCCTAACCTCGTTCCCCAGCTCCGTCGGCCCCCGTCGCGCACCCCTTCCCCAGTGGGGCACAGATATTGATGCGACGCATCATAATCAGCGGCGGCAACAGATTGGACCCCCTTGTTGCTGTTCCAAGGTGTAGGCACCATCTCCCCGTGCCTACACCCTTTCTTCCTCCTAAGGTGCCTACCTCTAGCGCACCACGTTACCGTCGCCGCGCCGACGCCTCGTTCTCGAGATCCGCCAGCCGCTTCCCCCGCTTCGCCGTGCGCTCACTGGCAATCTGCCGGACCCTGTATGCCGCGCGCTACTCGATGTCCGCCAGCGCCGCCCGCACCTTCGCTAGCTGTCTGGTTTGGCTATTTCCCGACCTGCATACCATCGACCACTGATTGCACGCCATCTACTGCTCGGACTGCATTCAGGGCGGTCAGCTTCTCCGAGTCAGTTTGTACTCTGCCATCGAGGTACACAACGCCGTTCTCAGTTCGCACGCGAATCCCATTGGGCCTGAGCCCCTTCGCGGCGAGGAGTTCAGCTTTCACTTTCATCGTGATGGCGCTGTCGCTGAGTTTCGTCGAGGAGTCGGCAGACGGTGCAGATTTCACGATACCGGCGGAGTCATCCTTTGGCACGGTGCGATTGCTTGGTGCCTCGGGAAGACCAGGCATGCCAGGCGCACTGTTCATGAGAGGAGCAGCATCCATTGCAGCCAGTAGTCTGCCCTCATCCCCCCAGACAACTGCATTGCCCGAAGCAGCAAGCAATCCAACAACACTAGCAAGCCACCTCTTTTGGATTGATTTCATCAATGTCTCCTGCTGGTACTTCTGTGGGTCACAGCGCATGGCGAAGCCACGTCGCGGCCCCGCGCGCACGATACAAAGAGGACAAGCAAGAAGAGGACCGAGTTCCGCGGCGGTCTGGCGACGTTACATCCAGACACAGGCATTACGATTGGTGCACGAGCACATACCATAAGAGGGTGAAGCGACCTAACGCTACTTCCGAGGCGCTCAGGAACCGCGGACTTCACTTCCCTTTGTCATACGCAGTAAGGAAATGTATCCTGCGTTGCGAGGTTGGACACGGCGATAGAAAGTTGACTTTTCAACGGCGCAGCCGCTGGCTGCATGACCTTCAGCAATCCTATCCCCTTCGCAGGAGACGAAGATGCTCAGTCCTCATGAAATCGCCGCCTTGATGCTTCTCGATAGCGCAAACGGAAACCTCGAATTGGACCCCGCCGACCTAAAAAGCCTCGTGCGTCGGCAGCTCGTACGACTGGAACGACTGACACACGGTCGTAGCCAAGTTCGTCTCACCAACCACGGGCGCAACTTCCTGGACACAGTCGCCAAGAGGCGCTGAGCGGCGGCCTACATAGGCCATACCTCGACCACCTTGCGATGCCTAGCCGCACGCCAGCAGCCAAGTTGCTGCACCACGAATTCTGCGTAGACGGTTCCCTCGCTTTGGTTGAAATTATTCTTGCTCAAGTCGGTGATGGTCGCGTTGTCTGCGGCGCGGGTGGCTTGGGCAGAAGTGGTAACGATCACCGAAGCGGGACACCCACACAGCGTGTTCATCTCGTCGCCCGTACAAGGGCGCCTTCGGGCTGCTGTCCGAGGCTCTGGGTCGCACGCCGAAGTACCAGGCGCTCAACGAGCTGACGCTGCGCTGCGTCTGGCTGATATGCGCGGCATGGAGAGATGACCCGATCGAACTGGTCGTGTTCGAGGACGTGCCGCGGCTGGCCACGCGCGGTCGGCATCTGCTCGACCAGATTAACCAGATCCTGCGCCACTATGGCCACGCGGTGAACGAAACGACGCACGACTGCGGCGAGATCGGCGGGCGGGCTCAGAGCCGCTAGCGCTTCCTGTTGGTGGCCCGGCAAATGGAAAAGGTCCCAGCCTTCCTGTACGAACCTGAGTTGCGGCGCCTGCTAGCCGTCGGATCCGTGCTGGGGGCGTTGTCACGTTGGCGCAAATGGGCCGCAATAGGATGAGGGGGTGAGCCGCCGCTTCATGCGCCAGACGGATTTTGGGCGAGTACGGTGAATTCGCGCCATGCCGAGAAGCGGGCGGTGAGATGTTTGCGGTAGAGCGAAGCGCGCAGCAAGTGCCGCTTGAGGGCGAAGTGCTGGCGGATCGGTCCGAAGCTCGAGAGGAAAGCCTGCGTGCGTTTGGGGTCGCGGAAGCCACGCATTCGACGCTCACGCTCTCGTGTGGGCTGGTGGCTGTTCTCGGCGCGATTGTTCACGCGGGCGCTGGCCTTCACGAAGACATGTTTGATGCCGGCCAACTCCGGGATGTCGGCCTTTGCAGCAGGGTAGCTGCGCAGCTGGTCGGTGACGATCTTGCGCGGCGCCGGGCAAGATCGTAGCACGCGCAGGAAGAAGCGCTTGGCCGCAGCCTTGTCGCGCCGCTTCTGCAGTAGGATGTCGAGTTCAGTGCCATACTCATCGACAGCGCGCCACAGCAGCCAAGGCTCGCCGCGCACCGTCACGAACATCTCGTCGAGATGCCACGTACTGCCTGGCTTGCGCCGTGCGGCTTTCACACGATGCGCGAACCCCGCGCCGAATTTATCGCACCAGCGGCGGATCGTCTCGTAGCTGACGATGACGCCGCGCTCGAACAGCAACTCGCGCAGAGGCTCGGCTGGAAGCGGAAATACCAGCGCACCGCCAGACTGATGACGGCTGCGGGGAAGCGGTGACCGTCATAGAGCGATTTTGGTGTCTTCATTGCACCACCGTAGCCCCACTGTCACCCGCCGACAACGCTACGCCCGCGGTTTAGGCCGCGTCCTACTTTCCTCTGGCGTTCGGCAACGTGACAATGCCATGCCAGGTGCTTCCCGGTTTGCGACGCTCGGTTTTCACCAGGTGAGCAAAGGGGCCCAGAATTTGTCGCGCCAGCAACGGATGGTCTTATAGCTTACGACCACGCCGCGCTCGAACGGCAATTCCTCGATGTCGCGCAGGCTCAGATTGAATCAGAGGTACCAGCGCACCGCGCTGCTGATGACCACGGCGGGAAAGCGATGCCCGTGATAGAGCGAGCTTGTCTTCTTCATGGCGCCGTCTTACGCGACAGATCTGGCAACCTGACAATGCTCCGGCGGCCCATCCGACTATAGGCGCGATCTTGCCCTCGGGCACGCCGTCATCGCGCACACGATCTTGCAGGCCCGCTGACGCTATCGCCTTCTCCGGTGGTCAGCAAGGCATGCAGCATGCGAGCCAGCAGGACCTTCGTATCCGGCTCTAAGAGGTATTCGGGGCGCATCAGCGCCATCGCGCGCGGCAGTGCCAGGATAGCGTGAAACACCATGAAGCGCGCCTTGGCGCGATTGCGCGCCAGCACCTCGTCGGGGAAACGTTCCATCAATGCGTCCGTCGCCATGGACGTCCAGTACTGGTCCGGCTTCACCAGATCCAGTCGCACCAGTTCGTCGTATTGCGATGACTTGACGAACATTTCTCGGTCGAGCTGCACCCACCTGTGCAGCATCGGAATCCCAATATCGAGCAACAGCATGATGCCATCCAACAGCTTCGTCGATGGCGGCAGCTCTTGAATCTCTTCCACCAGCCGCCTCCGCGCCTTGGCACGAAAGTCATCGAATATGGCGACGACCAGCGATTCCATCGTCGGGAAGTACTCGTAGATGGAACTGACGGCCACGCCGACGCGCACGGACAGCCGCTCCAGCGACAGCGCATCGCGCCCTTCCTTTTCCAGGATCTCCCATCCCGCCTTCTTCAGCGCATCCACGAGTATGACCGAGCGTTCCTGGCGCGGACGCTTGCGCGGCCTGGCTGGCACTGCGACCTGAAGCGTCTCTGCGGGGTTGGGATTTCTGCGGAATGTCATGGCGGGCGCGCTAAGAAGTGGAAGAGACGGGGTGCGGACGCCCGATATGACCGAGGCAAGCTGTTCAGCTTGCCTGCAAATTGCTTGCCGAATCCCCTCCCTTTCCGGACGTAATCGGCAACGCAATCCGTATCCGCCACCGGCCTGCCGCGAAAACAGAGCCTCTCCGCGCGGATAAACAATTCTTCTTTTAAATCAATAAGTTGAAACAAGAAATCGAGCACCGGAATCCGGAGAGGAAATCGACTTTCGCGCTCATATACTGACCTGCCGGCAAACCGCGAGCGTCTTTTCCGAACGGATGGCCTCGCCCCCTTTCCCTTGTCGGATCCCTATTTCGGTTAGCGAGTTATGTCCATGTCCACTGCGGAAATGTCCCAAAAAAACAAAGCCACCTAACGCGGGTGGCTATATCCCACCCCCTCTTGGCGTTACCGTAACGCCATACCAAAACCCACGGCCCGGGACCCCAAAAAAAGCAACCTGCTGACGCGCCCCACCCGCATCCAGCCCAGGAGACAGCCCCAATGAACACCCCAATGGCCACGCACCCGCCAGCCACAACCGATCACCCCTACCGCCCGGTCTGCTTCCCCGAGCGCCGCACCCTGATCGAGCACCGCCCCGACGGCACGCTCCTGCTGCGCTGCGCGACGCCGCCGACCAAGATCCCCCAGCAAGGCATGGCCGACTTCCTGCCCTACTGGGCAGAGCGCCGCGGCACCAACGCCGCATTCCGCGAGCGCGACGCACAAGGCGCTTGGCGCACAATCACCTGGACCGAACTGTGGCACCAGGTACAGGCAGTGGGCGCCGCGCTGCTGGAACTCGGCCTCGGACAAGACCGCCCGCTGATGCTGCTTTCCGGCAACTCCATCGAGCAGGCCGTCGTGCTGCTTGCCGCCGAGTACGTGGGCGTGCCCGCCGCGGCGGTGTCGCCCGCCTACTCCACCATCAGCCGCGATTTCGCGCGTCTCAAGGGCGTTGCGGAACTGGTGCCGCCCGCGGCACTGTTCGTGCAATCGGCCGCGCCCTTCGAGCGTGCCATCGCGGCCCTGGAAGGCTACAAGGCGGCGGTTATCGCCGTGGAAGGCGCGGCCGCCGGCCAGCACGCCTGGAGCGGCCTGGCAGCCACCGAGCTGACGCCGGCGCGGCTGGCCGCGCTGGCCAGCGCGCACGCTGCCATCCGTCCCACGCACACGGTGCGCGTGCTGTTCACTTCGGGTTCCACCGGTGTCCCCAAGGGCGTGGCCACCGCCTACAGCAATCTCAACGCGGTGACGTCCTATCACGCGGAGAACCTCGCCGCCCTGATCGAGCGGCAGCCGGTGTTCCTCGACTGGCTGCCCTGGCACCATGGCCTGGGCGGCGTGACCAACTTCGCGCGCGCCATCGTGCTGGGCGCCACGCATTACATCGACGATGGCCGCCCCCTGCCCGGCCTGTTCCAGCGCACCGTGCGCAACCTGCGCGAAGTCTCGCCCACCATGTTCAACAGCGTGCCGTCCGCGTGGAGCGCGCTGGTCACTGAACTCGAACGCGACCCGGTGCTGGCACGCAGCCTGCTCGCCAATGCGGTCAGCTTCGGCTATGGCGGCGCCAGCCTGCCGGGCGATGTGTTCCAGCGCATCCAGCGTGTGGCCGAACAGACGGTGGGCGAACACATTGTCTTCTGCTCCGGCCTGGGCTCCACGGAAACCACCGCCATGGGCGTGTACTGCGGCTGGGCCACCGACGACGTCGGCAATGTCGGCGTGCCGATGCCCGGCGCCGAGATCAAGCTGGTGCCGCTGGACGGTGGCGACGGGCGCTTCGAGATCCGCATGCGCGGCCCCTTCCTTTTTTCCGGCTACGTCAAGCGCCCCGACCTCACCGCCGCTGCCTTCGACGATGAGGGCTATTTCTGCCTGGGCGACGCCGTGCGCCTGGCCGATCCCGCCGATCCGGCCCGCGGCCTGGTGTTCGCCGGGCGCGTGGTCGAGGACTTCAAGCTGGCCAACGGCACCTGGGTACGCACCGGCGCCGTGCGCCTGGCGCTGATCGATCGATGCGCGCCGCTGATTACCGATGCCGTCATCTGCGGCCACGATCACAACTACCTCGCCGCGCTGGCCTCGCCCAACCTCGCCGCCTGCCGTGCGCTGGCCCCGGAACTGGCCGAACTGGACGCCGAAGCGCTGGTGCGGCACCCGCTGGTGGTGAATGCGCTATGCGAACGCCTGCGCGCCCAGGCCAAGGACGGCGCCAGCCTGAGCGTGCAACGCGTGCTGCTGATGGCCGAGCCACCTTCGATCGACGCCAACGAGATGGCCGAAAAGGGCTACGTCAACCAGGCGACCACCCGCGCGCGCCGCGCGCACCTGGTCGATCAGCTATTCCACCCCGAACCCGCTGCACACGTCGCCTGCGTACGCTAAGAGCGGACCAAAGCCTTCACCCTTTCTATCGGAGCTTCACATGCAAGTCACCCGGACCGTCTTCCGCGACGACCACGAAATGTTCCGCACCACCGTGCGCCGCTTCCTCGAACGCGAATGCGTTCCGCGCCAGGCCGCCTGGGACAAGGCTGGCGTGGTCGACCGTGAAACCTGGCTCAAGGCCGGCCGCGAGGGCCTGCTGTGCATCACGCTGCCGACCGAGTACGGCGGCGGCGGCGGCGACTTCGGCCACTGCGCGATCTTCAACGAGGAAGTCGCGCGCGCCGGCGTCAGCGGCCCTGGCTTTGGCGTGCACTCCGACATCATTGCCCCGTATATCAACCGCATCGGCAGCGAGGAGCAGAAGCAACGCTGGCTGCCCAAGGTCTGCTCCGGCGAGGCCATCCTTGCCATCGGCATGACCGAACCGGGCACCGGCAGCGACCTCAAGGCCGTGCGTACCACCGCCGTGCGCGAGGGCGACGAATACGTGATCAACGGCAGCAAGACCTTCATCAGCAACGGCCTGAATGCCGACCTGATCATCATGGTGTGCAAGACCGATCCCGGCGCCGGCTCCAAGGGTGTCAGCCTGATCGTGGTGGAAGCCGACCGCGAAGGCTTCCGCCGCGGCCGCAAGCTCGACAAGGTGGGCCAGCACGCGCAGGACACTGCCGAACTCTTCTTCGACAACGTGCGCGTGCCGGTGGGCAACCGCCTGGGCGAGGAAGGCAAGGGCTTCGCCTACCTGATGGGCGAACTGCCGCAGGAGCGCCTGAGCATCGCCGTGAGCGCCGCCGCCAAGCTGGAAGTCTGCCTGGAACACACCATCAACTATGTGAAGGAGCGCAAGGCCTTCAACCAGACCGTGTGGGACTTCCAGAACACCAAGTTCAAGCTGGCCGACATCAAGGCGCAAGCCGTGGCCGTGCGCCTGATGGTCGATCACTACCTCGCCGAGCACGTGCGCCGCCGCCTGACGCTGGAAGAAGCCGCCATCGCCAAGCTTTATGCCACGGAAGCCCTGGGCAAGGCACTGGACGAAATGGTGCAGCTGCACGGCGGCTACGGCTACATGCTGGAGTACCCGGTGGCGCGCGCCTTTGCCGACTCCCGCGTCACACGGATCTACGGCGGCACCAGCGAGGTCATGCGCGACCTGATCTCGCGAAAGATGTAATTCGTATCGTCATCGTAAACACCACCGCAATCCGAAGGAAGAATGACATGACTCGTAAAGTATTCGTCGCCGGCGTCGGCATGATCCCGTTCAAGAAGCCGGGCACCAGCGAAACCTATGACATGATGGGCGCGCACGCGGTGCGCCAGGCGCTGGAGGATGCGGGCATCGATTACGCCGACGTGCAGCAGGCTTACGCCGGCTACGTCTACGGCGATTCCACCTGCGGCCAGAAGGCGCTTTACCATGCTGGCATGACCGGCATCCCGGTCATCAACGTCAACAACAACTGCGCCACCGGCTCGTCGGCACTGTTCCTGGCACGCCAGGCGGTGCAGAGCGGCGCGGTGGACTGCGCGCTGGCGGTGGGCTTCGAGTTCATGCAGCCGGGCGCGCTCAGCTCCAAGTGGAGCGACCGCGCACCGGCGCTGGAGCGCGCGCTGAACCTGGTCAACGAACTGGTCGACCGTACCGACCTGCCCAGCGCCATCCGCCAGTTCGCCGGCGCGGGCCGTGCGCACATGACCAGGTACGGCACCAGGCTGGAGACCTTCGCCAAGATCCGCGCCAAGGCCAGCCAGCACGCCGCGCGCAACCCGCTCGCCGTGTTCCGCAACATCGTCACGCCGGAAGACGTGCTGGCCTCGCCGATGCTATGGGATGGCGTGCTGACGCGCCTGATGGCCTGCCCCCCGACCTGCGGCGGCGCCGCCGCCATCGTGGTCTCGGAAGAATTTGCCCGCAAGCGCGGCCTGCGCACCGACGTGCTGATCGCCGGCCAGGCACTGACCACCGACACTCCCAGCACCTACGACAGCAAGGACATGATCCGCGTGGTCGGCTTCGACATGACGCGCTCGGCATCGCAAAGCGTCTATGAGCAGGCCGGCATCGGCCCCGAGGATGTCGATGTGATCGAGCTGCACGACTGCTTCGCGCAAAACGAACTGCTGACCTACGAAGGCCTGGGCCTGTGCGAAGAAGGCGGCGCGGAGAAGCTGGTCAACGACGGCGATAACACCTACGGTGGCCGCTGGGTCGTCAACCCGTCCGGCGGCCTGCTGTCCAAGGGCCACCCGCTCGGCGCCACGGGCCTGGCCCAGTGCTACGAGCTGACGCACCAGATCCGCGGCACGGCGGAGCAGCGCCAGGTCGAGGGCGCAAATGTGGCGCTGGCGCACAACCTGGGGCTGGGCGGCGCGTGCGTTGTCACGGTCTACAAGAAGCACGCCTGATTGCGCAGATTACCGAACGCTACCCGACGGAGTCTTTCCCATGATCGACAAGAAATTCATCGGCAAGGTGATTGCGGATTTCCGCACCACCGCCGCCGCCAGCCAGTTGCGCTTCTTCGCCAAGGCCACCGGCGAGACCAGGGCGATCTATCTCGACGAAGCCGCCGCGCGCGACGCCGGCCACCCCGGCCTGCCGCTGCCGCCCACCTTCCTCTTTTCGCTGGAACTGGTGCAGCCGCCCAGCGCCTGGCGCGACGAACTCGGCATCAAGGTCGAGCGCATCCTGCACGGCGAACAGTCCTTCACCTACCACCGCATGGCCTATGCGGGCGACACGCTGCACCTGCAAACGCGTATCACCGACATCTACGAGAAGAAAGGCGGCGCGCTGGACTTCCTGGTACGCGAGACACGCGTGACCAACCAGGACGGCGAACATGTGGCCGACCTGCGCAGCGTACTCGTGCAGCGCAACGGCTGAACCGGAGAACCCCAATGAGCAATCCGAGCAATCCGAGCAATTTGAGCTTTGAGCAGATCCAGGTCGGCGACACCCTGCCCCCGCTGACGCTGGAGCCGATCAACCGCACCACGCTGGCGCTGTTTGCCGGCGCCTCGAACGATCACAACGCGATCCATATCGATACCGACTTCGCGCGCAAGGCCGGCATGCCCGACGTGTTCGCGCACGGGATGCTGTCGATGGCCTATCTGGGCCGCCTGCTCACGCTGTGGGTTGACCAGCGGCAGTTGCGCCAGTTCGGCGTGCGCTTTGTCGGCATCACGCATCTCGGCCACCGCATCACGTGCAGCGGCCGCGTGGCGGAAAAGCTGGAAGTGAACGGCGAGAAGCGCATCAAGCTGGAAATCCAGACCGCCAACCAATATGGCGAAACCAAGATCCTGGGCGACGCGGTCGTCGCCCTGTAACCCCAGGCAAGTTCAGCAAATTCAGTAAATTCAGGAGATAAGACATGGGAACACTTGACGGCAAGGTGGCACTGGTCACCGGTTCCGGCCGTGGTATCGGCAACGCGATTGCCAAGCGCCTGGCCAGCGAAGGCGCGCGCCTGGTGATCAACGACCTGGATGCCGAACCGGCGCACCAGACCGTGGAAGAACTGAAGGCGATGGGCGTCGAGGCCGTGGCCTGCGTGGGCAACGTGTCCGCGCCGGACTTCGCCGATCGCTTCATCAACACGGCGATGAGCCACTTCAAGAGCATCGACATCCTCGTCAACAACGCCGGCTTCACCTGGGACGACGTGGTGCAGAAAATGAGCGACGAGCAGTGGTACGCCATCCTGGACTGCCACATGACCGCGCCCTTCCGCATCATCCGCGCCGCCTATCCGCACATCAAGGCACTGCACGCCGCCGACAAGGAAGCCGGCCGCGAGGTGTACCGCAAGATCGTCAACATCTCGTCGACCTCGGCCCTGAACGGCAATGCCGGCCAGCTGAACTACTCCGGCGCCAAGTCCGGCGTGATCGGCATGACCCGCGCGCTCGCCCGCGAATGGGGCCGCTTCAATGTCAACGTGAACGCCGTGGCATTCGGCCTGATCCACACCCGCATGACGTCGGCCGACGCCAAGGCCGGCGCGACGGTGAATATCGAGGGCCGCGACATCCGCGTCGGCCTGAATCCGGAACTGCTGAAGGCGCACGCCCAGCGCAACCCGCTCGGCCGTGGGGGCACCCCGGAGGAAGCCGCTGGCGGCGTGTACCTGTTCTGCTCGCCGGACTCGAACTACATCACCGGCCAGACCATCGCCGTGGCAGGTAACGTGCAGTAAGAGGGAAGCCGGCCGGTCATCGGGCCTGATGCGATGACCGGCCTTGCATCGCCCTCGGGCTGGCGCTGGCCACACCTATAGTCCAGGGACGCATGCCAGTCGCTGCCGCGCCCTTCCGTCCTGGCATCGACGGCGGTGAGCGTGGCGTGCAATGCTTAGTCAGGCCCGAGGCATCTGCGCCGCCTTGGACAGCACGCGGACGGGCACCGGGTCATCGCGACCTCGCAGGCGTGCGGCAAGCTGCGGCAAGCCTGCGGCCGAAACGCCGGCGTGCTGGAAGACCTGTTCCGAGATGATCGCCTCGCAAGCGATCTCTTTTGTCAACTGCTCAAGTCTCGAGGCCACGTTCAACGGGTCGCCAATCGCCGTGAACGTGACATGCTCGCGGAAACCAATCTCGCCCATGATGGCCCGGCCGCAGTGCAATCCGATGCCAAAGCGGATTGGCGCCTGCAACTCCTGCTTGAGCGCGGCGTTGAGTTCGTCAATATTGGCAGCGACCAACGGCACGGCACTGAGCGCCTGACGACAGGCCTCGGCTGGCTCGCTGTGCAAGCCAAAGATCGCGAGCACCGCGTCTCCCAGGAACTGGTTTGGCAGACCGCCCGCCTGGACCACCGCGGCGCAGACCGCACTCAGGAAGCGGCTGACCATGAAGATGCTGTCGAACGGTAGTTGTGCCGCCGCAAGCCTTGTGGAATCCCGCATATCCACGAACATGAACGCCGCGAATCGCTCTTGTGGCATGACGTCCCGCTGGCGCCGCTGCAGGAAGGCCGTGGAGGCGGCCGGAGGCACCAGTGGCCACACGCGGAGCGCATGGGTCGGCCGCAACTGGCAGGCGAGACGCACTGTCTGCGAATCCGCTCCCAGCCGCTCCAGAACGCGCCGCTCCGCCTCGGCCGGCGCGGGCAGCGGCACGGCGCTTAGCACCCGCACCCGGCACAACGTACATCGGGCGCGGCCACCGCAAGTGCTGGCATGGGGAACGCCGGCCATGCGGCTAGCCTCCAGCACCGAAAACCCGAGCGGCGCGAATACCTTGCGCCCGTCCGGATACAGGATGCAGAGCCGCCCGCCCCGGCGCTCCCGCACCGTGCGCACCAGCCGCGCCGCAAGCACCAGCAGCAGCGCACCCCCATCGAAGAGCAAAAAATCGTTGCGCAGTTCGGCGAGCCAGAGATTCTGCAAATCCGTTCCGATGATCGCCGGGCGGGTCGCCGCGGCACGCCAGACGGGATCCTGTGCCAGCGCGATCACTTCCCGTCCGCCCTGCAAGAAGCCTAGCAGCGCAAGCACCGGGAGCAGCACGGCGGCGCTCAGCAGCACACTCCGCCACGCCCCAAACCATGGTTTCAAGCGCAACCAGAACCAGATGCCGTAACACCCATGCAGCCAGGCGACCACCAGGAGCATCAACTGCACACGGCCGAAGAACGGTGAAGCGATCCAGAACGAGTACAGCAACTGCGCGTAACCCTTGTCCAGGCCAAACTCGGCAAAGGCGATCCGCGTATTCGCAATATGGTTGGCTAGCAGCGGCGGTATGCACAAGCCGAGGACGAGCTGCGCCACCTCGCCCGGCGTCCAATGCAACGCGCGCCGTTCATACAGCGCCCACAGACCCAGGAAGAAATGCGTCACCAGCGCGCTGTACAGGACGGCCGTCCCAAGCCATCCCTGCCAGATGAACTTTTGCACAAGCAGGCCACGCTCCAGCCAGGCAAGCGAGATATTCCCCAGCGAGTGATTCAGGAGATGCGTACCCACGTAGGTGAACAGCACCAGTCCGGTGGCAAGGCGGACCGATCGCACACCCGCCGGCCGCAACCTTTGAAGATAGGGAAAGTGCGACATGCTCTACCCTCCACGCATCCCGATGCGTCGTCGCTTGCCACCAAGCGCTGACACTGCCGAGCGCACGCTAGGTTAGCATCACTTCCAATGGGTAGTGCAAGCGCCAGAGGGCCTTGGGCCTTGGGCCTTGGCAATTTCCGGGCCCTGGCGCGATACGGGCGGGCCGCAGCCCCGCCCTTTTTATTTTCATTTACGCCGCCTGCGGTTCTGGCAGCGTCTTAGCCGTGCGCGCCGTCGGTGAACGGATCGCGCCGATCCGTGATTCTTGCGCCGTCGGAATAGACGTCGAACCTGCCTGCTTTCGCGCCATCCGTGTAGGGATCGCGCGGCCCGGCGATATGGGTGTTGCTGTCAGAGGTTGCGGGGATGCCGGGCGGCTGGGCCAGCGCTGCGAACGAAGCCAATGCCGCGACAGCGGCCGAAATCAGGATTTTCATGACGATCTCCAAATACAGTAGGGATAGCTTCCAAAGCGCATCGCCGCGAAGGCTACGCCTGGGCACGCAACTCGCTTCCGGTTTCCGGGATGTTGATCAATCCCGAGAACTGGTTCGCCGTGCATTTGTAGAACCGCGCAGCCACCCGCTTTATTCCCGCTCCAGTTGTTGACGCGGCTGCCGGCCAAGGGAAATTCCCGTGCCCCGGTTCGTGCTCCTGTGTCCTCTTATTGCTGATGCCACGGATGCGCCACGGATGCATTTTTTCTGCGAAAGAAGTTGGGGAATAAGAAGACTGGCTCCGCGGTTAACCCATGCAGAGCGTCATGCTGCGCAGTCGAGTCGATTGCGGGCTTCTCTCGCTCGAACAATCAAGGAGTATTGACATGAAATCGAATTCGCTGAATCGGCTTTTCGTGCTGCCCATGCGCGGTTCGCTCATCGTGAGCGCTGCGTTGATGGCAACCTCGGCTTGTGTATACGCGCAAACGTCGCCCGAACCCGGCACGCATCAAATTACTCGCGCGGAAGTGCGGCATGAACTCGAGGAATTGGAGTCGGTAGGTTACACCCCTGCCCAAGGCGACAATAGTAACTACCCCGCCGACATTCAAGCGGCGGAACAAAGGCTGGAAGCCAGACATCAAGCGCAGAGGAATGCGCTGATGCACGGAAACCAGGCAGCACAGACTGGTGAAAACCAGACCGCACAGACGAAGCCCATGCCTTGATTGCGGGCGCAGGTCGCACACGGTTTCTCGAAAGAGGATACGGCTGGCAGGGCAATTGAACGACTTTTTGTTTCGTACCAATCCAGATCGGATGGGATCATGAATCGCGACCAGTTCAAGTTTTGGAATGCCGTTGGCATCATCACCATCGGCCTTCTCTTTTACTACCTCCTGGTTAACTAATGTCCGCTGAAGCCAGTCTTAGGGTGGACATATCGCCTGTCTTTCCGTTGCATGCACGTTATCTTTTGGCACTGTGAATCAGGCATTGAGCGACGCCCTTTGCGATCTTCGACGCGCAAGCCGGTTGCGCAACTGGCCGGCCACGAACGCGCCGGTGATCAGCAGCAGGTAGAGGATGACGAGATTGTGGCGCCACGCATCGAGAGCGATCTGATGCGCGGCCAGTTTCGGATCGGGCGCCGGGAGGACAGCTCGGCTCGCCATGACGGCCCGGGTCATCCGGACAAGGCCGGCCGCCGACAGCAGTGGCAGGAGCACGAGCAGAGCGAGCAGTGCAGGCCTGGCGCGGCGCACCATCGCATGATGGCGCAGGCGGATCCACAGCCCCAGACAACCGTGTACCCAGCCCGGGGCGAGCAATGCAACCTGCAAGCCTTGCGTGCCGCTGGTGATCAGCAGGATCACGATTCGCTCATAGTTCGGTTCGAATCCATAGAGCGAGGCGGCGAGCCGGGTCGCCACCGCATGGCGGATAAGCAGCAGCGGGAGGCTGAGTCCCGCCCAAAGGCGGATCCATTCGGTGGCCGGCAGCGTCCAGTGGTGGCGCCCGTAGACTGTGCGCAGCGCCAGCGCAAAATGCAGGGAGGCCGAACCGTACAGCAGGATTGTTCCGGGCACGCTATGCCAGAGCCGCAGAGCCAGCGCGAGACCCCGCCCCGCAAGATCCAGCGACCAGATCCCGAGCGCATGATTGGCCAGGTGGAGAAAGAGGTAGATCAGCAGCACAACGCCCGATCCGAGCTGCAAGCGGCGCATGGTTGGTTGCACTTTCGATCCCCTTGATACACAACAATGAGTAGACGCCGTTCCGTCGCCGGATATTCCCGCTTCTGCACGCAGTCATCCGCTTGCGGCGCTCGCGCGGATCGTCGGTGGCGCGGAACTGGCTGCCCGGGAAGAGGACGGACACAGGAGGCGCACCGATCACACGATCGGCGCTTCCTATGCAGAATCAACACGGGATCCAGTTCAGGCGGTGGTTCCGGGAATAAAAATGGCATGCCGGCGGTCCTGTTGTTAACTCACTGCCGGTCACGGATTGCGGTTACAGCAGAAACTTCACAATGGCCGATCCAGACACCGCGCAGCGCTTCGAGACGCTTGTATTGCCTCATATGAACTCGGCTTTCAATGTCGCGCGATGGCTGACGCATAACGACCAGGATGCCCAGGACGTGGTGCAGGAGGCGTACCTGCGCGCGTTCCGGTTTTTTGGCGGATTCCGTGGCGAGGATGCCCGTGCATGGCTATTGAGCATTGTGCGCAACACCTTCTACACCTGGCATCAGCAGAACCGGGGGCATGCAGCGGAAACCATGATGTTCGAGGAAGACATGCACAGCCTTGAGACGAGTACCGCCGACCATGACGAGGGTCCCGAAGCAATGCTTATACGCAGCCAGAGCCAGAAGCGGGTGCACAAGGCGTTGCATGGCTTGCGGCTGGAATACCGGGAGGTTGTCGTGCTGCGGGAACTGGAAGACTTGTCGTACAAGGAAATCGCCACCATCGTGGGCATCCCGATAGGCACGGTGATGTCTCGCCTGGGCCGAGGCCGCCAGCAACTCGCGGCGCTGCTCGCCCCGACGGATCAGGAGGCGTGATGGATCACAAACAGGCGTTCGAATTACTGCCGGGCTATCTCGACCAGGAGTTGAGCCTGTCCGAAGCGCTCGAATTCGAGCGCCATCTTGCCGACTGCGAGCAGTGCCAACAGGTCTATGCACAACACCGCCAGGTGAGTGCGCAACTGCGGCAGGCGGATTTGCGTGTAGAGGCGCCGCAGGAACTGGTGAAACGCATCAAGGCTGCGCTGCCGGTGCGCCGCACGCTCTGGCAGCGGCTGGGTGAGCGATTCGGCCGGTGGAGCGGCGGCGGGTCGCTGGCCTGGGCGCCGGCTGGCGCGATGTTGATGAGCGTGGTCGCGCTGACCTGGAGCTTGGGGCTGTACCTCTCGGTGCCATCGAGCGAGACGCGCCTGACCCAGGAACTCGTGGATAACCATATTCGCTCGTTGCAGGTCA
>Ga0255338_1002943_pt1 | contig 22301 bp, 18 predicted proteins | sample MeOH1_35cm_T4_19_FD_203715 | JGI IMG/M metagenome (GOLD analysis project Ga0255338, IMG submission 203715) | Sandy soil microbial communities from University of British Columbia, Vancouver, Canada - MeOH1_35cm_T4_195 | ecosystem: Engineered > Artificial ecosystem > Sand microcosm > Unclassified ...
ACGGTGATCTTCCAGCTCAAGGACACCTCGCCGGCCAAAGAGACCGCGCAGATCTGGTACACCGTGCGCAAGAAGGTCGGCGACATCGCGCAGACGCTGCCGGCCGGCGTGCGCGGGCCGTTCTTCAACGACGAGTTCGGCGACGTGTACGGCTCGATCTACGCGCTGTCCGCCGACGGCTTCAACTACAAGGAACTGCGCGAGTACGCCGACCTGGTGCGCCAGCAGCTGCTGCGCGTGCCCGCGGTGGCCAAGGTGGCGCTGATCGGGCTGCAGGACGAGAAGATCTTCATCGAGTTCAACCAGGCCCGCTTCGCCCAGCTCGGGCTCGACATCAACGCCATCGCCGACCAGATCTCGCAGCAGAACGGCATGAACGCCAGCGGCGTGCTGGTGACGCCCGGCGACAACCTGCAGGTGCGCCTGTCGGGCCAGTTCGCCGACGTGGCCGACCTGGAGAACCTGGTGCTGCGCGGGCCCAGCGGCATCGCCAACATCCGCCTCGGCGACATCGCCCACGTCTACCGCGGCTACGTGGACCCGCCGCAGAGCAAGATGCGCTTCCAGGGCAAGGAAGTGATCGGCCTCGGCATCTCGATGGAGAAGGGCGGCGACATCATCGCGCTGGGCAAGAACCTGCGCGCGGCGATGGACGGCCTGCGCGGGCAGTTGCCGGTCGGCATCGAGCTCGACCAGGTGCAGAACCAGCCCGAGGCGGTGGAACGCTCGGTGGGCGAGTTCGTGCACGTGCTGATCGAGGCGGTGGTGATCGTGCTGGGCGTGAGCTTCGTCTCGCTCGGCCTGCACACCCGGCCGCTGCGCCTGGACGCGCGGCCCGGGCTGGTGGTGGCGCTGACCATCCCGCTGGTGCTGGCCGTGACCTTCCTGTTCATGAACCTGTTCGGCATCGGCCTGCACAAGATCTCGCTCGGCGCGCTGATCGTGGCGCTCGGGCTGCTGGTGGACGACGCCATCATCGCGGTGGAGATGATGGTGCGCAAGCTGGAGGAAGGCTTTTCCAAGATGGAGGCCGCCACCTTCGCCTACACCTCCACCGCCATGCCGATGCTGACCGGCACGCTGATCACCGCCGCCGGCTTCCTGCCGGTGGGGCTGGCGCGCTCGACGGTGGGCGAATACACCTTCGCCATCTTCGCCGTGACGGCGCTGGCGCTGGTGCTGTCGTGGCTGGCCGCGGTCTATTTCACGCCCTACCTGGGCTACCTGCTGCTCAAGGCCCGCCCGGCCGGCGAGGGCGCCCAGCACGAGGTCTTCGACACGCCGTTCTACAACCGCTTCCGGCGGCTGGTGCACTGGTGCGTGACCTGGCGCAAGACCGTGATCGCGGTCACGCTGGTGGCCTTCGGCCTCGGCCTCTATGCCTTCAAGTTCGTCGAGAAGCAGTTCTTCCCGGACTCCAGCCGCCCCGAGCTGATGGTGGAATTGTGGCTGCCCGAAGGCAGCAGCTTCGCCCAGACCGAGGCCGAGACCCGGCGCTTCGAGCGCGCGCTGCGCGACGACCGCGAGATCGCCAGCCTGGCCAGCTTCGTCGGCACCGGCGCGCCGCGCTTCTATCTGCCGCTCGACCAGATCTTCCCGCAGAGCAACGTGGCGCAGGTGATCGTGCTGCCGGCCGACGTGGCCCTGCGCGAGCGTGTGCGCCAGCGCGTGACCGACCTGCTGGCCAGCGATTTCCCGCACCTGCGCGGGCGCGTCAAGCTGCTGCCCAACGGCCCGCCCGTGGCCTATCCGGTGCAGTTCCGCGTGATCGGCCCCGAAGCGGCCGGCGTGCGCAAGCTGGCCGATGAGGTCAAGGCGGTGATGAGCGCCAATCCCAACACGCTGGGCGTCAACGACAACTGGAACGAGAGCGTCAAGGTGCTGCGCCTGGACATCGACCAGGACAAGGCGCGCGCGCTCGGCGTGAGCAGCACCGCCATCGCGCGCGTGACCCAGACCGTGCTGACCGGCGTGGCGGTCGGCCAGTACCGCGACGGCGACAAGCTGATCGACATCCTGATGCGCGCCCCGCGCAACGAGCGCGACGCCATGTCCGACCTGCAGAACGTGCAGGTGCCCACCGCCAGCGGCCGCGTGGTGCCGCTGACCCAGGTGGCGCGCATCGCGTTCCGCTCCGAGCCCGGCGTGGTCTGGCGCGAGAACCGCGACTTCGGCGTGACCGTGCAGTCCGACGTGGTCGAAGGCATCCAGGGCCCCACCGTGACCGCGCAGATCAATCCCAGGCTCGACGCGCTGCGCGCGCAATTACCGCCCGGCTACCGCATCACGGTCGCCGGCGCCGAGGAAGAAAGCGGCAAGGCCGGCGCCTCCATCGCGGCGCAGCTGCCGCTGTGCATCTTCATCATCTTCACGCTGCTGATGCTGCAATTGCACAGCTTCTCGCGCGCGCTGATGGTGTTCCTGACCGGCCCGCTCGGCCTGATCGGCGCCGCCGCCACGCTGCTGCTGCTGCGCGCGCCGATGGGCTTCGTCGCCCAGCTCGGCATCACCGCGCTGCTCGGCATGATCATCCGCAACTCGGTGATCCTGGTCGACCAGATCGAGCAGGACATCCGCGGCGGCGCGCCGGCCTGGGAAGCCATCGTCGAATCGGCGGTGCGCCGCTGCCGCCCCATCATCCTGACCGCGGCGGCCGCCGTGCTGGCCATGATCCCGCTCTCGCGCTCGGCCTTCTGGGGCCCGATGGCGGTAGCCATCATGGGCGGCCTGATCGTCGCCACGGCGCTCACGCTGCTGTTCCTGCCGGCGCTGTACGCGGCGTGGTTCAGGGTAAAGGCGCCGGAGGCGGTGGCGGTGGTGGCGCGCTGATGCCGCCGGCAGGGCCGCGCAAGCCTGCGCGGCCCTGTTTCGTGCCGGGACGGGGACTATTCGCCCGGGACTATTCCCCCGTCACCGGAACGGCTTGAAATGGCACGTGGGGCAATAGAGCGACACGCCGGGCTCGCCCTCGATGACCAGATTGCCCGACCGATACTGCGTGACACTCCACGTGCCCCGTTTCCCGTCCTTGAACGACACCTCGCCGGCGGCCGAGCACGGCGACCAGTCGACGGCGTGAAGCGCATCCTGCTGACTGATCTCTCTTGCACCGGCCAGGAAGCGGCGCACCGTGCGCGCGGTGACGACGAAATCCTTGCAGGTGGAGTCGGCATCGGTGGCCAGCGGCGAGCGCCGCGCATTCTCCGTGATCGTGACCGACCGGATCTGCGGCAGGTGGATGAGGCAGGTGCGCGGTTTGAACTCGGTTGCGGGGACGCATGCTGCCGCGGCAAGAATGCCGGGGGCGGCGCTGCCCAGCAGCAGCGCGGACAGGATCAGGTGCTTCGCCATCGTGTGATGCTCGCTTCCATTGGTGTTTTTTCGCAGGCCGTGCATGCCGTGAGGCACGCGACGGCTGCGCGGCGCGGGCATGCGTTGCGCAGGGTAGCAAGCGGATGGCGGAATTTGTCGGGGAAATTTCGCAACGGGACCCATGAAGCTGCGTCCCGGCGGCGCCCCGCGTGGCTCGCGCTACATCGCCTCGAACACCACATCCTGCGCGCCTTCCCACAGCACCTTGGTGCCGAGCGCGCGCAGGTTTTCCTTGCCTTCGACGATGGTCAGGAAGTGGTTGCCGGCGAGCTGGCCCATCTTGCTGGCGAAGCAGCAGCTGCCGTAGGCGAGGATGATCTCGGTCTCGCTGTAGCCGCCCGGGTAGAACAGGATGTCGCCCACGGAGGGGTGGCTGGTGTGGTTCTCGAAGCCCACGCCGAGCTTGAACTCGCCCAGCGGAATCCAGCAGCCTTCGCCGCTCCAGCGCACGTGGATCAGCTTCTGGCGGTAGGGCAGCAGCCTGGTGAAGGCGGCTACGGTGAGCGGGGCGTCGGGATTGGTCTCGGCGACGAACTGGTAGCCGCCGGCGGTGATGCGGATACGGGCCATTGAGGCTCTCCTGGTCTGGTCGGAACTGGTCGAAAGAAAACGGGGATAAAACGCACGGGCAGAAACGCGCGCGCCGCCGGGCTGGCCGGCGGCGCGCGCGCATGCTGGCGAGAGGCGTAGCTTAGCCCAGCGCCTCGAGGAGGTGTTCCGCGAAGGCGATCAGGCTGCGGTCGCTGCCGGCCGGGCCCATCAGCGAGAGGCCGAGCGGCGCGCCGTCGCGGCCGGACAGCGGCAGGCTCATCTGCGGGAAGCCGGTGAGCGGCGCCAGGCAGAGGATCTGGGACGAGCGGTTGCGGTAGTCCTCGAGCGTGTCGTCGTCGGCGCCGGACAGCGGGGCGATGTCGGGCATGGTCGGCATCAGCAGCACGCCGTCCTCGCCGAGCAGCGCGCCGACGTGCGCGGTGACGGCGCGGCGGATCGCCGTGGAGGCTTCGAACTGCTCGGCGGTGACGCTCTTGGAGAAGGCGAAGCGGCCGGCCACGTCGGGGCCGAGATGCAGGCCGTATTGCTCGATCAGTTCGCCGTCGGCCTGCCAGGCTTCCCAGCCCTGCACGTAGCGGAAGGCCCACCAGATGTCGAGCAGCGGCTGGTTCATCACCGTGACCGGCGCGGCCTTGCCGAGCGCGGACTCGATGCGGCCGACCACCGGCAGCAGCGCGTCCAGCGCGGGCGCGGTGGGCAGGCGGAACAGGTCTTCGGCCAGCAGCAGGCGCGGCGCGCCCGGCAGCGCGCGCGCATCGGCGCCGAGCAGCACGTCGGCCACGCGCGAGAAGGTGGCGATGTCGCGCGCGAAGAAGCCGCAGGTGTCGAGGCTCTCGGCCAGCGGCAGGGTGCGCTCGAGCGAGACGCGGCCGTGCGAGGGGCGGATGCCGAACAGGCCGCAATGGCTGGCCGGCGCGCGCACCGAGCCGCCGGTGTCGCTGCCGAGCGCGAAGTCGCACAGCTTGTTGGACACCGCCGAGGCGGAGCCGGACGACGAGCCGCCGGTGATGCGCCCGGGCGCGGCGCCGTTGACCGGCGAGCCGTAGTGGGCGTTCTTGCCGTTCATCGAGAAGGCGAGCTCGTCGGTGTGGGTCTTGCCGACGAAGGTGGCGCCGGCGTCGAGCAGGCACTGCACCGCGGGCGCGGTGGCGGTCTTGATGCCGGACCGCGCCAGCACTTGCGGATTGCCGCCGCCGGTGGGATAGCCCGCCACGTCGAACAGGTCCTTGGCGGCGAAGGTCAGGCCGTGGAGCGGGCCGGACGACGCGCTGGAGACTGCGGCGACGGGGTAGGGCATGAAGGCGCGGGCGGGGTGGGTAGCCAGGGACATGGGGTTGGGCTTCCTAACGTTGGGGTGTTCAGGCGGCGGCTTCGGCAACGGCCGATTCGGATGCGAGGATACAGCTCACGCGGTGTCCCTGCCCGAGATCGGTGGTGGCGGGCACCTGCGCCAGGCAGGCCGGGCGCGCGTGCGGGCAGCGCGGCGCGAAGGTGCAGCCGGGCGGCAGCGCGGCGAGGTCGGGCGGCGAGCCGGCGATGGTCTGCAGCCGCTGGCCGCGGTCCATGCCGTGCTGGCGGCTTTGCAGCAGCGCGATGGTGTACGGATGGCGCGCGGCGCGCAGCAGCGTGCGGATCGGGCCTTCCTCGACGATGCGCCCGCCGTACATCACCGCCACGCGGTCGGCGATCTCCACCGCCGCGCCGATGTCGTGCGTGACGAACACGATCGACAGGCCGAGCTCGCGCTGCAGTTCGCGCAGCAGGATCAGCACCTGGATCTGCACGGTGGCGTCGAGCGCGGTGGTGGGCTCGTCGGCCAGCAGCACCTTGGGGCTGGCCGACAGCGCCAGCGCGATCATGGCGCGCTGGCGCATGCCGCCCGACATTTCGTGCGGGTAGGCCGCCAGGCGCCGCTCGGGGCTGGGAATGCGCACCGACTCCAGCGCGCGCAGCGCGCGCTGGCGCGCCTCGCTGGCGGACACGCTGGCATGGGTGCGGATGCACTCGATGATCTGCTGGCCGACGGTGTAGACCGGGTCCAGCGCCAGCAGCGGCTCCTGGAACACCATCGCCACGGTGCCGCCGCGCAGGCGCTGCAGCGCGCGCGCGTCGAGCGCCATGACGTCGGCGCCGTCGATGCGGATGGCGCCTTCCATGCGGGTGCGGCGCGGCGGGTGCAGGCGCATGAGCGCGCGCAGCGTCACGCTCTTGCCCGAGCCGGATTCGCCGATCAGGGCCAGCGCCTCGCCGGGCGCCACGTCGAGCGAGACGCCGTTGACGGCGCGGATGGTCTTGCCGCCGCCGGAGAAGGTCACGCGCAGGTCGCGCACCGATACCATCGGGGCGGCGGCTTGCGCTTCGGCGTGGTTGTCTTGTGGGGTGGTCACGGTAAGCCTCGCTCAGGTCGTTGCGGCCAGCTGGCGGCTGTGGCCGCCGTCCGCATGGGCCATCAGGCAGGCCACGGGATGCCCGGCCAGCGCGTCCGACAGCGCCGGCGCGCGGCGCGCGCAGACCGCCTCGGCCATCGCGCAGCGCGGGTGGAAGCTGCAGCCGGACGGCGGGTTGATCGGGTTGGGCGGGTCGCCCGCCAGCGGCGCGACCAGGGTGCGGTGGTCCGGGTCGGTGGCCGGCATCGAGGCCAGCAGCGCGCGCGTGTACGGATGGGCGGGATTGGCGTAGAGCGTCTCGGTGTCGCCCACCTCCACCACCTTGCCCAGGTACATCACCATCACGCGGTCGCACAGGTAGCGGATCACGTTGAGGTCGTGGCTGATGAAGACGTAGGTGAGGTCGAACTCGGCCTTGAGCTCCAGCAGCAGGTTCAGCACCTGGGCCTCGACCGACTTGTCGAGCGCGGACACGGCTTCGTCCAGGATCACCAGGCGCGGGCGCAGCACCAGCGCGCGCGCGATGTTCACGCGCTGGCGCTGCCCGCCCGACAGTTCATGCGGATAGCGCCCGGCGAAGCGCGCCGGCTCCAGGCCCACGCGGTCGAGCAGCGCGCGCGCCCGCGCGCTGGCCTCGGCCGCGCCGATGCCGTGCACGCGCGCGGTGAAGGCAATCGATTCCTCGATGGTCAGGCGCGGGTTGAGCGAGGAATAGCTGTCCTGGAACACCATCTGCACCTGGCTGCGGAAGCGCTTCATCGGCAGCTGCGCCGAGCCCACGCCCTGGGCGTCGAAGATCAGCTCGCCGCTGTCCTGCTCGATCAGCTGCATCAGCAGGCGCGCGGTGGTGGACTTGCCGCAGCCCGACTCGCCCACCACGCCGAGCGTCTCGCCCTTGCGCACCTCGAAGCCGACGCCGTCGACGGCGCGCACCACGCCGGCGCGGCGCCCGGGGATCTTCGACTTGAGCGGGAAGTGCTTGACCAGGTCGCGGGCGATCACCAACGGCTGGGCCGGGCCGCCCACGTCGGGGTTGCGCAGGGCTTCGGGCAATGTGGTATCGGTCATGGCGTCAGTCCTTGATTTCCATCGCCGAGCGGATGCCGTCGGCGAGCAGGTTGAAGGAGATCGAGGTCATGAAGATCATGGCGCCGGGCAGCGCGGCCACCCACGGCTGCGTGTAGATGGCGGTGCGCAGCGTGTTGAGCATCAGGCCCCATTCCGGCTCGGGCGGCTTGACGCCGAGGCCGAGGAAGGACAGCCCCGAGGCCAGGATCATCGACACCGAGATCAGGCTGGTGGCATAGACGAAGATCGGGCCCAGCACGTTGTTGAGCACGTGCGCGCGCACGATGGTCAGCGACGAGGCGCCCGAGGCGCGCGCCGCGTCGACGAACTCGCGGTTGCGCACCTGGGTGGTCACGCTCTCGGCCACGCGCACGATCTGCGGCACGAACACGATGGTCAGCGACAGCAGCGCGTTGCCCACGCCGGCGCCCAGCGTGCCCGACAGCGCGATCGCCAGCAGCACGGACGGGAACGCGTAGAGGATGTCCACCAGGCGCATGATGACGGTGTTGGTCCAGCCGCCCGCGTAGCCGGCCACGATGCCCAGCGCGCTGCCGATCACGAAGGCGATCAGCACCGGCGTGATGCCCATGAACAGCGACAGGCGCGCGCCCAGCATCAGGCGCGAGAGCATGTCGCGGCCGAGCTCGTCGGTGCCGAGCGGATAGTGCTCGGTGCCGACCGGCTTGAGGCGCTTGAGGATGGAGGCGGCGTAGGGGTCGGACGGCATCAGCGCCGGCGCGAACAGCGCCATCAGCACCAGCGCGAGCAGGATCAGCGCGGCCAGCATGGCCAGCTTGTTGCGCAGCAGGCGCCGGCCGACCGTGGTCCAGTAGCCGGGCGAGCGCTGCACCAGCGGCGCCGCGGCGGGCTTCTTCAGGGTCATTTCCATGTGGGGCTCCCGGTCAGTTGCGCTGGATGCGGGGATCGAACAGCGTCTGCAGCGCGTCCACCAGCAGGTTGAGCAGCACGAAGAACACGGCCAGCACGAGGATGGTCCCCTGCAGCAGCGGGAAGTCGCGCTGGAAGATGGCCGAGTTGAGCAGGAAGCCGGTGCCGGGCCACGAGAACACGGTCTCGATCAGGATCGAGCCGCCCAGCAGGTAGCCGAGCTGCAGGCCCATCACCGACAGCGCGGTCGGCGCCACGTTCTTGAGCACGTGGCGGAACACCGCGAGCTCGGACAGCCCGCGCGCCTTGAGGCCGACGATGAATTCGTTGGAGAGGATCTCCGCGACCAGCGCGCGGATGGTGCGCGCGACGATGCCCATCGGAATCACCGACATCGTGACCGCCGGCAGCACCATGTACTGGATATGCTCCCAGTCCCACTGCCAGTCGCCCGAGCCGCCGGGGCCGGCGCCGGTGGCCGGCAGCCAGCCGAGGAACACCGAGAACACGATCACCAGCACCATGCCCAGCCAGTAGTGCGGCATGCTGACGCCGAACACCGACAGGAACGAGGCGGTGCGGTCGGCGGCGGAATCGCGGAAGTAGCCGGCCACGAAGCCGAACAGGCAGCCGAAGGTGAAGCCGATCAGCGTCGCCACCGCGGCCAGGCGCACCGAGTTGATCACCGCCGTCATCACTTCGCTCATGACCGGCCGGTTGGTGGCGATGGAAGTGCCCAGGTCGCCGTGCAGCGCGCGCGTGAGCCAGTGCACGAATTGTTCGAGGAAGGGCTTGTCGAAGCCGTACAGCGCGGTGAGCTGGCGGCGCAGTTCTTCCGAGGCGTCGGGCGGCAGCACCGACACCAGCGGGTCGCCCGGCGCGATATGGACCAGCGAGAAGCACAGCAGGGCGACCCCGAGCAGGATGGGGATCGCGTAGACGATGCGGCGGAGCAGGTAAGTCATGGGCTTGGCCGGCTAGAGAAAACGAATGGGTGGGGCAAGGCAATGCAATCGCGGCAACGCGCCGGCTGTCTCCCTTCTCCCGCGGGCGGGAAAGGGGAGACAGCCAGGGCGGCCTGACCGGCGCGGCGCATCTATCCGTGCGCCTGCGCCGTCAATGCCGCTCAGTCCATCGACATGGTGGCCATGTCGATGAACCAGCTTTGCGGCTGCACCACGCCCTTGACCTTCTTCGAGATGGCGCGCGGGCCCACGTCGTGCGCGATCAGCACGAACGGCGCCTCTTCCACGATGCGCGCGTGCAGCTTGGCCAGCGCGGCGTCGCGCGCCTTGTCGTCGAAGGAGGTGCGCGCGGTCTCGATCAGCTTGTCGAACTCGGCGTTGCCGAAGTAGCCCCAGTTGTTGGAGACCGGCGGCTGCGTCTTGGTGCTGACGAAGCGGACCATCGCGAAGAACGGGTCCATCGCCGCGAAGCTCACGTTGATGGCGTTGGCGCCGTGCGCGCTCGGGTCCTTGGCGCCGATGCGCCAGTTGGTAAACAGCGTGTTCCACTCGACCACGTCGAAGTCCACGTCGAAGAAGCACTCCTTCAGGTTCTGCTGCACGTACTCGTTCATCGGCAGCGGCTGCATCTGGCCCGAGCCCGAGGCCGACACCTGCACCTTGACCTTGACCGGCTTGGCGGCCGAGTAGCCGGCCTCGGTCATCAGCTTGCGCGCGGCGCTGGGGTCGTACTTGATGTCGAACTTGGGATTGCCCCACCACGGGTTGCCGGGCTCGACGATGCCCTTGGCCTCGGCCATGTAGCCGCCCAGCAGCGTCTTCAGGCCGGAGCGGTTGACGCACAGGTTGGCGGCCTCGCGCACGCGCTTGTCGAGCCAGGGCGAGCCGGGCGCGAACGACACCTGCCACGGCCACATGTGCGGCTGCGCGTTGGCGTAGACCTCGAAGCCGCGGCTCTTGATCTGCGCCACGGCGTCGGGCGCCGGCGCCTCGATCCAGTCCACCTGGCCGGACAGCAGCGCGGCGGTGCGCGCGTTGGCTTCCGGCATCGGCAGCATCACCACCTTGTCGATCTTGGGCACGCGCTTGGCGTCCCAGTAGCTCGCGTTCTTCACCACTTCCAGCCGCTCGCGCGGCACGAAGCGGCTCATCTTGAACGGGCCGGTGCCGGAGGCGTCGGCGGCGAACGCCACCCAGGCCTGCTTGCTGCGCTCGGCCGCGTCGGTCACGGAGGCCGGCACCGCGGCCAGCTTCTTCTCCCACTGCGTGGGCGAGGCCATGAACAGGTTGCTGAGGTTGTAGGGCAGGAACGAGTCGGGTTCCGACGTGACCAGCTCGACGGTCAGGTCGTCGATCTTCTTCGCCGAGCGCAGCGTGGGCATGCGCGAGGCGGTCACGCCGACCTGGCTGGGGTCGAACTGCCTGGCGGTCTTGTCGAGCACCTTGTTGACGTTCCACACCACGGCGTCGGCGTTGAACGCGGAGCCGTCATGGAACTTGACGCCGGGGCGCAGCTTGAAGACCCACTTGGTCTTGTCCTTGGCGTCCACCTTCCATTCCGTGGCCAGGTCGGGGATCAGCAGGCTCGGGCCGTTGGCCTTGGACAGGTCCCACTGGGTCAGGCCGTCGTACATCGGGATGCCGGTGAAGCGGTTGCCTTCGAAGCCCTGGTCGGGCTGGCCCAGCGTGCGCGGGATGTCGGCGGCGGTCATGCCGATGCGCAGCACCTTCTCGGCGTGGGCCGCGCCGGGCAGCGCGAGCAGGGACAGCGAGGCGAGCGCGGCGAGCGCGGTGGTCGTGGCGACGGTTTTCAGGCTGGGTTTCGTGCTTCCGGTGGCGGAGGAAGAAAAAACGGTCACGGGCAGGACTCCTGGGTGGGGGAAGGGGAGACGGACGAATTCCTCCAAGCAAGTCATGTGCCAGTTGCCGTCCGGGCGGGGCGCCGGGCGCGTCCCGGCCGCGCTTTTCTCATGGCCTGCTTTTTGCTGACCTGTCCTTTCGTTTCCCAACCAACCGGTTTTCCGACATGGACCAGCAACACCTCCCCCGCATCAATGCAGACCGCCTCTGGCAATCGCTGATGGAACTCGCCAGGATAGGCGCGACGCCCAAGGGCGGCGTGTGCCGCATCGCCCTGACCGAGCTCGACAAGCAGGGCCGCGACCTCGTGACGGGCTGGTGCCGCGAGGCCGGGCTCGCGGTGCGGACCGACGAAGTGGGCAACGTGTTCGCGCGCCGCGCCGGCAGCGACCCGGACGCGCCCGCCGTGGCCACCGGCAGCCATATCGACACCCAGCCCTCGGGCGGCAAGTTCGACGGCAATTTCGGCGTGCTGGCGGGCCTGGAGGTCATGCGCACGCTCAACGACCACGGCGTCGTCACGCGCGCGCCGCTGGAGCTGGCGTTCTGGACCAACGAGGAAGGCACGCGCTTCACGCCCGTGATGATGGGCTCGGGCACCTTCGCCGGCGTGTTCGAGGCCGAATTCGTGCGCGCCCAGCGCGACCTCGACGGCATCAGCGTGGGCGAGGCGCTCGAGCAGATCGGCTACCGCGGCGAGCACGCGGCGGGCGAGGTGCCGGGCGGCATGTTCGCGGCCTATTTCGAGGCCCATATCGAGCAGGGGCCGGTGCTGGAAGCCGCCGGGCTGCCGATCGGCGTGGTCTCGGGCGCGCTCGGCCAGCAGTGGTACGACGTGACCGTGACCGGGCAGGACGCCCACGCCGGCCCCACGCCGCTGGCGCTGCGCCACGACGCCATGCTGGCGGCCGCGCGCATGATCGAAGAGGTCAACCGCATCGCCGTGGCGGAGGCCCCGCACGGCCGCGGCACGGTCGGCTACGTGAACGTGGCGCCCAACTCGCGCAACGTGATCCCGGGCCGCGTCGACTTCTCGGTGGACTTCCGCAACCTGTCGCAGCCGGGGCTGGACCGCATGGACGCGGCCATGCGCGCGGCGTTCGGGCAGATCGCGCAGCAGGGCGGAGTCGCGGTGGAGATCCGCCAGGTGGTGAAGTTCGAGCCGTGCGCATTCGCGCCCGCCTGCGTGGACAGCGTGCGGCGCGCGGCCGCGGCGCTGGGGCTGCCGCACATGGACGTGGTCAGCGGCGCCGGCCACGACGCGGTCTACGTGGCGCAGCGCGCGCCGACCGGCATGATCTTCGTGCCGTGCAAGGACGGCATCAGCCACAACGAGCTGGAAGACGCGCTGCCCGAGCATATCGAGGCCGGCGCCAACGTGCTGCTGCAGGCCATGCTGGAGCACGCGCGGTAATCTCGCCGCGCTCTCAGTGCGCGATGGAGCGGGAAATCGCCCACGCGCACTCGATCACCATCGGCGCCAGCTTCTTCTGCGCCTCGGCCATGCTCCAGCGGCTGGCCGGCGGCGACACGTGCACGGCGCCCACTGGCTGGCCCTGGCTGTTGACGATGGCCGCGCCGATGCCCATGTCGCCGAGGAACAGTTCCTCGTTGTTGCACGCATAACCCACCTTGCGGCAGGCCGCCACGGTCTCGAAGATCGCGCGCACGTCGGTCAGCGTGGCCGGCGTGCGCGCCACGCGCGCCGAGCTTTCCAGCATGGCCATGACCTGCTCGTCCGGCAGCGTGCTCAGGTAGGCGCGGCCGCTGCTGGTGCAGTACATCGGAATGCGCATGCCTACCGGGGTCAGGACCGGGATGTATTTCGACGTCATCAGTTGCGCCACGTAGACCATGTCCAGCCCGACCGGCTCGGTCAGGTTGGCGGTCTCGCCGCTGGCATTGGCAAGCTGCGACAGGTAAGGGCTGGCGGCCTGGATCAGGGCGTCGGCGGACAGGTAGTTGTAGCCGATCTCCATCACCTTGGGCGTCAGGCGGAAGCGCCGCGTCTGCGGGTGCTTGGCCACGTAGCCGAGCTTTTCCAGCGTATGCACGGTGCGCTGCGCCGAACTCTTGGTCATGCCGGTAAGCGCGGCCAGCTCCGCCAGCGTGAGCGTGCGGTGGACGACGCTGAAGGCGCGCAGGACGTCCAGGCCCTTCTCCAGCGACTGGTTGAACAAAGGGTCTGGCCGGGTGGTGTCTTCGCCGCTTTCCGCGGCTTGCGGCGGCACGCCGCCGCCCTGGTATTCGATGTCCTGCACGGTCATTTCCGCTGTTCCGTCGAGTCCGCGGCGCCGGCTCCCGGCACCAACGCTGGGATGCCCTGCACCACGATGAATGCATATTGCACCAATATACGACTAAATCGATTATCGATTCGTCGCCGATGCGTCCATCATAAAAGGATGGCGTTGTTTTGGGAATAGCGGGCGAGGGCGCGCTGTGGCGCGGCGATGGGCGGGAGGCCGGCAAGCAGGCCGAAAAGCCTTGTCCGCAAAGGCTTTGCGAGGCGTGAACTGGTGTTTCGGGGCCGTTCGCTATTGAGCCTGTTCCAGATGCCTGCCGGGAAACCAGTCATCTCGCTCTAGCGTTTACCCCAATCCTGACCGTGTTGACGATCAGTGAAATATCAGACTAGTATCACAACAACTTCAACACCCGTGGAACGCATCATGGCCCATCCGATCAGGCTGGTCGGCACCGCCGGCACCGGCGCCGCCACCGGCGCCGCCACCGGCGCCGCGGCGGACGGCGGCACGAGCCGCGCCGCCACCGGCGCCGCCATGCGCGAGCAGGCCTACGCCGAGATCAAGCGCCGCATCATCGCCTGCGAGTTCCGCCCCGGCGAGCCGCTCAACGAAGCCCAGGTCGCCGGCCTGCTCGGGCTGGGCCGCACGCCGGTCCACCAGGCGCTGCACCGGCTGGAAGTGGAAGGGCTGGTGTCGATCCTGCCGCGCAAGGGCGTGCTGGTGACGCCGCTGTCGCTCAACGAAGTGCTCGACATGATCGAGGTGCGCGCGACCAACGAGGTCCTGTGCGCCACGCTCGCCGCCGAACGCGGCCACGAGAGCGATTTCATGGCCATGCGCGAGATCGTGGACCGCACGCCCGACCTGCTGGCGCGGCGCGACATCGCCGGGCTGGCCTCGCTCGACCTCAAGTTCCATACCGCCATGTCGGCCGCCTCGCGCAACCGCGTGCTGGCCGACCTGCTGCGCAACCTGCACGAGAAGCAGGCGCGCTTCTGGTTCCTCTCGCTGTCCGACCCGCGGCACCTCGAGAAGGTCTACCAGGAACATCTGGAGATCGTCGACGCGCTCGAGCGCCGCGACATCCCGGCCGTGCGCGAGGCCATCCGCGAACACATCGACGAATTCCGGAAGAACATCATCCGGACCATCTGAACCACCGACAGTTTTCTTCCGCCACAGGTAACAGGTAGTACGAACATGCCGACACTGCAATTCCAGGTCGCCGGCGAGGGCGCGCTCGCCCTCGACATCCAGCGCCTCATCATCGCCGGCTGGACCGGCCGCGACGCCGACGCCGTCAACCATCACATCCGCGAGCTCGAGGCGATCGGCGTCAGGCCGCCCTCGACCGTGCCGTGCTTCTACCCGCTGGCGGCCTCGCTGCTGACCACCGGCACGCTGCTCGAGGTGCCGCGCGAGGATTCCTCGGGCGAGATCGAATTCGTGCTGCTGGCCGGTCCGGACGATCTCTACATCGGCGTCGGCTCGGACCATACCGACCGCAAGGTCGAGGCCTACGACGTCACCGTCTCCAAGCAGATGTGCGCCAAGCCGCTCGGCACCGAACTGTGGCGCTTCGCCGAGGTGGCGGACCACTGGGACCAGTTGCAGATGCGCTGCTGGCGCACCCGCGGCGGCCGGCGCGAGCTGTACCAGGAAGGGCTGGTGACGCGCCTGCTCGACCCGCGCGACCTGATCCGGCGCCTGACCGGCGAAGACGCGCTGCCGCCCGGCACCGCCATGTTCTGCGGCACCCAGGCGGTGATCGGCGAGCTCGGCAGCGGCGAAGCGTTCGAAGTGGAGCTGCACGACCCGGTGCGCCAGCGCACCTTGCGCCATGCCTATCGCGTGGCCTGCCTGGCGGTGGCGCCATGAGCGGCGCGCACCCGACCATCGCCGCGCTCGCTGCCGACCTCGCCGCGGGGCGCGCCACCAGCGTGGCGTTGACCGAACAGGCGCTGGCGCGCATCGCAGACCATCGCCGCCAGGGCGGCACGGCCTTCCTCGAAGTGGACGCGGCCGACGCGCTGGCCGCCGCGCGCGCGGCCGACCAGGCGCGCGCCGCCGGGCTGGTGGCCTCGCCGCTGGCGGGGCTGCCGGTCTCCGTCAAGGACCTGTTCGACGTCAAAGGGCAGGTGACGCGGGCCGGATCGAAGGCGCTGGCCGGCGCGCCCGCCAGCGCCGATGCTGTCGCCGTGGCGCGCTTGCGCGCGGCCGGCGCCGTGCTGATCGGGCGCACCAACATGAGCGAGTTCGCGTTCTCCGGGCTTGGCCTGAACCCGCACTACGGCACGCCGCGCACCCCGTTCGACCCGGCGCGCATCGCCGGCGGCTCGACCTCCGGCGGCGCGGTCAGCGTGGCGCAGGGCATGGCGGTGGCCGCGCTCGGCACCGACACCGGCGGCTCCATCCGCATTCCCAGCGCGTTCTGCGGCCTGACCGGCTTCAAGCCCAGCGCGCGCCGCGTGCCGCTCGACGGCGGCGTGCCGCTGTCCACCTCGCTCGATTCCGCCGGCCCGCTGGCGCGCTCGGTGGCCTGCTGCGCCGCGCTCGACGCCATCCTCAGCGGCGAGACGCTCGACAGCCATCCCGCGCCGCTGGCCGGGCTGCGCCTGCTGGTCACGCGCGACTTCGTCTGCGACAGCCTGGAGGCGGCGGTCGCGCAGGCGTTCGAGGCCACGCTGGAAACGCTGTCGCGCCTCGGCGCGCGCATCGTGCCGTTCGACTTTCCCGAACTCAGGCGCCTGCCGGACATCAACGCCGGCGGCGGCCTGACCGCGGCCGAGTCGTGGCACTGGCACAAACAGCTATTGGCCGAACGCGGCGACGCCTACGACCCGCGCGTGGCCATGCGCATCCGCCGCGGCGAGAAGCTCGGCGCCGCCGACTACCTCGACCTGTTGGCCGCGCGCCGCGCCATGCAGATGCGCGCCGCCGGCCTGCTGCGCGAAGCCGATGCCTGGCTGATGCCCACGGTGGCGGTGCGCCCGCCGCGGCTCGACGCGCTGGACAGCGACGAAGCCTTCTTCGCCACCAACGGCCTGGTGCTGCGCAACCCGAGCGTGATCAATTTCCTCGACGGTTGCGCGGTTTCGCTGCCGCTGCCGGCGGCGGAGCAGGGCATCGGCCTCGGCGTGTGCGGGCTCGGCGGCCAGGACGCGCGCGTGCTGCAGGTGGCCGGCGCCATCGAGGCCGTGCTCCGGTAGTTCAGTAACCTCACCAGCACCCCGCCAGCAATCCAGCCAGCCACGACGAACCGAGAGGGCCGCGCCGACGCAGCGCGGCCCCGCCATCCCTATCCAAGGAGTTGTACCGATGACTACCGTGATGACCGGCGCCCCCGACACCCCCGACACCGCAGGGCACGCCGCGCCCAGCGCCGCCGAGCGCGACCATGCCTACCGCAAGATCGCGGTGCGGCTGGTTCCCTTCCTGGTCTTCCTGTTCGTGCTGGCCTGGATCGACCGCGTCAACGTCGGCTTCGCCAAGCTGCAGATGCTGCAGGACCTGCAATTCAGCGAAGCCGTGTACGGCTTCGGCGCCGGCATCTTCTTCATCGGCTACTTCCTGTTCGAAGTGCCCAGCAACCTGCTGCTGGAAAAGATCGGCGCGCGCCGCACGCTCGCGCGCATCACCATCCTGTGGGGCCTGGCGTCGATGGCGATGATCTTCGTCAAGACCCCCATGCAGTTCTACGCGCTGCGCTTCCTGCTCGGCATCTTCGAGGCCGGCTTCTTCCCGGGCGTGGTGCTTTACCTCACCTACTGGTTCCCCGCCCATCGCCGCGCCCGCATCAACGGCCTGTTCATGACCTCGTTCGCCATCGCCGGCGTGATCGGTGGCCCGCTGGCCGGCTTCATCATGAGCCGCATGGAAGGCGTCGAGGGCCTCGCCAACTGGCAATGGCTGTTCGTCATCGAAGGCATTCCGTCGGTGCTCGCCGGCATCGCCGTGCTCATGTTCCTGCCCGAGAAGCCGGCCGGCGCCGGCTGGCTCACGGCGGGCGAGCGCGACCTCGTCACGCGCGAGATCGACGCCGAGAACCGCGACCCCGCCAAGCACTCGTCGCTGCGCGACGCCTTCGCCAACGCCCGCGTCTGGATCTGCGCCGCCATCTACTTCTGCGTGGTCAGCGGCAACGCCACCATCGCGTTCTGGTCGCCGTCGATCATCAAGGAGCTCGGCGTGCAAGGCAACCTCCAGATCGGCCTGGTCTCCGCGCTGCCCTTCATCGCCGGCACCCTCGCCATGATCTGGAACGGCATCCACTCCGACCGCACCGGCGAACGCCGCCTGCACTGCGCCCTGGCCACCCTGATGGCCGCCGCCGGCCTCGTGCTCACCGGCATGTGGCTGCACAGCGCGGTGCTGGCGCTGATCGCGCTGACCATCGCCTCGATCGGCATCCTCGCCGCCTTCCCGGTGTTCTGGTCGCTGCCGTCCGCCTTCCTGGCCGGCACCGCGGCCGCCGGCGGCATCGCCCTGATCAACTCCATCGGCAACCTCGCCGGTTTCGTCGCCCCGTACATGATCGGCTGGTTCAAGACCAGCACCGGCCAGCTTTCCTCCGGCCTGTACTTCGTCGCCGCGCTGGAAGCCTGCGCCACCGTGCTGGTGCTGGCCTGCATCAAGGTCAAGCGCTGAAACCGGCGCCCGGCGCGCCCGCGCGGGGAAGACCCCGGCGAGGGCCGCGGGGAGGGCTGGATTCCCCGCGCGCTTTGCGCTAGAATCCGCTGCCTCGTTGCGCTGCATGCGCAAAGTGCGCCGGCAGCACAGGAACACAAGCCAGGCGGGCAGTCCAAGCCGCCTGTTTTGCTTTGGGCTTCTCCTTGCTCATGTGGCTTCACATGCCGCCCGGCACGCTAGCGAGCAAAGCGGCCTCCCGCCAGGGATGCGCCCGCAGGGACTGCGAGGGTGGCGAAATTGGTAGACGCACCAGGTTTAGGTCCTGACGCCAGCAATGGTGTAGGGGTTCGAGTCCCCTCCCTCGCACCAAATTCAAAAAGCTACACGGCAACAATATCGGCCACAACCCACATTTCATAAGGTTTGCGGCCTGCCGTGTGGTCTCCTCTTTCCCTTGAAATTACGCACAAAACCTCACTTGCCGGCGATGCCGTAGTCAGATGGCGTGAAGACTTGGCCTAATGGTCGGCCCTTATCGCGCAGGAAGCCCCGCACCTTCATGTCCTTGGCGGGGACGATGAACAAGGACCAGACTTCGCTTGAGGTAGCGTGTTCGTGCACATCAGTTTGTATGCTAAGCGGCCAAAGGATGACGCGGTGGAATATATCGCTGGTCAGGAAGTTGAGCCAGTGCATCTTGCGTATTCCGCAGTGCGTGGCGAAAGGGTGAGAAGTCCGGCTGCAGTCTTTGACGCTGCCGGGTCGCCGGCTTCGCCTGCGAGCGCTCCTACGACGCGTTGATCCAGACGAAGCAGAGGTAGTGCTTCCTTGGCTTACGCGCAGCACTAGTCAAGATCAGGCGCTAATAGACTGCTCGCCTGTCAAATTGTGCCTATAAGATCACGTTATTTCTATTTCTAACTTGATACAATACGACCGCTCTGTTTGCTGCCGGAGTCAGATCGCGGGGGCTAACCTGCCCGACACGTCTAACAATTAAAAGAGGTTCCATTGGTATTTAGCTCCCCATTGTTTCTTTTTGTTTTTCTCCCGATCGTACTGGCCTTGTATTACGTATTGGCTCGGAGTTGCCGGAATATTCTCCTGCTTATTGCTAGTTTGATCTTCTATGCATGGGGGGAGCCAGTATATGTCCTTCTAATGATCGGATCCATTTTTTTTAATTGGATCATAGGACTGGAACTAGGAAGGAGAAAAGACGATCGCGTGTCAAGAATTATCTTGGCTGTAGGTGTTTTTGTCAATTTGGTTGTCCTTGCTCACTATAAGTACGCCTACTTTCTACTTTCTTCGGCGAACAATATTCTGGAGCCTGCTTTTGGTATTAGGTTCGCGGGCCAACAAGTTCCGCTTCCTGTTGGGATTTCTTTTTTCACTTTTCACGCAATATCATACATCGTAGATATTTATCGAAAAGAGGCGGCGCCACTAAAGAATCCTCTTGATATGGGTGTTTATATATCCTTGTTTCCCCAGTTGGTCGCAGGGCCGATCATTCGATATCACGATATAGCGAGGCAAATTGCCGAACGAACAAATACCCTCGATCGTTTTTGCTCTGGGGTTGAGCGATTTTCATTCGGCCTCGGGAAGAAAGTCCTGATTGCAAATGTTCTTGGGAATGTTGCTGACCAGATTTTCGCGGCGCCGGAAAATTCTCTATCTGCACCAATGGCGTGGCTCGGAATTGCGTGCTATACGCTGCAGATTTATTTCGATTTCTCGGGTTACTCGGACATGGCTATTGGCCTTGCTCGCATGTTCGGGTTCGAGTTGACGGAGAATTTCAACTATCCTTACATCGCGCGGTCGATTCGAGAGTTTTGGAGGCGTTGGCACCTATCTTTGTCTACGTGGTTTCGAGACTATCTGTATATTCCTCTGGGAGGTAATCGAGCGTCGCCTGTCCGCGTGAAGGTCAATTTGTTTATCGTTTTCCTTCTATGTGGTCTTTGGCACGGTGCAAGTTGGAACTTTGTTCTCTGGGGTGCTTTTCATGGGATGCTGTTAGTGTTTGAGCGTGGACGATTTGGCGCACTGTTGGACAGGCTTCCTGGCATAGTCGGAAGCGCCTATGCCATTCTGATGGTCATGGTTGGTTGGGTTCTGTTTCGTGCGGCAGACTTGCCGCAAGCCATCGCCTATGTTGGCGCCATGCTCGGCTTGGGGTCCGGCAGTGGCTTCTCTCCTCAGGTGCTGGCCGCTGTCGATGCACGAGTGATCTGGACATTGGTGGCAGGTGTAATCCTGGCAACCCCAGTTGCGACAGTGCTTTGTCGAGATTGGGCGACACGAATTTATCCAAGTCATGCGGCGGAGCCATTTCCTCCGTATGTACGCACTATTGGAAATCTTGGAAGAAAGGGCTCTACAATAACGATCAGCTCCTTTATTTCTATTGGGACTGTGGTTTTATGCATTTCGCAGCTCGCGACCAGCACCTACAATCCGTTCATCTATTTCAGGTTCTAAGTGAAAGTGGATAACATAAAAAATATCAACAGACTTACTGCGCTACTATTTGTGAGCCTGCTGGCAATTCCACTTGCACTGACCTTCAAGCCGGCTGATGGGACATCGGAGAACCGAGTTCTCACTGGATTTCCTTCAATTGAGATATCCAAGAAGTCTCTTACTTCGTTTCCGAAACGATTTGAAGGATACATCAATGATAATTTTGGTCTGCGCAATTTATTTTTAGACCTCAATGCTGAAATTGTAAATTCAGTTTTTGGCGCAACAGGATCGAAAGATGTTATTATAGGGAAGAATGGTTGGTTGTTCTTTGCTGGCGATAAATCTCTTCCAGATATATTGGGTAATGACCCTTTTGGTCTTGGGGACATCGAAAAATGGAAGATCAGCACCCTGGAAAAGGGGCGGTGGCTCGCATCTAGCGGAGTGGAATATCGATTTGTTCTTGCTCCTGATAAACACACCGTCTACCCCGATTACCTGCCTGAGAACATCAAATTTAGTGGTCACCCGCGGGCGGATGTGGTGCGGAATTTGGGCTTGCAGTATTTTGTCGATCTTGCCCCAGATTTGCGTCGCGCAAGATCAGGGTTCGGCGATAGGCTGTACTTTCAGACGGACACACATTGGAAGAGCTTCGGCGCCTATCTTGGCTTCGAGGGAATCGTTCGTTCTTTGGGGACTGATTTCGAGCGCCGGGCTATCAAGTTTCAGGGAACTGATTTTGGTCGGCGTGGTGCCGCACATAAGAGGGACCTCGCCAGCATCGCTCGTATGCCAACTGTCGAAGTCGATGAGACAGTCGTTGCTTCACGGCTACCAAAATGCAGGAGTCTGAGAGCAGGGCAACCTCCGCTTGGTCTTCCTTCTGCTACAACACTGCGCATGCTTACGGTTACGTGTGAAGGAGGTAAGGGGACGGCCCTAGTGTTTCACGATTCGTACATGCAGCAGATCATGCCCTTCATGTCTCCGCTCTTTGAGCGGGTCGTATACATCTGGGATAACCCTGACGATGACGTATTTGTCCGAATGGTGCTGCAGGAAAAGCCAGATGTCGTCATCGAGGAGCGGGTCGAGCGGTTTTTCCGAACTCCGCCGCAGGCACAGCTCGGCGGTGCGCTGGCCAAGCTCAACGACGAGGCTGTACGTGGATACACGGCCGAAGCTGAGCAGCAGCACATTCGACTGCATGAATTGATGAAGAGCGGCGCGCGAGTCAGCAGCGATAAGCAAGGCATGTACCTAACGCTAAATGCTGCAACCCATCGCATCGAAGACTCAGGCGGTGTGGTCGAGAGTGCCAATGGTGCAATCGGTGGTTATGTGATCGACGGCTGGGCTGGCTTCCCAGCGAGCAAGCAGGGTGCTGATCACATCCTTGTCACTGTCGATGACGTGGCGGCCATGGCCGTTCCCCTGACCAAGGATCGGATGGACGTAGCGGAGCATTTCCAGGCTCCGGCCCTAAGCCGGTCCGGATTCACCTTCTTTCTTCCTGCCGACGTACTTGAAACGGTAGCCAGAGGGGGAAGTATCAAGCTACTAGCGGGGCAGAACGGGCGATACGCCTTGATGGACGCACGGGCACTTGAAAAGCGCTTACGTGCTGACGCTGGGCTGTAGCTGATCACATCGGCTGCTGGCCGACCTTTCCATGCCGCGACCAACTGGTCGCGGCAGAGATGGGCTAGAAGGACATGCTTCGGGAGTGTCAGTATTTTTGTGTTTAGGGCTGTTAAGGATCTGAGGGCGATGAAGCCCTGCAGGTCCAATCTTTCGTCCTAGCGATACGGCTTGGTGAAGCGCTCCTCGTAAATCATCGCGAACTG
>Ga0255338_1002944_pt1 | contig 22298 bp, 19 predicted proteins | sample MeOH1_35cm_T4_19_FD_203715 | JGI IMG/M metagenome (GOLD analysis project Ga0255338, IMG submission 203715) | Sandy soil microbial communities from University of British Columbia, Vancouver, Canada - MeOH1_35cm_T4_195 | ecosystem: Engineered > Artificial ecosystem > Sand microcosm > Unclassified ...
CGTCCCAAGCAGGTGGTGGTCGCCGCCATGCGCAAGCTCGTACACCTGATGTGGGGCGTGCTCAAATCCGGACGACCCTTCGATCCCGCCATCGGCTTGGCATGATGAGAAGAAGACAGTATCTGAACTATCCAGTGTTTCCCGCAGCACGGGGATGCGCTCCCACAAGGTTTTTGGGTAGCGGCGCCGAGAAGTTCAGGACGGATTTATTCAGCGCCTCCCCGACAAGCTACGACAGCCGCGCCACTGCAATGGGCAGCACGCGGGCGCGGCGTATCATCCGGCGCGCCGGCCCATATCCGCGCCGGTGCCCGAATAACTACCGCTAGAGGGGACCATGAGCGCACAAATCACCTGGCTTTGTTTCGGCCTGCTGGGCCTGCTGCCGTTCGCACTCGGCTTCTGGGTGTCCATCAACCGCGGCCGGGCGGGAGTCAGTTTCGGTTACCCGGACGACCCCACCCACCCCCTGCACAAGGCTGCGCGCGCGCACGCCAACGCCATCGAGTACGTGCCGACGCTGATGGCGCTCACCATCGCGCTCGACCGCATGCTGCCGGGGACGGTCACGATGTGGCTGGTGGTGCTGGCCACGCTGGGCCGCTACCTGCACGCCGCGGGCATGCTGACCTGCAGGTCGCTGAACGACCGTCACCCGCTGCGCGTGGCCGGCGCGGTCCTGACCTACTTCCCGGGCCTGATCATGGCCATTCTGGTGATCGTGAAGGTGCTCTGACGGCACCGCGGATGCGGGTGCAGCGATGCAGCGGCGGGCTGCCAGCCAGCGTCGGAAGATGACCTGATCGTCGGTGGCACCGGCCCTGACTGCGGAATCACCCCATTCGTGAGGCCAATCAGAGCCCGGCGCGTGCATTTGTGGCGCAATCACCCCACGGCACGCACACCGGGTGCGTGCCACGATCCAGCGGAGAGGCCCAATGACGACGCGTGAAGACCTGAAAGCGCTGCTCGACAGGCTCGCCACCCAGCGCGACGAGCTCATCGTCCAGGCGCATCTGGCCAGACTTGAGGCACAGGCCGACTGGCGCCAGCTCGAACAGCAGCTGGAACACCTGCGCGCCAAGGCCGCACAGACCGCCGCTGTGACCGGCGACAGCGGCCGCGAAGTGCTCGCTGCGGCCAGGCTCATGGGCGAGGAAATCGCCCGCGGCTACGAGCGCCTGCGCAAGACACTGTAACCACGTCGGGGCGCCAGCCGCATGGAGGCCATGTTGCTGACGCGGCTTGGCGAGCTGCGGGACGGCGCCGCCGCGCTCGATGCCGGCGAGCTGCCGGTGCCGCAACAGGCCGCGGGCGAGGTGCTGATCGCGGTGTCCTGTTGCGGCGTGTGCCATACCGAACTCGATGAAATCGAGGGCCGCACGCCGCCGCCGCGCCTGCCGATCATTCCAGGCCACCAGGTGGTCGGGCGGGTAATCGCGGCGCCCGCCGGCAGTGACTTGCGCGCGGGTGAGCGGGTCGGCGTGGCGTGGATTTTCAGCGCCTGCGGGCAGTGCGACTACTGCCGCGAAGGGCGCGAGAACCTGTGCGCGCAGTTCGTCGCCACCGGCCGCGACGCCCACGGCGGCTATGCGCAGTTCATGACCGCACCGGCCGGGTTCGTGCATCCGCTGCCGGATGAACTGGGCGATGTCGAGGCCGCGCCGCTGCTGTGCGCCGGGGCGGTCGGTTACCGGGCCCTGTCGCTGTGCCGGCTCGAAGACGGCCAGGCGCTCGGCTTGACCGGCTTTGGCGCCAGCGGGCATCTGGTGCTGCAAATGGCGCGGGCGCGCTTCCCGCGCTCACCCATCCATGTGTTCACCCGCAACGCGGCCGAACGGGCGCTGGCGCTGGACCTTGGCGCCACCTGGGCCGGCGCGGCGGACGCGCAAACCCCGACGCTGCTGCACGCCACCATCGACACCACGCCGGCCTGGGCACCGCTGCGGGCAGCGCTGCGCAACCTGCGCCCGGGCGGACGGCTGGTCGTCAACGCCATCCGCAAGGAAGCCGCCGACGCCGCGGTCATGGCCGACATCGACTACGCCGGCGAGCTGTGGCTGGAAAAGACCGTGCAATCGGTGGCCAACGTCACCCGCGCCGACGTGCGCGACTGCCTGGCACTGGCCGCGCGGGCCGGCATCCGGCCAAAAACAAGGGTCTATGCGCTGGCGGACGCCAACCTGGCGCTGGCCGATATCAAGTTCGGCCGCCACGCCGGGGCAAGGTGCTGCGGGTGGCCCGTTAGTTTCGCAGCGCAGCCGTTATTCGTAGTGCGTCCACAAGCGCAGCACCTTCACGACCTGCTCGGCTTCGAGCACCTGATAGACGAGGCGATGCTGGATGTTGATTCTTCGGGACAAGGCGCCGGCAAGATCGCCGACCAATTTCTCGTACGGCGGCGGGTTCTGGAAGGGATCCTTCCGGATGATGCCCAGCAGTGCCTGCGCTTTTTCCTGCAGGCCGGACGCGGCCAGCTTGCGGGCGTCTTTCTGGGCTTGCCGGGCGTAGACCAGCCGCCATGTCACCAATCCAGCTCCGTGGCGCAGGCATCGACAGGCTCGGCCATGCCGTCCCTGATCGACTCCCGCAGGCCCGGCACGGACAGTAGATACAGCGTTTCCTGAATAGCCTCCCAATCTTCGGCCGCAACCAGGACCGCGCTGTTACGTTTGCCGGCGATGACAACCGGCTGGTGCGACTCGGCAGCCTGATCGATGAGCCGGTAAAGGCTGGCGCGTGCCTCGCTGGCGGTGAGGGTGGACATTGCAATGCACCTGCGGTGTGTAGAGCGTGAAAGCGTACGCAACTTCGTACGTGATAGCAAGACTGCGGCAGGGTCAATCGGCCCGTTCCAGGTCAGCCCGGACGGCCATCAGAAACCGCGCCGCCTCGCCGCCGGTAACCACCCGGTGGTCGAAGCTGAGCGACAGCGGCAGCACCTTGTGCACCGCGGGTTCGCCGTTCACCGCCAGCACCTCGTCCCGCGCCCGGCCGGCACCCAAAATGGCCACCACCGGCGGCACCAGCAACGGCACCGCGTAGCGGCCACCCAGCGGGCCGAAGTTGCTGAGCATGATGCTGGCGCCGCGCAGTTCGTCCTGCTTCAGGCTGCGCCCGCGCACGGCGGCCATCAGCGCATCGACACCCGCGCGCAGCTCGGCGGGCGTTTTGCCCGCAACATCGCGCAGCACTGGCACGAACAGGCCTTCCGGGCTGTCGACGGCGATGCCGACGTCGATTTTCTTCAGCAGGCGCCGGCCCATGTCCTCGCTGTCGAACCAGGCGTTCAGCGCCGGCTCGGCCTGGCAGCCGGCGGCCAGCGCCCGCAGCAATCGTGTCATGGGGTCACTTTTGGCCGGCCAGGCGTGAATGTCGGCGTCCTCGAACAGTGCCGCGGTGGCCACTTCGGCCTGCGTCTTTGCCATGTTGACGGCCATGGCCCGGCGCGTGCCGGTGAGGGGTTCCAGCGGCCCGGTTTCGGCATAGATGCGCGCCACGCGCTCGACATCGGCCTTGATGATGGTGTCGTTGGGGCCGCTGGGCGTGACCGAGCCCAGATCGACGCCCAGGCGTTTGGCGATGGCCCGCACCGCCGGCGTGGCGCGCAGGCCAGCCCCGGATCGACCGACCGCCTGCGCCGCCTCGTGCAGCACTGCACTGCCGACCGCCACCGCGCCCACCACGGTGCCCGTGTCGGCGCTCTTGTCGAGACCAGCGCCGCCGACGAACTCGACCAGCGGCGCGCCCACCTTGACCCGCTCGCCGACCTGCGCGCACAGGCGCTCGATCTCACCGGCCCGCGGCGAGGGCACCTCGACCACCGCCTTGTCGGTCTCGACCGACGCCAGCGGCTGGCCCTCGACCACGTGATCGCCCAGGCCAACGTGCCAGGACAGCAGTTCCGCCTCGGCCAGGCCCTCGCCAAGGTCCGGCAGGGTGAAGGTTTTTGCCGGTTCGTTCATCGGTTCAGTGCTCCATGACGCGGCGGGCGGCGGCCAGGATGCGCGCCGGCCCGGGGATGTACGCATGTTCCAGGCGCGCCAGCGGCATGACCGTGTCGTAGCCGGTCACGCGCTCGACCGGCGCCAGCAGCGACATCAGCCCCGGCCCGGCCAGCAGCGCAGCGATCTCGGCTCCAAAGCCGCCACTGAAGGGCGCCTCGTGCACGATCACGCAGCGCCCGGTCTTGCCCACCGACGCGAGCAGCGTGTCGGTGTCGAGCCGGTTCAGCGTGGCGACGTCGATGACCTCGGCGCTGACGCCGGCCTCGGCCAGGCTGTCCGCCACCGCCAGACAATCGAGCACGCAGGCGCCCCAGCTGACCAGGGTCAGGTCGGTGCCTTCGCGCAGCACGAAGCAGACGTCCAGTGGCAAGGCTTCGCCGTTGTCGGTGACGTCTTCCTTCATCGCCCGGTAAATGCGCGCCGGTTCCAGGAACACCACCGGGTCGGGGTCGCGAATCGCCGCCAGCAGCAGGCCGTAGGCGCGCGCCGGGGAAGACGGGATCACCACCCGCAGGCCCGGCACGTGCGCCAGCATGGCCTCGTTGCTCTCGGAATGATGTTCCGGGGCGTGGATGCCGCCGCCGCAGGGCGCGCGCAGCACCATGGGGCAGCTCAGGCGGCCGCGGGTGCGGTTGCGCAGGCGGCTGGCGTGGCTGACCAGCTGGTCGATGGCCGGATAGATGAAGCCCGAGAACTGGATTTCCGCCACCGGCCGCAGGCCCTCGGCGGCCATGCCGACCGCCACACCGGCGATCAGGTTCTCCGCCAGCGGGGTGTCCATGACCCGCTTGCCGAAGCGTTCCTGCAGGCCGACGGTGGCGCGAAACACGCCGCCGTTGACGCCCACGTCCTCGCCCAGCACGACGACCGTCGGGTCGTCGGCCAGCGCCCGGGCCAGCGCCAGGTTCACCGCCTCGACCAGCGTGCTTTGCTCAGCCATGGGCAGCCCCGGCGATCTCGGCCCGCTGCCTAGCCAGACTCGCCGGCAACTGCGCGTAGAGGTGGTCGAACATGTCGGTCGCCGCCGGTGGTGGGGTGGCCAGATAGGCTGCCACGGCGCGCTCGACCTGCGCATCGCAGTCGGCGATCAGGCCTTCCTCGTCGGCCGCGCTCCACAACCCCTGCCCGGCCATGAACTGGCGCAGGCGGGGCAGCGGATCGCGCTTCCAGGCGGCGCTGACCTCGGCCTCGGGGCGGTAGCGGCGGGCATCGTCGGAGGTGGTGTGATCGCCCAGGCGGTAGGTCAGGGCCTCGATCAGCGTCGGCCCGTCGCCGCGCCGCGCCCGGGTCAGCGCCCGGCCCATCACCTGCCGCACCGCCAGCAAATCGTTGCCGTCCACCTGCTCGCCGGGGATGCCGCCGGCGATGGCCTTTTGCGCCAGCGTGGCGCAGGCGGTCTGCCTGGACAGCGGCACCGAGATGGCCCACTGGTTGTTGCTGATCACGAACACCAGTGGCAGCCGCCACACGCCGGCCAGGTTCAGCGCCTCGTAAAAATCACCCTTGGAGCTGGCGCCGTCGCCCAGGCAGCACACCGCCACGCGTTTTTCGCCGCGCAGGCGCATGGCACTGGCCACGCCTGCGGCGTGCGTGCACTGGGTGGCGATCGGCACGCAGTAGGGAAAATCCCGCTGTGGGCCGGCAAAGTCGCTGCCGCGCTCGTCGCCACCCCAGTAGCGCAGCAGTTGCTCCATCGGCACACCCCGCACCATCAGTGCGCCGGCCTCGCGGTAGGTAGGCAGCAGCACGTCCTCGGCGCGCATGACGTCGGCCAGGCCGACGTGCAGTGCCTCGTGCCCCAGGCTGGAGGCGTAGGTGCCCAGCTGGCCCGTGCGCTGCAGGCGCACCGCGCGCTCGTCGAAACGGCGCGTTTGAACCATCTGGCCGTACAGCCGGCGCAGTGCGGCGGGGCTGATGCGCGGCAACGCGCCCCGCGGCTGGCCGTGTTCGTCGATGAGCTGGTGGTAGGCGACGCTGAATCGGGCGACGGTTGTTTTCACGCTTCCCTCCGGTGACGGTCCTGGAGTTGTAATGCCTGCGGGGGTCAGGGGCAAGGCAGGCACCGGTATTGACGACCGCGTGAAGCGCCCTGGCCCGAGGTCAGGCGCACATCTCACCCCAAGGCTGACCACGAAAGGCCAGCCCGGCACGGCTCACGGCTGAGCGAGCAGGGCTTCGAGCGAGCGCAGCAACGGCCCGAGATGGCCCTCGATGACGCCCCAGACGATGCGGTTGTCCACGCTGGCATAGCCGTGGGCCAGCACGTTGCGAAAGCCGACGATGGCGCGCAGTTGCGCAATGGTGGCGGCGGTTTCCGGATCCAGGCGGCTGAGCCGGCTGAGTGCCTCGCCGACGATCTCAAGCTGTCGCTCTACGGCCGAGCGCAGCAACTCATCCGCCAGGTAGTCGTCGAACGTCTTGCCCCGCGTGAAACGCGCGACCCGCTCTCCGGCCTGGCGGGCGTCCCAGAGCAGCTTGCCCGCGTCAGCGTGCATAGACCGGCTGGCGCTGGGCGTTGATACGTTCGCGTAAATACGGGTTGTCGAGACTCCCCGCGGTGAGCAGGTCCACCGGGCGCCTGAACAGCGCCTCCAGGCTTTCCTTCAGCGCGAAGTAGGCCAGCGCGTACTGCGCCGGGGGCAGTTCGTCGAACTCGACCAGGAAATCCAGATCGCTGGTGGCGGGGTCGAAGTCCTCCCGAACCGCGGAACCGAACACATCCAGGCTCCGCGCACCGGCACGCAGGCACAGGGCAGCGATGTCGTCGCGGTGCTGTTCGATCAGGTTGGTCTTGGACATGCAGCGGATTATGCGGCTGGCGCGCCATCACGCGACTACACCCGTGACGGGTCGACTTTCCGGATTCAGCGGCTGTAAACGCACAAAAACCGAAGCTGCCTTTCTGGCGGCGTCGGTTTTGTCATGAACGGCAGGAAAGAAAAAGGGCGGGGGCCGGGATGGTGTGTGCCAGTCACCATCAGGAGGAGGAGGGGAAGGGTTCCCGGCCCCCGCCGATCTGGTTAAAGCAGGCAGCGTGCCAACAGCCGAAAGCAGCCTGGTCACTGGCTGGGAACACCGAGGTTCAGAAAGGATCGTGCCCGGCGCGCACCGGAATGAGCCCTACCGGCGGGCATTCGCACCAAATGCGGACCGGAGCCAGACAGCCGGAAAGCGAATTTCGGACCGGCGGGCACAAAAGGCGTCGCAGATGAAGGCCCCACAACGGCGCCCTTGCAGGAGCGGGCCATGCCCGCGACCGGAACCTCGCGCCCGAACGACACCGCGCGAATTTATCAACCACAGCGGTCGCGGCCGTGGGCCGCTCCGACACAGGATTACGGGCAGCGGCGCGAACGCCGCCACCGGATCAGACGATCAGCGCAAACACCACGCCGACCGCCACGATGGCGGCGATGGTGGCTAACAGGGCCTTGGGCAGGGTGTTGATCATGTGCGCTGTGGAAACATGCCGCGAGGGCGGACTTCGGAAATGGCTCCCCGGGACGGGCTCGAACCGCCGACCCAGTGATTAACAGTCACTTGCTCTACCGACTGAGCTACCGGGGAAGAAAAGGCCGCGTAGTCTAGGTGCCGGCCTGCCGGCCGGTCAAGGCGGGCGCGGCTTTCAGCCGAGCACCACCTTGAGCCGGCGCATGGCTTCCTTGAGGTTGTCCAGGCTGGTGGCGAACGACAGGCGCAGGTAACCGGGCGCGCCAAACGCGCTGCCCGGCACCAGGGCGACCTCGGCCTTTTCCATCAGCCAGGCGGCGAACTCGACGTCGTCGCTCACCCCCGGCGTGGCGGCGATGGCGTCGGCCACGCTGAAGAAGCAGTAAAACGCCCCGTCGGCCGGCGCGCAGCGGATGCCCTTGATGTCGTTCAGGGCCGCCACCACGAAGTCGTGGCGCTGCTTGAAGGCAGTGTTCATCTCCTGGATGAAGCCCTGGTCGCCCTCCAGGGCCGCCTGCGCCGCCACCTGCGAGATGGAGCAGGCGTTGGACGTGCTCTGCGACTGGATCTTGGCCATCTCGCTGATGACGCGCGCGTCACCGGCGGCGTAGCCGATGCGCCAGCCGGTCATGGAATAGGCCTTGGAGACGCCGTTGAGCACCATCGTGCGCTCGTACAGCGCCGGGCAGGCGTTCAGGATGTTGCGAAACGGCGCGCTGTCCCAGCGGATGTGCTCGTACATGTCGTCGCTGGCAATCCACACCTGCGAGTGGCGCAGCAGCACCTGGGCCAGGGCGGCCAGTTCGGCTTCCGAATACACGCTGCCGGTGGGGTTCGACGGGCTGTTCAGTACCAGCAGCCTGGTGCGCGGCGTGATGGCGGCTTCCAGCTGCGCCGGGGTGATCTTGAAATGGCTGTCGAGGCCGGTTTCCAGGATCACCGGCATGGCGCCGGCCAGCAGCACGATGTCCGGGTAGGACACCCAGTATGGCGCCGGGATGATGACCTCGTCGCCCTCCTCCAGCAGCACCTGCGCCAGGTTGTAGAAGCTCTGCTTGCCGCCGGACGACACCAGCACCTGCGCCGGCTGGTAGCTGAGGCCGTTCTCGCGCGCGAACTTGTCGACGATGGCGCGGCGCAGCTCGGGCGTGCCCTCGACCGCCGTGTACTTGGTAAAGCCGCGGTCGATGGCGGCCTTGGCGGCGTCCTTGATGTGCTGCGGCGTGTCGAAATCCGGCTCGCCGGCACCCAGGCCGATCACCTTGCGCCCGGCGGCCTGCAGCTCCTTGGCCTTGGCGGTGACGGCCATGGTGGCGGACGGCTTGATGGCGGCGACGCGGGCGGCGAGCTTGAGTTCCACGGTACGGACCCCGATATGGGCAGGCGGCAAAAAAAGGGCGGCTAATATACGAGTTTGCTCTGCTCCAGCGTACCCCATGACCGAACCGTTCCAGCTTGTCAGTCCTTTCGCGCCGGATGGCGATCAGCCGCAGGCCATCGCACGCCTGATCGAAGGCATCGAGGCCGGCGAGGACGCGCAGGTGCTGCTGGGCGTCACCGGCTCGGGCAAGACCTTCACCATCGCTAACGTCATCCAGGCCGTGCAGCGCCCGACCATGGTTCTGGCGCACAACAAGACCCTGGCGGCGCAGCTGTACGCCGAGTTCCGGGATTTCTTTCCGCACAACGCGGTCGAGTACTTCGTCTCCTACTACGACTACTACCAGCCGGAAGCCTACGTGCCGGCGTCCGACACCTACATCGAAAAAGACGCCTCCATCAACGCGCACATCGAGCAACTGCGCCTGTCCGCCACCAAGGCGGTGTTGGAGCGGCGCGACGTGATCGTGGTGGCGTCCGTGTCCGCCATCTACGGCCTGGGCGACCCGCGCATGTACCTGAGCATGGTGCTGCACCTGTCGCGCGGCGAGCGCATCGACCAGCGCGCCATCCTGCGCCGCCTGGCGGAATTGCAATACACGCGCAACGACCTGGAGCTCAAGCGTGGCACCTACCGCGTGCGCGGCGAGATCATCGACGTGTTCCCGGCCGAGTCCGAAACCGAGGCCGTGCGCATCGAGCTGTTCGACGACGAGATCGAGTCGCTGGCCTACTTCGACCCGCTGACCGGCGCCATCCAGCGCCGGGTGCCGCGCCTGACCATCTACCCCAAGACCCACTACGTCACGCCCAAGGACACCATCCGCGCCGCCGTGGAGCAGATTCGCCAGGAACTCGGCCCGCGCCTGACCGCCCTGCGCGCCACCGGCAAGCTGCTGGAAGCCCAGCGCCTGGAAGAGCGCACCCGTTTCGACATGGAAATGATGCAGGAGCTCGGCTACTGCTCCGGCATCGAAAACTACTCGCGCTATCTGTCCGGCCGCGCGGCCGGCGAGGCGCCGCCGACGCTGTTCGACTACCTGCCGCCCGACGCCCTGCTGGTGGTGGACGAAGCGCACGTCATGACGCCGCAGCTGCGCGCCATGTACCGCGGCGACCGCTCGCGCAAGGAAGTGCTGGTCGATTACGGCTTTCGCCTGCCGTCGGCGCTCGACAACCGGCCGCTGAAGTTCGAGGAATGGGAGCGCCTGGCGCCGCAGGCCATCTTCGTGTCCGCCACGCCGGGGCCGTACGAACTGGGCCGCACCAACACCATCATCGAACAGGTGGTGCGCCCGACCGGCCTGCTGGACCCGGAGGTCGAAATCCGCCCGGTGGCCAGCCAGGTGGACGACCTGCTGTCCGAAATAACCCGCTGCGCCGCCCTCGATCAGCGCGTGCTGATCACCACGCTGACCAAGCGCATGGCCGAGGACCTGACCGACTACCTGTCCGAGCACGGCGTGCGCGTGCGCTACCTGCACGCCGACGTCGAGACCGTGGAGCGGTCCGAGATCATCCGCGACCTGCGCCTGGGTGCCTTCGACGCGCTGGTCGGCATCAACCTGCTGCGCGAGGGCCTGGACATGCCGGAAGTGGCCCTGGTGGCCATCCTCGACGCCGACAAGGAAGGTTTTTTGCGCTCCGAACAGTCCCTGATCCAGACCATCGGCCGCGCCGCGCGCCACCTGAACGGCCGCGCCATCCTGTACGCCGACCGCATCACCGGCTCCATGCAGCGCGCCCTGGCCGAGACCGACCGGCGCCGCGCCAAGCAACTGGCCTACAACGCCGAGCACGGCATCACCCCGCGCGGCGTGCAAAAGGCGGTGGCCGAACTGCTCGACATCGGCCGCAAGGAACCGGCCAACGAACGCCGCACCCTGGCCAAAGTGGCCGAAGACGCCGCCGACTACCGCGCCATGTCACCGCGCCAGATCGGTCAGCTCATCGCCCGCCTGGAACAGGACATGTACCGCCACGCCGAGAACCTGGAATTCGAACAGGCAGCGCAGGTGCGGGACCGCATTCACACCATCCGGGAGACGGCGCTGCGGGGTGGGGCGGTGGATATCGCCCTGCCGTAAATCAACGAACGGGCTACAGGTCTTGCGGTGTAAGGCCGGTAAGCTTCGCCACGCGGGCCAGCATGCGGGGGCCGACCTCCTCGCCATCATGAAAGGCGAACACGACATCGGGCCACCCTTCGCGTGACAGCGTGCGATGCGACCCCGATTGTCGTTTGACCTTCCAGCCGATGCCAAACAGCGCCGCCAGCAGCCGTTTGGCCTTGACCGATGGCCACGAAGTCATGCGGTCAGAGGCAGGGAAATGCTGATCTCGACCGCGGGTGACTCGCCATGCTCCAGCCGCTCGGCCATGACGCGCAGGGCGAGTATTTCGGCCTTTGCCATGGCCGCGTCGGCAGTTTCGCCGTAGCACAGGACGCCGGGGAGCTGCGGAACCTCGGCGATCCACCGACCATCACGTTCTTGCTCGCACTCGATACTGAAATTCATGATCGATCTCCGGCAGGGAACCATCAGGATGGTAACGCGCCACACCTTGTGGTACCCACGATGACAGGACGCTGATGCAGGTGCGATGGCGAACATGCGGCACAAATCGCTACACCATTCTACCGGGCCGTCTACACAGTGCGTTTCAAGGAGGTCGTGTAAGTTCTGCATGCCTTCCAGAAGAAGTCGCCCAAGGGAATCAAAACCGCTCAGGGCGACGTCGCCTTGATCGAGCGGCGACTGAAGGTCGCACAACAGGATTACGAGGCCCACCATGGCAAAACGAAGCGCTGAGATGATGAACCCAGCCCAGGACGCGATCACTCGCGGCACGGGTAACGTGTTCGCGGATCTGGGCTACGCGGACGCCGACGAGCGGCAGACCAAACTGCGCCTTGCCCACGCCGTCAACGGCGTCATCGCGCGTCGGCGCCTGACCCAGACGGCAGCGGCCGAGAAGCTCGCCGTCAGCCAGCCGAAAGTGTCGGCTCTGGCCCGCTACAAGCTCGGCGGCTTCTCCGTGGAGCGGCTGATGACTTTCCTCACCGCGCTCGATCAGGACGTCAAGATCGTCATCAAGAACAAGCCGAGATCTCGATCGAGCGCACAGATTTTTGTGGTTGACGGCTGAGGAGGGCGGCCGCCTGGGCACCACTGCCGCACAAGGGCAGAAGTACAACAGTGCAGCGCCTGCTGCCGCCAGAAAGCAGGTCGGCCAGCCGATCTCACAGTTCGACGCGCAGTTTGCGCCATCGCCTTGGCGAACGGCGGTAACTTGGCCACGCGCAACGTCGATGTTTTCAAAGGCTGTGGCGTGAGCGTCGTCTATCCTCGGCAGGTATAGCGGGCGTGCTTGGCCTGTCCAGCACAGTGTGCCGAGGGGCGGGCCCGGGCAATGGTCAAAACTGATCCCTTTGACAGCACGTTGATAGTGGAGGATCGTGTCGGGCAAATCGTAACGATGTCTTCAGCGTATCGTGGCACGCCGGCTATTATATTATCGGCTAAAATAACTACCTCATTTTCTATTCGCCTCTCAATAAAGCCAAACTGTAATGCCATCTCCTATTTCGGTAATTGACTTGTTCGCTGGGCCGGGGGGGCTTGGCGAGGGATTTTCATCTTTGCTGGACGACGAAGGTAACCGACTTTTTTCCGTGAGGGTGTCTATCGAGAAGGATCCCATAGCTCACCGAACACTCTCTCTTCGCGCGTTGTTTCAAAAATTTCGCAAAGGGACCGTACCCGATAGCTATTATGATTATGTTCGTGGCCATATCACCCGTGAAGATCTGTTTGCCCATCCCTCCATTCATGAGGATGCTCGCGCTGCGGCTTCTGAAGCGAAGTGTGCTGAACTAGGAAAAACTCCCCACCAAACAATCGAGGGCTGGATCAGGGAAGCTCTTGAAGGCGCCAAAGAGTGGGTGCTGATCGGTGGCCCACCATGCCAAGTTTATTCCATCGCGGGGCGGGCTAGGATGCGCCCCAAAAATCCTGTTGCGTTCGACGGCGATAAACGTCACTTGCTATACACCGAATACCTAAGAATCATCAGGCAGTTCGGTCCCTCGATATTCGTCATGGAAAACGTCCGCGGCATATTGGCATCGAGGCATGAGGGCTCTCGAATCTTCGACAGAATTCTCGCGGACCTATCATCACCGGGTAATGGACTGCAATACCGAGTCCGCTCATTCGTTGTTGACAGCGACAATCCCGTCCCAGAGGATTACGTTATCAAGGCCGAGAATTTCGGCGTGCCACAGAGTCGCCATCGTGTGATTCTTTTCGGCATCCGGTCCGATTTGGTGGAGTCCTCAAGGGCAATAAAAAAGCACCCAGGACGATTCGTCCTGAAGGCCACTGACCAACAACATTGTGTTAAGTCGGCATTGGCAGGCCTCCCCCCACTGCGGAGTCGTCTGTCTCGCGAGCCTGACTCGCATATGGCTTGGTTGTCTGCCCTGAAAGCCGCTCCGCTAAAGCTCACAGGCTGGCGAGAACCGACTCGTCTAGACTTGGAATGGGCAATGAAGCATGCGTGGCGCAAGGCGGCCGCCCACGACTCCTATGGTGGGCGCTTCGACGCCAGGACTGTCGCGCTCGACGGCATGCCGACGGAGCTCAGGGCTTGGCTGGATGATCCGAAGCTCGGCGGCGTGTTGCAGCACGAGACTCGAAGTCATATGAGGTCCGATTTGCATCGCTACATGTTCGCTTCGTGTTTCGCTGCCTCGCAGCATCACTCGCCTACGCTGCCGCTGTTTCCTCCTCGACTGCTGCCAAACCACGAAAACATGGACGCCGAGAACATTCCGTTTCTTGATCGCTTCCGTGTACAGCTAGCCGACGAACCTTCGACGACGGTGGTAGCACACATCGCTAAAGATGGGCACTACTATATTCATTATGATCCATCGCAGTGCCGCAGCCTCACCGTCCGCGAGGCTGCACGCCTTCAAACCTTCCCGGATAACTACTTCTTTGAAGGGAACCGAACGGAACAATACGCGCAGATTGGCAACGCCGTGCCACCGCTGCTTGCCCACAAGATTGCGGAAGTGGTATATGAATTCATTCAGGCTTCGCGTGGCTGAGTACTCCCGACAAGGAGGTTCCTTCGATCCAATTAGCCAGCATTATTGGTAGAGCCGCAGCAACCGATGGGTCTCGCGTAGCACATTCCCATACTATGAGGACACGCCACCCCGCCGATTGAAGTGCCTTGCCGGAACGTCGATCACGCTCAACGTTGCTTTCGAGCTTGGCTCGCCAAAAATCGCGACGTGTCGCTGGTAATTTCGCATTCTTGCACCCGGCATGCATGTGCCAGAAACACCCATGGACGAAGATCGCTACCCTGCGTCCGGGAAGAGCAACATCTGGAGCGCCGGGTAAGTCACGGCGGTGCAGTCGGAATCTGTAGCCAGCCGCGAACAGGGCGCGGCGAACAACTATCTCTGGTTTGGTGCCCTTGCTCCTGATACCCGACATCATTCGGCTTCGGGTGCCTGCCGAAACGACGTCGACCATCAGAGGCCCCTTATCGAACCTCCGGGATGCTCTCAGACGGCGATGAGAAACTCGCGCCAAGTACGGCGTTGCAACATTCGGGTTTCTTGGCCCATTCTGAAATCATTCGCCCACCCGCAGTTCGGTGAAGGACATCGTTGATCTCCTTGGCCCAAATTTCAATCTGTGCCTTCAATTCCGGTGAGATCGCTTGGCGGCTCCAGATACGCTCCAAGTCCATGCGGTCCCCGAGCTTGTCGGCAAGCAGGGCGACGACGTAGGCCGCCACATTGGCTTGGAAGGCTTGGAACATCGGGCGTACAAGTTTCTGGGTGTCTCGGAAGATTTTCGCCTTGGCGATCATGGCCTTGTAGTCTGGGGCGGTCGGTAGTTTGGCTTCCACCCCTTCCTGCCCAGTGATGGAGGCCATGAAGCGATCGAAGTTTTTCTGCGAGCCGAGGCTGACAATATCGGGCTTCTTTTCCCAAGCATTGATGTATTTGGCCAGATCTGTCTTGGTGATTCTACGTGCGGCAGGGATTGCCTCCTTCAACGCCTTGAGCTTGGCGGGAGTCGTGCCTTCGCGAGCCAGCATGGTGTTGTAACTGCCAGCCGCCCGCTCGTAGAACCAACGCCCAACCCCGTCAGGGCAATACACGGTCAGCGAGAGTTTCTCGACTTCAACATGGAAGGGCTTGTTGGCCGACAGGTCCGATTGCCTGACCGCGTTCTGGCTATTGGCGAATCGGGAGATGTCAGAGACAAGCGCCTCCTCCTTAGCTGGATCCTGCTCGCGCATGACTATGATCTTGGTCGGTACGCGGACCCGGCTCAGGTCCGTTTCCGGGAACTTCTTCTTGGCGAAATAGAGCGACGCGGTGGTTTGGCCGCCGTTGACGATCTGCAAGCCCTTGAGCCATGCGATGCCGGTAGCGCTGTCGTTGGGCTTCCCGAACCGCATCTCGTCGGCCACGATCACGATGCCGTTGTTGTAGGCCATGAAGCGGCTTGGCACGGTACGAAGCGTGTTCTGGATGCCCGCGTTGACACCCTTGCCCTTGACGCTGAGAAAGGATCGAACGTTGGCTTCAAGCAGCCGGGCGCCGAACTTCTCGTAGAGCAGCCGCAAGGCTTCTCCGGGGATGGCGGTAAGCGCATAGTCGTAGTCGTCATTTTCGCCCGGAACGAAGACGCAGGGCAGCGGAGAGCCCGAGACCTCGACGAAGTCGACGACAAGCTCGTCACGCGGCTTGCCCTCGGACCAGTGGCGGTGCAGGCGCTCGATGTCCATGACTTCGAGGCGCACAGCCTTGCCGCCAATATCGCGGGTTTTGAAGCTCTTAGCCTTGGCGACCTTGTCAGTCAGGACGAAGACGCGGACTTGTTCGAGATCGTTATAGATCGCTTGGAGGGTTTCGGCCAACGAGCGCACGTCGCTGAATGGATCGAGCTTCGGCGCCATTTTGCCTTCAGCGCACAAGGCCAAAAAACGCAAACATTGCTCTACAGCAGTCTTGGTGTCTGTATCGGGAACGTGCGTTATAACGTTGACGCCGTCGTAAAGGCTTACGAACAAATCGAGTTGATCGTTCTCATCGGAAATAGCGTAGCCGCTCAGGCGCAGGTTGGCGTTGCCGACCTTGCCTTGGAAGTGGCAGACGACCGGCTCGAAGGTCATGCCGATTTCCGCCATGTGTTGCATCACGATTTCGGAGAAGACCAGTTCGGCGAAGGGCGAACCTTCACCCATCTGGACCCTGACTTCCGCCTGTGTCTCGCGCAGGAAATCCTGTAAGTCCATGTTCAAAGAACTCCCATTTTCTTCAAGGCTCCCTCAGTGCCGATGTTCTCGCCTGGCGCCTTGTCGAGGTCGATTTCGTACATGGCCTTCAAGACCCCTGCCGGGACACTTCCAGTGATCAGCCGAGGAAAGCAGTCGCTGACTTCGACCACGCGCGTTCCGGCTGGACCGAAACGCCGCGGATACCGATCGGCATGGGCATCGAAATAGCCGGCCGCGAGCAGGCGCTCGGCGAACATCCGCCCGGCCTCCGCATCGCCCGCTATCGATGCCCTGAGCGCGTCGACAAAATCGGGCAGGTTCTGGCCGCCAGCGGTTTGGCGCAGCCGGACACCGGCGACGAAGAGCGGCTGCCGGAACGCGTCGTCGAGCTGTTCGAGCGAACCAATCCGTGTCGGAAAGCCGGCTGACGACAGCGTCGCTTTAACCTCAATCGCGCCCGTGCCCAGTTCGAAGTCCTGCATGCCGTCGAGGGGCCCAACCCACGACTCGATGGCCAGCGCCGCCGGCACGCCGGCCTCGATGATGGCGGCCAGCATCGTGATCTCGCCAATGAGCCCGATCTCCGCTTCGGGACTGAGCGCTTGCGCACCCTTGCGCATGAATTCCTGCCATGCCCGCACGCGCCCGAGGAATACTCGCAAGAGGCGAAGCTCGTCGGATCCGGCCTCGGCGTCAAGCGCGCCCGAGACATCGCAAACCATGGCCAGGAAAAGTTCGGTGCTACCGGCTGCCTTTCGGGTGAGCGCGAGCCAAGTCTTGCCATCGTGATGCGGATCGACGCGTTCGACGTTGAAGCCTTGGCCTTCTGGCAACGTCTCGGCGGCAGGGATCATCGCAGCCGAAAATCCGACCAACAAAGCCTCTTCGTTGCCGGGAAAGCGCCGCCCGGCGGACAGAACACATGAACCGGAGGCCGCGATTGGGATCGTGCGCCACCCGTAGCCCTCGGCAGCGCCGACCAACGAGTTCCAAGCGAGGACGAACTCGTCACTCTGCCGAACCATATTCCTGCTCCCATCGTTCCCAAATGAGGTGGTCGACCTTGTATTCGACCTTCACTCCTGAATCGCTCGACGGGAAGCTGGCGCCAAACGCGATGACGGGCTCCTTGCGAACGCCGAGAACCTCCCCACCGGCCAACTGCGGATCGAGCGGGTAGAGCAACAGCAGGCCGCGCTCCGGAGCTGGGGCGACGCCATCAGCTCCTTTGCCACGGATTCGTCGAATAGCCGGGCCGTTGGGAAGCTCCGGCGGCTTGGGCTCCTGTCCGTCCTTCTGCCTGCCAGGGTCTGGTTTCCATGCTCGGCTGGTCGCGTTCAGAGCGGCCTTCCAAGCCGTTTCATCCAGGTCGATTGCTTCATCGCGTGGCGAAAGCAGTCGGCCGATGGAGTAACGGTCATTGATGTCGGCATCCGCCTTGCGCTGAAGCATGGCGTCAATCCGCAGCCCTCCCGAAAAGGTATGGAACACACCAGCGCCGCCTCCGATCAAGGCGACAGTCCATGATGTGAGCTCGGAGGCCTTCGCCATCGAGCGGACGAACTCCGCCAACAAGGCGCTGTTCACCTTCCGGGCCTTGGGGTGCGTCGCGTAGGACTCGAAGAACTCGGCAACGGCCTCGGCCGGCACACCATTCCACAGATGGCCTTTCCATTCCTGCGCGCCGCCACCGCGCGGTCTGACAATCATGTCCTTTTCGGTTGGGACGCCCATGGCTTCGATCAGCTTGTCGGTGGCCGCGAGATTGCGATCAAGGTGGCCCGCGTCATTGAATAACGAGACGGTTTCGAGTAACTCGCCGCTGAACGACAGATGCAAGCTCTTGGCCGTGCGCATCTTGAGCGGCGAGGTGACGAGCAAGACAGGGTGACTCTGCACCTTCAGGCCGTAGTCCCGCGGAGTCGCGCCGCGCTCGACCATCGCGTCGAATTCCTCGCGCAGTTCCTCGGATGCGTCTGCGATGTGGCCGAACCATTCCACGAGGTCCCCAGTGGTATAGAGGCGGCACAAGTCGCCGTAGCTGGGCCGGTAGCCGAACCAGCGGCCCATTTGCATCAAAGTGTCATACATCTTCGTGGTCCTCACGAAGTAGCTGACGCACAGGCCTTCGAGGGTAAGGCCGCGCGCGAGCTTGTCGCCGCCGATGGCGATGACCTTGAGCCCCTTACCTTGGTGCTCGGCGTAGTTGAGGGCATCCTTGGCCGTGCCATTGATGATCCGAACGTCGATGTCGGCAAGGGTATCGGGCAACGCCGCGACGATCTCGCCCCAAGTCGGAATCTTGGGAGGACCGCCCGGTTCGGGAAGGCGCAACGCGATCTCCTCGCACGTCGGAACAAAGTCGGATTCCCAAAGCAATTTGAGCCGGGTCAACAAGGCTTCATGGTCGTTACCTCGGATGATGCGTTGGCGCATTCGCCGGACCACCGCCTCGATCTGCGTATGCACGCGGGCCTGGACATTGATGAAGCGCGTTACGTGCACGAGCATGGACGAGTGCTCGGCCCCTTGACCCCTGCATGCCCTGGCTGCGCAGGCGAGCGCAAACGAGCAAATGGCTTGGTGGAGCGACGGAGGCGGCTCGTCATTTCCACCGAATAACGGGAGATGCTCCTTGTTGTGCTTCACAGGCATCCATCCGCCGGGCTCATCCTTGTTGATATGGTCCGTCACATCGCGCTTGAGGGGCAGGCCGCCAGATCGGCCTTCGGGCGCGCGCAGGCCGAACACGCGCGCCGGTCCCACGTAGTTGGACGGTGCGGCAAGGTTGATGATGAACGACTGCGGGAAAAGGTCGGGCCCTTCATCTGAGGTGGCGCCTCGACGATGAATGAAGATGTTGGCAAACGGCGTCGCGGTGTAACCAACATAGGCTGACCTCGCGAACGAATGCAGGATCTTGCGGATGAGGCTGTTGATGGCCTTCGGCTGATGCTCGTCGTCGGGCGTGCCATCGGCGTTGAAGAGCTGTTCTCCAGTGTCGACTGAAGCATGGTCGGCTTCGTCGTCGATGACCAGTAGCGGCAGGTTAGTGACGAAGCGCCGACCGCTGGCCCTGTCAGTGGCATCGGCGACGTGTCCCCGGATCCAAGTGAGGAGCCGCGTCAGAATGGTCTTGTTCTTCTTGACGACGAACAGCCAGGGCCGCTCCTCAGGCGAGATAGCGAAGTGCCGCGCGACTGCGGTGTTGAAGTCTCCGCTGTCTTGACGCGTGGTGGCGCAATGCGGGTGTATCTTGGGATCACTATCGATCTCGGCGACACCGATGGGTTTGCCGGGATCATGATTTGCCGAGGTCTCATACCCCAGGAAGCTCTCTTCGAGCCGGATCTGGGTTTGCGAACGCAGATTGTTGTGCAGGCCAGCCAGAACGATGATGACCTTGTAGCCCGCGTCGGCGGCCTTGCAAATCAAACCCGAATAGTTCCCGGTCTTGCCGGACTGGACGTGTCCCACGACGAGGCCGCGCCGATCCCATGACCCTTCCCGCCTAGGGTCTTCCAAGAGCCCCAAGATGTCGTCGGTGGAATCGTCGAGCGCCGCTACGACATCGACCGAGAGCTTGCGCTCCAAGAAGCTTTGATAGCGCTGCCAGTAGCGCCAGTCCTTCTTGCGGGCAGCGACCAGCCAAGGCACATGGCCTTCAGAGTCTTGCAGCGTCGCGTCCCTGCCAATCCAGTGGCTGAATCGGCGGATGAGCTCGGCGATTGCTGCGTTCTCGTCGATGCCATTGGGATGGGAGCCCGCGAGCGTCGTCGCTGCGAGATGAACTTTTTCGGCAATGAGCACTGGCGTGATCGCTGTTTTGCCCTTTTCGGCGCGCAGCAACGTCTGCGCAATGCTAATAGCGTCGAGCAGCGATTTGTCGTTGTCCGCCATTGCTTGTCCTGCTTCCCTATAGGATTTTTTTCATGTCAAATCACCCGGCAGGGCCGCTACAAGCGCCGCATAATTCTGGAAGGGCTCAGTGGCCAGAAGCGCCCGCCTAGCGGCCTCCGGGCTCATACCTCTGCGCCCAACCATATCCGTATACAGCGTCTTGAGCACGCCGACGACGGCCACGGACGGCTCGCCCGCGAATCCAGTGCGCGGCGTCTCCTTGTTCTCGGCGGTGTCGAGCCATATGCGCTGCACGGGCACGGTCTCTTCGATGACTCGCAGCATCGCCCGCACGAGCTGGTGCTGCTCGCCAGAACCGTCGAGCACAGCGGCTACCGCCGCATGTTTCTCGTCAATCCGGTATCGCGCTCCGGAATTGGTGTGCTCGACGCGCCATGCTTGTTCGATGGATATTCCGCCCGGGCCAGGGCTCGGAGAGCCTCGGTAGGCAAACACCTTGCGCGCGCGTTCGCGCGTATCTTCCGCCAAGCGCGTGAGCCACGGGCGCAGCGACACGGGTGGCCGGGCAGTCGACTTCCGTATGTCGATCTTCCAAGCGGCGTCGGCCGTGTTGGGGATATCCACGCGGATGCGGGCAAGGCGATGAGCCTCTTCGCGATTCCACGCGCGGCTTTGGCCGAGCCCGAGCCAACCGCTGGCCACGAGCAGCCGCTCGTTGCGATACACGTAGAACCCTTGCTGGGCGGTCCATCCGTTGGGGCCGGCAGCTTCCTCAAATTCATTCGAAGCGAGCTTGTCCTTGTGGGGCAGGACATGGCACTCGACTTCGATGAGGCCGGCCTCGGTGTTGGTTCTGGCAATCGGCGAGGCCCAGGGTTTCGCAGGATGCCCTGCCATGAAAGGATCCCACGGTGCCACTGCACTTCCGTTGAGCAGCAGGCGCAGCCGTGGCCTTAGACCCTGGAGCAGGCGGTGGAAGACCATTGCCAAGTGCGCCTCGACGCGGTCGATCAAGTCGTTGAAGTCATCGGCGGTGTATCCCGCCGTCACGATCCGGTCCAGCGCCTCCCAAAGAACCAACGTGCCCGCAGCCCGATCTTCCAGCGGCGCAAGGAACGGCTCGGAACCCGGTGCGGCCCCTTCGAACAGCAGCCATCCGCCATCCGGATTAGCGGCGAGGGCGTCGAGGTCCCACCGCAAGCAGGCTCGCGCACCGGCCTTGGTCGTGGCTACTGTCAACCGGCGGCACTGCGAGAAAGAAGCTGTCTTGAGCCCAATTCCGAAGCGTCCGAGGTCTTCCGGCGCACGCGCGTCGAGAGGGCTTTTTTCACCGAGTCGCATCGCGCTTTCAAGCTCGGCGTCAGACATCCCCTTGCCGTTATCGAGGACAGCAATTCGGCTGGTGGACCCCGCCCATGCGAAGTCGACGCGGACCTCGCTCGCACCAGCCGACACGCTGTTGTCGATGATGTCGGCCAACGCAGCGGCGGTCGAATAACCGAGCCCTCGCAAGGCCTCCAGCATGGCACCAGCTCTCGGCGGGGCGTTACGTACCCGGCTTGCTCTGTCGGCTTGTCGCAATTTTGAGTCGACCTCAGTGCGTGGGGGTGGCCCCAAAATTTACCGGCTAGAGTATGCCCGCTGCCCCGGAGGGCGCGAGGGGATGTGCGACCTTAATCGAGGAAGCTGCGCAGTTTCTCTGAGCGGCTCGGGTGGCGCAGCGTGCGTAGTGCCTTGGCTTCGATCTGACGAATCCGTTCGCGCGTTACGTCGAACTGCTTGCCCACTTCTTCGAGCGTGTGGTCACTGTTCATTTCGATGCCGAAACGCATGCGCAGCACCTTGGCGGCGCGTGGCGTGAGTGATGCCAAGACATCCTGCATGGCCTCGCGCAAGCTGTCGGCGATGCTGATGTCGATCGGCGAGCGGGTGCCGGTGTCCTGGATGAAGTCACCCAGGCTCGAATCCTCGTCGTCGCCGATGGGCGTTTCCATGGAGATCGGTTCCTCGACGATCTTCAGTATCTTGCGAACGTTGTCTGCGGCCATCTCCATCTTGACCGCCAGTTCTTCGGGCGTCGGCTCGCGACCGAACTGCTGGAACAGCTGCCGCGACACGCCGTTCAGCTTGTTGATGGTCTCGATCATATGCACCGGAATGCGGATGGTACGTGCCTGGTCGGCGATCGAGCGGGTGATGGCCTGACGAATCCACCATGTGGCATAGGTAGAGAACTTGTAACCGCGGCGGTATTCGAATTTGTCGACTGCCTTCATGAGGCCG
>Ga0255338_1002945_pt1 | contig 22295 bp, 22 predicted proteins | sample MeOH1_35cm_T4_19_FD_203715 | JGI IMG/M metagenome (GOLD analysis project Ga0255338, IMG submission 203715) | Sandy soil microbial communities from University of British Columbia, Vancouver, Canada - MeOH1_35cm_T4_195 | ecosystem: Engineered > Artificial ecosystem > Sand microcosm > Unclassified ...
AGCAGAACTTCCGCTTCGCCGCGCCGCTGGCCGACCGCTTCTACGTGATGGAGCACGGGCAGATCGTCGAGCGCTTCGCCGCCGCCGAGCTGCAGGCCAAGATGCCGGTGCTGAACGAACTGCTTGGGGTCTGATCCGCACGCGCCTTCGTGTGCGCGGGTTACTCGATTGATGGTGGCAGGAACGGGTGGCGTGAGCACGCCGCCGAAACTCAGGAGACAAAACATGAAGATGACTCGGCTGGCCGTGGCTGTGGCGGCGACTGTTCTGGGCGCGGTGTCCACGGGGGCATCGGCGCAGGTGTCGGGCGACACCGTGAAGATTGGCTATATCACCGACCTGTCGGGCCTGTACGCCGACATCGACGGCCCGGGCGGCCTGGAAGCGGTGAAGATGGCCATCGAGGACCATGGTGGCAAGGTGCTGGGCAAGCCGATCGAGCTGATGTCCGCCGACCACCAGAACAAGGCCGATATCGCCGCCTCGAAGGCACGCGAATGGATGGACCAGCAGGGTCTGGACCTGCTGGTGGGCGGCACCAACTCCGGTACCGCGCTGGCCATGAACAAGGTGGCGTCCGAGAAGAAGCGCGTCTACATCAACATCGGCGCCGGCACGGCCCGCCTGACCAACGAGGAGTGCTCGCCGTACACGGTGCACTACGCGTATGACACGGTGGCGCTGGCCAAGGGCACTGGCAGCGCGGTGGTGAAGCAGGGCGGCAAGTCGTGGTTCTTCCTGACCGCCGACTACGCCTTCGGCCACTCGCTCGAGACCGACACCGCGGCCGTGGTCAAGGCCAATGGCGGCACGGTGGTTGGCACCGTGCGCCATCCGCTGTCGGCATCGGACTTCTCTTCGTTCCTGCTCCAGGCGCAAGCGTCCAAGGCGCAGATCCTGGGCCTGGCCAACGCCGGCGGCGACACGATCAACTCGATCAAGGCGGCCAAGGAATTCGGTATCACGAAGAATATGAAGATCGCTGGTCTGCTCATGTTCATCAATGACGTGCATAGCCTGGGCCTGAAGAACACCGAGGGCCTGCTGATGACCGACAGCTGGTACTGGGACATGAACGACGACACCCGCAAGTGGGCCAACCGCTTCTTCGGCAAGATGAAGAAGATGCCGAGCAGCTTGCAGGCAGCCGACTACTCGGCGGTCAGCACCTACCTGAAGGCGGTGGAGACGGCCAAGACCGACGATCCGGACAAGGTGATGGCCGAGCTGAAGAAGATGAAGATCAACGACTTCTACAACAAGGGTCAGATCCGCGCCGACGGCCGCAACATCCACGACATGTACCTGATGCAGGTGAAGGCGCCGGCGGAATCGAAGAAGCCTTGGGACTACCTGAAGGTCGTGGCGACCATTCCGGGTGACCAGGCCTTCACGACGGTTGCCGAGTCGAAGTGTGCAATGTTGAAGAAGTAAGCATTGGTTTTGCGCCCCTCTCCCGCTGGCGGGGGAGGGGATAGACACTCAGGCACTCGACGCCAATGGACATATTCGGAATTCCTCTACCCGCCATGCTGTCCCAGTTGCTGCTGGGGCTGGTCAATGGCGCTTTCTACGCGATGCTGAGCCTCGGGCTGGCCGTGATCTTCGGCCTGCTCAACGTCATCAACTTCGCACACGGCGCGCTGTTCATGCTCGGCGCGCTGCTGGCCTGGGCGGGCATGGAGTACGCCGGGCTCAACTACTGGGTCATGCTGGCGCTCTCGCCGATCATCGTCGGCGTGCTCGGCGTGATCATCGAGAAGTCGATGCTGCGCTGGATCTACAAGCTCGACCATATCTACGGGCTGCTGCTGACGCTGGGCATCACGCTGGTGATCGAAGGTGTGTTCCGCTCGATCTACGGCGTCTCGGGCCTGCCGTATTCGCCGCCCGACGCGCTCCAGGGTGCCACCGACCTCGGCTTCATGATCCTGCCGAACTATCGCGCCTGGGTCGTGGTGGCCTCGCTGGTGGTCTGCTTTGCCACGTGGTTCGTGATCGAGAAGACCAAGCTTGGCGCCTATCTGCGTGCCGGTACCGAGAACCCCAAGATGGTGGAGGCCTTTGGCGTCAACGTGCCGCTGATGGTGACGCTGACCTACGGCTTCGGCGTGGCGCTGGCGGCCTTCGCGGGCGTGCTGGCTGCGCCGGTGATCCAGGTGTCGCCGCTGATGGGCCAGAACCTGATCATCGTCGTGTTCGCCGTGGTGGTGATCGGCGGCATGGGGTCGATCATGGGTTCCATCCTCACTGGCCTGGGCCTCGGCGTGATCGAGGGCCTGACCAAGGTGTTCTATCCTGAGGCATCCGCCACGGTGGTGTTCTTCATCATGGTGATCGTGCTGTTGTTGCGCCCGGCTGGCCTGTTCGGGAGGGAGAAGTGATGAGCGGACAAACCGGACAAACCGCGGTGCCTGTTAGCACCGGAACCATCAGGAACGGAGCGGGTGTGCAGAAGAAGGTGCTTTACGGCTTGCTGCTGCTGGGGCTGATCGTGGCCCCGATGGCGGGCGCCTACCCGGTGTTCGTACTGAAGGTGATGTGCTTCGCGCTGTTCGCGTGCGCATTCAACCTGCTGATCGGCTTTACCGGGCTGCTCTCGTTCGGCCACGCGGCGTTCTTCGGCGGCGCCGGCTACGCGGCCGGCCACGCGATGAAGGTCTGGGGCGTGACGCCGGAAGTGGGCCTGATCCTCGGCACACTGACCGGGGCGGGCATCGGCTACGTGGTCGGCTCGCTGGCCATCCGGCGCCAGGGCATCTATTTCTCGATGATCACGCTGGCGCTGGCGCAGATGCTGTTCTTCATCTGCCTGCAGGCGCCGTTCACGGGCGGCGAGGACGGCCTGCAGGGCATTCCGCGCGGCAAGCTGTTCGGCGTGCTCTCGCTCTCCGAGGACATCACGCTGTACTACGTGGCGCTGGCCATCATCGTGGCGGCATTCGCACTGATCGTGCGTACCGTGCACTCGCCGTTCGGCCAGATCCTCAAGGCCATCAAGGAGAACGAGCCGCGTGCGATTTCGCTTGGTTACGATGTCGATCGCTTCAAGCTGCTCGCCTTCGTGATCTCGGCTGCGCTGTCCGGGCTGGCCGGTTCGATCAAGGCGCTGGTGCTGGGCTTCGGCACGCTGACCGACGTGCACTGGTCGATGTCCGGCTCGGTGATCCTGATGACGCTGGTGGGCGGCCTGGGCACGCTGTCTGGCCCGATCGTCGGCGCCTTCGTGGTGGTGGCGCTCGAGAACAAGCTTGGCGACATCGGTTCGTTCCTGGCGAATCTGACCGGCATCTCCTGGTTCAACGCGCTCGGCGAGTCGGTGACGATGGTCACCGGCATCATCTTCGTGATCTGCGTGCTGACGTTCCGCCGGGGCATCATGGGCGAGCTGATCGCGCTGACGAGTCGCAAAAAATAGTAAAAGTGCGAGTGATGACAGGTCGACATGCCCGCTTTTGGGGCTAGGGTTTCTTCTAGCTTGTTTCATACGCACCGCTTCGTTACATTGCATATACGGTTTTCGCAGGTTAAATGGAGGCGGAAGCGAGGAGACGACAGGCGCGCACCCGGTGTCGGGTAGCAGCAGCCAATACAATAAAAAGGCGTTGCCAGGTGATCCCTGGCAGCGCCTTTTTCATTTGCTGCGCCGGCTGGCGCACGAGGCTTATCGTTCTGCCGTCCTTCCTGTCCATGGATCACCCATCCCCGCTTTCCTCGCGCCCACAAGGGCTCGTGCGGGTCGGCACCAGCGCCGACGCCGCCCTGATCGACGCCTGGCTGATGGCCCGCGCACCGCTTGCCGTACCCGAGGCCCGCGCCCGCCGATTGTCGCTGGAAGCCGTGCTGGCGCAGGGCGGACAGGGGCTTTGTCTTATCGATGGCACCGCCGCTGATGCCGGAAATCCGTCCGGAGAGGCAAGCCCCAACTCGGTGCGCGGTCTGCTGCCGGTCACACTTATCCACAGCTTGTCCACCGGTGGCCGGGTTGCGCTGGCAGCGGAATGGTGGGGGCCGGCCGATCTGGCGGCTTCGGCGGCGTCGCTCGCCGCCTGCTGTGACGTACTGGCCGAGTGGTGCCGTGCGCACGGTATCCGGCAGGTGTGGCTGGCGCCCGGACTGCTGGCCGATCCCACAGCCGCGCCGCGTGGCTTCGCACCCGGGGCCGATGGGCTCCTGCACCGCAGCCTGGTGCCGACGCCCAAGCAGCTCGGCTGACCTCGGCATCGACCCGAATCCCGCCACGGGCCGGCCTTCCCGGCCGACCCTGACTGTTGCGCCCGCGCCGCTGCGGGTTAATCCCGCCTTTTCGTACGAAATCGCTGTGTTAGACTCGATTCGCATTCCCGACCGCACGGTCGGTGAATGCCACTGCGCAATCCGGGGGTAAGCCGCGCAGGACGGGAAAAGCAAACGGGACGGTCTTCGAAGTTCCCGACATTGACGCCGGCGCCAGCGCTGCGCCGGCCATAGAGCCCGAAAAACGGGCCAAACCAAGAACTGAGGGCATCCGCCGGCCGGAAGCCGGCGGATGCCTTTTTCCTTTTTGGAACCGAAGGAGACGAGATGACATTCAAGCGCGCCAGCGTGATGGCCCTTGCCGCCGCCAGTCTGTTTGCCGGGGCGGCCAGTGCCCAGGTCAAGGTGGGGGTTACCGTATCGGCCACCGGGCCTGCCGCTTCGCTCGGCATTCCCGAGAAGAACACGTTCACGCTGCTGCCCAAGGAGATCGCGGGCAAGAAGATCGAGTACTTCGTGCTCGACGATGCCACCGACACCACCACCGCCGTCAAGAACACCCGCAAGCTCATCAGCGAGGACAAGGTCGACGTGGTGGTGGGCTCCACGGTCACGCCGAACTCGCTCGCGATGGTCGACATCGCCGCCGAGAGCGAGACGCCGATGATCTCGATGGCCGCCTCGGCCCGCATCATCGAGCCGATGGACGCCAAGCGCGCCTGGGTGTTCAAGACGCCGCAGAATGACTCGCACATGGCCACCGCCATTGCCGAGCACATGACGAACAACAACGTGAAGACGGTGGCATTCATCGGCTTCGCGGATGCCTACGGCGAGAGCTGGGCGCAGGAATTCGCCAAGGTGGCGGAGATGCGCAAGATCAAGGTAGTGGCCAACGAGCGCTTTGCGCGCACCGACAACTCGGTGACCGGCCAGGTCCTCAAGATGATGGGCGCCAACGCCGACGCGGTGCTGATCGCTGGTTCGGGTACGCCGGCGGCGTTGCCGGCCAAGACGCTCAAGGAGCGCGGCTACAAGGGCAAGATCTACCAGACCCACGGCGTGGCCAACCCCGACTTCCTGCGCGTCTGCGGCAAGGACTGCGAGGGCACGTACCTGCCGGCTGGTCCGCTGCTGGTGGCCGAGCAGCTGCCCGACAGCAATCCGGTGAAGAAGCCGGCGGTGACCTACAAGACTGCCTACGAGAAGGCCTTCGGCGGGCAGGTGTCGACCTTCGGCGGCCACGCCTGGGACGCCGGTCTGCTGTTGCAGAACGCGATCCCGGAGGCGCTCAAGAAGGGCCAGCCCGGCACCAAGGAATTCCGCAAGGCACTGCGCGACGCCCTCGAGCAGACGAAGAACCTGCCCGTCTCGCACGGCATCATCACCATGAGCCCCACCGACCACCTCGGCATGGACCAGCGCGCGCGCGTGATGGTGCAGATCGTGGATGGCAAGTGGAAGCTGCAAACGAAGTAAGCCGGCAATCGACCGGCGGTACGGAGCAAGTCGCGGAGTCACGAGGCAAAAAAGGGCGCATGGCGATCCATGCGCCCTTTTTTTGTCCGCCGAATCCTGTGATGATGCCCGGATGACCCTGTTCAGGAGGGCGGCGGCGCCGAGCCGGTGACGCCATGCCTTCTTCCACGACACGTTTCCAGACACGGGGAGACAATGGACCTCTCGATTGCGGCCATCCTGGCGCAGGACGGCATCACCTCCGGCGCGATCTACGCGCTGCTGGCACTGGCACTGGTGCTGGTGTTCTCGGTGACGCGCGTCATCTTCATCCCCCAGGGCGAGTTCGTGGCGTATGGCGCCCTGACGCTCGCCGCGATGCAGGCCGGCCACGCGCCACAGACCACGTGGCTGCTGCTGGCCATGGGCCTGCTGACGTTCCTCTACGAGTGCGTGACCGTGCTGCGCAGTGCCGAGCTGCGCCGTACCGCCCCGCGCCGGCTGGCCGTGCTGGCCGGCAAGTACGTGGTGTTTCCGCTGGCCGTCCACCTGGTGGTGCAGCAGTACGGCGGGCAGCCCTTGCCGATGCTCGCGCAGATCGCCCTGACGCTGCTGATCGTGATTCCGCTCGGGCCGATGCTGTACCGGCTGGCGTACCAGCCGCTGGCCGAGGCCAGCACGCTGGTGCTGCTGATCGTCTCGGTGGGCGTCCACTTTGCGCTGGTGGGGCTGGGTCTGGTGATGTTCGGCGCCGAGGGCTCGCGCACCAGCGCGTTCTCCGATGCGCGCTTCGATATCGGCACCCTGAGTGTCTCCGGCCAGAGCCTGTGGGTGGTGGGCGTGTCGGCGCTGCTGATCGGCGCGCTGTACTTCTATTTCGAGCGCACGCTCCAGGGCAAGGCGCTGCGCGCCACGGCCGTGAACCGGCTCGGCGCGCGGCTGGTCGGCATCGGCACCACGCAGGCGGGGCGGTTGTCGTTCACGCTGGCGGCGGCGATGGGCGCGCTGTGCGGCATCCTGATCGCCCCGCTGACCACCATTTACTACGAGTCCGGCTTCCTCGTGGGCCTGAAGGGCTTCGTGGGTGCCATCGTCGGCGGGCTGGTCAGCTATCCGGTGGCGGCGCTGGGCGCGATCCTGGTCGGCTTGCTGGAATCCTATTCGTCCTTCTGGGCCAGCGCGTTCAAGGAGGTCATCGTATTTACCTTGATTATCCCGGTGCTGTTGTGGCGCTCGCTGACCAGCAAGCATGTCGAGGAAGAGGAGTAAGCCATGACATTGCTGACCGACAAGACTGTGGCCGACAAGCCGGCAGACATCGCCCGTCCTCGCACGAAGGCGCGCACCCCAGCCGCTACGCGCAATCGTATTCTCACGATGTTGTTCGTCGTCGTGCTGGCCTTGTTGCCTGTGCTGCCGACGCCCGAGTTCTGGATCACCCTCGGCAACTACATCGGCCTCTATAGCATCGTGGCGATCGGGCTGGTGCTGCTGACTGGCGTGGGCGGCATGACCTCGTTCGGCCAGGCGGCGTTCGTGGGCCTGGGCGCCTACAGCACGGCCTACCTGACCACGCAGTTCGGCCTGTCGCCGTGGTTCGGGCTGGTGGTGGGGTTGGGTATCACGATGGCCTGCGCCTACATCATCGGGCTGATCACGATGCGGATGTCGGGCCACTACCTGCCGCTGGCGACGATCGCCTGGGGGCTTTCGCTGTTCTTCCTGTTCGGCAACCTTGAGTTCCTGGGCAAGTACGATGGCCTGAACGGCGTGCCGGTGCTGTCGTTCTTCGGCGTGTCGCTGCAGTCCGGGCGCTCGATGTTCTATCTGATCTGGGTGGTGGTGCTGCTCGCCGTGCTGGCCATGCAGAACCTGCTGAACTCGCGGCCGGGCCGCGCCATCCGGGCGCTCAAGGGCGGCGGCACGATGGCCGAGGCGATGGGCGTGAACACCGCCTGGATGAAGGTGGTGATCTTCGTCGTGGCGGCGGTGCTGGCCTGCGTGTCGGGCTTCCTCTACGCGCACCTCCAGCGCGCCGTGAACCCGACGCCGTTCGGGCTCAACTACGGCATCGAGTACCTGTTCATGGCCGTGGTGGGCGGCGTGGGCCACGTGTGGGGCGCGGTGCTCGGCGCGGGCATCCTCACCATCCTCAAGGACGTGCTGCAGGGGCTGCTGCCGAAGCTGCTCGGCTCCACGGGCAACTTCGAGATCATTGTCTTCGGCGTGCTGATGGTGCTGCTGCTGCAATATGCGAGCGACGGCATCTGGCCGTTCCTGCGCCGGCTGTTCCCGTCCGGGCCGCCGGTGACGGCGCCGGACGACGCGCAGCCGCTGCCGGTGCGCCAGAAGCCTGAGGCCGGCGAGCTGATTCTGGATGTGCGCGCGGCGCGCAAGCAGTTCGGCGGGCTGGTGGCGGTGAACGACGTGAGCTTCCAGGTGCGCGCGGGCGAGATCATCGGGCTGATTGGGCCGAACGGTGCCGGCAAGTCCACCACGTTCAACCTCGTCACGGGCGTGCTGCCGCTGACGCGCGGCGAGGTGCGGTATCGCGGCGAGGTGATTTCGGGCTTGCCGTCGCGCGAGATCGTCAAGCGCGGCGTGGGCCGGACCTTCCAGCATGTGCATCTGCTGCCGACGATGACGGTCCTCGAGAACGTGGCTATCGGCGCGCATCTGCGCGGGGACTTCCGCCCCCAGGGCGGTGTGGCGGCGGCGATTCTTCGCATGAACCAGGTCGAGGAGCAGAAGCTGCTGTTCGAGGCGCGCCGGCAGCTTGAGCGCGTGGGCCTGGCCGACTGCATGTACATGGAGGCAGGCAGCCTGGCGCTGGGCCAGCAACGCATTCTCGAAATTGCGCGCGCGCTGTGCTGCGACCCGGCGCTGCTGCTGCTGGACGAACCAGCGGCCGGCCTGCGCTACAAGGAGAAGCAGGCGCTGGCCGAGCTGCTGAAGAAGCTGAAGGGCGAGGGCATGAGCGTGCTGTTGGTGGAGCATGACATGGATTTCGTGATGAACCTGACCGATCGCCTCGTGGTGATGGAGTTCGGGACGCGCATCGCCGAGGGCGTGCCGGAGGAGGTCCAGAAGGATCCGGCTGTGTTGGAAGCCTATCTGGGCGGCGTCGAGTGAGGATATGAGATGAATCTGATTCTGGAAGTCGATGACCTGCATGTCCGCTACGGCAAAGTCGAGGCGGTGCATGGCGCCAGCCTGAAGGTGGCCGCCGGCAAGATCGTGACCGTGATCGGCCCGAATGGCGCGGGCAAGTCCACGATGCTCAACGCGATCATGGGCGCGCTGCCGGTCAGTGGATCGTCGAACGGCGCGGTGCGCTACCTCGGCCATGACATGGCGGGCATTCCGGTGGAGGGGCGCGTCGCGCGCGGCATGTGCCTGGTGCCGGAGAAGCGCGAGCTGTTCGCGTCGATGACGGTGGAGGACAACCTCCAGCTTGGCGCGTTCCGGCGCAAGAAGGCCGGCGAGCGCAATTACCTCGATCAGATGGAGGTGGTCTACGGGCTGTTTCCCCGGCTGAAGGAGCGGTCAAGGCAGGACGCCGGCACGCTGTCAGGTGGTGAGCGCCAGATGCTGGCGGTGGGTCGCGCGCTGATGGCCAAGCCGCAGTTGCTGATGCTCGACGAGCCTAGCCTCGGGCTGGCGCCGCTGATCGTCAAGGAGATCTTCCACATCATCCACAACCTGCGCGAGACCGGCGTGGCGACGCTGCTGATCGAGCAGAACGCGCGCGCCGCGTTGCAGGTGGCCGACTACGCCTATGTGATCGAAACCGGCGACATGGCGATGGAAGGGCCGGCGGCGGAGTTGGCGATCAATCCGAAGGTGATCGAGACGTACCTGGGGCTGGCGAAGAAGGCGGCTTAGCGTACGAAGTGGGTACGGTTGCTTGGTTTGAGGAATAAAGCCGGCTGTCTGCCGGCTTTATTATTTGTGGGAAGAATAAAATGGCGGATAGATGTTCAGGACTGATGTTTTCATGCATCCATCCAGAAAGATCATCTATGCAGCTCATCTTCCCGCGCCACCTCCAACAGCCATGTGCGGAAGTAATTCAGGGCCACATGGTCGCGCCGCTCCTTCGGTGCGCAAAGGAAGTATCCACGCTGTAGCCGGATCGGCAGATCGAACGGGGCGACCACCGCGCCGGCGGCGATTTCGTCGCGCACCAGGCAGCGCTGGAGCACCGCCAGTCCCATGTCCGCCTTCACTGCCTGGACGAGGATCGACACCTGATCGAAGCCGGTGGCCAGCCGGGGCGCAGCACTGGGTACGCCCGCCGCTTCGAGCCAGTGCTGCCAGTTGGCGGGCGCCGTGGTGTGGAACAGCAGTGGTTCCTGGAGCAGGTCGGCGGGGTGCTGCCATCCTCCCGCCGCACGCCGCGCGTGGGCCCGTGCGGGGTGGCAGATCGGCACCATCTCGCGGCCAATCACATAGTCGACCTGCAGGCCCGGCCACTTGTCCGCCACGCCGGCGAGCAGCGCCGCATCGGGCGTCGGCCCGGAGAGATCCTCGTTGCGGCGATAGGGCACGAAGTCGAGGCGGATGTCAGGGTGTCGGCGGTGAAAGTCGGGCAGGCGCGGCACGAGCCAGACGCTCGCCAAGGTGGGGACAGCCGATAGCGTGAGGTGGTGCTGCCGGGCCTGATCCCGTTGCAGCATCGCCGCGCTGGCGGATTCGATGGCGGCCAGCGGGCCCGCCACGGCCTCGAGATAGGTTCGCCCCGCCTCGGTCAGCGTCAGCCGGTGTGCGTTGCGGTGGACCAGCGGCTGGCCGAAGTGTTCTTCCAGGCGTGCGATGGCTCGGCTGATGGCGCCCTGGGTCACGCAGAGCGTCTCCGCCGCGCGCGTGAAGCTGCCCAGCCGCGCCGCCGTGGCAAACGCGTGCAACTCGGACATCGACGGGGAACGGAGCCGCATGGGGCAGGGCGCGGGGGGCGCGGTTAAGATGAGCTTTGGTAATGCAACCGTGCAATATAGTCGTTTGTGCGCGACCGGTAAACTCCCGACACTCGACGCTCGGTATCCCCCATCGAGAACGATAAAGAGGAGTTTGATCAGATGACCCGAGCCCGTTCCCCGCGACGCCAGTTCCTGCTGAGCGGCATCGCCATGGCCGCCACGCTGGGCGCCACCGTTAGCGGTCACGCCATCGCACAAGGTAGCTATCCGAACAAGCCGATCCGGCTCGTCGTGCCGTTCGCGGCGGGCGGCTCCACCGATCTGTCGGCCCGTCTGGTGGCCGAATTCGCCGGCCGCGAGCTGGGCCAGACCATCGTTGTGGACAACAAGGGTGGGGCGGGCGGCTCCATCGGCATGGAGCAGGTGGCGCGTTCGGCGCCGGACGGCTACACGATCGGCATGGCCACCGTGAGCACGCACGGTTCGAACCCGGCCGTCTACCCGAAGCTCGGCTATGACCCGATCAAGGACTTTGCGCCGGTGACCAACGTGGTTGCCATCCCGAGCGTGTTCGCCGTGCACCCGAGCGTGCCGGCCAAGACGATGCAGGAGTTCATCGCGCTGGCCAAGGCGAACCCGGGCAAGTACACGTTCGCGTCGCCGGGCGCGGGCTCGCTGGGGCACGTCAACATCGAGAACTTCATGATGCTGGCCAAGATTGACCTGCTGCACGTGCCCTACAAGGGTGCCGGGCTGGCACTCAACGATGCCGTGGCGGGGCAGGTCAATGCGATTACCGACAACCTGTCGTCCACGCTGCCCCACGTGAAATCGGGCCGTCTGCGGGCGCTGGCGGTGCTGGGCGCCACGCGCTCGTCGCAGCTGCCGAACGTACCGACCTATAGCGAACTCGGCTTCAAGGATATGGGCGACGGCGGCTGGTTCGGCATCGTCGCACCGGCGGGCACGCCGCCCGCCATCGTCGACAAGCTCAACGCCGCCATCCACAAGGCCATGCAGAACTCCGAGTTCAAGCGCAAGGTCGAGGAGTCCGGCGGTACGCTGGTCCCGACCACGCCTGACCAGTTCAAGGCGCAGATCCAGCAGGCCATGGCCCGCTATGCCCGCGTGGCCAAGGCTGCCAACATCAAGCTGGACTGAGCGATGACGACCTTCGAAGCTGTACAGGGCGACGCCCCGATTGGCCCGTTCTCGCTGGCCGGCCCCCAGGGTGATCCGCTGCCGCTGGTTTGCGACTCTCCGCACAGCGGCGTGTTCTATCCGGACGACTTCCGCGCGGTGGTGCCGCTGGCGCGGCTGCGAGGCGGGGAGGACACCCACATCGACACGCTGTGGGAAGCCGTGCCCAAGGTCGGCGGGACGCTGGTCGCGGCCACTTTCCCCCGCGTCTATATCGACCCGAACCGGATGCTCGACGACCTCGACCCGGACCTGCTCGACGGGCCCTGGCCGACCACGCTGGCCCCGGGCGAGAAGACGCGCCTCGGCTACGGGCTGGTCTGGCGCAGGCTGGATGCGAATACCCCGATCTATGACCGCAAGCTGTCCATAGCGGAAGTGCAGACACGGATCGACCGCTATTACCGGCCGTACCACGCGGTGCTGTCGTCGGCGGTGGAGGCCGCTTACAGCCGCTTCGGCGCGGTGTGGCACTTGAACCTGCACTCGATGCCGAACAACGCCTACGAGCGGCTCAAGATCCAGAGCCCGCACCCGCTGGCGGACTTCGTACTGGGCGACCGGGACGGCACCACGTGCGAGCCGGGCCTGGTAGAGCTTGTGGAGCGGGAGCTGCGGGAGATGGGCTACACCGTGGCCCGCAACGACCCGTACAAGGGCGTGCAACTCATCGCCCAGATCGGCCGCCCCGCGGAGCGCCGTAACAGCCTCCAGATCGAGATCCGCCGCCCGCTCTATATGGACGAGGCGACCAAGGTGCCCAACGCGGGTTTTGTGACCCTCCAGCGGGACTTGGGATTGCTATCGGCAAGCATCGCTACGTATATCCGCGGGAAGGTTTGAAGGCAGGCGGTGCGATGTTTCACGTGAAACATCGGAGAGGGAAGGGCCCCGCGGAAGCGGGGCTTTTTCTTTTGATTAACAGATGATGCCGCCGATACTTTTGCCGGTCTTCAGGTCGAAGCCGATGTGGCACACGTGTCTTTTTGATTTATTGCGCTGGCACACGATATTGTCTCGATAGCGTACCCGGGTGGATTCTTCATCTTTGCATGCGTCTGCCCGGTCGGTCCCCAGTGCGTTAAACATGTCTCGTGCCGCTGAGCCGGACAACACGATTGTGATTTTGGCATCCTTGGCGGTCGGGGCATACGTGTCCCCGAGCTCGCCGCTATAAACAACATACTCGGCTTTAGCGGGCCGATACTCGTAGACCCACTCGGCTGCTGCGTGGACCACGCAGCTGATCAAGAGAATGCCAATCAGCAGTAGAGCTCTCATGGTTAGCCTCAAGCTTTGATACTGATATGAAGGTGGTTGTCGTGCTTAGGCATCCGAGTGACACGCGTAAGCGCCGGGTCATTGAAATACACAAGCTTTGCCATTCCGCTCTGCCAGATAAGCTCCACTAATCGCCTCGTTGCGTCCCGATCGTAGACCGCATCCTGGTAGCGTACCGGCAGGCGCTTTCCGTCTTTTCGGATGGGCCGGATGTCGACGTCCAGCCCATGCCCATGAGTACCGTGGTCTGGGAATTTAGTTCGGTCCGCCAGACTGATGTTGCCGATCGCCAATTTTCGATCGTCTCGAAGACTCCATCGAAACTCCAGGTGGAAAAGGAACGACAACATATTCGGATGCGCATACTGGCCTCGGCCGGCGCTAGGCGTTCCGTAGGTGTAATAGGCTGCCTCCTCTGGCGCCTGCGGCAGCATGTGAAGACCCGTGAATCCTGGAAACTCATGACTGAACTCCTGTCTGGTGAGTCCAAGATCATGCGCCGAGTCATGTTGCGACGCAAAAAATGCATCAAATACGTCACAAATGACGTGCGTGGCGGAGATCACAGACTGTGTTCCACGTGAAACACTTCCTCCCACCATGTACCGCACCCGCCATGTTTCACGTGAAACATGGTGTCCGACCAAAGTCCCTCATGGGATTGCCGCTATAATTCGGCATCCTGAAATTTTCCCGCCCAGCCTCCCGGAGGAGGTGTCCCATGCTTTACCCGAAAGAGTTCGATGTCATTGTCGTCGGTGGTGGTCACGCCGGCACCGAAGCCGCGCTTGCCGCCGCCCGCATGGGCTGCCAGACGCTGCTGTTGAGCCATAACATCGAGACGTTGGGTCAGATGAGCTGCAATCCGTCGATTGGCGGCATTGGCAAGGGGCATCTGGTCAAGGAAGTGGACGCCATGGGCGGTGCGATGGCGGCGGCCACGGACGAGGCCGGTATCCAGTTCCGTATTCTCAACTCCAGCAAGGGGCCGGCCGTCCGCGCCACGCGCGCCCAGGCGGATCGTGTGCTGTATCGCAAGGCGATTCGGACCCGGCTGGAAAACCAGCCGAACCTGATGCTGTTCCAGCAGGCGGTCGATGACCTGATGGTGGAGGGCGACCGCGTGGTGGGCGCCATGACCCAAGTGGGCATCGCTTTCCGGGCCCGAGCCGTGGTACTGACGGCGGGGACGTTCCTCGACGGCAAGATCCACGTCGGGCTGGATAACTACACGGGTGGGCGTGCCGGCGATCCGGCGGCGGTCTCCTTGTCGGCACGTCTGAAGGAATTGAAGCTGCCGCAGGGCCGGCTCAAGACCGGCACGCCGCCTCGTATCGACGGGCGCACCATCGACTTTTCGGTGATGGAAGAGCAGCCGGGCGACCTTGATCCGGTACCGGTGTTCTCCTTCCTGGGCCGTCCGGACCAGCATCCGCAGCAGCTCCCGTGCTGGATTACCCATACCAACAGCCGTACCCACGACATCATTCGTGGCGGCCTGGACCGCTCGCCGATGTACACCGGCGTGATTGAAGGGGTAGGGCCGCGTTACTGTCCGAGCATCGAGGACAAGATCCATCGCTTTTCGAGCAAGGAAAGCCATCAGATCTTCCTCGAGCCGGAAGGGCTGACGACCAACGAGTTCTATCCGAATGGCATTTCCACCAGCCTGCCGTTCGACGTGCAGCTCGATCTGGTTCATTCGATCCGCGGCATGGAGAACGCGCACATCCTGCGTCCCGGCTACGCGATCGAATATGACTACTTCGATCCGCGTGCGCTGAAGGCGTCGCTGGAGAGCAAGGCCATCCAGGGGCTGTTCTTCGCCGGCCAGATCAACGGTACGACTGGGTACGAGGAAGCCGCCGCGCAGGGCCTGCTGGCCGGTATTAACGCAGGCTGCTTTGTGCGCGAGCGGGATGCCTGGACGCCGCGTCGCGACCAGGCCTATCTCGGTGTTCTGGTCGATGACTTGATCACGCGTGGCGTGACCGAGCCGTACCGGATGTTCACGAGCCGCGCCGAATTCCGTCTGAGCCTGCGTGAAGACAACGCGGACATGCGCCTGACCGAGATGGGGCGCGAACTGGGCGTAGTCGATGATGCCCGCTGGGACGCTTTCAATCGCAAGCGCGACGCTGTTTCACGTGAAACAGAGCGCCTGAAGAGCACGTGGGTCAACCCGACGCTGCTGCCGGAAGCCGACGCCGTGCCACTGCTTGGCAAGGCCATCGAGCGCGAGTATTCGCTGGCCGACCTGCTGCGCCGCCCCGAGGTTACCTATGAGGCACTGATGACGCTGCAGGATGGCCGTCATGCGCCCGAAGGCGTGCTGGACGCCGATCCGATGCTGGCCGGGCAGATCCGCGAGCAGATCGAGATCGGCGTGAAGTACCACGGGTACATCGCCCGCCAGGCCGCCGAAGTGGACAAGCTGGAAGCCAACGAGGCGACGAAACTACCGCCTAACTTCGACTACACCGAGGTACGCGGGCTGGGCTTCGAGGTGAGCCAGAAGCTGAACCAGCATCGCCCGGAAACGCTCGGGCAAGCATCGCGGATCTCGGGCGTCACGCCGGCGGCGATCTCGCTGCTGCTGGTACACCTCAAGAAGAAGGGCATGGGACGCGGCGCGCCCGCTGCCACGCCGGCCGGCAACGGCCAGGAGGCTGCCTGAGTGGGCGGCCCCCGACACCCCGCGATTGACGACGCCGCGCAACGCCGCCGCCTGGAAGCCGGGCTCGCGGTCATCGGCCTGACGCTGGCGCCGGCCCAGATCGACACGCTGCTCGCCTACCTGGCGCTGCTGCGCAAGTGGAACGGCGTCTACAACCTGACCGCGATCCGTCATCCTGACGAGATGCTCACGCATCACCTGCTCGATTCGCTGACTGCGGTGCCGGCGCTGGCGGAAGCCGCGCGCGCCCTGGACGTGGCCGAGCCGGCACGGGGCAGGGTGCTCGACGTCGGCTCCGGTGGCGGCATGCCCGGGCTGCCGTTGGCGATTGCCTGCCAGGACGTGTCCGTGCTGATGGTCGACATCGTCCAGAAGAAGACCGCGTTCCTCACGCAGTGCCGCGCGCAGCTTGGGCTGTCCAATGCTGCAGCGCATTGGGGACCGGTGGAGAAGCTCGAGGACGCCAGCGGCTATGCCGTAATTACCTCGCGGGCATTCGCTGAGTTGACCGATTTCGTGAACCTGTCTGGCCAGTTGCTGGCGCCGGGCGGGAAGCTGATCGCGATGAAGGGGATTTATCCACAGGCGGAGATCGATCGCATGGAAGCTGCCGGACTGATGGCGACGTGGCAGGTGGAGGCGGTACCGAAGCTGACGGTGCCGGAACTGGATGCGGAACGGCACCTCGTGGTGCTGTCGCGCCGGTCATGAACGACAATGTGGATAATTCAGCACAAGCCGGCCTCCCGCCGGCGGCAAGCACTGAGGAGCAGCAAGCGCCTATGGCCAAGGTATTCGTGATCGCCAATCAGAAGGGCGGTGTGGGCAAGACCACCACCACGGTGAATCTGGCCGCCGGGTTGGCTGCGCAGGGGCAGCGCGTGTTGCTGGTGGACCTCGACCCGCAGGGCAATGCCTCGATGGGTTCCGGCATCGACAAGCAGTCGCTCGAACACAGCGTGTATCAGGTACTGGTGGGGCTGTCGACGGTGCAGCAGGCGCGGCAGCGTTCGGAGTCGGGCCGCTACGACGTGGTACCCGCCAACCGCGAACTGGCCGGTGCCGAGGTGGAACTGGTCGAGCTGGACCAGCGTGAGCGCCGCCTCAAGCAGGCGCTGGCCGAGGTGGATGCCGAGTATGACTTCGTGCTGATCGACTGCCCGCCATCGCTGTCGCTGCTGACGCTGAACGGCCTCTGCGCCGCGCATGGCGTGATCGTGCCGATGCAGTGCGAGTACTTCGCGCTGGAGGGGCTCTCGGACCTCGTCAACACGATCAAGCAGGTTCACGCGAACCTGAACCGCGATTTGAAGGTGATCGGCCTGTTGCGCGTGATGTTCGACCCGCGCGTGACGCTGCAGCAGCAGGTGTCGGCGCAACTGGAGGCCCACTTCGGTGACAAGGTGTTCAAGACCGTGATTCCGCGCAATGTGCGGCTGGCCGAGGCACCGTCCTATGGCATGCCGGGCGTGGCGTTCGACGCCGCGTCGAAGGGTGCCAAGGCGTATCTCGATTTCGGCGCGGAGATGATCGCGCGCGTGCGGCAGCTCGGTTGAGCGTCGCGGATTTGCATAGAAGGATGGCGACCATGAGTACCGCGAAGAAGAAGGGCCTCGGCCGTGGACTGGAGGCACTGCTGGGCGGCCCCGCCGAGATCGTCGAGACCGCGAAGCAGGAGGGCGCGCCCACCGTGCTCCGCCTGGAGCAGCTGCAGCCGGGCAAGTACCAGCCGCGCACGCGCATGGACGAGGGCGCGCTGCAGGAGCTGGCCGCCAGCATCCGCGCGCAGGGGCTGATGCAGCCGATCCTCGTGCGCCGCGTGGCCGAGCCGGACCGCTACGAGATCATCGCCGGCGAACGCCGCTTCCGCGCCTCGAAGATTGCGGGCCTGGACAAGGTGCCGGTGCTCGTGAAGGACGTGGCCGACGAGGCCGCCGCCGCGATGGCGCTGATCGAGAACATCCAGCGTGAGGACCTGAACCCGCTTGAGGAAGCGCAGGGCATCATGCGGCTGATCCGCGAATTCCAGTTCACGCACGAACAGGCCGCCGAGTCGGTCGGCCGTTCGCGCAGCGCGGTGTCGAACCTGCTGCGCCTGCTGAACCTGGCCAATCCCGTGCAGACGATGCTGATGGCGGGCGACCTCGACATGGGCCATGCGCGTGCGCTGCTGGCCGTGGATGGCGCCAACCAGATCACCCTGGCCAACCAGATCGTCAACAAGCGGCTGTCGGTGCGCGAGACCGAAAAGCTGGTCACCTCGACGCTGAAGCCGTTCGACCTCAAGTCGCTCAAGCAGAAGACCGGTAACGGCACGCGCGACGTGGCGCGTCTGGAAGAAGAATTGTCCGATACGCTGGGCCTGGCCGTGCAGATCAAGCTCGGCGCGCGCGGCAAGGGTCAGCTGACGATCCACTTCACCAGCAACGACGCCCTGGACGGCGTGCTCACCCGCCTGCGCGAGCGGGTGGACGGCCAGCGCGTGGCCTAACGCCAACCACGCATTACGGCAACCGCTTTGTGTCCCGGCGGCACGCGGTTGTCGGCCTGTTGCGACAATGCCGCGATGCCATTGCGGCGCGTCCCACAATCTGCGCGATAACCGAACGGCCTGCACCGTCGAAGGGCAGGGTGCACCGCTCGGGCACAGGTCAAATCGCCATCATGCGCCCCCTTGCGCGCGCAATCCAATTACGTCTTGCGTCATTGCCGCGCAATATCCCGCCAGCCATCATGGAGGCGTGATAGCAACCGTTGTGCGCAACATGCTGCAAGCTAACTGAAAGCAGATTGACTCGACTCGTGGATTCCCCGTAGAATCGTGCGGTTTGAATTCTGGCCGGACCCGAAAAGTTCCGGCCTGGAACGAGGCTAGGCAGGTGGTGGTGCGAGACCGTCAGCAAGACCCTTCGCTGGACCGTGCAGCGTCTCCGGAACATCCGAAAACCGCTCGTCGTTACGACGACTGGAGCGATCGTGATGATGACTGGGACGATGATGGCGCGAATGAAGAACAGGCTGTCGATCCGCTCTCGCGTGCCGAGGCGGTGACACTGCTGGGCGAGCGAGCGCTGCGCCCGTCGCGGATGACGCCGGCCAGGGTGGTAATGGCGCAGGTCGTTGTGACGCTGCTGTCGGCCCTGGCCTGGGCGGTGTTCGCGCAGGAGCAGGCGGCGTCTGGCTGGTCGGCGTTCTTTGGCGGCACGGTGTGTTTCGTGCCGAGCGGTTTCTTCGCGCTGCGCCTGTGGATGTCGCGCGGGCAGCCGTCGGTCGGCGGCCTGGTGGCCGGCGAGGCGATCAAGGTCTTCGGCACCGTCGCACTGTTCGTGCTGGTGGTGGTGCTGTACCGCGATCTGCGCTGGGTACCGATGCTGGTCACGTTCCTGTTGGCGCTGAAGACATATTGGGTGGCACTCGCGATTCGCTGAGTGGATTCATGAAGCGGTGGCCGGATGCAAGGGTCGGCTGCCGATTGAAATGAGGCACCCCTCCGGAATATCAAGAGGTTTCAGTTTCACGCGCGGCGCGTCTCGAAAGGGCCCGTGCCGCGTGAGCAAGGTTTGCCCAGAACAACAAGGCGGCTTGCCTGGCGGTGACCGGTCACGTGACCGAAGGCCATGCAAGACGCGTACCGGGCTTCCGCCAGAGCGGGGGCCAGTGCCTATCCATTTCGCAATATACGGTTCGCATCGACATGTCAGCAGAAGCTACGCAAGGCGCAGGGCATACGCTCACACCCTCAGGCTATATCGCCGAACATTTGCAGAACTTGAATTCGATCGGCGGCAAGCAGCAGTCCGTGGTCGATTTCAGTGTCATCAACTATGACACGGTGTTCTGGTCCGTCCTGTGCGGCGTGCTCGCACTGCTGTTCCTGTACGCAGCCGCGCGCCGCGTGACAGCCGGCGTGCCGGGCCGTTTCCAGGCCTTCGTGGAAATGATCGTCGAGATGGTGGACGACCAGGCCAAGGGCATCATCCACGGCGACCGCTCGTGGATCGCCCCGCTGGCGCTGATGGTGTTCTGCTGGATCACTGTGATGAACGCGATCGACTTGATCCCCGTGGACTGGGTCACCGGCCTGAACCACCTGCTGGGCATCTTCCACCTCCACCTGCCGCATCACCGCGCCGTGGCCACCGCCGATCTGAACGGCACGCTGGGCATGTCGTGCGCCGTGCTGGTGCTGATGATCTACTACAGCTTCAAGATCAAGGGCGTGGGCGGCTTCATGCACGAGCTGTTCTCGGCCCCGTTCGGCGCCAAGTGGTACCTGGCCCCGTTCAACCTGATCCTGAACATCATCGAATACCTGGCCAAGGCCGTTTCGCTCGGCATGCGGTTGTTCGGCAACATGTACGCCGGCGAACTCGTGTTCCTGCTGATCGCGCTGCTGGGTTCGATCTGGACGTTCAGCGGCGATCTGTCCGCACTGGGCTTTGTCGGTCACGTGATTGCTGGCGCCGTCTGGGCCATCTTCCACATCCTGATCGTGCTGCTGCAGGCATTCATTTTCATGATGCTGACGCTGGTGTACATCGGCCAGGCTCACGATCACCACTGATTTCACGGTTTTTGGTTTTTTGGTTTTTTGGTTCTAAGTCTCTCTCAATTTAAAGGAGTCATCATGCAAGCATATCTCGCCAACATCCAGGGTCTGACCGCTATCGGCATCGGCATCATCATCGGTCTGGGCGCCATCGGTGCCTGCCTGGGTATCGCCCTGATGGGCGGCAAGTACATCGAGGCATGCGCACGTCAGCCTGAGCTGATGAACCCGCTGCAAACCAAGATGTTCCTGCTGGCTGGCCTGATCGACGCGGCATTCCTGATCGGCGTGGGTGTTGCAATGCTGTTCGCCTTCGCCAACCCGCTGCTGGCTGTCATTCAGTAAGTCTTTTCGGTCTGCATGATGCTGACGGGCGGCGCAGGCCTCAGTCCGATGGCCTGGCCGCCCTTGTGCATTTATCTGTAGTTTGATTACCGAAAGGAACACACCATGAATCTGAACGCAACGTTTTTTGCGCAGATGGTCGTGTTCTTCATCCTGTGGTGGGTTGTTGCCAAATTCATTTGGCCGCCGCTGGTGAAGGCGCTCGACGAACGCGCAAAGAAGATCGCCGATGGCCTCGCCGCTGCCGAAAAAGGCAAGGCCGAGCTCGAACTCGCCAACAAGCGTGTGGACCAGGCCATGGCCGAAGCCCGCACCGAGGGTGCCCAACGCGTCGCTGACGCCGAGAAGCGCGCCCAACTGACGGCCGACGAGATCAAGCAGAACGCCCAGGCAGAAGCCGCACGCATCATCGCCCAGGCCAAGGCCGAGGCGGACCAGCAAGTGACCCGCGCCCGCGAACAGCTGCGCGACCAGGTTGCCACGCTGGCCGTGAAGGGCGCCGAGCAGATCCTCAAGCGTGAAGTGAACGCGCAGGTGCACGCCGACCTGCTCAATCAACTCAAGGCTGAGCTCTAATCATGGCTGAAACCGCAACCATTGCCCGTCCCTACGCCGAGGCGCTGTTCCGCGTCGCGAGCGAAGCCGGTGCAGGCAACCTGGGTGCATGGTCCGAACTGGTGTCGGAGATGGGGCAGGTTGCCGCCAATCCCGACATGAAGGCGCTTGCCGACGATCCGAACGTTTCCGCCCAGAAGCTGGCGGAAGTGTTCCTGTCGGTGCTGAAGAGCCCGGTCAACGACGAGGCACGCCGCTTCGTGAACCTGCTGGCGGAGAACAACCGCCTGACGGTGCTGCCGGAAATCGCCGAACAGTTCCATGCGCTCAAGAACGCCCGCGAGGGGTCGTCCGACGTCGAGATCACCAGCGCTTTCCCGCTGGAGACCTCGCAAGTCAACGAACTGGTCGCCGCACTCGAACGCAAGTTCGGTCGCAAGCTGTACGCACAGGTGGCGGTGGACCCGTCCCTGATCGGCGGCGTGAGCGTCAAGGTCGGCGACGAAGTGCTCGACACCTCCGTGCGCGCGCGCCTGGCTGCCATGCAAGCCGCGCTGACCGCCTGACCGCAACGGCCGACGGATTGAAGAATTAGGAGCATTGTGATGCAACTGAACCCCTCAGAAATCAGCGAGCTGATCAAGTCCCGCATCTCGGGTCTTGGCGCCGACGCTGAAGTGCGCAACACCGGCACGGTGATCTCCGTGACCGATGGTATCTGCCGCGTGCACGGCCTGTCCGGCGTGATGCAGGGCGAGATGCTGGAATTCCCCGGCAACACCTTTGGCCTGGCGCTGAACCTGGAGCGTGACTCCGTGGGCGCCGTGGTGCTGGGTGACTACGAACACATTTCCGAAGGCGACACGGTGAAGTGCACCGGCCGCATTCTGGAAGTGCCGGTGGGTCGCGAACTGCTGGGCCGCGTGGTGAACACGCTGGGCCAGCCGATCGACGGCAAGGGCCCGATCAACGCCAAGGAATCGGACGTGATCGAGAAGGTGGCCCCGGGCGTGATCGCGCGTCAGTCGGTGAGCCAGCCGGTGCAGACCGGCCTGAAGTCGATCGACGCGATGGT
>Ga0255338_1002946_pt1 | contig 22289 bp, 20 predicted proteins | sample MeOH1_35cm_T4_19_FD_203715 | JGI IMG/M metagenome (GOLD analysis project Ga0255338, IMG submission 203715) | Sandy soil microbial communities from University of British Columbia, Vancouver, Canada - MeOH1_35cm_T4_195 | ecosystem: Engineered > Artificial ecosystem > Sand microcosm > Unclassified ...
CCGCGGTCGACGTGCAGGCGGCGCTGTTCCGCTCGCTGCGCGCCCTGCCGACCGAGATGACCACGCCGCCCAGCTACCGCAAGGTCAATCCGGCCGACGCGCCGGTGCTGCTGGTGGCGCTGACCTCACCCTCGATCAACCTCTCCGAGCTGAACGACTACGCGGAGAACCTGATCACCCCGAGCCTGTCCACCATCGACGGCGTGGCCCAGGTCTCGATCTTCGGCCAGAAGCGTTTCGCGGTGCGCATCCGCGCCCGCAACGAGCTGCTGCAGCAGCGCAACATCACCCTGGAGGAGCTGCAGGCCGCGATCAAGGGCGCCAATGCCAACACCCCGGTCGGCACCCTGGACGGCACGCGCCAGACCCTCACCATCCAGGCCAACAAGCAGCTGCGCAATGCGCGCGAGTTCGGCGCCGTCGTCGTCGCGACGCGCAACGGCGCGCCGGTGTTCCTGCGCGACGTGGCCGAGGTCGAAGACAGCTACGAGACCGTCAAGTCCTTCTCCAACTTCAACGGCGAGCGCTCCATCGTGCTGGCCGTGCAGCGCCAGCCCGACGCCAACACGGTCAAGGTGGTCGACGCGGTGAAGGCCATGCTGCCGCGCTTCGCCGGCCAGCTGCCGGCCTCGGTGCAGATGAGCACCCTGAACGACCGCTCGCTGTCGATCCGCGAATCGCTGCACGATGTCTACTTCACCCTGGCGCTGACCGTGGCCCTGGTGGTGCTGGTGATCTTCCTGTTCCTGCGCCGCATGGTCGCGACGCTGATCCCCACGCTGTCGCTGCCGATCTCGCTGATCGGCGCGCTGACCCTGCTCTACGCCCTGGGCTACAGCCTGGACAACATCTCGCTCTTGGGCATCACCCTGGCCGTCGGCCTGGTGGTAGACGACGCGATCGTGATGCTGGAGAACATCCACCGCCATGTGGAGGACGGCATGGAGCCCTTCGCCGCCGCGATCCGCGGCGCGCGCGAGATGGCCTTCACCATCCTCTCGATCTCGATCTCGCTGGTCGCGGTCTTGATCCCGATCTTCTTCATGCCCGGCGTGATCGGCCTGCTGTTCCACGAGTTCGCGGTGGTCGTGTCGCTGTCCATCCTGGTGTCGGCCGGCGTTTCGCTGACCCTGGTGCCGATGCTGTGCAGCCGCTTCCTGAAGTCGCACCACGAGGTCCAGGAGAACGCGCTGGGCCGCGTCTTCGAGGCCGGCTTCAACCAGCTGCTGGCCACCTACACGCGCAGCCTGGACTGGGCGCTGCGGCGCCGCGGCATCGTGTTCGCGGTCGCCGCGGCCAGCTTCGCGGCCTCGGCCTGGTTCTACATCACCATCCCCAAGGGCTTCTTCCCCGAGGAGGACATCGGCCAGATCCAGGCCAGCACCGAGGCCTCCGAGGACATCTCCTTCAGCGCGATGACGGTGCTGCAGGAGCGCGTCGCCGCCATCGTCAAGGACGATCCCTCGGTGGCCAGCGTCTCGGCCGCGGTGGGCGGCGGCGGGGGCGGCGGCAACGTCAACACCGGCCGGCTCTTCATCAACCTGAAGCCGCGCGGCGAGCGAGCGCCGATGAAGGAGGTGTTGGAGAGCCTGCGCAAGAAGCTGCGCAGCGTGCCCGGCATCGCCGTCTACCTGCGGCCGGTGCAGAACCTGCAGCTGGGCGGGCGCCAGAGCAAGAGCCGCTACCAGTTCACCTTGCAGTCGGTCAGCACCGGCGAGCTCAACGGCTGGGCCGTCAAGCTGCAGGAGAAGCTGCGCAACGACCCGCTGTTCCGCGACGTCACCAGCGACAGCCAGCTGCGCGGCCTACAGGCCAATCTGGTGATCGACCGCGAGCGCGCCACCATCCTGGGCGTGCAGATGTCGGACCTGCGCAATGCGCTGTACGACGCCTTCGGCGAGCGCCAGGTCTCCAGCATCTATGCCGAGAGCAACACCTACCAGGTCATCATGGAGGCCACCGAGGGCGACCGCCGCAGCGAGGATGCCTTCGACAAGATCTATCTGCGCGGCAAGAACGGCGCGCTGGTGCCGCTGAGCGCCTTCGCCAGCGTGCAGCGCGCGCTGGGCCCGACGGCGGTCAACCACCAGGGCCAGCTGCAGGCCATCACCCTCTCCTTCAACCTCGCGCCCGATGTGCCGCTGGGCGACGCCACGGCCAGGCTGGAGGGCTACACCCGCGAGATCCAGCTGCCGCCCTCCATCATCACCAGCTACGGCGGCGACGCCGCGGTGTTCCAGGACTCGCAGGGCGGCCAGCTGCTGCTGATCGGCCTGGCGGTGGCGGTGATCTATGTGCTGCTGGGCGTGCTCTACGAGAGCTACATCCACCCGATCACCATCCTGGCCGGCCTGCCCTCGGCGGCGGTCGGCGCGCTGATCACCCTGCAGCTCTTCGGCATGGACCTGACCCTGATCGCGACCATCGGCATCCTGATGCTGGTGGGCATCGTCAAGAAGAACGCGATCATGATGATCGACTTCGCGCTGGACGCGCAGCGCAACGGCGGCATGAGCCCGCAGCAGGCGATCCGCGAGGCCTGCATCCTGCGCTTCCGTCCCATCATGATGACGACCCTGGCGGCCCTGATGGGCGCGCTGCCGATCGCGCTGGGCCTGGGCGCGGGCGCCGAGCTGCGCCAGCCGCTGGGCCTGGCCGTCGTCGGCGGCCTGATCCTGTCGCAGGCGGTGACGCTCTACATCACGCCGGTGATCTACCTGGCGCTGGACCGCTTCAGCGGCAAGGGCCCGGACATGCGCGAGGTGACGAAGGTTCGCATGACCAGCCACGCGGCGGCGGAGTAAGCCGGCCTCAGCCCACGTCCACGGCCGGCGGCGGCTTCGAGGAGCGGCCGGCCGCCTTGCGGGCATACATGTCCTGGTCGGCCTGGCGCAGCAGGCCGGCGGCATCCTTGGCCATGGCCGGGTAGAGCGCCAGGCCCATGGCCGCCGAGACCTGCACCACCAGCTTGTGCGCCGGCAGGTAGATGGGCTGGCGCACCAGGGCCTCCAGCTTCGTGCGCACCTGGGCCGCGGCCTCGGCGCTGGCCACATCGGGCAGGATGACCAGGAACTCGTCGCCGCCGATGCGGCCCACCGTGTCGGCCTCGCGCACGCCGCCGGCCAGGCGCTGGCCCACCACCTTGAGCACCATGTCGCCGGACTCGTGGCCGTACTGGTCGTTGACCGGCTTGAAGCCGTTCAGATCGACGAACAGCACGGCCACCAGTTCCTCCTGGCGCTGGGCACGAGCCAGCGCGCGGTCCAGGCGGTCATGCAGCAGGCGCAGCGAGGGCAGGCCGGTCAGCGCATCGTGATTGGCCAGGTGCTGGACCGCCTCCTCGGCGCGCGTGCGGCGTTGCACCTCCTCGCGCAACTCGGCCAGGCTGTGCTCCACCGCGGCGGCCATTTCGTTGATCACGACCGAGAGTTCGCCGAACTCGGTGCCGGGCGGCAACTGCATGCGGTTGCCGGCCTGGCCGGCCCGCACCGCCTGGGCCCAGGCCCGCAGTGCGGCCAGGGGACGGCGCACCAGGCGCTCGAAGCGGTAGGCCGACCAGAGGGTGTGCGCGGTCAGCAGGACCAGGCCGGCGATCGCCCAGGCGGCAGCCCGGTGCGCGTCCTCATGGGCCTGCCCGCGCTCGCGCTCCAGGCGCTCGGACAGGCCCCGGCTCAGGCGCTGCAGCGGCTCCATCACGCCGGCCTTGGCGCGCAGATAGGCCTCGCCATGCAGCATCTCCAGGGCCTGGCGCCAGTCGGCGGGGGCGGGACGCGCGGCCGCCGTGCCATGGCCGTCGGCCAGGCGCATGGCCTGCTGCTCCAGCTCCATCAGCGCCTGCGAGCGCTGCCGGGACTGCTCCAGCAGCCCGAACTCCTCGGCGCTGAAGCCGGCCTGTCGCAGGCGCTCCGGCAGCGTCGCGGCGCGGCCGGGCTCGCTGGCGAGCGCCGTGTCGGCCAGGCGCAGGTCCCAGTAGCCGGCGTCGTAGCCCTGCGGGCGCGGCTGCTCGCCGTCGCGCATGCGCGCGATCTCCTGGTAGTAGCGGGCATAGCGGGGCTGCGGCTGGTGCACGTAAAGCCGCGCCATCAGGCTCAGCTCGTTGGAGGCTTGCAGCAGCTCGGACGCCAGCTGCGCCCCCTCGAAGCGCCGCTGCTGCGCCCGCTCCAGCGCGCGATAGGCCGCGGCCAGATGCAGCAGGGCCGCCACCACCAAGGCCACCAAGGCGATCTGCACCAGCAGGTGGAGGGCGAGCTTGGTGCGTATCGGCATGGGCGCAGCTTAGCGCCGCCTCCGCGGCTTGAGTAGCTGCGTTCCCCCCGATTCAGGCCATCGGGAAGCGCCCCTGTTGCAGGGCCCCGCGCAGCCCCTGGACCCCCAGTTCCAGCAGATCCAGCACATGCTCGAAGCCCTGGACGCTGCCGAAATAGGGGTCGGGCACCTCCTGGCCGGCGCGACCGGGCACGCAATCGAGGAAGAGGTGCAGCTTGTCCTGCAGCGGCCCCGGCGCCAGTTCGCGCAGGTCGCGCAGATTGTCCAGGTCCATGGCCAGCACCAGATCGAAGCGCTGCAAATCCTCGACCTGGACGCGGCGCGAGCGCCAGCGCTTGGGCAGCGCATAGCCGCGACCTTGCAGAGCACGGGCGGCGCGGGCATCGACGGGCTCGCCGCGCGGGCCGGCCCGCGCCCCGGCCGACTGCACCAGCCCCACCAGGCCCTGCGCCTTCAGCACCGCCTCGGCCATCGGCGAGCGGCAGATATTGGCCGTGCAGACCAGCAGGACGGAATTCATGCCTGCATCATAGGAGACGCCGCTGCGGCCCGGCGTCCCGGCATTGCTGCCACACTATGACGACTTTCTTTCTTCTTTTCCGCAGTCCCTGAGCAAGGCGCCGATTCTGGTTGCTGAAAAATCGACCGGCAATATCGTTCCGGTATCAATTGTCGGCCGGCGGTTCCACCCGTATGAGTTTCTGCACGGGTACATCGAAATACCGGGCCAATTCACGCGCCACCCGATAAATCACCGGCTTGCCGGTCTCGGCGCGCTTGATGGAAGCGATCGAGACACGGATTTTCTGATCGCTGCAGGCAAATGCCATTTCTTCCTGGCTCTGCAGTTTTTCGCTGCGCAGATCCTTCAATATCTCCGAAACCAGAAATACCCGGCCGGTGGTCTTGACGCCGGCGCCGACCGGGGTCTCGGTCGCCCGCTGGGCCGTCGTTTCGTGCCCGGCCTCCGCCGGCGCCATGGTCTGCTGCATACCCTCGTCCCCATCGCTGTGTGCTGAAAGCAGGGCCGCCCCGGAGCGGCCTGCGCTCGCCGAACCATGCGGGCCCGGCATGACGCCAAATCTAGGGACAAGGGGCTTGCAAGACCTTCCGGAAACCTTCCGGCGGCCCAGAAACGACAAAACCCAAGGGATAACCCTTGGGTTTGAGCGCCTGGAGGCCGGGCGCGCCGCCACGCATCATCGCGCCGACCGATGCCCTGCATTCTCGACATGGCTGCTCCGCGGCGAAATCGCAGAGTGGCATCTGATCGGAATCAGCCTGCCAAGGGCAGGCCAGCGCCGGGCCGGCTCAGCCGGGTTCAGGGGTATTCATTGGTGATTTGCGGATCGCTGCTGGGATAGAGCGCCTGCACCGCGACGCGGTCGGCGAACAGCAGCACCACGCCCTTGGTCACCACCTCGTTGACCGGCATCGGCACCGTGATGGTGGCCTCGTCATTCGCGGCGCAATAGTTGTTGTTATTCAGCGCGGGCGGCAGGCCCACGGTTTTATAGACGGCGCCCACCAGCACCAGCTCGGAATTATCGGCCTGCGCCAGCACCCCCGCGCCGGCATTGGTCGGGATGCGAAACGATGCGCCGCCATAAGGCTGGGTGGCCGCCTTGTCGTAGAAATAGCTGCACTGGGCGAACTCGCCGCTGGGGTCGATCCTGCCCTGCACGTAGAAGATGTTTGTCGCCATGGACTCCCTTTCAATTGTTGTGATCGAGGCCGGCCACGGCCTCGCCGAAGGGCTCAGCTCGGCGCTCCGGCGCTCGCGCTGCGCTGCAGCCAGTCGCGCTCGCCGGCCGCCTCGTCGCTGCGCCCCAGGCAGGAATGTGCCTCCACCCAGGCCCGCGTGATGTCGTAGTGAACCCGCAAGAAGGGCCGCAATTCCTCCAGCTCGGCCAGCAGGGCCGCGCATTGCTCGCGCGCCGGCTCCGGCCGCTGTTGCTGCAGCCAGTGCGTGCGCAGGGTCAGACGCAGGCTGGCCAGCGCCGTGCGCAGCTTCAGATCCTCCGGCTGGCTGCGGCTGGCCTGCTGCAGCCGCGCCAGCAGCTCGCTCAGGGCCGCCAGCGCGGGGCCGGCGTCCTGCGGGCGCCCGGGTGGCACCGCCGCCTCCCGCAGTTGCAGCGCTCGCGCGCGCAGCGGCAGCAGCTGCAGGCGCACGCCGGCACCCGCCCGGCCCTCCAGCTCGTCGATCCGAGCCAGCAGGCGCTGCACCGCCTCCAGCCGCGGCCGCGCCTGGGCCTCCTCCAGCGCCACCGCCGTGCTCAGCTGCAGCGCTCGCCAGCGCTGGTTGTCGGGCTCGATGCGCAGCAGCTCGCTCAGCAGGCGGCCCGCCGCGCCCAGCTCGGCCTGCAGCTCGGCCCCATGGCCCAGCCGTCCCTGGGCCTCGGCCAGGCCGTAGCGCAGCGTGGCCTCGCGGTAGACCCAGACCAGATCCTGGGGCGCCGCCCGGCGCACCGCCTCGATCAGCTCGACCGCCTCCGCCAGGATCGGCAGCGCCTGCGCGAACTGGCCCTGCCAGACCAGGGTCCGGCCCAGCCAGCTGAGGCTGTCGGCCAGCTCGCCCTTCAGGGTCAGGTCTTGCGGCTTCTGGCCCAGCAGCTGCCGCTTCAGCGCGGCCGAGCCGCGGAACTGCCGCTCGGCGCCGCCCAGATCGCCGCTGTCCATCATCAGGGTGCCGAGGCTGTTCTGCGCATAGGACGACTCGAGCAGCGCCTCGTGCTGCCCCGGCGCGTGGCTCAGCCAGTCGGCGCTGTAGCGCGCATAGTCCTCCATCGCGCGGCGCGCCGGCGCGAACTGGCGCTGGATGTAGTGGACATGGCCCATCCAGAAAGCGGCCGCGCCCTGGGCCTTGCGCCAGTCGCCCAGGGCCAGCCCGGTCGGCGGCTCGCCCTGCAGCAACTGACGCGCCTGGCGCAGCGGCTCCAGCGCCGCATCCAGCTCGCGCTGCGAGACGCGCACCTCGCCGATCACCGTCAGCGCCTTGGCGCGCTGCAGCCGGGCCTGGGCATTGGCGCCGTCGCCGCCGGCGGCCAGGTGGTCCAGGGCCTTGCTGCCCACGCTGTCCAGCAGGGCCAGCCGGCCGATCGGCCGCAGCTTGTCGGCGAAGTCGCCCAGCATATAGCCCAGCAGATCCTCAGCCTCGGCGCTGCGCTGCCGGGCCAGCCGCTCGGCCCGATCGGCGCGCCAGGCCAGGCTGGCGCTGAGCACGGCCAGCAGGGCGAGGCCGATGATGGCCGAGATGCGCAGGCGCTCGCCGCGCGCAGCGCGCTGCTGCGAGGCCTGCACGAAGGCGCGCTCATCGGCGCTGAGCGCGAACCCGGGGTGGCGCTCGAGCAGGTCGCCCGCCTCCACCAGCTGCTTGCCCTTGGGCAGCAGGTATTCGTTGGCCCGCCCCTCGGCCAGCCAGCGTTGCACCTGCTGGCGCAGGCGGCTGCGCAGCTGCAGGGCCTGCCGGTGCTGGTCTATCCATTCGGTGACCCGCGGCCAGCGCCGCAGCAAGGCCTCGTGGGCAACGCGAAAACCGGCCTGCTGGTCATCGCTCAGGTCGCTGACCAGCAGGCGGGCGTCGACCAGGGCCTGCACCAGCTCGCGCTCGGCCGGGCCGCCCAGTTCGCGCCACAGCGCCCGGCGTCCCGTCGTCGCCAGCCCCTCGCCGGGCAGCATCACCAGCAGGGCCAGCACCCGGGGCAGCGCCTGCTGCTGGATCGGCAGCAGGGCGGCGATCTCGTCCTCGGCGCGCCGGCCGATGGCGCCCTCCAGGCCGCCCAGCTCGCGATAGGCCTCGAAGCCGAGTTCGCCATGCGGCGTGCGGCGCCGGTACAGCTCCTCCAGCGTGTACTGCAGCAGCGGCAGGGCATCGGGGCTGTGGGCGGCATCGTCGCAGAGCTGATCGTCCAGGCGCGTGCGGCCGGCGGCGTCGAAGCCGAAGGACAGGCCGGCCGCGCTGGCCGGCAGGCGGATCATCTGCGCGATCTCGGCGCGCGTCGGCGGCGCTAGGTCGAAATGCCCGCCCTGGCCCTTGTCGCGCATCAGCAGCTCGTGCTCGGCCAGCTGCGGATAGAAGTCGTTGCGGCAGGCCGCCACGACCAGCAGCTCGCCGCTGTCGGCCAGGGCCTGCAGCGCATCCAGAAAGGCCTGGCGGGCTGCGGCGTCGATGTGCGGGGCGACGAACAGCGCCTCCAGCCGGTCGACGAAGAGCAGCAGCGGCGCCGTGTGGCCGCGCCGCGCCGCGCCGATCTCGCCCAGCACGGCCTCGGGCGTGCGCGCCAGGCTCTGCGCCAGGGCCTCGGCGCTGGCGCCGGGGAACAGGCCGCGGCCCTCGATCTCCCAGTCCAGCAGCGCCGCCGCCAGCCCGGCCAGCGGCGCATGCGCACCGATGTCGCCCAGGTCCAGCGTGGTGGCGGACAGGCCCTGCAGGGCCGGGAACAGGCCCGCCAGCACCAGCGAGGTCTTGCCCGAGCCGCTGGCGCCCAGCAGCAGCATGAAGGCGCGGCGCTGCTGCCACTGCGCCCGCACGCGCGCCAGCAGCTGCTGCAGCGCCTGCTCGCGGCCGAAGAAGACCTCGGCATGGCGCGCGTCGAAGGCCTGCAGGCCGCGGAACGGCGAGCCGCCGCGCCAGCCCCCGCGGCGCGCCTGCGGCGCCGCACCCTCGGCGGCCGAGCGCACCGCCGCGACGACCCGGTAGCCGCGCTTGCGTATGGTCTCGATATAGCGCGGCTCGGTGGCGCTGTCGTCCAGCGCGCGGCGCAGCTGGGCCACGGTCTTGTGCACCGGGTTGTCGCCGGCGGGCTCCTCGGGCCAGCAGCGCGCCAGCAGCTGTTCGGCGCTCAACACCGTACCGGGCTGGGCGCTCAGCGCCTCCAGCACCTGCATGGCGCGCGGTTCCACCTGGCGGCGCTCCTCGCCGCGGCTCAGGCTGTTGCTGGCCGGGTCGACGGCCCAGTCGCCCAGGAGGAAGCGCATCGCGGTGGTGGACGGGGGCTAGCGCGCCAGCTCGGCGCGCATCGCGGCTATCACGCTCTTGTAGTCGGGCTTGCCGAAGATGGCCGAACCGGCGACGAAGGTGTCGGCGCCCGCGTCGGCGATGGCACGGATGTTGTCGACCTTGACGCCGCCGTCGATCTCCAGGCGAATGTCGCGGCCGCTCTTGTCGATGATCTTGCGGGCCGCCTCCAGCTTGCGCAAGGCCGAGGGGATGAAGCTCTGGCCGCCGAAGCCCGGGTTCACGCTCATGATCAGCACCAGGTCGACCTTGTCGATCACCCATTCCAGCACGTCCAGCGGCGTGCCCGGGTTGAACACCAGGCCGGCCTGCTTGCCCTCCGCCTTGATCAGCTGCAGGGTGCGGTCCACATGGGCGCTGGCCTCCGGATGGAAGCTCACCAGATCGGCGCCGGCGCGGCAGAAGGCCTGGGCCAGGCTGTCGACCGGCTGCACCATCAGGTGCACGTCGATCGGCGCCGGCGTGCCGTCGGGCTTCACCGCATGCTTTCTCAGCGCCTCGCAGACCATCGGACCGAAGGTCAGGTTGGGCACGTAATGGTTGTCCATCACGTCGAAGTGGATCCAGTCGGCGCCGGCCGCCAGCACGTTGCGGACCTCCTCGCCCAGGCGGGCGAAATCGGCGGACAGGATGCTGGGGGCGATGCGGTGGGTGGTGCTCATGGTCGGGAGGCGCGGGGCTTGGAGGGAGGGTCGATTTTAGGAGCCCGCCGGCCCCCGTCTCAGCGCGGCGGCCGGAAGGCCCGCCGCGCGGCGGCCACTTCGGCATGCGTGACGCAGTGCGGCGCATGGTCGTTGATCAGGCCCATCGACTGCATGAAGGCATGCATGGTGGTCGGGCCGACGAATTTCCAGCCGCGCTTCTTCAGGTCCTTGGACAGGGCCCGCGAGGCCGGCGATTCGCTCAGGTTCTGGTGGCCGCCCTCGGGCTCGAAACGCCAGATGTAGCGGGCCAGCGAGCCCTCCTGCGCGATCAGCTCCAGCGCGCGCTGGGCATTGTTGATGACCGCCTCGATCTTGCCGCGGTGTCGCACGATGCCGGCGTCCTGCAGCAGGCGCTCGACGTCGGACGCGCCGAAGCGCGCCACCTGCGCGATCTCGAAATGGGCAAAGCCGGCGCGGAAGGCCTCGCGCTTGGCCAGGATGGTGCGCCAGGACAGGCCGCTCTGGAAACCCTCCAGGCAGAGCTTCTCGAACAGGCGCCGGTCCTCGGCCACCGGAAAGCCCCACTCGGTGTCGTGATAGTGCAGATAGGGCGGCCAGTCGGCCGCGGCGGCGCACCAGCGGCAGCGCGGCCGGCCATCGGGAGCGAGATACAGGGTGTCGGTCGTCATCGGTTCAGGGCTGTCGGTATTTCTCGGCCAGTGCGCGCAGCGAGCCGTCGCGCTCCAGGGCCTGCAGGGCCAGGGTCAGGCGTTGCGCGGTCGCGGCCGGCACATGCCGGGCCACCACCGCATATTGGGTGTCCTCCTGGAACACCGCCGCGCCCAGGCGCAGGCGGCCCGCCAGCTCGGGCTCGCGCAGCAGCGGCAGCAGGGCCATGTCTTGCCCGTAGACCACGTCGGAGCGGCCCAGGGCCAGCATGCGCAGGGCTTCCAGGTCGGAGCGCGCCACGTCGCTGTAGGCCACCTGGCTGCGCGCCAGCGCCTGGGTCAGCGCCGAGCCCTGTGCCACCAGCACCGGCTTGCGGCGGCCGGCGGCCTGCAGCTCGGCCGTGCCGGCGATCTCGGCGGGGTCGTCGGCGCGCTGCACCACCACATGGCGCACGCGGTACAGCGGCACCGGCAGGTAGTCCCATTGCCGGCTGCGCTCGGGCGACATCAGCAGGCAGAAGAACACGTCGATCTCGCCGCCGGCCAGCATGCGCTCGATGCGGCGCAGCGGCGCCTGCAGCTCCAGGCCGGCAAAGCGCAGGCCGGTGTCGATGCGCCCGACCGCCTGCAGGATCTCGGTGCACAGGCCCGGCCGGCGGCGGTTGCCCGGCGCATATTTGACCGGCGCGCCGCTTTGCGCCACGCTGCGCAGCGGTGCCGCGTCGGCCGCAGCAACGCCGGCAAGCATCCAGGGCGCGCCGGCCAGGGCGGCCAGCACGAGCCTGCGACCCAGCAAACTCTTAGTCATCTCTGATCAACGGTGCCCATCAACGCGCCATGCGGCCGCAAGCATACCCGGCGCCGACGGGCGCGGCCCCGTCCTACAGCCCGCCCCTGCGGCAAACCCTAGAATGAACCATGGCTCATCCTCAATTCACCTGCCGCGTGCACGTGCAGCCCCTGCCGGAGCAGACCCAGGCCGAGCAGGGCCTGCATGCCTACAGCTACACCGTCACCATCGAGAACAGCGGTGACGTGACGGCCCAGCTGATCGCGCGCCACTGGCAGATCACCGACAGCCAGGGCCACACCCAGGAGGTCCAGGGCCTGGCCGTGGTCGGCCACCAGCCGCTGCTGGCGCCGGGGCAGAAGTTCCAGTACAGCTCCTGGGCCCAGATCGCGACGCCGCAGGGCAGCATGCGCGGCCGCTACCTCTGCGTGACCGAGGCGGCCGAGATCTTCTACGCCGAGGTGCCCGAGTTCCTGCTGGCCGACACCAGCACCCTGCATTGATGCCGGGACGCAGCGAACAGGCCTGGGACCTGACGGCCCTGCTCAACGCGGCCGATCCCAGGGCCGAGCTGGCGGCGCGCAATCTCTGGCTGGTGCGCCTGCTGGAGTGGCTGCGCCACCCGGCCCCGCGCCAGGACGAGGCCGCGGGCGAGGCGGGCCGGCCCCTGCCCCTGCTGCGCCTCAAGCACCTGCTCAATATGCTGGAGCGCAACCCCGAGCATGCCGAGGCCTTCGCCTGCGTGCTGGGGACGGTCTGGCGCGATGTCGAGGCCCTGGGCCTGTTCGCCGATGTCGGCTTCGCGCCGCGCATGGCCCTGTGGAGCGAGCTGCTGCACCGGCTGCGCCAGCGCCTGCTGCCCGATACCGTCGACACGCGCGAGCTCGGCGACCTGTTCGGCCTGCTCTTCCCCGCGCCTGCGGACGAGTGCTGGCTGGACGCGCTGGCGCAGGACGATGAGCTGCTGGCCCGCCTGGCCGGGCTGTTCGCGCGCGCCATGCCCAGCGACAGCGCCTGGCGCCAGCCCATGCTGGACGGCCTGGCCGTGCTGATCGCCAGCGTGCGTGCGGCCGGCCTCTCCGGTCCGCTGCGCCAGCGCATGGACGCCCAGCTGCTGGCCAACCAGCCTTTTGCCCAGCTGGCCCGCGCCGCCGAACAGTTCTCCCAGGCCCTGCTGGCCGGGGACCAGGCGGCGCTGATGCCGGCCCTGCAATACCTGCGCGTGCTGCTGGACCGCTGCCAGCAGGCGGCCCAGAGCATTCCCCGCCATCTGGAGGACTACGGCGTCTCGGTCGACATCATGTTCGAGGTCGAGCAGCTGCTGGAGCGGCTGCGCCGCATCGAGGCCCTGCTGGACTGCCTGGTCTCGCCGGCGCCGCAGCGCGAGCTCGCGCGCCTGGCGGCCAGCCTGGTGCGCGTCGTGCATGCGCGACGCAGCATCCGCACCCTGTTCGCCAGCCACTATTCGCTGCTGGCGCGCAAGGTGGCCGAGCGCAGCGCCGAGACCGGCGAGCACTACATCACCCGCGACCGCGCCGAGTACCGCGACATGCTGCGCCGCGCGGCCGGCGGCGGCGCGGTGATCGCCGGCACCACCTTCGTCAAGTTCGCGGTGATGGCGCTGTCGCTGTCGGCCTTCTGGGCCGGCTTCTGGGCCGGCGCCAACTACGCGGCCAGCTTCGTGCTGATCCATCTGCTGCACTGGACCGTGGCCACCAAGCAGCCGGCCATGACCGCGCCGGCCATGGCCGCCAAGCTCGGCCATATCGAGCAGGAGGAAGGCATCGAGGGCTTTGTCGACGAGGTGGCCCATCTGCTGCGCTCGCAGATGGCCGGCATCGTCGGCAACCTGGCCCTGGTCGCCCCCCTCGTGCTGGGCGTGCAGCTGCTCGCCCGGCTGGCCTTCGGCGCGCCCCTGGTGGGCGCCCACGAAGCCGACCATGTGCTGCACTCGCTGACCCTGCTGGGGCCCACGCTGCTGTTCGCCGCCTTCACCGGCGTGCTGCTGTTCGCCAGCAGCATGATCGCCGGCTGGGCCGAGAACTGGTTCGTGTTCTACCGGCTGGAGGCCGCCATCGCCTGGAACCCGCGCATCGTCGCGCGCCTGGGCCAGGCGCGCGCGCAGCGCTGGGCGACCTGGTGGCGCGCCAATATCTCGGGCCTGACCGCCAATGTCTCGCTGGGCATGATGCTGGGCCTGGTGCCGGCCCTGCTGGGCTTCTTCGCCCTGCCCATCGAGGTCCGCCATGTGACCCTCTCGACCGGCCAGCTGGCCGCCGCGGTCGGCGCCCTGGGCTGGGAGGCCTTCCACCGGGCCGATTTTTGGTGGTGCCTGGCCGCCATTCCGCTGACCGGCATGCTCAATCTGAGCGTCAGCTTCTACCTGGCCTTCAAGGTGGCGCTGCGCTCGCGCGGCATCCAGGTGGCCGACCGGGCGCGGGTCAGCCGCGCGATCTGGCGACGCCTGCGCGAGCAGCCGCGCAGCTTCTTCCTGCCGCGGGGCTGATGCTCATGCCCCGGGCCCGGCCTCGTCATCGTCGCGGCGCTCGCCCTTTCTGCGGCCGGCGAACATGGTCCACCAGACGATGAAGCCCAGCAGCGCCAGGGCGCCCAGGGCCTCCAGCAAGAGAATTCCCATGTCAGTCGTCCACCTTCCTCGTTGCACCGCGGCCCACGGCCTGGCGGCCGCGATTCTAGGGCTGCTGGCGGCCTGCTCGACGCCCCTGCCGCCCGCCACCACCGGCACCGCGCCACCGGCCCCGGCCCAGGCCGAAGCAGCGCCCGCCCCGGCGCCGGCGGCGGCCCCGGCCCGTCCGCGCGCCAGCCTGCTGCGCGAGCGCTCGCGCTGGGTCGCGGCCGACTGGGCCGAGCTGCCCGGCTGGGGCGAGGACCGCGCCGCCGAGCTCTGGCCCGCCCTGCTGCGCGGCTGCGCCCGGCCGGCCCCGGGCTGGGCCGAGCTGTGCGCGCGCGCCGCGCTGCAGCCGCCCGCCGATGATCTGGAAGCGCATCTGTGGCTGATCAAGCACCTGCAGCCCTATCGCGTCGAGAGCCTGGACGGCGAGGCCCAGGGCCTGGCCACCGGCTATTTCGAGCCGCAGCTGGAGGCGCAGCGCCGCCCGCGCGGCGGCTACCAGGTGCCCCTGCACGCCGCGCCGCCCGACCTGCAGCAGCGCCGCCCCTATTACACGCGCCAGCAGATCGAGACCGAGCAGCGCGAGCGCCTGCGCGCCCTGCTCTATATCGAGGATCCGATGGATGCGCTGCTGCTGCAGATCCAGGGCTCGGGCCGCGTGCGCGTGCAGGAGGGCGATGGCCGCGTGCGCCTGGCGCGCCTGGCGTTCGCCGGCCACAACGACCAGCCCTACCAGTCGATCGGCAAGCTGCTGATCGAGCGCGGCGAGCTGCGCCCCGGCGAAGCCTCCTGGCCGGCGCTGCGCGACTGGGCCCGGCACAACCCGGGCCGGCTGCAGGAGCTGCTGTGGCAGAACCCGCGCTATGTGTTCTTCCGCGAGGAGGCCCTGCCCGATGCCGAGCAGGGCCCGCGCGGCGCCCAGGGGGTGGCGCTGACGCCCGGCCGCTCGATCGCGGTGGACAAGGCCAGCATTCCCTATGGCACGCCGGTCTGGCTGGACATCGCGGCCGAGCCGCCCGGCCCGCCGCTGCGCCGCCTGGTGATGGCCCAGGACACCGGCAGCGCCATCACCGGCGCGGTGCGGGCCGACTATTTCTGGGGCTGGGGTCCGGAGGCCGAGCTGCAGGCCGGCCGGCTGAAGGCGCCGCTGCGCCTGTGGGCGCTGTGGCCGCGGCAGTGAGGGCGCCCGGCAGGGCCACCTCGGCGGCCTGCGCTGAGACAATGCGGCCTCAGCATCTACCCGACCCGCCGTGAAGCGCTACCACTCCCATCTCGGCCGTGACATCTTCGTCACCGCCGGCACCGCCCGCGATCTGGCGCCCGGCAGCTTCGGCATCTGCGCCATCGGCGGCGGCGCCGAGGGCTGGGCGGTGGTGCATGTGGGCCCCAACGGCGACGCCGCCGACCTGGGCGGCGAATACTATTTCGCCACGCCCGAGGAGGCGCTGGACTTCGTCAAGGAGCTGATCGCGCTGCTGCCCGCGGCGGCCGGCTGAGCGCGGCGCCCGGCGCGTGCCGGGTTCAAAACAGCGCGAAGGCGAAGCCCAGCAGGGCCGTGCACAGCGGCAGCAGGCCCAGCAAGGCCTCGACGCGGCGCCCCGGCCAGACGGCCGCGCCCTCCTCCGGCAGCAGGTCCTCGGCAAAGGCTTCGCTGCGGTACAGCAGCTGGGGCGGGCGGGCAAACAGCGGGGCGGGCATGGCGGACTCCTCGGTGCATCGGACGGGTCTAGGGCATGGCTGGCACTGTGCCGCGCCAGGGTCGCAGGCGGATTTCCGGCGCGTATGCATTTGTTTCGTTTGTTGAAGCCGACCCGGGCTTGTCCCGGGCGGCAGGCGGGCGCCGCGCCGCTATGCTGGCCGCGAGGCAACAGCGGGCAGGTCCCGGGGGAGTGCGCATGCAAGGGATTCGAGCCCTGGTCTTCGATGTCTTCGGCACCCTGGTGGACTGGCGCGGCTCGATCGCCCGCGAGGCGCGCCTGGTGCTGGAGCCGCTGGGCCTGCGGGACCTGGACTGGCCGGGCTTTGCCGACGCCTGGCGCGGCGAGTACCAGGGCGCCATGGACGCGGTGCGCAGCGGCCGCCTGCCCTTTGCCAAGCTCGACGCGCTGCACCGGCGCAACCTGGATCTGGTGCTGGAACGGCTGGGCCTCGCGGCCCGGGTGGACGAGGCCAGCCGGCAGCGCCTGAACCTGGCCTGGCACCGGCTGGACGCCTGGCCCGAGGTCGGCGCCGCCCTGCGCCTGCTGCGCCCGCATTACCTGCTGGCGCCCTGCTCGAACGGCAATATCTCGCTGATGGTCGACCTGGCGCGACGCAACGACTGGCACTGGGACGCCATCCTCGGCGCCGAGATCGCGCGCGACTACAAGCCCAAGCCGGGCGTCTATCAGGCCGCCGCGGCGGCCTTCGACCTGGCGCCGCAGCAGGTGCTGATGGTGGCCGCCCATTCCTCGGACCTGGCGGCGGCGCGCGCCGCGGGCCTGCGCTGCGCCTTCGTGGCCAGGCCCGACGAGGCCGGCCCGGGGCGGGGCGAAAGCCAGCCGGCCACCGAGGTGGACCTGGCCGCGGCCGACCTGCAGGCGTTGGCGGTGGCGCTGGCCCGCTGAGGCCGGGGCCGCGGCGCCGGCCGGACTGCCTACACTGCACCTTCCTCATCCCCTTGTCCGCACCCGCGTTCCCATGCAAGTCCAGCTCGAATCGCCCGACCAGCCCGAGGTCATCCAGTTGATCGCCGAGCTCGATGCCTACCAGCGCCAGCTCTACCCGCCCGAAAGCGTCTACGCGCTGTCGCTGGAGGCCCTGATGGCGCCCCATGTGCTGTTCGCCGTGGCCCGCGACCCGGCGGGCCGGGCCCTGGGCTGCGGCGCCATCGTGCTGGGGTCCGACTTCGGCGAGCTCAAGCGCCTGTACGTCCATCCGCGGGCGCGCGGCCAGGGCCTGGCGGCGCGCCTGCTGGCCCTGCTGGAGGCGCGCGCGGCCGCGGCCGGCTGCCACGACCTGATGCTGGAAACCGGGCCCTACCAGACCGAGGCCCTGGCCTTCTATGCCAGGAGCGGCTACCAGCGCCGCGGCCCCTTCGGCGACTATGCCGAAGACCCCTACAGCGTCTTCATGCACAAGCGCCTGGCGCCCTCGGCCGCCTGATGCGGGATGACCCCTCCCAAGATTGAAGGGGCATGACCGGCAGGCGAAGGCGCGCAGTCGGCACAGAATCGCGCCTCACGGTCTTTCCTTCCCTGCTCATCAACCACATCTGACGGAGACTCCCATGCGTCCTTGCCTTGTTCTTGCCGCCCTCCTGCTGAGCAGCGCTGCCGCCCAGGCCGCCGAGCGCAGCGTCACGCTGAAGCTGGCCGGCCCGGAGGGCGAGGGCGCCGGCCTGGGCACGGTGCGCATCGTCGAGACGCCTTACGGCCTGGCCTTCTACCCGGCACTGGCCGGGCTGGCCCCGGGGCTGCATGGCTTCCACGTGCACGAGAAGCCCTCCTGTGCGCCGGCCGCGCCGCGCGAGGGTGCGGCCCCGGTGCCGGCCCTGGCCGCCGGCGGCCACCTGGACCCGGCCGGCACGGCCAAGCATGGCGAGCCCTGGGGCGACGGCCATCTGGGCGATCTGCCGCCCTTGTACGTCGCCGCCGATGGCTCGGCCGGCGCGCCGGTGCTGGCACCGCGGCTCAAGCTGGCCGATGTGCTGAACCGCGCCCTGATGGTGCACGCGGGCGGCGACAACCATGCCGACCACCCGGCCCCGCTGGGCGGTGGCGGGGCGCGCGTCGCCTGCGGCGTGATCGGCGGCTGACCGCCGGGCCCAGCTATTTATTCCAGCCAGGCCAGGACCTGCCGCCAGTCGTAGGCTTCCATCGCGGCCAGGGCCTGGCTCAGCGGAGTGCTGGGATGCTCGCGGCGATGACGCTCCAGCGTCGTGTACAGCCGCATGCTGTCGACCTTGACCGTCATCAGCTGGATCGCGTCGGGCCGGCGCGGATTCAGATAGGCCGGGTTGAGGCGCACATGGTAGGTGGCGTTCGGCCCCTGGCAGTCGCCCACCAGCTGGCGCATGCGCGTGGCCACGCAGGCCGGCTGGCTCAACGCCTCGGGCGTCAGGCCGGCCGCGTACTGGCGGGCCTGGCCGGCCAGGATGCCGCCTTCGCGGACCAGGCGCTCCAGGTATTCCCCCACCGTCAGGCGCAGCCACAGCGGGCGGCCCGGTGCCTCGATCAGCAGCACCGGCATGGCGCCGCCGACCTGGTAGAGCGGCAGCCCGGCGATCTCGCCGACGCGCCAGGGCTCGTAGAACAGGGAGTCGGGACGCGCCAGGTCCAGCTGCAGCTGGCTGGCGTCGTTGACCAGGACCTCGATGTCGTTGCCCTCGCCAACGCCCTGGTAGCGGCCGGTCTTGCGGTCGATCACGGTGGCGCGGTCGGCGGCGTTGATCGGCAGCAGGTGGATGCGCGCGCTCGCGCGCGTCAGCGGCAGCTCCGGATCCTGCGTGATGGCCAGGCCCGGGTGCACACTGACCCCGCGCGGATCGGCCAGCGGCGGTGTGGCCTGCAGGCCGGCGAGCAGGCTCTGCAGGCGCTGCTGCAGCTGCGGCGACTGCTTGCGCAGCACCGGCTTCAGCGGCAGGCTCATGCCCGGCAGCGCATGGTCGGACTCGGCCGCCCGCGCGGGAACGGTGGCCACGGGCAGGGCAAGGGCAAGGAGTAGCGGCAGGCGCCGGAGCAGCAGCATGATGAGCGAGTCAGGCAGGCCCGTCGGCCCGTGGCAAAAGGGCCGCATTCTGGCCGCCCGCCACGGCGCCGGCCGTTCGTCATGGTGGGCGGCGGCCGGATGGCGTCCAATACGGGCCATGGACAACAACGACACCCCATCCTCCGAGGCCCTGGAGCAGCGCATCACCGAGCTGGAGATCAAGGCCAGCTTCAGCGAGGACCTGCTCGACCACCTGAACGAGATCGTCGCCAAGCAGGCCCAGCAGATCGAGCTGCTGGCGCGCGAGCTGGTCGAGCTCAAGGCCCAGCGCGTCACGCCGGACGGCGGCATCACGGTGCGCAGCCTGCGCGAGGAGCTCCCTCCTCACTACTGAATTCAGCCGCGGCGGGGCTCGATCGGGTAGGCGGGATCGAGATAGCCCGGCGTCGAAGGATGGCCGGGCGGTACCAGGCGGTCGACCAGGGCCTCGTCCGCGTCGCCGAGCTGCAATTCCAGCGCCACGAAGTAGTCCTGCCATTGCGCCAGGGTGCGCGGGCCGGCGATCACGGCGCTGACCGCGCGATGCGCCAGCACCCAGGCGGTGGCGAAATGCGCCAGCCGCCAGCCCTTGGCCTCGCAATGCGCTTTCAGGGTCTGGGCGACCCGTAGCGATTCCTCGCGGAACTCGGTCTCCAGCATGCGCTTGTCGCCGCGGCCGGCGCGCGAGCCCTCGGCCGGCTTCGCGCCCGGCGCGTACTTGCCCGAGAGCACTCCGCGCGCGATCGGGCTGTAGGGCACGACGCCCAGGCCGAACTTGGCGCAGGCCGCCAGGATCTCGACCTCGGGCTGGCGGTTCAGGAGGTTGTAGTAGGGCTGGCAGGCCACCGGCGGCGGCATGTTCAGCGTGCGCGCCAACGCCACCGCCTCGGCGATGCGGAAACCGCGGAAGTTGGACAGGCCCCAGTAGCGGATCTTGCCCTGCTCGATCAGCGCGGCAATCGCGCGCAGCGGTTCCTCCAGGTCCAGGCCCAGGTAGTCGCGGTGCAGGTAGTAGAGGTCGATATGGTCGGTGCCCAGGCGCTGCAGGCTGGCCTCGCATTCGCGCTGCACCCAGGCGCGCGAGTAGCCGCGCTCGTTGGGCCGCTCCGACATCTTGTTGCCGATCTTGGTGGCCAGCACCCAGTCGTGGCGCCGCCCCTTCAGCAGCTCGCCGACCATGGTCTCGCTGCGGCCCAGCGAGTAGACGTCGGCGGTGTCGATGAAGTTCACGCCATGCTCGGCCGCATGGTCGACGATGGAGCGCGCCTCGGCCGCCTCGGTCTGGTCGGCGAACATCATCGTGCCCAGGCACAGGGCCGAGACTTGCAGCGGGCTCCTGCCCAGGTTCCGGTATTGCATCGCGAGCGTCCCTCCAGGATATGGCCCGCTATCCTATGCCCTCCCCAAGAAACCCGGAGTCTCCCGCCATGGAATTGATCGGCATGCTCGATTCGCCCTATGTGCGCCGCGTCGCGATTGCGCTGCAGTGCCTGGGCCTCCCCTTCACCCACCGTTCGGTCTCGGTGTTCCGCGGTATCGCCGAGTTCAGCAAGATCAACCCGGTCGTCAAGGCGCCGACCCTGGTCTGCGACGACGGCACGGTGCTGATGGACTCGACCCTGATCCTGCTCTACGCCGAGGGCCTGGCCGGCCGGCGCCTGCAGCCGGGCGACGCGCGCTCGCTGCGCCTCACCGGCCTGGCGCTGGCGGCCTGCGAGAAGAGCGTGCAGATCGTCTACGAGCACAACGTGCGCCCGGCCGAGAAGCTGCACGAGCCCTGGCTGGAGCGCGTCACCGGCCAGATGCGCACGGCCTACGGCCTGCTGGAGGCCGAGCTGGCCGGGCGGCCGCCGCAGCTCGACGACGCCGGCCTGACCGCCGCCGTGGTCTGGTTCTTCAGCCAGCAGATGCACCCCGAGCTGCTGCCGGCCGGGGAGTACCCGACCCTGGCCGCGCTGTCGGCCTGGGCCGAGCAGCAGCCGGCCTTGCGCGCCGCGCCGCATGGCGAGGGGGTGTATCCGGTGCGCTGAAGCGCGCCCGCCAGGGGCGGCTGGCAAAATGGCGGGTCCGCCCCGCCCGCCCCGCCATGCCGTCCGCCGTCACCACGCCGCTGCCGCGCGTGCTCAGCATCATCCCGCCGATGACGCAGCTGAACACGCCCTACCCCTCCACCGCCTACCTGACCGGCTTCCTGCGCTCGCGCGGCGTGCCGGCGGTGCAGGAAGACCTGGCGCTGGCGCTGATGCTGCGGCTGTTCTCGCGCGAGGGCCTGGCGCAGCTGCACGCGGCGGTGCAGGCCCTGCCCGAGGGCAAGCGTACGGCGCGGGTGCGCAGCTTCGACGCGCAGTACGCGCGCTACGCGGCAACGATCGCGCCGGTCATCGCCTTCCTGCAGGGCAAGGACGCGACCCTGGCGCACCGCATCAACACGCGAGCCTTCCTGCCCGAGGGCCCGCGCTTCGACACGCTGGAGGCCTATGTCGATGAGGACGGTGGCGACCCGCTGGCCTGGGCCTTCGGCGCCCTGGGCCTGCAGGACCGCGCGCGCCACCTGGCGACGCTCTACCTGAACGACCTGGCTGACGTGCTGCGCGATGCGGTCGACGAGCGCTTCGAGTTCGTCCGCTATGCCGAGCAGCTGGCCACCGCCCAGCCCAGCTTCGAGCCGCTGGCCCAGGCCCTGGCCGCGCCGCCGAACCTGGTGGACCGCACGCTGCAAGACCTGACCCTGGCGGCGCTGCAGCGGCACCGGCCGCAGGTGGTGCTGCTGTCGGTGCCCTTCCCCGGCGCGGTCTACGCGGCGCTGCGCATCGCCCAGGCGATCAAGGCGCATGACCCGGCGATCACCACCGTGCTGGGCGGCGGCTTCGTCAACACCGAGCTGCGCGAACTGCGCGAGCCGCGTCTGTTCGAGCACCTCGACTTCATCACCCTGGACGCCGGCGAGCGACCGCTGCTGGCGCTGCTGGAACACCTCGAAGGCCGGCGCTCGAAGCAGCGCCTGGTGCGCACCTTCCTGCGCGACGCGGACGGCGCGGTGAAGTACATCAACTTCGTCGAGCCCGACATCCCCTTCGACGAGGTCGGCACGCCGACCTGGGACGGCCTGCCGCTGGACCGCTACCTGTCGCTGCTGGACATGCTCAACCCGATGAACCGGCTGTGGAGCGACGGGCGCTGGAACAAGCTGACCGTGGCCCATGGCTGCTACTGGAAGAAATGCAGCTTCTGCGACGTCTCGCTGGACTACATCTCGCGCTACGAGGCGGCCTCGGCGACGACCCTAGTGGACCGCATCGAGGCGATCGTCGCCGAGACCGGCCAGACCGGCTTTCATTTCGTCGACGAGGCCGCGCCGCCCAAGGCCCTGAAGGCCCTGGCCCAGGAGCTGGAGCGGCGCGGCACCGCGATCAGCTGGTGGGGCAATATCCGCTTCGAGAAGACCTTCACGCCCGAGCTGTGCCAGAGATTAGCCGGCAGCGGCTGCATCGCGATCTCCGGCGGGCTGGAAGTCGCCTCGGACCGGCTGCTGCAGCTGATGAAG
>Ga0255338_1002947_pt1 | contig 22271 bp, 17 predicted proteins | sample MeOH1_35cm_T4_19_FD_203715 | JGI IMG/M metagenome (GOLD analysis project Ga0255338, IMG submission 203715) | Sandy soil microbial communities from University of British Columbia, Vancouver, Canada - MeOH1_35cm_T4_195 | ecosystem: Engineered > Artificial ecosystem > Sand microcosm > Unclassified ...
CCGGCGATGGCCGGCTGCCACCAGGGGGCGTGGCCCTGGGCGATGCTGGCCATGAAGCCGAAGGCGGTCAGGTCGGCATTGCGCCAGGGGTCGCGGCCGAACAGGCCGGGCAGCACATAGGCGGCGCAGAACAGCAGCAGGGCCAGCCGCGGCAGCGCTTGGGCGCCGCGCTCGGGCACGATGGCGGGGGTGGGCAGGTTCACGCGGTGTCGAGGGCGGTCTTGTTTGGTGCAGGATCATGCCGCACAAATCGCGCGGCGGCGGGCGGCATAAAAAAAGGCAGCCGAGGCTGCCTTTTCGTCTGTCGCGCGGGGCTTACTTCTTGAGGCCGACGCGAGCGAACTTGTTGCGGAACTTTTCGACGCGGCCGCCCAGGTTGTCGATGCTCTTCTGGGTGCCGGTGTAGAAGGGGTGCGATTCGCTGGTGGTTTCCAGCTTCACCAGCGGCAGGTCCTTGCCGTCGATGTTGATGGTTTCCTTGGTCTGGACGGTCGAGCGCGTCACGAACTGGAAGCCGTTGGACTGATCCACGAACACGACGTCGCGGTAGTTGGGGTGAATGCCTTCTTTCATGGAAACCTCTTCGCCTATGGAGTTCAGTGCCGGGAGCCACGCTCGCACCATGCGGCGCACTTTCTGGCGGCGGAAAACATTGGATTGTAGCCGAAAACGAAGAAGCCGCCGAGGCATGGCTTCGGCGGCTTCTTCTTGAAGTCCTGCAGGATCAAACCGGCGCGGATCGCACGGGACGCGCTCCGGCATCGGGCTCGGCCCCGACTCAACCCCCGCGACGCATCATGTCGAAGAAGTCGTGGTTGTTCTTGCTGGCCTTCATCTTGTCGAGGATGAACTCCATCGCCTCGATCTCGTCCATGTTGTAGAGCAGCTTGCGCAGGATCCAGCTCTTTTGCAGGATCTCCGGCTTGAGCAGCAGCTCCTCGCGGCGGGTGCCGGACTTGTTGATCAGGATCGAGGGGTAGACGCGCTTCTCGGCCATGCGGCGGTCCAGGTGGATCTCGCAGTTGCCGGTGCCCTTGAACTCCTCGTAGATCACCTCGTCCATGCGCGAGCCGGTGTCGATCAGCGCGGTGCCGATGATGGTCAGCGAGCCGCCTTCCTCGACGTTGCGGGCCGCGCCGAAGAAGCGCTTGGGGCGCTGCAGGGCGTTGGCGTCGACGCCGCCGGTCAGCACCTTGCCGGAGCTGGGCAGCACGTTGTTGTAGGCGCGGGCCAGGCGGGTGATCGAGTCCAGCAGGATGATCACGTCCTTCTTCAGCTCGACCAGGCGCTTGGCGCGCTCGATCACCATCTCGGCCACCTGCACATGGCGGGCGGCCGGCTCGTCGAAGGTGGAGGAGATGACCTCGCCGCGCACGGTGCGCAGCATCTCGGTCACTTCTTCCGGGCGCTCGTCGACCAGCAGCACGATCAGGTGGCAGTCGGGATGGTTGGCCACCAGCGCATGCGCCAGCTGCTGCATCATCACGGTCTTGCCGGTCTTGGGCTGGGCCACCAGCAGGGCGCGCTGGCCTTTGCCGATGGGGGCGATCAGGTCGATGATGCGGCCGGTGATGTTCTCGTCGCTCTTGACGCCGTCGCGCTCGAGCTTGAACTGCTCCTTGGGGAACAAGGGCGTCAAGTTCTCGAACATGATCTTGTGCTTGCTCTCCTCGGGGGTGAGGCCGTTGACGCGGTCCACCTTGACGAGCGCGAAGTAGCGCTCGCCGTCCTTGGGCACGCGCACCTCGCCCTCGATCATGTCGCCGGTGTGCAGGTTGAAGCGGCGGATCTGGCTGGGGCTCAGGTAGATGTCGTCGGTCGACGCCATATAGCTGGTGTCCAGCGAGCGCAGAAAGCCGAAACCGTCGGGCAGCACTTCCAGCACGCCATCGCCGAAGACCTGTTCGCCGGCCTTCGCGCGCTTTTTCATGATGGCGAACATCAGCTCCTGCTTGCGCAGACGAGCGACGTTGTCGATCTCCAGCTCTTCGCCCATCTTGATCAGGGCGGAGACGTGAAGCGCTTTCAGTTCGGAAAGATGCATGGGTGAGAACCCTGGATGTCGTCCAGACCCTGCCAAGGGTCGGGGACCGATACTTCGGCGGCAAGCACCGCGTTCAGGCCCAGCCTAGCGCCGGCGCGAACGGGAGAGAGAAAACACGGGAGCTTGGGCGCCGAGTCCACGCGCCATCACCCTGTGACGGGGCGGGCGTGTTGGCATTCGCTGCTGGCGGCAGGCGGCGAGGGCTCGCTACCTGCCGCCAGCAGATTGAGGGAGATTATAGGTTAGCGTCCAGGAAGGCCGTCAACTGCGCCTTGGAGAGGGCGCCGACCTTGGTGGCGGCCAGTTGGCCACCCTTGAACAGCATCAGGGTGGGGATGCCGCGGATGCCGAACTTGGCCGGCACTTCGCGGTTCTCGTCCACATTCATCTTGGCGATCTGCAGCTTGTCCTGATAGCTGGCCGACACCTCGTCGAGAATGGGGGCGATCATCTTGCAGGGGCCGCACCACTCGGCCCAGTAATCGACCAGCACCGGTTTGTCGGCCTGGATGACGTCGGCCTCGAAAGACGCGTCGGAAATATGTTTGATCAGTTCGCTGCTCATGGCTTGTCCTTGGGAGGGCCGACTTCGACGTTCGGCAACAGGGCACAATCATTCTGACACAAAGCCCCGTACCGCGAGGGTGAGGGATCGAAACCCTCAGATCGGGACCGACAAGAACTTTTCCAGTGCCCCGAGGCCCCCAGAAACCGGTGTACAGCATTCACCAATTTCCACTTGACGAGCGCCACGGCGCCGACGCCATCTGGCTGCGCCTGGCCGAGCTGGCCAGTACTTGGCTGGACCAGCAGGGCTTGGCCGCGCGCGACGCCGTGCTGCTGCTGCCCTTCGCCCAGCATTTGGCGCCGGCGCGGCGCGCCTGGATGCAGCGCTCCCGCTGGCAGCCGCGCATCGAGACCACCCACAGCCTGGCCTCGGCCCTGGGCCCGAGCCCGCTGCCGCAGGCGCTGCAGATCAGCTTCGATGCTGCCATCGACGCGCTGGCCGCGCGCCAGTTGCTGCAGGGACAGAGCTGGGCCCAGGCCTTGCGCGCCAGCGACGCGCGGGCCTACGAGCTGTCCGTGCAGCGCCTGGTCGAGGCGGCCCATGCGCTGGCGCGCGGGGCCGCCCAACAGGCGCCGGCCGGGCGCGCGGCCTTCTGGACGCGCGGCCGCGAGGCCCTGCAGCAGGCCGGCGGCCCCGGCGGCCTGGAGCGTGCCCTGGCCCTGGTGGCCCTGGAATGGGCGGCGGCCGATGCGCGCAGCCCCGCCACCGATGCGCTGTTCGAGCTGCGGCCCAGCGCCTGGCTGCATCTGCAATGCGGCGGCGCGGATCCGCTGGCCGAGGCCCTGCTGGCCCATGCCCAGGCGCAGGGCCTGCCGGTGCTGCGGATGTCGGCCGACCTGCTGCTGGACGAGGTGTTCGCCCGGACCCCGCCGCTGGGCCGCCTGGAGCAGGCGGTCTGCGAGGACTTCGAGGACCTGGCCCAGTGCAGCGCCAGCGCCGTGTTGCAGCACCTGGCCGCGGGGCGTGCGCCGGTGGCCCTGATCGCGCAGGACCGCGTGCTGCTGCGGCGCGTGCGCGCGCTGCTGGAGCGCCAGCAGGTGGGCATGGCCGACGAGACCGGCTGGAACCTGGCCACCACGCCGCCGGCCGCCCAGTTGATGGCCCTGCTGCGCGCCTTGCGCCGCGAGGCCTCGCTGGATGACTGGCTGGCCTGGCTGAAGACCGGCCTGGCCGCTTCCCTGGGTGAGCGCGCCGGCAGCGGCGCGCTCACCGGGCTGGAGGCGCGCTGCCGCGCCGCCGGCTGGGCCGCGCCCCAGGCCCTGCGCGTCGACAAGCTGGCGCCCGCCAGCGCCCGTCTGTGGCTGGCGGCGCGCCAGGCCCTGGCGCCCCTGCAGGGCGGGACCGCGCGCAGCCTGGCCGACTGGCTGGCCGGCCTGGGCGAGGTGCTGGAGGGCCTGGGCGCCTTGCCATGGCTGGAGACCCAGGAGGCCGGTCCGCAACTGCTCGACGCCCTGTGGCTGCGCCGCCAGCCCTGGCCGGGCTCGGCCCATGAGGCGGTGCTGCAGCAGGGCGGTCTGGCCCTGGCCGATTTCGTCGCCTGGGTCGATGCCACGCTGGAGGCGGCGCAATATGTGCCGCCGGCCGCCGAGCAGGTGCAGGTGCTGATCACGCCGATGGCGCGCGCGATGCTGCGGCCCTTCGGCGCCGTGGTGCTGCCGGGGGCCGATGCCCAGACCCTGGGCCCGGTGCCCGCTGGTCCGGCACTGCTGGGCGACGCCCTGGCACGCCAGCTGGGCCTGCCGACGCTGGAGGACCGGCGCGCGGCCCAGGCCCTGCTGTTCGCGCAGCTGCTGCGCACGCCCGCGCTGACCCTGCTGCGCCGGCGCAGCCAGGGCGCCGAGCCCCTGGCCGCCAGTCCCTTGCTGGAGCGCCTGGATCTGGCCTTGCAGGCCGGCGGCCATGGCGCGCTGGCGCGCTGGGAGGATGGGCGGACGCTGCAGACGCTCCAGCCACGGCCGGTGGCGCGCGCCCAGGCACAGGCCGCGGGCTGTCTGCCGGCGGCGCTCAGCGCCAGCGCGGTCGAGTCGCTGCGTTCCTGCCCCTACCAGTTCTTTGCCCGCGTGCTCTTGGGCCTGCGCGAGCAGGCGGAACTGGAGGCCCAGGCCGACAAGCGCGACTACGGCACCTGGCTGCATGCGGTGCTGGACCAGTTCCATCGCGAGCGCCTGCAGGCAGAGGGCGAGGCGCTGCCTGATGCGGTCCGGCTGCAGCGCGCCGCCGCGCAGCAGATGCAGGCTCTGGGCCTGAGCGCGGCCGAGTTCCTGCCGTTCTCGGCCAGCTTCGCGCGCTTCGTGCCCCTGTACCTGGCCTGGCTGGCCGAACAGGAGGCGGCCGGCGTGCATTACGCCGCCGGCGAGCTGGAGCGCGAGGTGCTGCCCTGGGCCGGAGAGGCCACGCTCGCCGGCGTGAAGCTGCGCGGCCGGCTGGACCGGATCGATGTGGCGCCGGCGGCGCGCGTGCTGCTCGACTACAAGACCGGCAGCGTCAAGGGCCTGAAGGACAAGGTAGCCGTGCCGGCCGAGGACACCCAGCTGGCCGTCTATGCCGCGCTGATGCAGGGCGCCGAGCAGCCGGCCGGCCCGGCCGCGCTGGAGGCCCTGTACCTGGCGCTGGACGATGCCAAGGGCATTGCCGCCGTGCCCCACCCCGATGTACAGGACAGTGCGGAGCTGCTGCTGTGGGGCCTGCGCCAGGATCTGGCGGCGCTGCACGAGGGCGCGCCGCTGCCGGCGCTGGGGGAGGGCATGGCCTGCGCCTATTGCGAGATGCGCGGCCTGTGCCGGCGCGACGACTGGACGGATCTGGCCCTGTGAGCGAGCACCCGATGAACCAACAAGCCCTGGCGGCCTACACGCTCGACGGTGCGCCGGTGGCGCGCGAGCGCTTCTATGCCCTGGCCTGCGATCCGCAGCGCAGCGTCGTCGTCGAAGCCTGCGCCGGCGCGGGCAAGACCTGGATGCTGGTCTCGCGCATCCTGCGCGCGCTGCTGGAGGGGGCCGCGCCGCAGGACATCGTGGCCATCACCTTCACCCGCAAGGCCGCCGGCGAGATGCGTGCGCGCCTGTCCGAATGGCTGCATGAGTTTGCCCATGGCGACGAAGCCGGCCGGCGCGCCGCGCTGATCCAGCGCGGCATGGCACCGGCCCAGGCCGCCGAGCTGGCGCCGCAGCTCGCGACCCTGCAGCAGCGCCTGCTGCAGGGCGGGCGTCAGGTCGAGATCCGCACCTTCCACGCCTGGTTCTCGCAGCTGCTGCGTGCCGCGCCGCTGGAGCTGCTGGAGGCCCAGGGGATCGCGCCCGAGCTGCAGCTGCTGGAGGACGAGAGCGAGCTGATGCCCGAACTCTGGCAGCGCTTCCACGCCGCGGTGCTGGCCGAGCCGGCCTTGCTGGCGGCCTATCAGGACCTGGTGCTGAGCCAGGGGCGCGGCCGGCTGCAGAGCTGGCTGGAGGCGGCCTTTGCCAAGCGCGTCGAGATCCGCCTGGCGCAGCAGAGCGGTCGCCTGGCCCGCAGCCTGGCGGGCGCCGACAGCGTGCTGCCCGAATGCGCGGGCCTGGCGCATCCGCTCGAGCTGTTCGCCGCGCTGCGTGGTGCGCTGCAGGCGCTGGCCATCGAGCTGGGTCAGGCCAAGAACGCCACGCCCAGGAAGGCCGCCACGGCAATCGAACAGGCCCTGGGCCTGGAGGATGCAGAGGCCTTTGCGGCCGTCTTCGAGGCGCTCTTCACCGCCAGTGGCACGCCGCGCAAGAACCTGGGCGAGAGTCCGGCACTGTCGGCGATGCTGGACGCGCTGGAGCGGCTGCAGCGCGCGCTGGAACAGCATCAGGCCGCGCTGTGGCATGAGCAGATGAGCGCGCTGGCGCTGTGCCTGCTGGAGCAGTTCGAGCAGCTCAAGCGCGCGCGCGGCCTGGTCGACATGAATGACCTGGAGCGCGGCGCCCTGGCCCTGCTGTCCGACGCGCCGCTGGCCGGCTGGGTGCAGGAGCGGCTGGACAGCCAGGTCAAGCACTTGCTGATCGACGAGTTCCAGGACACCAGCCCGCTGCAGTGGCATGCGCTGCATGCCTGGCTCTCGGGCTATGTGGGGGCCGGCGGCGGCGCCAGCGGCCAGCGCCCGCCCTCGGTCTTCATCGTCGGCGATCCCAAGCAGAGCATCTACCGCTTCCGGCGCGCCGAGCCGCGCGTCTTCGCCGCGGCGCGCGACTTCCTGCGCGAGGGCCTGGCCGGCGTGCTGCTGGCCTGCGACCACACGCGCCGCAATGCGCCGCCGGTGCTGGCGGCCGTCAACGCGGCCTTCGATGCCGCCAGCCGGGCGCAGGAGTACAGCGGCTTCCGGCCCCACACCACCGAGTCCGGTGGTGCCGCAGCGCTGGACGGCGTGTTCTTCATCGATGCCGGAGCGGACGAGGAGAGCGAGCCGGCCCTGGCGGCCGACGCCGATGAACAGGCCTGGCGCCCCAGCCTGACGCAGCCGCGCCACGAGCCCGAGCTGCATCGCCGGGCGGCCGAGGCGCAGCGCATTGCCCGCTGCATCGCCGCCCTGCTGGCCGAGGGCCAGGTCTTGCCGGGCGAGATCTTCGTGCTGGCGCGCAAGCGCGAGGGCCTGCGCGTGCTGGCCCAGACCCTGAAGGCGCTGGGCCTTCCCCATGTGGCGCCGGAGGAGCAGCTGCTGCTGGACTCGCCCGATGTGCGCGACCTGCTGGCGCTGCTGGACGCGCTGGCCTCGCCGGGCCACAACCTCTCGCTGGCCCATGCCCTGCGCAGTCCGCTGTTCGGCGCCGCCGAGTCCGACCTGCTGCTGCTGGCCGGGCTGTCGGGCAGCGCCGACTGGCTGGGCCGCGAGCGCGACCCGCAGGCGCCGCGCCAGGCCTGGTGGGCCGCGCTGATGCTGGCGCCGCAGGCCGAGCTGTCGCCGGCGCTGCAGCGCGCGCGCGGCCTGCTGGAGCGCTGGCAGCAGCTGTCGGGCGCGCGCAGCCCGCATGACCTGCTGGACGCCATCGTGCACGAGGGCGAGCTGATGGCGCGCCTGGCCGCCGCCGTGCCCGCCAGCGAGCGGCGCGCCCGCCTGCATGCGGTGGAGGCGCTGCTGGCCCTGGCCCTGGACCTGGACGGCGGCCGCTATGCCGGGCTCTATGGCTTCGTGCGTGCGCTCAAGAGCCGGGCGCTGAATCTGCCGGCGGCGGCCGAGCCCGAAGCGGTGCAGTTGCTGACCGTGCATGGCGCCAAGGGGCTGGAGGCGCGCGTGGTCTTCCTGATGGACTGCGACGCCGGCCCGGCGCGGGCCGAAAGCACCAGCCTGGCGGTGGCCTGGCCGGTGCAGGAGGCCAGCCCGGCCATCGTGGCCTTCCTGGCCTCGGAGAGCCGGCCGCCGCCCTCGCTGCAGGCCCTGCTGGACGACGAGCGCGAGCAGCGCCAGCGCGAGGAGCTCAATGCGCTCTATGTGGCGATGACGCGCGCGCGCAGCCGTCTGGTGATCAGCCGCACGCCGGGCAAGCGCGCGCCTGCGGGCGCCACCTGGTGGAGCCGGCTGCAGCCCCTGGCCCAGGCCTGGCCGCTGCCGGCCGCGCCCGCGGTCGACGGCGCGGCGCCGGACCGGCCGGTGCTGCTCAGGCAGCTGCCGCCGGCGCCGCCGCGCGCGCCGCAGCCGCCCGCGGCGGCGGCCGAGATGGGGCAGGGGCCCGCGGTGGTGGATGACAGCGCGGCCCTGGGCGAAGCCCTGCATCGCGTGCTGGAGTGGCACAGCGGTCCGCGCGGTGCCGCCCAGACGCTGGAGCGGCTGCTGGCGGCCGCGGCCCAGATGTATGGCCTGGATGCCAAGCGCAGCGAGCGTCTGGAGCGCTGCGCGCGGGCCATCCTGGCCAGCGCCGACTGCGCGCCTTTCTTCGATCCCCAGGGGTTGCTGTGGGCTGGCAACGAGGTGGCGGTGAGCTGGCGGGGTCAGGACATGCGTCTGGACCGCCTGGTCAGCCGGCGCGGCGACGACGGCCGGCCCGTCTGGTGGGTGCTGGACTACAAGCTCAATCCGGCGCCGCAGCTGCTGGCGGAATACCTGCAGCAGCTCTGGCGTTACCGCGAGGCCCTGCGCCAGCTGCAGCCCGGCGAGCCGGTGCGCACGGCCTTCATCACGGGGCAGGGCCGCCTGATCGACTGCACCGAGCTGATCGAGGCGCATGCGATTGCGGAGTCGACCTGAAAAGCAGGCTACAATCGCGGGCTCCGTCGGGGCGTAGCGCAGCCTGGTAGCGCATCTGCTTTGGGAGCAGAGGGTCGCGAGTTCGAATCCCGCCGCCCCGACCACCTGATCAATCGAGCCGCCTTGGTTTGTCGCCTTGGCGGCTCAGCCTTTTCTGAGGCTCGATCGCCGGCAGAATCTCCGGCGCCAGCGCCGGATCGCGCAGCCGAGGCGGTAGGCCGCGATGTTGGCAGTGATCTGGGCTCAGGGCCCGGGTGCCGCCAGCCGCTCAAGCTCCGCGGGCGAGAGCCGCAGCTGCCTGCTGCTGTTCGCGCTGGCGGCTGCCGGTGCCGTGGCGAAGCTGCTGATGCTGACGAAGCCCCGGGCCACCCAGAGCGCCTCGCTCTCGGCGTCCTCCGCCTCGGCGGGCGCCGCGTACTTGAACGCCACGCCGAAGCGCCCGGTCTGGGCCTTGTCGAGGATGGCCAGATCGTTCACATAGGTGACGTCGAAGGGCACGTAGCGGCCGATCTCGGTCAGCCGCAGGCCCTTGATGGCCGCGCTGGGCGGCACGTTGATGTTGAGCCCCAGCCCCTTGGGCAGCAGGGGCTGGCCCTGGCCGCGCCCCGCGTCCAGCTGCTGCACCAGCCGGGCGATCAGCACGGCCACGCGCTCGGGCTGCTTCTCCTTCAGGTCGGCGCTCACCGCGATGGCGGGAATGCCGCGCTGCAGCGCCATCAGCGCCGCGTTGAAGGTGCCGGAGAAATGGTTGATGAAGCCGAGGTTGTGGCCGGCGTTGGGACCGGAGATCACCAGATCGGCCTCGGGCAGGACCCTTTCCAGCCCGTAGAGGACGGCCATCACCGGCGTGCCGCTGATCTCCAGTTCCACCGTCTGCCCCTGGCAGACGCTGCTGTGGCACAGGCCTTTCTGCCAGGTCTTGACGTAATGGCTGTCGGGATAGGCCGGATCGGCGTCCCGTCCGGCCTGCACCTCCACGCCGTAGATGAAGGCGCCGCCCTTGGCGCTCTGGTCCTTCCAGGGCGCGGCGATGCGCACCGTGTGGCCGTCCTTGCTGAGCGCCTGGTAGAGGGCGCGGATGTTCGGATGCTCGTAGCCGTCGTCGTTGGTCAGCAGGATGTTGAGGGCCAGGGCGGGCGCGCACAGGGCGCTCGCCAGCAGGGGCAGGCCGGCGCGCAGCAGAGGCCTGGCCAGGGTCTTGGGAAACAGGTGCATGGGGGTGAATCTCCTCAAGGGGTTTTGTCGGCGGCCCGCAGGGGCAGGGCCTTGCCCTCGGCCGCGGGCAGCGTGAGGCCCAGCAGCCGCGCGATGGTGGGCGCCACGTCGACCAGATCCATCTGCGCGATCCGGCCGCGAATGCCGGGACCGTGGGCGACGAAGCCGGTGCGCAGCGCGGCAAGCTCGGGGCTGTAGCCATGGTTGCCGCCGCTGGCCGGGCGCAGCAGCTCGCCGCGGCCGTCGGCCACGAAGGACACGCCGGGCGTGCCGCTCAGCGCCAGCGCGGCCCGCGGGTCGGCGCCGGCGCGCTGCAGCTCCGCGCCTTCGATCAGGCGGAACAGGCGGCGCTGCGCGGCGGGCAGGGCCTGCAGGTGTGCCGTCAGCCGGCGTAGCAGGCTGCCGTCGCCGTCCTGCCGCAGGTGCAGGAAGGCGCTGCCGCCGGCGACGTGAAAGCGCGCCTGCCAGTCCGGCCCTTCGGTGAGCAGCCCGGCCTCGGCCAGCCAGACATTGGGCGCCACGGCCAGGTGCACATTGGCGAAGCCATGGTCGCCCACCACGATGACGGCGCTCTGCTGCTCGAGCCCGGCTTCCCTGAGCGCATCCAGAATGGTGCCGATGGCGTGGTCCACCGTGGCGACGGCCTGGTGCACGCGCTCGCTGTCCAGGCCGTCGGCATGCTGGGCCGCGTCGGTGGCGACGAGGTGGATCGCGGCCAGCGCCGGCCGGCGGCTGCGGATCAGGTAGGCCAGCATGCGGCTGGTCTGGGCGTCCATGAGCGGCAGCCGGTAGTCCAGATCGCGCGCGCGCAGGGCGCCGGTGGCCTGCTGCTGGACCTCCTCGAACAGTCCCCGGGGCTGGGCATGCACGAGCAGGGCCTGGGTCCGGTCCGTCGGGTTCTCGTCCAGCCAGATCTCCGGCAGGTTGAAGTCGATCGGCGCACCGGCCGAGACCGGCCAGGACACCGCGGCCGATGTCAGCCCGGCCTGGCGGACCGCGTCCCACAGGGTCCGCGCGCTGATGTCGCCGGCCTTGACGAACCAGCGCGGCTGCCGGGCCGCGGGCTCGAAGGCGGTGTTGTAGAAGATGCCGTGCCGGGCCGGATGCACGCCCGTGACCAGGCTGGTGTGCGAGGGATAGGTGGCGCTGGGGAACACGCCGACCACACCGTCGGCCGAAGCGCCCTGGCGTGCCAGGGCTTGCAGCCGCGGCGCCGGCCAGCGGCTGTCCTGATAGAACTCCGGGCGCAGGCCGTCGATGCTGATCAGCACCACGTGCCGGATGTCCTGGGCGGCAGCGGCCAGCGGGCCCAGCAGGGCCAGGGCCAGCAGCAGGCGCCGCAGCGCGGACGGGAGCTTGTTCGTCATGATGGCAAGGGGCAGGAAGAGGCGCCCCGCGACGGGCCGGCGATCGGGGCACGGCGCCGGCGGGGCAGGGGAGAACTCAGTAGTCGTAGCTGAGCTGCACGCCGACGGTGCGCGGCTGGCCGGCATTGGCGATCTGCGCATTGCTCAGGAAGGAGCCGTGGTGCAGGTCGTACTTCGTATTGCCGAGGTTGCGCACCCACAGCGCGGCCTCCCAGGCCTGGCCGCTGCGGGCCAAGGACAGCCTGGCGTTGGACAGCCAGTAGCTTCGGGTGGCGAAGGCCGGGCCGCTGCTGGAGGGCACGGTGCCCTGGTAGGCGTAGTCGCCCTGGGCGGTTACGCGGTACGGGCCGGCCTGCCAGCGGTAGCTGACATTGCCGCCCAGGGTGGTGCGCGGCAGGGACAGGGGCTGGCCGGCGAAGTCGCTGTAGACCGGGGCGGTGTAGCCGTTGGCGCGCGTGGCCGCGACGTCCAGGCCCTGGTAGTGCTGGTACGTGCCTTTCTTGTAGCCGAGGAACTGGCCGAGCTTGAAGCCGCTGAAGGGCTCCCACAGCAGTTCGAGCTCCAGGCCGTAGATCTCGGACTTGGGAATGTTCAGCAGCCGGCCGACATTGCGCACCACCGGGTCGATGAAGACCTGGGACTGGAACTGCTGGTTCTTGTAGTCATACAGGAAGGCGGCGCCGTTCAGGCGCAGCGTGGGCGAGAGGTCGCGCTTGAAGCCGGCCTCGTAGGCCAGCAGGGTCTCGGGCTTGACCGCGTCGACCTGCTGCGCAAAAGAGGAGTTGTAGGCGGTGAAGGCGCCCGACTTCACGCCGCGGCTGAGGCTGGCGTAGTAGAGGCTGGCCTTGTCGGGGCGGAACTCCAGCGCCAGCTTGCCCGAGGGCTCGTTGCTGCTCTGCGAGCGGTTGGCCGGCGCGAAGGTGGTGTTGCCGACCTTGATCGAGGGCAGGGCGCTGAGCGCGAAGGCGGTGGAGAAGTTCAGCAGCTCGCGTTTCTCGTGCTCCTGGCGCAGCCCGGCCACCAGCTTCCACTTGTCGGCCAGCTGGTAGTCGAGTTGGCCGAACAGGCTCGCGGATGCGGCGCGCTGGCCGTAGCTGGTGAAGGTGGCGTAGCCCAGGTTGGCGCTGAAGTCGGAATAGAACTTCTCGTCCAGCTGCTCGTGCGAGTAGTAGGCGCCGATCAGCCAGTTCAGCCGCTCCCCGGCCTTGGAGGCCAGGCGCAGCTCCTGCGAGAGCACCTCGATGTCGCTCTTGAAATAGACGTCCGACTGGTTGATGGCGGCGGCATCCCAGTCGATGTATTCGCGGCGCTTGAAGTTCTCCGCGCCGGTGATGCTGCTCAGCTTGGCCGGCCCCAGGTCCCAGTCCACCGTCAGCGACAGGCCGTCGCCCCGGTTGTCGCGCCGGGGCTTGCTGGCCGGGTCCAGTCCGATGACGGCGGCAAAGGCCTTGCTCAGGCCCCAGCCGGTGACGCTCGGGTCGCTCTCCGGCGCGATGGGGGTGAAGCCCAGGGCCGTGCCGCGCGCATTGGGCACCAGGCCCTGGTAGAGCCGGGCGCCGTTGCTGTCCGACTTGTCGGTGGCGCTGTGGGCCTTCAGGCTCAGCTTGAGCTCGCGGCTGGCGTCCAGCTCCAGCTGGCCGCGCAGGGCCAGCGTGTCCTTGTCGCCCAGCTTTTCGCCGGTGACGCGATTGTGCTGCCAGGCGCCGCCCTGCTCGGTGGCGATGGCGAGACGGCCGCGCAGGCTCTCGTTCAGGGGGCCGGAGGCATAGGCCTCCAGGGTCTTGGCGTTGTGCGAGCCGAAGCTGGTGCTGATGCCGAACTCGGCCGTCCTGGCGGGGCGGCGGCTGATGAAGTTGACCGCGCCGCCGGTGCTGTTCTTGCCGTACAGCGTGCCCTGCGGGCCGCGCAGGATCTCGACGCGCTCGAGGTCGAACAGCAGGCCCTGGGTCTGCACCGGGAAGGGATAGGCGATCTCGTCCACGTAGACGCCGACGGTGGAGGCGTTGTTCGTGCCGTAGTCCTTCAGCCCGACGCCGCGGATGCGGAAGGTCGGCTGGCTGCTACCGTAATGGGGCACGAACTCCACATTGGGCGCCTCGTACTGCAGCTTGTTGATGGTGTTGACGCCGCGCGCGGCCAGGTCCTCGCCCGCCAGCGCGGTCAGCGCCACGGCCACGTCCTGCGCCGACTCGGCGCGCCGCTGCGAGGTCACCTCCACGCGGTCCAGGCTGGCGACCGCTGTCGCCGCCTTGGTCGCCCCTTGCGTGGCCTCCTGTGTCGCTTCGGCGGTCTGCGCGCCCGCCATGCCCGACAACAGCACCGCGATGCCTGTCGAGACCGCCTTCAATCTGCGTGCCATTTGCTGTCCAACCCCAAGTCACTGAAAAACAAATGCAGGCCTTGGGAGGGGCCTGCATTCGCATGGATGCAGGGCAGTCTATGAAGCTTGTGTGAAAACCCGGACGAAGAAAAACGGCTATCGATATGCGCGCACACGCCATGGGCGGCGGCCTGCCGGCGCCGAGAATCGCGACATGACGACACCCTTGCACTACCGCCCCGATGCACCCTCGCGCGCCGACCTGGAGCGCGGGCAAGGCCTGACCCTGCTGGAGTTCGGCGTGGACTGGTGCGGCCATTGCCGCGCTGCGCAGGCCGGCGTCGCCGAGGCCCTGGCGGCCCACCCCGCGGTGCGGCATCTGCGGATCGAGGATGGTCCGGGTCACGCGCTCGGGCGCTCCTTCGGCGTGACGCTCTGGCCCACGCTGGTCCTGCTGGTCGACGGACGGGAACGGGGCCGGCTGGTGCGGCCCACCGAGGCGGCGGCCGTGCTCGCGACGCTGCGGCGGGGCGATCCGATCCCGGGATGAGGGCCTGGCGGCCCGGCAGGGGTGCGACCCTCGAGCGCCTGCTCGCCGGACGGCCTGCATGTCCGTCGGCGGCGCGCGAGGCGCGGGCCGGTTGGCCTGCCCGGAGGGACTCGAACCCCCGACCTGCTGCTTAGAAGGCAGCTGCTCTATCCAGTTGAGCTACGGGCAGCAAGCCGCAAATTGTGCCATGGGGCGCGATGCCTCCCGGCCGGGAGCCGCGCCCGCCGCCGCGGGGCGAGGGCGACGCCCTGTTGTTTCCATGCCTGCCGGGGCCGGGTGCATTTTGTTAAGGAATTGGCTCGCCGTCCGATTTTCGGGGGCGGCGCCGCTCAACGGCCGCGCTCCGATGCCGATGTTCACTAGACTGCCCCGCAACCCTCCTTCTCATCCGGGATGTCCTCAGCATGCGCCTTTCCGTCCTCTTGATCGCGAGCTGTGCCCTTGGCAGCAGCACCGCCGCCCTGGCCTTCCAGTTTCCGACCCCGGAAGACCCCCGTGCCCGCGCCCTGCTCGAACGCGCGCAGATGGACACGGCCAAGCTCCAGGCCTTGCTGAACTTCGCCAAGCCGGCCGCGCAGGACTGGCCCTGCGAGGCGCCGCTGGCCTATCTCTACCAGCCCGCCGGCGTGGTCGCGGCGCTGCCCGAGGACCAGCAGCCCGAGGAGATCAGGAATCTGCTCGCCGAGCAGAAGCGCACCCAGCGCAAGATGCTGCGCAGCCAGGGCCTGGACCCGAACAGCGCGCTGGCCATGAGCTACAGCAATATCGAGCTGATCCCGGTGCGGGCGCAATGCGTGGACGGCAAGCTCGATGGCCCGGTCGAGTACTACCTCAGCTACGAATCCAAGATGGAGTCGAACCACGAGCAGTTCTCCCCGCTGACCAACAAGGTCGAGAAGAACAAGACGGTCATGAACGACAAGGCCCAGGTCCTGATCGCGACCACCTTTGCCGCCGGCAAGCCCGCGGCCGGCGTCATCAACCGCACGATCCGCCGCGGCGCCATCGTCAACCGCATGTATTTCGAGAACGCGGCGGTCCAGAAGAACCACGAGGACACCATGGCGAAGGCCGGTGGCCTGGGCCGCCCCATGCCGACGGCCTCGCTGACCATCGGCGGCCCCGACGGGGTCGTGACCTTCTCGCTGCTGGAGCAGCCCCAGGTCACCGGCGGCCTGTTCGGCGTGAACACCACCTGGACCACCAAGCTCAACACCTCCGTGATCCTGATTGGCGGCAATAGCCAGACCTCCTACTCCTATTCGGAGGCCCAGCCGCTGAGCGTCATGCGCATGAACAAGGAGACCGGCACGACGGAGTCGGTCACCTACGTGGACAACTACCTGAAGAAGATGGGCAAGAAGCCCGGCGACATCCCCGGCACCGAGGGGCAGCGCGAGCTGGTCCTGAACGGTCAGGACATGCTGGAGATGCGCATGTGCATGATCGACAACAAGCCGGTCAAGATCGATCCGTGCCCGATCGAATGAGACAGCAACTGGCACTGATCGCGGCCCTGGCCAGCCTGGCGGCCCTGCCGGCCTGGGCGCTCAACGGCGGGGACGAGCGCATCTACACCTGCGAGCAGGGCAACTGCAACAACGGGCAGGGCAGCGCGCGCTCGGCCATCACCCATGTGCTGATCGAGGGGCCCTGGCGCAACGGCCAGAGCATCGCCGGCGAGTCCTATACGCTCAGCCATCCGGTCCGCCCGGACAAGCGCTACCGGGCCACCTACGCGCCGGACGGCCTGCAGGACAGCGGCGACATGCTGTTCCGCCCCGTGCTGGCGGGGCGCGCCCTGGCCGTCTACTCGGGCAGCTATGCCCATGTGGACCATCCCTTCGGCAAGATCAAGGTCGCGGTTCCCAAGCGCGGCCTGCTCGACAACGGCCTGGGCATGCAGTACAGCGGTCGCTTCGAGTACCTGCCGGGCCGCAGCACCATGAGCTCGGGCCTGGCCATGGGCACCTACATCTTCTTCGGCACCGTCGTCGACACGGAGGACGGCGGCAAGGAGAGCGGCCTGTACCTCAGCAACGAGCAGGCCAACAGCTTCTCGCCCACCTTCTTCAAGGCCAACGCCGCCTTCCTGGCCAAGCTCCAGCGCAAGTACCAGCAGGATCTGGAGATCGCCAAGGTCGAGTTTGCCGAGCAGGAGGCCAGCATGCGCTGGCGCCAGGCGCTGGCCGTGGTCGGCAAGATCGCGATGGGCCTGGCCACCGGCGGGACCTCGGCGGCCCTGCAGGGCCTGGCCAGCGAGACGGCCATGAACCTGGTCAGCGGCATGCTCAAGGGCGACGACGCCCAGCTGAGCGTCGAGGACGCCACCAACAAGGCGATCCAGCAGGCCGCCGGCGGCGATGAGGCGGTGGCCAAGGACCTGCGCGGCATCGTGCAGCGCTGAGCGGAAGGAAACAGAGCGTGATGAAGATCCCATCCTCCTCCACCTGGCCCGCGGCGGCGCTGCTGCTGGCCCTGAGCAGCCCGGCCCTGGCCGCCGACAAGGGCATGGCGGCCCAGTACCAGGACCCCAGCAGCAGCGGCCAGGTCACGGGCATCGGCCTGGAAAGCCAGGACATCGTCACCGTCTCCGACACCATGGTGCGCGACATCCTGGCGGACGCCGGCGTGATGAAGATGGAGCGGGCGCCGCGCATCATCATGGACGCCGAGTTCTTCAAGAACGAGAGCACCCAGCGCATCAACAAGAACCTGATCGTCGACCGGCTGCGCATCGCGCTGCAGCGCGCTTCCAAGGGCCGGCTGCTGTTCCTCTCGCGCGAGTCGGCCGCGATGGTGGCCGCCGAGCGGGAACTCAAGCGCGACGGCGTCACCGACGTGGGGACCACCGGGCTGACCAAGGCCCAGGCCGGCGGCGACTTCCGCCTGGTCGGGCGCATCAGCTCGCTCGATGCCCGCAGCGCGGCCAGCGGCACGGTCGAGCGCTACACCCAGCTGTCCTTCGAGCTGATCGACCTGGAGTCGGGCATCAGCCTGTGGGCCAATCAGTACGAGCTGAAGAAGGCGGGCCGCGACGACGCCATCTACCGCTGAGTCCGCCACCACCACCACCATGCGCCGACTTGTCCTGGCCGCCCTGTGCTGCTGCGCCGCCGCCACCGGCCGCGCTACCGAGCTGGACGGCCTGACGCGGGCGACCGCCGAGGCCCGGGGCAGGGCGGTGCCCGACTATCTGCAGACCTGGATCGCCAAGGACCGCGAATGGGGCGCCCAGCACCGCGTGCTGGTGCAGATGGCCGCCGGGCGCGTCGCCTTCCTGCGTGGCGACTGGGACCAGGCCGAGGCCCTGCTGGCGGACGCGCAGCGCGAGGTCGAGACGATTTACGCCGACAACCCCAAGGCCCAGGCGGCGCGCAGCGTCTTCGTGCCCGAGGCCAGCAAGGACTTCAAGGGCGACCCCTACGAGCGCGCGATGCTGGGCATCTACCTGGGCCTGATCGATCTGTCGCGCGGCGACTTCGACAACGCGCGCGCGGGCTTTCGCTTTGCCCAGCTGCAGGACACGATGTCGGCGGCCGAGCAGTACCAGGACGACATGGCCCTGGCCCAGTATCTGGTCGGCTGGTCCTACTGGTGCGAGGGCCAGCGCAGCGCGGCGGCCGAGGAGTTCGAGCGCGCGCGGCGCCAGCGCCCGGCGCTGGCCGCGCCGCAGCCGGGGGACAACCTGCTGCTGCTGGCGGAGCTGGGCAGCGCCCCGATCAAGTTCCGCTCCGGCCAGTTCGGCGAGCTGCAGCGCATGCGGGCCGGCCCGCCGACGCCGCTGCAGCAGGTGGCGTTTCGCATCGAGGGTGCCGATGGCGCGAGCCGGCTGCTGCCGGCCGCGCTGGCCGAGGACCTGCTGTTCCAGGCCAGCACGCGCGGCGGTGCCGCGGTCGACAGCATCCGTGCCGGCAAGGCCAGCTTCCGGCAGGGGGCGGAGCTGCTGACGCAGGCCGGCGCGGGGGTCAGCACGGCCGCCTTCGGGGTCGCTGCCGCCGGCGCCTACACGGGCCGCGACAGCCGCGACATCGCCGGCATCGGCGTCGTCGCCGGCCTGGTGGCGCTGGCCGCGCGGGGCGTGGCCTCCAGCAGCGAGACCCTGGCCGACGTGCGCTACTGGCCCAACCTGCCCGAGAAGATCTACCTCGGCACCGCCCGGCTGCCGGCCGGCCCGGCCCAGATCGACACCGGCTTCTACAGCTTTGGCGGCCGCCCCCAGCAAGCCATCGCCGGCACCTTGCGGCGCAGCCCGCGCGGCGAATGCGCGCTCTACATCGCGCAGACCCAGGACTGGAGTCCGCGGTTTGAACGGCGCGCGGCGCCGCAATGGCCAGCCCTGCCGGCGCTGAAGCCGGGTCCGGGCCAGACCGATCTCGACTACCTGCTCACGCCCGACATCGGCGACGAGGGCGAGTCGCTGCTCGACAGCGTCCGCCAGACCCGCGAAACCAAACGCTGAACGTACCCAAGGAGAAGCCCATGTTCGCACGACGTTCCCTGCTGATCACCCTGGCCGCCGCGGCCCTGCTGGCGGCCTGCGCCTCGGCGCCGCCGCTGCCGCGCGGGGTGAGCCTGATCGACGCCGAACGGCTGAAGACCCGCATCCAGGTCAGCGAGCCCCTGGTCTCGCGTTCGGACACCGGCACCCTGCGCGTGGCCGTGCCGGTGCGCAATCTGGTGGACGGCCGCCTCGTGATCGAGGGCCGTGCGACCTTCCGCGGCAGCGCCGGCGGCGAGGCCCCCAGTGGCTGGAAGCGGGTCTTCATCAACAAGGATTCCAGCGAGACGCTGGAGTTCCTGTCCCTGAGCGAACGCGCCGGCGACTACCAGATCGAGCTGCGCGAGGGCAATCGATGAGGCGCGCCCTGCTGCCGGCCCTGCTGCTCGGCCTGGCGGGCGGGCCGGCGGCGCAGGCGCAGCAGCAGCCCCCCCTGTACCGCGCCGACCAGCCCGCCGTCCTGGAGCGCGAGCCGGGCGCGCAGACCGAGCGCGCGCGCGCCGAGGCCCTCAGCGCGCGCTTCGTGCAGGCCTATCAGAAGGCCGGCAGTCCCCGCATCCTGCTGCTGTGGCACCGCAGCGTCAGCGATCAGTTCGCCGACGAACAGCAGCAGCTGACGCGCACCAGCGTCAGCGTCGGGGCGCTGGCGCGCGACAACCATGCCCAGCAGGTCGTGATCAGCTGGAAGGGGCAGCCGCCCCAGCCCGCCAGCCTGCTGGCGCCGGCGCGTGCGGCCGACTACGAGACCGGGCTGCTGCAGCCCCTGCTGGCCGCCGGCGTGCGCCTGGTCGACCGCAATATGGCCATCCGCATGACGGCCCTGAAGGCCAACGGCGCGGCCTCGGCGCCCGGGGCCGTCTCCGGTGCCTCGCTGGAGGCGCCGATGATCGAGGCCCAGGCCTTTGCCGAGCTGGCCGACCAGGTCCTGCAGGTGCAGCTGCTGCCGGATGCCCAGTCCGGCACCGGCTGGCGCGCGCGCCTGACCCTGATCGAGGTGCGCAGCGGTGCGCTGGTGGCCGACAGCCTGCGGGCCATCGCGGCGCCGCGCGACGGCGGCGTGGTGGCGCGCGTCAACGAGCGGCCACCGGCCGAGGGCGAGCGGGTCTGGCAGGCGACCGAGAAGGGCTTCGTGGCGCAGCAGCGGCCCGTCTCGCTGGGACAGATCGGGCAGCGCGATGCCCTGGCGCTGATGGAGCTGCTGGCTGCCCGCTGACGCAGGCGGGCCGGCGCCGGGCCTCGGCGCTCAGCGGACGGCGGCGAAGTCGATGAAGCCGCGCTCCACATCGGTGGCCACCAGCCTGACCCGCAGGGCTTCGCCGACGTCGAACCCATCGGCCGGCCCCAGCAGCATGCCCTCCACCGGCGGTACCAGGGTGCGCACCCAGGTATTGCCGGCCGAGCGGCCGGTGACGATGGCGTCGAACTGCTGGCCGATCCGCGAGGCCAGCAGCAGGGCGGCCTCGGACTTGCGCATGCGGCGCTCGACCTTCTGGGCGGCATCCTCCTGGCGCGTGCAATGCTCGGCCAGCGCGCTGAGCTCGTCGAGGCGGTAGGGCGGCGGCGCCCCGGCCAGCGCGGCCTTGAGCATGCGCAGGCTGATCAGGTCGGGGTAGCGGCGGTTCGGCGCGGTCGAATGGGTGTAGTCGCGCAGGGCCAGCCCGAAATGCCCGATGGGCGTGGCGCCGGGCGCCTCGACGACATATTCGCCCGAACCCATCAGCTTGACGATGACCAGGGAGAGGTCCGGGAAGCGCAGGGGATCGGCGCTGTGGCGCCGGGCCAGGAAGGCGGCCAGGGCGGCGGAGTCCGGCGTCGCCGGCAAGGCCTCGCCGTAGCGGGCGGCCAGCTCGGCGATGCGCTGCCAGCGCTCGGGCGAGCGCACCACGCGGCGCAGCGAGGGCGCGCCGCTGCGGGCCAGCTGCCGGGCGGTGCATTCGTTGGTGGCGATCATCAGCTCCTCGATCAGCTGGCGCGCGCGGTTGTGCGGCTGCTGGCGGATGTCGACCACGCGCTCGCCCTCGAACAGCGCGCGCGGCTGGAAGGTCTCCAGCTCCAGCGAGCCCTGGGCATGGCGGCGCGCGCGCAGGCGCTGGGCCGCCTCGTCCTGCAGGCGCAGCTGGGCATCCATGCCGGGGACGCGCGCGGCCGCCTCCGGCAGCGCGGCAGCCCCCTCGAGCCAGGCTGACACCGCGTCGTAGGCCAGCTTGGCCCGGTTGCGCACCAGGGCGCGGCAGAGGTGGTAGCCGGCGATGGAGGCGTCCGCCGCGAGCTGGATCTCGGTCACCAGGGCCAGGCGGTCCGCATCGGGGTTGAGGGAGCTGAGATCGGTGCTCAGGCGGTCTGGCAGCATCGGGAAGATGCGCGCCGAGGTGTAGACCGAGGTGGTGTTGTGGCGGGCATGGACGTCGATCGGCGTGTCCTTGCGCACCAGCGCATCGACATCGGCCACCGCCACCCAGAGCCGCAGGCCGCCGTCGGCGCCGGCCTCGCCGGCCGTCAGCTGGTCGAGATCGAGCGAGTCGTCGTTGTCGATCGAACACCAGGGCAGGGCGCGCAGATCGCGCACGTCCGCGGCATCCGGCCGGGCCGGGCCGCTCAGGCCGGCCAGCTGTTCGTGCACCGCGGCCGGGAACTCGGGTTCCAGACCGCGCTCGTACATCACCTGGGCCGCGATGCGGGCCAGGTCGGAGCGCTTGCGGGCCTGGGGCGCGCTCATGCCGGACCCCCTGGGGTCGGGTCTTGCATCCGGTGCGAGGGTCTGGCGGCGCGCATGGCAAGGAGCTCCTTTGCCCGCATTAGAACGCCGCTCCTGGCCGGGACGCAAAAAAGCCCGATGGCCAGGGCCATCGGGCGAAGTTTGGCAGCCAGACGGACCGCGCCACCAAACGAAGCTGACGGGGGGGCGGGCGCGTCATGCGCCCTGGCGGCCGGGTCGCCGTCGATCCGGGTCGGTCAGCACGTTGTCAGGGGCGGCCGAGGCCGCGGGGCGGGCCGGGCCGTCGGCTCACTGGGCCTTGGCCGCCTGGCCGGCCAGCAGCTCGCGCGCCGGCTGCGCCCTGTTCAGGGGCACTAACTGGGCATAGCTGGGGTTGTTGCTGTTCAGCAGGTCCAGCTCGCCGCTGGCGCGGGCCTGGCGCAGCTCGGCCAGCACCTGGGCGCGGGTCTTGGCGGAGCCGGTGTCGACCCGGGCGCCATAGGCCTCGCCATCGGTGCGTGGCAGTTCGCCGGCGGCACGGGCACGCTGGAACTCGGCGGTGACGGCGGCGCGGCTCAGCGCGGACCCGGCGCCGGCCTGGCTGCCGGACAGGCCGGCGGTGGAGATGTTCTCGCTCTGCAGTGCGGCCAGCTCGCCGCTGGCGCGGGCGCGCACCAGATCGGCCACGACCTGCTCGCGGCTCAGGCCCTGGGCCAGCGCGGCACCGGTGCTCAGCAGGGCGAGGGCAATGACGGTCAGCTTCTTCATGATGTGTTCCTTTCGGTAGGGTTGGCGGACTTCGCGGGGCACCCTGTCAGGGG
>Ga0255338_1002948_pt1 | contig 22269 bp, 17 predicted proteins | sample MeOH1_35cm_T4_19_FD_203715 | JGI IMG/M metagenome (GOLD analysis project Ga0255338, IMG submission 203715) | Sandy soil microbial communities from University of British Columbia, Vancouver, Canada - MeOH1_35cm_T4_195 | ecosystem: Engineered > Artificial ecosystem > Sand microcosm > Unclassified ...
TCGCGCCGCAGGCGCACCGCCCCTGACTCCCGGCCCCGCGGCGCCAAGCGCCGCTAGCGGCGCATCTCTTCCACCGTTCGCTTGGCTGCCTGCAGCCCTAGTAGGTAGCTGTCTACGCCGAATCCGACCACCTGCCCCACGACTACCGGACTGATGTAGGAGTGGTGCCGGAACGGCTCGCGGCGGTGTACGTTGGACATGTGCACCTCCACCGTAGGCAGCCGAACCGCCGAGATGGCGTCCCGGATGGCGACCGAAGTGTGCGTGTACGCGCCGGGGTTGATGACGATGGCGTCCGCCCAGTCGAGCGCGCCGTGAATGGTATCGATCAGCACGCCCTCGTGGTTGGACTGCGTAATCTGGAGCTCCAGCCCCTCGGTTGCGGCCAGCGCTTGCATGCGCTCGTTGATCTGCTCCAGGTTCAGCGCGCCATACACCTCCGGCTCGCGCAGCCCCAGCAAATTCAGGTTCGGGCCATGGAGCACAACGATCTTCACAGTATCTTTTCGCATCGGTTGGAGGTTCCAGAGTTCAGGATCGAACTCGAACTCGTCGTCGAACTCGTCCTCGGTCGGTCAAAGCGTGGATGACACGTGAGGCATCGAAAGCCCCAGCCCTTTCATCCTTCATCCTTGCACCTTCATCCTTCCTGAATGCCGCCCTTCTTGTCGGCCAAATTGCCGGAGGGATAAGATAGGGGGGGCCGGACATCGGCCTGAAGGAATCGCCTAAAGCCGGAAACCGGCACTCTATTCTGGCGCGGGTGCCAATCAAGAGGGTAGCAGCAACGTATGGAACGGAATGTCGCCATCATCGGATCGGGGCCGGCGGGGCTCACCGCCGCGATCTACGCCGCCCGCGCCAATCTGAGCCCCATCGTGGTGGAGGGGAGCCAGCCGGGCGGTCAGCTCATGATCACCACGGACGTGGAGAACTATCCGGGCTTTCCGAACGGAATCATGGGGCCCGAGGTGATGGACCTCTTCCGCAAGCAGGCGGAGCGCTTTGATACCGAGTTCGTGTGGGGCGAAGTCACCAAAGTGGAGCTGTGCGAGTGGCCGTTCAAGCTCTATACGGAAGATACGGTGATAGTGGCCAAGACGGTCATTGTGGCGACCGGTGCGTCTGCGAAATGGCAGGGATTGAAAGGTGAGCTCCCCTGGCCAGAGGGACTACAAGGCCGCGGCGTCTCTGCATGCGCTACCTGTGACGGCTTCTTCTTCAAGAACAAAGACGTCATTGTGGTGGGCGGCGGCGATACGGCGATGGAAGAGGCGAACTACCTCACCCGTATGTGCAAGTCCGTGACGTTAGTGCACCGCCGGGAGCAGTTCCGCGCCTCCAAGATCATGGTGGACCGCGCGCGAAAGAATCCTAAGATCAACTGGGTGCTGAACGCCGCAATTGAGGAGATCCTGGGGATGGAAGAAGGGAAGGTCACCGGCGTGCGCCTGAAGAGCACCGTGGACGACCGCGTGTGGGAGCAGCCCACGGAAGGCGTCTTCGTCGCGATCGGCCACAAACCGAACAGCGACCTCTTCTCCGGCATCCTGGAGATGGACGAGGCGGGCTACCTCAAGGTGGTTCCCGGCACCACCCGCACCAACATCGACGGCGTCTTCGCCGCGGGCGACATCGCAGACCACGTCTACCGCCAGGCGGTCACCGCCTCGGGCCTTGGCTGCATGGCTGCCATCGAAGCGGAGCGCTGGCTGGAGGCCCGCCACGCGGAGTAGGGGGAAACTAACCCCCCCGGCCCCCTTCCCTGTAAGGGAAGGGGGAGCCTGCTTTGCGTAAGAATAGCGTATTCGCCCGTCGGCCTTTCCACCGTACCCCGTCATCCTGGAGCGCAGTGCATGCGCCCGTATGGGCGAAGGATCCCGACCGCGCGAGGCGTTCCCAGGCCACCCTTCGCACGGAGGCGAGCTCCTTCACTCCGCTCCGCTACGGGGCCGACGCTCCTTTCCTGAACCCTGAACCCTGAAATCACGGCACGGGCGGGTCTTCCGGCTTCGGGGCGGTGGAGGGGCCGGCGGGCTTCAGCGGCTTGACGTAGATGTTCTTGAACGAGGCCACGGTGTTCCCGCCGTGGCAGAGCTGGAAGCCGAGGGGGCCGCTGGGGAAGCCTTCAGGGTCCTCGCCGTCGGCGGTCTTTATACCGTTCAGGTAGATCTGGATGTGAGGGCCTTCCATCCGGACGTAGTAGTGGTTCCAGTCTTCCTTCCGCACGAGTTGCTCTTGCTGCTCTTTCGGAAAGTCGAAGATCTTCTTCTGGCGGTGGTGCTCGTCCCAAAGGCAACCCCAGTAGCCCTCTCCCATGTCCACCTGGTAGCCCGGCACGTCGTCGAAGCTCTTCGGCTGAATGCGGGTGCAGACGCCGCTGTTGTAGCCGCTCATCTTCACGTCGATGTGGAGCGCGAAGTCGGAGTAGTCGCGGTCGGAGAACATGTAGTGGTGGTGCGGGGTGCTGCCCTTCTTGTCGCCCACGATGGCGCCGTCTCGCACCTCCCAGTAGCCCTTCTCGTAGACCCACCCCTTCAAGCTCTTCCCGTCGAACAGCGACTTCCACCCCCGCTCCACGGGTTTGCCGTCCTTCACAATCCCATCCGGCCCCGCGCCCAGTTGAACGGCATCCGGCGCCGCCCCGGCGTGCGGGCACGTCAGCGCAGCTGCGGCTACAAAGCCGAGGATGAGCCAGCGAAAGGAAGACAGTTTCATGGGATACTCCGGATCGCCGGTGGGAAGCGGTCCCGGCGGGCGAGGTTCCGTTCCCCGCCCCCTACAACGGTTCCTTTTCCCTGTTCTTCCGCGTGTTCCGCGGGAGGTTACTTCAGCCGGACGCCTGGTTGACCAGCACGCGGCTCCGCAGCTTGCCGGAGACTCCCTTCCCGGCCAGCACGTCCTCCTCCGTGAAGGTGGTCAGGAGGATCTGCCGGGCGCCTTTGCGGTCGAAGTCGTAGATCAGGTACACCGTCCCGTCCGGAGCCTGTGCGGCGTCCGGATAGGAGACGCCCACGCGCTCGTCCAGCAGCAGTCCGCCCTTCCAGGTCTTGCCGTCGTCGTCAGAGACGTAGGCCTTCAGGTGCGAGCGGCGCGTGCTGCCTTCCGGCGGATCATGGCGGGCGAGGAGCAGGCGGCCGGACTTCAGCCGCCGGATGTGGAAGCGGCTGTTGATGTGGGGAATTGTCGACGGCTGCCCCGGGCTCCAGGTGCGGCCGTGGTCCGTGGAAACGCTCTCTCCGATGCCGTACTTCGTCCGCACCAGCAGCCAGAGACTGCCGTCCTTCCGTTCCACCAGCATCGATTCGTCGAAGGTGCGCTCGGGTACCCGGGCCTGGCCGCGCCGGGTCCAGGTGACGCCGCGGTCGGTGGAGACCACCAGGTTGGTGCCGGTGTCATCGCCGGGATCGTGACGGGCGGTGGGGTCGCTGACACGCGCGGTGGAGACGTTCCACACGGCGGCGGGCAGCACCCACTCGCCCGTAGAGAGCACGGTCGGCTTGTTCATCATGATGCCGTCGCAAAGCCGCCGCGGCGCGCTCCACGCGGGGGTCTCCGTGTTCGGGTTGCGTGTGCTGATCGCCCAGACGCCGGCACGGCCGTCCCACCAGGTGTGCGCCTGCGCCCAGAACAGCCAGAGGCGGCCGTCCGGCGCCATCCAGAGGCACGGATCGTAGGCGCGGATGGGGCCGGGCGGGTCGATAACCAGCTTTACGCCGGACCAGGTGCGGCCGTCGTCCGCGCTGCTGGAGAGCATCACGTAGTTCTCCGGCCCTTCGTCGGGTCCACCGCCATACCAGGTGGCCCACAATCGCCCACCTGGGGCGCGCTCGATCCCGGGGATGCCCTGGAATGGCCGCGTGTTCGGTGCATACTGGGATCCTGGCGCGCTGATCACCGGCGGCGGCTGGAGCGCTTCGTCCACGGCCGCGGCCCGTACACCGTGACCGGCGAGCAGAAGGAGAGCGAATAGGAGGAGGCGATACACAGAATGTCCTCGCAAGAAGCGCCTGCTGCGTGTGGCGCCACCGTCTCGGTAGCTGGTGCTCCGGCGAGGCGCCGGAGCTCCGGCAATGGTGCGGGTAATAGGGATCGGATAATTCTAACGATGTGCATAAACGCAGAGAAGGCAGAGCCCCGGGGCTCTGCCTTCTCTGCGTTTATGCACGGAATTCCGGTTACTCTGCCGGGGAGCCCTGAACATCCTTGCCGAAGAAGTCCAGCACGCCCTTCGTCAGGGATTCGGCCAAGCGGCTCTGGAACACGCCTTGCGCGAGGAGCGCTTCATCATTCTTGTTATTGATGAAGCCGATCTCCAGCAGCACGCTCGGCATGTCGGTGTTGCGGATCACGTAGAACGCGCGGTTGCGGATGCCGCGGTCTTCGCCCTTGAACGACCCAACCACCCGGCGGTGCAGGGCCCGCGCCAGGCGCTGGCTCTGCGGCGTGTGCCAGTAGGTCTCCGTGCCGGACGCGGAGTTGCGGGTGGGCGTGGAGTTCAGGTGGATGCTGATGAAGAGGTCCGCGTTCGCCTGGTTGGCGATAATGCAGCGACCTTCCAGGCTGACGAACACGTCTGTGTCGCGGGTCATGATCACCCGCGCGCCCCGCTGCTCCAGTTCCCGCTGGAGGGAGAGGCACATCTGGAGGCAGAGGTCCTTCTCCAGGTTGTCCTCGCCCTTGGCGCCGCTGCTGTGCCCGCCGTGACCGGCGTCCACGCAGATCGTCTTGCCCACCAGCGAGACGGCCGGCGTCACCACGAGCGGCTTCAGGTGCTCGACCGTCGGCTTCGGCGGGTCAACCGGAATCACTGGCTGGGCGTCCGGGTCAATGGTCAGCGGATCATCCAGGCTGCCGCGGTTGCCGGCCAGGCCGGTGACTTTGGTGCCCGAGCTCTGGCGCCGGGAGAGGGCGTCGAGAATCTTGCGGACTTCGGGGTCGAGGGTGGCGAGCTTCGCTTCGGAGCCCTGCCCGATGGACGCCTCGATGCCCTCCTGGGTTATGTTAACGTTGGTGACCTTCACCTGGACCGAGGGCACCTCGAATACCAGGCGAGCTGTCTTGGTGTCCGGCATGCCGATGCGGAAGTTCTGCACGTCGCCCATCGGCGCGGGCAGTTGCACCCCGTCCGCCCAGCGGGAGTTCGGGAAGTCGAGCGCGATCCGGACCGGCAGCGGCGCCTTGACGGTGATCCACTTCGGGGTCACCGGGGCGGAGGAGCGCACGCGCACCTGGACCGCGCCGGCCACCTGCCGCACTTCCACGCCCTGCAGCGTGACCTGACCGGCTGCAGGAGGCAACTGCGCGACGGCGGTCGGCGCCTTACCCGGCTTCACCGGCTTCGGCACGAGGGCGACGAGGTTGTCATTCTTCTGGAGCTTCACGTCCAGGCTGAACCGCTGCGCCAGCGCACGAACCGGCACGAACACGTTGCCGCCCATCACCAGCACGTAGGGGTCTTCGGCGGTTTCCGGCACGTCCTCGCGGGAGCGCAGCACCTGCCACTCGGCGACTTTGTTGCCCCTGAAGATGACGGCGTAGTTGTCGCCCTGAGGCTGGAAGCTGATGCCTAACCGCTTCAACTCGGGAATGATGGGCGCGTACAGCTCCAGCTCATCCACGTGCCCGTAGGTCATGTAGAAGCGCGGATGCCCGCCCGGCAGCACCAGACGGGTGCCGCTGGCACCTACTTCCGCGGCGGCCGGGCGCACGGCGGTGCCGAGTCCCAATACGATAAGAGGCAGGATTACCCCGACGGTGGCTCGATTACGCATGCGTTACTCCTCTCCTCCGAACAGCGGGATCAGCCGGTGATGCGAGTTGGTCGGCGGCGTCTGACCGGGGTAGGGTCACGTAGCCGGTTGGTTAGAATCGTCCATCCGAGAATAGTAAGGTGATTCTCGGCTGAGAAACCCCCTCTCTCCATAGAGAGACGGCCCTCGGGAGGAAGGAAAGCCGGACGTTGCTATCCTGCCGAAAGACTGTTCGGTATCCGAGGAGGGCGATCCTGTGCCTGGAGTGCCAAAAAGTGGCACTCCAGGCGGGCGGGAGAGGGAATTGACAATTGACAATTTCAAATTGTCAATTGTGCTGCGATCGGTACACGAGGCGGCCGCGGGTCCACGTCGCCCGGCATTCGAAGTCCGGATCGAGCAGCGTGACGTCGGCGTCTTTTCCCGCGTCGAGTGAGCCCTTGCGGTGGGCGCAGGCGGACACCTGCGCGGGGAGGTAGCTGGCCATCCGGACCGCTTCCACCAGCGACACTCCGGCGAAGCGGATGGCGTTGCGCACGGCGAAGTTCATCGTGAGGATGCTGCCGGCGATGGTGCCGTTCGCCAGGGTGCAGAGCGGTCCTTCCACGGTCACCTGATGCGGCCCCAGGGTGTGGGTGCCTTCCGGCAGACCCGTGGCGGAGAAGGCATCCGTAATCAGCGCCACCCGATCCGGTCCTTTCGCGCGGATCGCGAGGCGGACCACTTGCGGGTCCAGGTGTACGCCGTCCGGAATAACCTCGGCCAGCACGGCGGGCTCATTGAGACACGCGGTGACGAGGCCCGGGTCCCGGTGATGGAGCGGCGGCATGGCGTTGAAGAGGTGCGTGGCATGCGTCGCCCCCGCGGCGATCCCGGCGAGCGCCTGCTCATACGTCGCGTCGCTGTGCCCCATGGAGGCGATGATCCCCTCGCGCACCAGCAGCCGGATCAGCTCCAGGCCACCCGGCAGCTCCGGCGCCAGGGTCATCACCCGGATCTGGCCGCCCGCCGCCTCGAGCAGTTCTCGCACCTCGTTGAAGTTCGGATCGCGCACCCCTTCCGCCGGCTGTGCGCCCTTCCGCTTCACGTTGATGTAGGGACCTTCGACGTGGAGCCCCACGATCTCGGCGCCGTCCACCGGGTTCCGCTGCGCCTCGACGGACCAGGCGATCGCCTCCATCAGCTCATGGTGCCGCGCCGAGATGGTACTGGGGAGCCAGGCAGTGGTGCCATATTGGGGAAAGCGGGCGGAGATGCGGCGAATGCCGTCCGCGCCGTGGAGCATTACGTCGTCCCCGTGCGTTCCGTGGACGTGCGTATCGATGAGTCCGGGGAGGACGAGGAGTCCGCCGGCCTCGACGTGCGTCGCCCCTTCCGGGATGCGAGCGGCGTCGAACGGGCCGGCGTACGCGATCTGCTCTCCTTCGAGCACGACCAGGGAATCAGGGACCTCGCGGTCCGGCAGCACGGCTAGCCCGTGCAGGATGGCGGTGGACTGGGTGGACATAAGACGCCTTTAAGATTGTCTCGGCAAGAGGCGACGACCTCCACCGGGCGCTATATTATCCACATGTAGGGGGATTTCAGCGGCCCCCAAAGGTGATTGATAGCTGACGGAACCCCTTCTTACGAGGGACCTGGCAACGTCAATGAGCGGCCGGGCTACCGCCACAGGGTTTCGCACAAGTGAAAAGCCTGTCATTGAGACCGAGAGCCTTATGGTCCCTGCCAGACGGTGTCATTGCGAAGCCGCGCTTTTCGCGGCTGTGGCAATCCGGTTCGTTTTCAGGTAACCCGCAACCCACCGTTCCTTGATTACCAGGTGTCGAGCGGGAATGCCACAGTGCTCCACTTCTCGCGAAGCCGCCTCTTTCGAATCGTGCCAACCGGAGCGTAGCGTAGTCAGGGCATCGTAACGGACGCCGCGGAGGCGATGTCAATTGCCCAGCGGCGCACCCAGGCGCTTGAGCATGGTCTCGGCGGCGGCGATGGCGGAATCGAGCTGCGGGCGGGACGAGGTGACGCCTCCGGGCACGTCGGCGGACTCCCGCTGCTCCGCTTCACGCATCGCCAGTCCCATCCGGCGTGCTTCCTGCGCCGCCTGGATTGCTTCCGGCTTTCGCCCTTGTCGCTCCCGGAGGTCCGCCAGGTTAACGAGCCACAACGGCCGGCGGCCCGGAACGCTCGCCTTGGTGGCGATCTCGGCCGCGGCGGCCATCTCTTCGAGCGGCACCTGGGCCGGGAAGTTTTCCGAGAGCAGGTTGGCGGCGGAGTCGACCAGCGGTGATTGCGGGAACTCCGCCAGCAGTCGCCGGGCGGCGCGGAGGCGAGTTTCCGGTGGCACGTTCGCCTGGTCCATCCGCACGATCTGCGCGAGTGCCCGGGGCGCGAAGGGACTTGACCCGTACGCGTCCGCTACCCGCAGGTAGTTCGCAACGGCTGCGGGTGGGTCGGCCTTTTCCTGCTCCCGGCCCATCGTGTAGGCGATGCCGTCTGCCCAGATGCTCTTTGGCCACCGCTTCAGCGCGATCTCCAACCGCGCCATGCGCCAGCTCGGTGTGCGGCTCGTCTGGGGCGGGGCCTCCGCCACGTAGGTCGCGAAGGCCGGACCAAAGAACTGTGCCACCGGTACGGGGCCGTAGATCTTTAACTGGCGCTGGAGCCAGACCACGTCCGGAACGGAAAGGTTAGAACGGTTCAACCAGGCATAGCCCACCACGGTGGCGGCGCCGGTGGCGCAGTAGCCCAGAAGCAGGGCGGACACCACGGCCACTACGCGAACCACGTTTCCCCGATCGGCCATCTGGTAGAGGCCGCGGAGGAGCCGCCCGTGGATCATCAACAACAGCAAACCAGCCACCAGCAACGTGCCCTTGCCCCAGAGCCAGAGCACCGCCAGCGGGTCCTGTGCCTCCAGGGCGTGGAGCCCCTGGAGGGAGAGCAGCGGATGGATGGAGTAGCCCAGCGCCTGGTCTACCCCCCACAGCGCCGCGGCTACCGCAAATCCCGCCAGCGCGTTGCGGAAAAGGCTGGCGAACGTGAGTGCCAGTAGTGAAAGGAACCAGAGCGAGGGCAGCGCGGCGAGGACCGGACCGCCTACGTTGATCGGCTTGAGCCCGGCCGAGCAGACCGACAGGGTTACCCACGTCAGGAAGACCGCGGCGGCCATCGCCAGCGCCGCGCGCATGGAGACGACCCGGTGCAGGGAGACCGGCTTACACGCGAGGACCCCGCCCACGCCGCTCCGGTACTCCGGCGCCATGCTATGCGCCACCAGGAACGCCCCCAGGATCGGGGTCATCATCTCCGCGATCTGGGTGGCGGTAGCCTGGCTGAAGTCACTGGCGAGCGCCATCATCCAGAGCGTAACGATCTGGCTGGCCGCGATCGGCAGCACCAGAATCCAGTACCCGGTTCCCATCAGGATGCGGTAGTTGTACCGCCAGAGCCGGCCGCGCGTGCCCCATGCCAGTGCCATACGCCTAGACTCCACTTTCCTGAAGCTGCTCCTGCACCAGGCGTCGCAGCTCGGCTACATCCGCAAACGGCATCCGGAGGATCTGCCGCACGATCCGCCGCCGGTCCGTGATCACCAGCACCGGGAGTGTGTCCACGTCGTAGGCCGCGAGCATCGCCGAGCCCCCTTTGCCGGTGCTGAGCGTCGAAAGGTCGCTGCCGATGGGGAAGCCGAGCCCGCCGGTGCGCGCCAGCATCGCGCCATCGCCATGGTCCGCGGAGATGCACACCCCCAGCGGCTGCACGCCTTGGTCCTTCAGCTCGCGGCCCACTGCGGCAAGCGCGGCCAGGGCCCGTCCGGCGTCCGGATCGCTGCCGGTAAAGAGGTAGACCACCAGCACTTTCCCCGGGTAGTCGCTGGTGCGCACCAGGCCACCTTTGCCGTCCGGCAGCCAGAAGCCGGGAATGCGACGCCCTTCCGCCAGGTTCTGGTTGGAGATCTGATCCCAGATACTGGGCACCTTGTTATCCGGCCGGGGGTTCACCTGATAGGCGTGTGTTGCTCCGGCGGCGGTAAGGGCCAGCAACCCCAGCACCACCGCCAGCGAGCCGGCCGGGCGGCGCAACTCGCCTCGCCGGAAGCGCTCCCAGAACAGCCCCGCCACCGCCAGCAGGAGTGCCGCCGCGGCCAGGTAGGTGAGGCGGTTCTGCGTGTAATCCGGCTGCAAATAGGTTGGGATGTACCCGAAGCCGGCCAGCGCGCAAAACCAGGCCAGCACTGTGAGGATACCGCCCAGGGGGCTGCGCATCATGCGGGAGAGGGCGAAGCTGATCGTGCTCGCGAAGCCCAGGATTTGCGCGGCCTGCACAAAGCCGGCGGCCTCCGCCAGCAAGCTGTAGGCTCCGGAGCTCCGGAGTTGGCCGAGCGCCGCGCCCAGGAACGGTCCGGCAAGCAGCACGAGCCAGAGACCGAGCCCGATGGCCCAGTTGAGGACGATCCAGTGCGCACCATCAACCGGTTTGGAGCGGAGCACCCCGCCGAGCTGCTCATTCTGATCCCGGATGGCCGCATAGCCAAGCCAGAGGCATGCGCCGACCCCATAAGCCCGGCTGAGCCAGGCCGCCAGGTTTAAGGCGGTCACGGCGGCGGCGCCCTCCTGCTGCCAGCCAAAGACCGCCGCGCCCAGCAGCCCTGCTAATCCCAGCAATCGGATCGCCGGGTTGCGCAGTTCGGCGGTGATCCCCAACCGGAGTAAGCGTCCGAAGATTCTGGGGGAGGGCTTATGCATCGGTCTCCCTCGCCATCAGCCACACGTAGGCGTCCTCCAGGTTGGGTGGGGAGAGCTCCGCGCCCGCACCCGGAGAGCGCTCCGCAATTCCCCGGACGCGGATGCTGCCCGGCAGCCGATAGATCCCCGTCTCCAGAAATCCCTCCGGCGGCGCCGCGCGGCGATCCGCCGGCAGGTCCAGCGTCCAGACCCGCCCTTCCAGCGTAGTCAACAGCTCTTCCGGCGTGCCGAAATAGCGCAGCTTTCCGAACCGCAGTACCGCGAGCGTGCTCGCCACAGCCTCAATGTCCGCCACGATGTGGGTAGACAACACGATGAGACACTCCCGCGCCAGCTCCGCGAAGAAGGAGCGGACCCGGATGCGCTCCTCCGGGTCCAGCCCCGCCGTCGGCTCATCCACGATCAAGACCGAAGGATCCGGCAGCACAGCCTGGCCCAGCGCGACTCGCTGCCGCATTCCCCCGGAAAGGGTGCCCACCAACCGGTCTCTCAGGTGCGTCAGGTTGAGGCGCTCCATCGAGCGCTCGATCCGGCGGTTCCGGTCTTTCGCGTCATCCAGGTGGTAGAGCAGGCCCATGTAATCCAGGGTCTCGTACACCGTGAGATTGGGATAGAGTGCCACGTCTTGCGGCAGGTAGCCGATCCGGCGGCGGATCTCCGGCTTTTGCTTGCGCACGTCCAGCCCATCCATCATGATCGTCCCGTGGGTGGGCTCGAGCAGGGTGGCCATGATGGACATCAGGGTCGTTTTGCCGGAGCCGTTCGGCCCCAGCAGACCCAGCACTCCGGACTCGGCCTGGAGGCTTACGCGATCCAGGGCCGTCACCCGGCCGTCGTAGGTCTTGGTGACCTGGAGAACTTCAACCCCCACTGCCGACCCTCCACTGCCGTCTGCGACGCCCAACCGGCGCCGCCTCTCCTCGCCGTACCCACTCCGGTAGGAACACCTTGCGGATCACGTTGGCAGCGTAGTCCGCCACGTAGGCGTTCCCATCGGAAGCCATGACCACTGCGCACGGCATCACAAAGCCCGCCCGCCGGCCATCCCCATCTGAACTCTCCCCGGGTGCATCCCGCTGCGTTCGCCGTCCGGCGAGCAGCAGGTCGGCCGACCCCTTGCGGCTCAGCATCAAGACCCGGTGCTCCGTGTCCGCGAATAGCCTCGCCTGCGCCAGCACCGCGCCGCTGGGCGAGCGCCGACCGACGGTAAACGGCGTCGCCTCTTCTTCCCATTGCCCTTCCGCCGAAGCGGAGATGGCGGGATGCTCCGTCGGCGGGCTCACCTGCCCCAGCTGAAAGCTGATCTCTTCCGCCACTGCGGCCGGTGTGCTCACCTGTCCGGCGGCGTCCACCTTCCGCACTCGGCGGTTGCCGGCGTCGGCTACCCAGAGCGAGCCGGCTGCGTCTATGACCAGGGCAGACGGGTAACGGAACCGCGCGGCCGCGCCCACCCCGTCCGTGTTCCCCTCCGTGCCTCCGGCCAGCGTGCTGACCTGCCCCTCCCGGATTCGGCAGATCCGATTGTTGCCCGTATCCGCCACGTAGAGGCTGCCGTCCGGCCCCACCGCTACTCCGGAGGGATAGCTAAACCGCGCGGAAAGCGCCGTGCCCTCGGCACGGCCCCCGGTCCCGTCCGGTTCCCCGCCGCCGGCAATAGTGGTTACCGTACCGTTGGTGGAGATGGCGCGGATGCGGTGATTGCGGCTGTCCGCCACGTAGAGGGCGCCGTCCGGACCCACTGCCAGCGCGTTAGGACCGCAGAAGCGGGCTTCCCAGAGCGGGCCATCCCGGTAACCCGCGCCTCCTCCGGCGATGGTCTGGATCGTTACATCGGCGCGCCCCACTGCGCTCGGTTGCATGCCCCCTCCGCCGGCTGCCCCACCCATCGGGGCCGGCGGGCTGGGAGGGCGGTAGACGAGTAAGCGCCAGTAAACGAACTGGACGCTCCCCAGGATGAGCAGCACGGCCACTGCCGCGATTTTGGGACTGATCTGCTTACGGAACATCGATCACCTCAGGGATGCGAACTGCGCGCCGAAAGCGACCGGGGTTGATCCGCGCCCAGAATTACCAGGGAGTGACCGTCCGAGACGAGGCGGCCGAAGTCGACCTTCCGGACGAAGGTGGGGGAGCCGAAGCGTGCCGGTAGGCTGAAGAGGTTAGAGCCGTCGGAGTAACGCAGCCCCTCGTCCGCAGCGGCGAGGTCGCCTATTCCCGGCAGCCAGTCCGCCACCGTTTCCGGTGCGCCCCCCGTCCGCAGGCGGCGCAGGCAGCGGATGCCGGACTCCGGCATCGCTTCTTCGGAAGGCGCCGTCCAGACAAGGGTGCCGTTGGTCAGGACGGCCTGCTGGGTGCCGCTCTCGCCGGCAATCCAGGTGGTGGCGCCGCCCTGTAACGGAACCGACAACAGTTCGGTTCCGCTGGCAGACCGCAGCCGCAGGTAGAGTGGCCCCGCCGCGGCCGCCAGCAGGTCGCCCGCGCCGGGAGCGGCGCCATCCACCGCGGGGCGATCCACCAGGGTTCGAAGGGTGCCACTTGCTTCTCGGCACCGGAGCTTGAGGCGTGCGCCTAGCGGGGGAACGAACGCCATGCCGGGGTCCGCGGCCTTCGACAACTCCAGCCAGAACACCTGTCCGCCCTGCGCCAGCAGCGCGCCCGGCTGGTCCGCACTGCGGGCCGCTTCCGCTGGAGGCGCGTCACCCTCCACCGGCAGGCTCAGGAGGGTGCCGGCCGGTCCCGAGCGGCTGAGCAGCCAGACCGTCGCTCCGTCCAGCGCCACCTCCGTCCAGCCACTCCCCTTCGCCCGCAGGCGACCTGTCCCGGAAGGGCCTCCGATGAACAATTCGGACTGTCCCCCGGTGTCCTTGATCCAGGCCCACCGTCCTTCCGCCGCCGCGAAGGCCCGCAGTTCCGGCCGTGGCGGAGGCGCAGCCGGGGCGCCTCCGCGACCGCCAGCCGCGGGCGCCTGGGCGCGCGCGAGGATGGAAAGACCGAGAGTGACGAGGAGGGCCAGCGCGAAGATGCGCGGCGCAATGAGAGTGGGTGAAGACATGAGTGTCAGCAGTTTAGTTGCGGTTGCCCCCCGAACCTTCTCAACTTCAAAAAGAGGGAAGGGTCGGCTTCTCGCCCCGTTCGCCGCAGGGCTTATGCTCAAAGACGAACGACAGCGACTGAGAATCCGGGCTAATTAAAGTCTGCCAATCGATGCAGGAACCCCCGGAGCAATGGCTAACAAGACCCACAGGCGGGCTGTACACACAGTTCCGTACGGAGGGATGCCGCAATGGAAGGGCTCAGGAAAAGCGAGATCGGCCGGGTAGAGACCGTCTCCGTAGAGGGCGCTCTCCAGATTCGCCTGCTGGGCGAGTGCGACATCTACACCGCGCCCACCGTCCTGGAACACCTCCGGGCCCTCCTCGACTGTGGCGCGAAGCGGATCATCTTCGACCTGGAGCACGTCACGTTTCTGGACAGCAGCGTGCTCCGGATCTTCCTGGACGCCCGCCAGGCAACACGCCCCTCCGGAGAGGTGGTGCTGCTCTGCCGCCCCGGGTTCGTCCGGCGGCTGCTAACGCTGCTGGAGTTGGACAAAATCGTTCGTATCCGCACCCCGGAAGAGTGGCGCGACCAGATCGCCGCCATCAACTGATCCCCCTGTGGCCGCCAGCGGTTGACTTTCTCCGGAACCAGATAGCAGTTCCGGCCCGCCCGGTATCCCGGTTGCCTACTGGACGGGGACGGATGGTCCGGTGGATCTTTGCTGACTTCACCGCCAGGCGGGTCTACGTCTGACGAGAGAAGGATCAAAGATGGAACCAGGGCCATGCCCCCTTGCTGTGGGCATTCAGCGGACATGGTCGCCTGTAAGGGCAGCATTCGTGAGCCGCCGGGAGCTCTCCGCGTAGGCGTTAGGTTGGGTGTGATACAGAAACGGCAGACCGCGTCTCCCACACCTGCTCGGCCTACCTCATGACCTTTCGCACCCTCTTCCTGCGTAACCTCGCTATCGCCGCGTTGATCCCCCTCATCCTCCTGGCCGTCTTCCTGGTGCAGGATCAGGAAAAGGCGGGGCGGACGGCTTTGGATCGGGAGTTGTTGTTCGAAGCCACGATCGCCCGCTCGTTGTTCGACGGCGCCGCGCCGGAGGTGATTCAGCAGCAGTTGCGCCGGCTCAATCCGAGCCAGGGGGTGCGGATGACCGTGCTGGCGCCGGACGGAACGGTGCTGGCGGACACGGAAGCCGACCGCACCCACATGGAGAACCACCTGACCCGCCCGGAAGTGCAGCAAGCCTTGCGGGAAGGGGTGGGGCACGCCGAGCGACACAGCAACACCCTTCAGGAGGATATGCGGTACCTGGCCGTTGCGCAGGTCGACAACCCCCAGTCACGCATTTACCGGACGGCCATCCCCCTCACCATGCTGCGGGATCAGATCCGGCGCACTCAATGGACGATCCTGGGGGCGGCCACGGTGGTTCTCTGCCTGGCGCTGCTGGCTACCAATGGGTTGATGCGCCAGATCGTCGTACCGATCGAGGCGCTGTCCACGGCGGCAACCGGCTTTTCCGCGGGGCTGCCGCGCTCCCGCGTCATCCCGGACGGCCCGGACGCGCTGCGGAAACTGGGGACGACCTTCAACGCGATGGTGGACCGTATCGAGACGCAGGTCCGCAGCCTGGACGAGGCGCAAGGCTACCTGGACGCCGTGATCCGGCAGATGCCGGAGGGGCTGCTGGTGCTGGACGCGGGCGGCTCGATCGCGCGGGCGAACGCTGCCGCGGAGCGCCTGCTCGGGCTTCCGAATTCGCGCATTCTGGGTCGGCCGATCCTGGGGGTGCTGCTGAATTACACCCTGGACATGGAGGTGCGTGGGGTACTCCAGGGCGGTCCCGCCGTATCGGTCGACGTGCGCGCGCCGGACGGCAAGGCGCTGCGGGTGGCGATCGGGCCGCTGGCGGTTCAGTCCGATCTCGCCGGGGCGGTCATCTTGCTGCAGGATGTCTCCGAACTGCGCCGCGCGGACGACATGCGGCGCGACTTCGTGGCGAACGTCAGCCACGAATTGCGCACGCCCATCGCGGCGATCCGGGCGCTGGTCGAGACGCTCATCCTGCGCGGGCAGCGCCGTCCGGAATTGCTGGCCGAGTACGGACCCCGCGTGGTGACGGAGTGCGAGCGGATCGACCAGCTGGTCAATGACCTCCTGCTGTTGGCGCAGACGGAGGCGGGACAGATCCCGCTCGACCCCGAGCCCGTGCTGCCCATCGAAGTAGCAGAAGAGGCGATCCGGCTGGTAGAGACGGCGGCCGGAACGGGGACCACCCTCACGCTCGATTCCTTCGTGGAGGGCCGCCTCGTTGCGGACCGCGCGGCTCTCGTTCAATGCCTGCGCAACCTCATCGATAACGCGGTCCGCTATGCGGAGGGCGGCGTGGTCCGCGTTGGCTGCCGCCGCCAGGGCGATCAGTTGGTGCTCTACGTAGCCGACAACGGCCCCGGCATCCCACCGGACGACGTGCCCCGGATTTTCGAGCGCTTCTACCGGGTGGACAAAGCGCGGAGCCGCGAAGTAGGGGGGAGCGGCCTGGGCCTCTCCATCGTTCGCCACCTCACGGAAGCGCAGGGTGGCCGTGTTTGGGCCGAGAGCAAGCTCGGCTCCGGCAGCACCTTCTACCTCGCCTTTCCGGCGACGGAAGAAGCCAGAGAAAGGTAACGGGCAGCTATGTGGAAGGGACGCCTGGCGCTACTGTTGATTTTGCCGGCCCTGCTCCTGGCCGGGGTCTCCTTCGGGCAGGCGGCCGAAACGATAACCTCTCCGGCGGAATTGTGGCGAGGTTACGATCCGGAGGCCCTACCCCTGGACGTGCAGGTCCTCCGCACCTGGACCGAGGAGGGCTGCACCTACGAGAAGCTGACCTTCACCGGCGAGGCCGGGACGCGCATCTTCGCCCTGCGAGGTGCGCCGGAGAAGGGGAAACGGCTGCCGGGCGTGCTCCACATCCATGGCGGCGGGCAGACCGCCTCGCCGGAGTGGGTGCATTATTGGGCGCGCCGCGGCTACGTGGCGGTAAGCTTCGATTTCTCCGGTCCGTGGGCGGGCCGCACGGAGTTCACGGACTGGGGGCCGATTACCCACGCGAACTTGGCGCAGGCCTCGGGCGGTTTTCAGGTGCATCCCACGCCGCGCGAGTCGTCCTGGTACCACTGGGCGGTTGCCAGTCGCCGAGCGCTCACCTTACTGGCCCGGCATCCGCAGGTGGACACGAAACGTCTCGGCATTTTCGGCGTCAGTGTCGGCGGAACGCTCTCCTGGCTCGTGGCCGCGTCGGACTCCCGCGTCCGCACCGCCGTACCGATCTACGGCTGCGGCTACAACCACGACGATCGCAACCTCCGCTGGGGCTTCGGGCCGCTCTCGCCGGACCTGCGGATCTACAAGGCGGTCCTCTCTCCGGAGGCGCACGCGCCCCTGGTGCGGTGCCCGGTCCTCTTCCTGAGCGCCACCAACGACTTCCACGGTCCGATGGACTATAGCTTCGACACGCTGCGTGCCGTCCGCGGCCCGGCGCGGCAGGCGTTCACCCCGCGCTACAACCACCACCTGGAGCCGGAGCAAGGCGGCGACCTGGAGCGCTGGATGGCCTGGCAGCTTCGGGGTGAGGCCTCCTTTCCGCGCACCCCGGAAATCCGGTTGGCGCTCGACGCGGAAGGCACCCCAATCGGTGAGGTGCACCCGGACCGCAATGGCGAGGTGAAGCGCGTCGACGTCTTCTACGCGCTCCGCGACCGCATGCCGCAAGCCCGCTTCTGGCGCCGCTCCGAGGCCGTGCGCAGGGGCGAAAGTTGGCGGGCGCCGCTGCCGGTCATGGACGCCGGCGACCTACTCTTCGCTTTCGCCAACGTCTCCTATCGTTCCGGGGTCAGCCTTAGCTCAACCCTCGTTAAAGAGACGCCTCGGCAACTCGGTTCAGCCCGCGCCACTCTGAAGTGGAGCCCCGTTCAGGAACACGGCCGAGATGGCTTGGAAGGCTGGTTCTACTCGGCCGCTTACACCGACCCGAACGTAGACTGGTCGATCCTCAAAATTGAACAGGAAGCCACCGGCGCCCCGTACCTCGCGCTGGAAAGGGACCGTTTCGGCGAGCCGATGGACTTCACCCTCTCCACCCACCTGCTCAATGATCCGCAGTGGGAAGGCCGCGACGGCCTCTCGCTCGCATTCGACTGCCGGGGGGCGTATGACGAAGCCGGCCTCACCGTCAACCTGGTCGCCAACGATTGGCGCCCGCAGTCGAAGACCTACTCCGCAAAGGTCGCCCGGGACTCGCTCCAACCGGGCTGGAACCACGTAGTTCTGCCCCTCGCCCGCTTCGTCGCCGCCGACGGTACGCACCTGGCCCGCTGGCAAGACGTAGAGCGTATGGAACTGCGAGGCCGCGCCGCCCGGAAAGAGCCTCCCGGTTTCCGTGGCGTCCGGTGGAGCGAGTAACCCGCCACGCCCCCGCGCCTCTCCCCGGAAGGTGGCTCACACGAGGGCGTAGACCTTGGCCTCCCACGGAAACAGGGGCTCGCGCCCGATCCACTCGCTGGGCACCTCGCGATCCTGCGAGACCTCCCGCCAGCGTTTGCCGGCGGGAGTGGATGGCCAGTTGGGCACCACATATTCAGCATGCGCCCCGTCACGGTCGGGCGTGCCCCAATCCGAAAAGTTTGCGACCACCACTACCAGTTCGCCGCTCCCTTCGATTCCTCGCTGCCACGCCAGAACCCGTCGTCCTTCCGTGAAATCCTGGTGGATGAAGCGGGTATCGTTCACCGCGAGCGCGGCGTAGGTGGTGCGCAGGCGCACCAGCCGGCACACGTACTGGAATATTCGGAGGCGCCAGTGTTCCTCTCGCCGCTCGAAATTCACGGAGTCCACTTGTTTTCCGGAATGCAGGTCTTTGTCGTGCTGATCGGCAAACTCCTCGCCAGCCAGGATCATGGGGATCCCAACTGCCGTGAGTAAACAGACGAACGCAAGCTTGATACGGGGTTCGGTCTCGACAATGCCGTTGTTCGAAAGGAAGTTGAAGAGCCGCTCATTTCGCATCCCCTCCACGTCGTGCGAGGTCACGTAATTCACCGCCTGGGCGAGGTCTCCGAACCCCGCGTTCCGGCAGTCGATCAGGTTCCTCACCGTGGCCTCGAAGGAGGCGTCCTCCGGATCGTTCTGTCCCAGCACCGCATAGCGAAGGCGGTGCTTGAACTTCTCATTCCAGAGGCCTTCGAGGCGCTTCTGACGCACGAGATCGAGCGGAACCGACAGTTCTTCCCCGACTACCAGAAACCGTTCGTCCGCCCCATGCATCGGCTGGCCGGCTTCGGACCAGCGGCGGCGCCAGAGGTCCCGGGCATGCTCCGTGAACTCCTGGAGGAAGTCCCAGTTGGCGATGTTATTAACGCTGTCCAGCCGCAAGCCATCCACTCGGAATGTATCCATCCAGTGGGTCAGGTAGCAGAGCATCAACCGCCGGGCGGGAACCAGCTGGCCGCCCTGGCTGTCGGTCACCGGATCGTATGCCTGGGTCTGGAAATTGTACTTGAAGAGATCGCCGCCGAACGGATCGCGCTTCTGACCACCGGCAAACAGCTCCGCGTCTTGCGAGTGATAGTTGATGTGGAAGTCGAGGAAATTGATATTCCGGTAGGAATAGCGGTTGGCGAATGCCATGACCATGTCCACGAAGAACCGGATTCCCTGCTGGTGGCACAGCCTGATCAGGCTGACCAGGTCTGAGTTAGCGGTGGGCCAGGAGTCCCCTTCCGGGAAGCCGAGGTCGAAGTCCGGCGCGAAGTAATTACTGGTGGCGTAGCCCCATTCGCGTTTCACGAAGCTGTCCGCAGGCGGTAGCAGCTCCAGCGCGTTGACCCCCAGCTCCTTCAGGTGCGCGTGGCCCAACTGCAGGGCGGCGACGGTGCTGAAGTTGGCCCCGGCGTGCCCGGCGTCCAGCAGCGCCATCACGTCTCGGAAGGTACCCACTCCCACGGTCCAATCACTCTCCGATCCGGCGCGGGTCCAGGCCGTCGGTAACTCGTAGATGACCAGGCGCTGGTTCGGCGGCAGCGTGGCAGGCGCTGGATCGCCGCTCCAATCGATGGTCTCTCCGCCGGGATCGCAGACCTGTAGCCGGCCGTCCGCGTAGCAGATCACCGATGCGGGATGGCAATCTTCCGGCCCGTAAGGCCCGGTTGGTTGCGGCGACTTGAGGCGCCAGTCTGTCGTGGTGGCCGTGGGGTCGGTGCACAGCATCCGTCCGTGCTGGGTGCGGTAAACGCTGGTGTCCTGCACTTCGAACCAGTAGTGGTACACCTGGCCATCCTGCAAGCCGCAGTCCGCGGCCGCTACTTCCCAGAGATCGCTGCCGAGGGGCGAGGGCTGGAGCTCGAAGCGCTGTTCCCCCGCCAGGACCGGCGGATTGGCGGGCTGGAAGGTCCCGATGACCAGGACAGGCGGCGGGGCGGTTTCGCGGGGACGCCAGAGGACGAAGTGCGTAGTCTTCCGTTCGAGCAAACCGGCCATAGGAGGGTCCTCGGAATCAGGGCGACGCAACTGCGGATCTCGTGCCGGAGCGGCAATTCGCACCGGGTCGGACGGAGCACCATTCGCCGGTGCTGGGGCCTCACGAGGAGTGTATGTAACTTATCGTTGATCGCCCTCCGATCATCAAGGGGTTACTTTCCAGGGTTAGGTAAGTAACAGGGGCCACACGGTGTCGGCGAGATCCCCTGCGAGAGAGTCGTTCGTGCCGCATCCCACGCGCGAGTTGCTCTGGGCCACGGGAAGCTCACGATCTCAGGTCTCGCCGAGCTATCCAGGCTGTAGGAGCCTGCCGAGGAAGAGCGGCAGCCCGGTCACGGCATCCCGGATCTGGAAGTGGAACGGCCGGTCCGCCCGAAACACCGGGATCGACTGGCGAGACGGAGCTGCACAAGCCACTGCCAACAGCATGGTGGCGGCCACGGCTTCGGAGCCTTCCTCATCCACGACGAGTCTGGCTACGTGCAGCGCTTCGTCGAGCTTGGTCCGGGGCTCACGGGGGAGCATCGGTCCGAGCTGCGCGTCGTTCCGGAACAGCCGGTGAACTCCTAACCGGGAAAGCGGCTGCTGGAGTGCGTAGGAGCTGCTCATCTTGAACCGGGGTAAGAATACCGCTACCCGCCTCGATCCGAGGTAAGGTAACTCCTCGCCGGAGGTGACCCGCTTTTCCAGTTCAGGCAGCGCATGCCCGGCACGCGGGAGTGCGATGAGCAGCGCGAAGGTGTCTTGATAGAAGAGCTTCAAGAGCTGGCACTGGGGGTCTTCATAATACTGGGCTTCCAGGGTCCCGTGCATGAAGTCAGCCGGCACGTCTGTTCCGGAATCGGCGTGAAACAGCCCTGCCTCCGTACGCTCCGGATCGAAAGGCCTCTCCCACGCCGATTTGAAGTAGACCGCGTTGGCGAGGATTAACAAGAGATCTGCACGCAGCATGCGGGGAGTGAGAAGCTCGGAGATCATGCCGCGGGTCTTGCGCGCGGCCCAGGCGTTTACCAGAGCGCAGGCGTCCTCCGGCCGACCGAAGTCCAGGGGATGCACCGCGGCGGCAAAGACGTCTAGCAGGATGCGCCGGTAAGTGTCGTCGAGCTCCAGGCCCTGCCGGCTGAAGAGGGCGTTGGCGAGGGAAAGACCCGGTCCTGGGCGCGCTGCCAACCAGGCACGCACGCCTTGCCGATACGCCAGCCGGGATCCGGGCTCTTCCAGGTGGAGTGCACGCTCCAACTCTCGCCGGGTCTCTCCCGCCGCGCCTTCCAGGCACATGGCCAGGGCCATGTGGACGGAGAGGGGCGAGAGGAACTGGTTGTCGGCCGGAGCATCGGAGCAGACGGCCCGGTAGAGCGCCGCGCCGAACCGGGTCGCGGGCTCTACCAGAGGCGCCGCCGCCTGGCGGAGGGCTTCCGCTCGGGCCCGTTCCGCCTCGTACTCTCGGAACCACTCGTCTTCGTCAGACACGCTCGACCTCCCCTCTCTTTCTGGGGTTCAGCCCGGGAGACGCTACGGCGTCAGCGTAATGTCCACACTCTTCGATACGCCGCCGTAGGTTGCCGTGATCGTGGTTGTGGTCTGGGTCTTCACCTTCCTGGTGGCGTAAACAAACGCCTTGGGCGGCTTCACGCTGGAGTTGCTGCTTGTGAAGGTCACCTTGGCGCCTTTTGGACCCAGGGCCGGCAGGGTGGGCGCTACCATCCCACTCCGCTTGGTGCCGCCGCGGGTGGTGGCGGAAAACAGCGTGAAGGACGCCAGGGTGGGGGCGCCTGGGGACCGATGATGGTGAACGCGTCGGTCTGGGTGACGAACCGTGAGTCCGGGTTGGTGACCGTCACGTCGCGGAGCCCCAGCGGCGCGCCGGCAGCGATCGACCTGCGGCTGGAGCCTGACCGTCACAGCCGCTCATCTCGTGGCCGTGGTTCTGTCCGTTCCTCCGGAGCGGAACGCTCCGACGACTCAGGTCGCTCCTCACTCTCATTGCCGAAGCGCCAGCGGAGCGACAACGGCCGGCCGGCTCGCTTCTCACGATACCAGTACACCAGCAGTACTGGTAATAGGGGGATCGCAAGTGGGGAGAGCAACAGCAGCACTACGGCGCCTGCTACGACTATCGGTGCGGCACACACTCTGAACTCCGCGCAGTGCCCGTGCCGACACCGGCTGGCGCACTCGCTCTTAATTCTAGCCCGGCGGACGGGATT
>Ga0255338_1002949_pt1 | contig 22254 bp, 17 predicted proteins | sample MeOH1_35cm_T4_19_FD_203715 | JGI IMG/M metagenome (GOLD analysis project Ga0255338, IMG submission 203715) | Sandy soil microbial communities from University of British Columbia, Vancouver, Canada - MeOH1_35cm_T4_195 | ecosystem: Engineered > Artificial ecosystem > Sand microcosm > Unclassified ...
CAGGATCAGTCGGCCCTCGGCGTCGGTATTGAGGATCTCGATGGTCTGCCCGCTCATGCTGGTCACCACGTCGCCGGGCTTGACGGCTCGGCCGTCAGGCATGTTCTCGCAGCTCGGGATCAGGCCCACCACGTTGATGGCCGGCATGAGTTCGCCCAAGGCACGGAACACGCCCAGCACGCTGGCTGCACCCGCCATGTCGAACTTCATCTCGTCCATCTCGGCGGCTGGTTTCATGGAGATGCCGCCGCTGTCAAAGGAAATACCCTTGCCCACCAGCACCGTCGGCGCCTGCGCCTTGGCGGCGCCGTTGTACTGCAGCACGATGAAGCGCAGCGGTTGCTCGGAGCCTCGGGCCACGGCCATGAAAGACCCCATGCCCAGTTTTTCCACTTCACGCGGCCCCAGCACCTGGCAGCTGATCTTGGGCAGGCGCGACAGGGAACGCGCGGCCTGCGCCAGCAGCGTGGGGGTGGCATGGTTGCCCGGACGATTGGCCCACTCCTTGGCCATCTCGATACCGGCCACGGTTGCTACGGCTTGCGCGAACTCGGCCTTGCTGGCGGACACCTGCGGCACCCCCACAGTGACGCGAGCAAAGGTGCGGCCCTCCGACTTGGACTTGGTGGTGGTGTAGACATAGCTGGCATCGGCCGTTGCCGTCACAGCGGCACGCACCGCACCGCTGCTGGGAGCGGTGGCAAAGCACAGCGCCAGCTTCTTCACGCCCGGCGTGCCGGCGCGCAGGGCGCCCACTGCCGCCGCCGCGGCCTGTCTCACCTGCTTAGCCGAGCCGTCACCGGCGCCCGCCAGCACCACCCGGGTCGACTTGGCCTGCGCCGGCCGGTACAAAGGCAACAGCTTGCCGGGCTTGCTTTCCAGGTCGCCTGCCTTGAGCGCCTGGCCGATCAGGGCCGATAGGGCCTCTTTGCCAGGTTTGAAACCGGCAGGCACCAGCACCACCAGCGCATCGCATGGCAGGGCTGCTGCGGCAGCGAGGTCGAGGGACTTCAGTTCAAAGTTCATAATTGCGGTTTTCCTTCCGACCAATGTTATTCCATTCCTCCATCCGCAAGGAGCTGGCACGCAGTTTCGGTGCCACGCTGATCGTCCTGGTGACGGTGGTCATGACCATGACGCTGATCCGGACACTGGGCCAGGCCTCGCGCGGCAGCTTCAATCCGTCCGATGTGATGCTGGTGATGGGCTACAACGTGCTGGCCTTCCTTCCCAACATCATGACCATGGGCCTGTTCGTGGCCACGGTCGGCACCTTGTCGCGCCTGTACCGTGACAGCGAAATGGTGATCTGGTTTTCCAGCGGCGTCGGGCTTTGGGACTTGCTGGCGCCGCTGCTGCGCTTTGCCTGGCCGATCCTGCTGGCGGTGGCCACGCTGGCGCTGTTCGTGCTGCCCTGGTCGAACAAGCAGGTCGAGGACATGCGCGCCCACTACGAAAACCGCGGCGACCTGGACCGCGTGCAGCCGGGCCAGTTCCAGGAGTCCGCCGGCGGTACCCGCGTGTTTTTTGTCGAGAAAAGCCTGCTGAGCCAGCATTCGGCCAGCAACGTGTTCATCGCCACCATCGAACGAGGCAAGGAAACCGTGACGTCGTCGCGCAGCGGCCGGGTTGAACTGATCGGCGATGAGCGATTTCTCGTCCTGGGCAACGGCCAGCGTTTGGAAAGCAGCATCGGCAAGTCGGACTTCAAGCTCAGTGAATTCGAGCGCTACAGCATTCAGGTGACGCAGGACCAGTTGGGCAGCCAGGCCGAGATTCCGCTCAACACGATCTCCACGCTGGAACTCATGCGCCAGCCGACGCCGCACCACCAGGGCGAAATCGCCTGGCGCATGGGCTTTGCCCTGGCGGCACTGAACCTGATGATCGTGGCGGTGGCGACCTCGCGCGTCAACCCGCGCCTTGGCCGCTCGGGCAACCTGGTGTTCTCGTTGTTGCTGTTCCAGGTCTACCTGAACCTGCTCAATCTCGGCCAGGCCTGGATCAGCACCAGCAAGATCGGTTTGCTGCCCTTCATGGTCTTGCTGCATGGTGGCGTGCTGGCAGCCTCCCTGTTGTGGTTGGCCGCGCGGCACCACAACTGGAGCTGGCGCCGCCTGTTGGCCAGCCGGGCCGCCGCCCGGGACAAGGCGACCGCATGAAGACCATCCGCCGCCTGCTGCACGCCGAGGTGTTTACCGCCGTGACCTTCGTCACGCTGGCCTTTCTCGCGCTGTTCACCTTCTTCGACTTCGTCGACCAGTTGCCTTCCATCGGCCGTCCCGGTGTCGGCGCCGGCTACCAGTTGCCGCAAGCCCTGAGCTATGTGGCACTGCAGGTGCCCAACCATCTGTACGAGCTGTTACCGATCACGGTGCTGATCGGCACCATCTACGTCATGACCCGCATGGCGCAGAGCTCCGAGTTCACCATCCTGCGCACCAGCGGCCTGGAGCCCTGGCGTGCCCTGCGCACCCTGATGACCGTGGGCATTGTTTTCGTCGTCCTGACCTTTCTCATCGGCGACTTCCTGGCGCCCTGGGCCGACCGCACCTCCCAGTTGCTCAAGGCACGCTACCAGGGCAACATCACCGTCGGCCAGACCGGCGCCTGGCTGCGCGAAAAACAGCCTTACGGCCAGTTTGCCGTCAACGTCAACGCCCTGGCGTCCGACGGCGGCATGCGCGGCGTGCGCGTCTTCGAGTTCGACAACAAGGGCTTTCTAGTCTCCATGACCCGTGCTCCGACAGCGCAGTTCGAAAGCGACGAAGCCTGGCAGCTCGAGCAGGCCGAGCGCATTGAATTCACTTCGCGCGGCACCGAAGCCTCGCGTATCGAGCGCACGCGGGTTGCCAACTTCCGCTGGCCGACCCAGATCACGTCCGAGATGGTCTCGGCGGCCGTGCTGCGGCCCGACCGCATGAGCACGCTCGACCTGTTCCAGTACATCCGCCACCTCAATGCCAACAACCAGTCGGCCGAGCGCTACGAGATCGAATTCTGGAAGAAAGTGTTCTATCCCCTGAGCTGTCTGGTGATGGTGGTGCTGGCCCTGCCCTTCGCCTACCTGCACTTCCGCAACGAGGGCATTTCGGTCTACGTGTTCGGCGGCGTCATGGCCGGCATCAGCTTCTTCTTTCTCAACAACGTGTTCGGCTACATCGGCGAATTGCGGCACTGGCAGCCCTGGCTGACGGCGGCCCTACCGGGCATGCTCTATTCGCTGCTGTCGCTGGGCACCTTCAGCTGGCTGGTGCTGCGGAGATAACGGCGCATGAGCCCAACCTTGCCGCGCCGCGGCATCATCCTGTTCGCTCACGGTTCGCGTGATCCCTTGTGGTCGCTGCCGATGGAGGCGGTGGCGGCGCGCGCGCATCAGCTTGACGCGCAAGCCCTGGTCCGCTGCGCCTATCTGGAACTGACGACACCCGATCTGCCAACCTGCGCGGCCGAGTTGGTAGCCGCCGGCATGCAGTCCATCACCATCGTGCCGATGTTCCTTGGCATCGGCAAGCATGCGCGCGAGGACCTGCCGCGTCTGATGGCCGATCTCCAAGCCAGTCATCCGGGTGTGGCTTGGCATTTGCAAGGGGCGGTCGGGGAGGATACGCGCGTGACCGACCTGCTTGCCCGCATTGCGTTGGCGGGTGACGGCATGGCCTGACGACGCTGCCGGCGGCTCCGTACAATGCGGCGATTGCCCATGTCCAAACCATCCCCATCCCTCAGTTCCCGTACCGTGTTCCTACTCGTGCTGGGCACGTCCATTGCCGTGGCCATGCTGCCCGTGCTGTGGCCGCAGCTGGACATCGCCATCGCCGCTTATTTCCTGCAGCCCGACCCACCCGTCAACCCCACGCAGTGGCATTGGGTGTATCTGGTCAACGAGTACACGCCTGACCTGTTCCGCTCGCTGGCGCTGATCTTTCTAGCCTGCTGGATCAGCGTCAGCCTGCTGCGCCGCTGGCGCCGCACTGGCATTGCCCTGGCCTTTGTCGGCCTGTCGCTGCTGCTGGGTCCCGGCTTTGCCACCTGGGCCGTCAAGGAACATCACCTGCGCGCGCGCCCCTTCGACGTGGTCGAATTCGGCGGTGACCGCCAGTTCACGCCGGCGCTGGTACAGGCCAACCAGTGCAGCGACAACTGTGCCTTCGTCAGCGGCCATGTGGCCTGCGGGTTTTTCTTCGCCTCGCTGATGTTGCTTGACCCGCGTCGCCGCTGGCGTTGGGTGGCCACCGGCGTGGCGGCCGGCCTGCTGATCGGCGTGGCCCGCATGTCGGTCGGGGCGCATTGGCTCAGTGATGTGCTGTGGGCCTTCCCCATCACGCTGCTGACCAGTTGGGGAGTCTGGACGTTGCTGACCTTCTTCTACAAGCACGGGCAGCGGCCCGGCCATACCTGAGCCCATGCAACAGCTGCGCCATCTGCTCGTCCTGATGCGGCCCCACCAGTGGCTCAAGAACGCCTTCGTCTTCGCCGGCCTGCTGTTTGGCCATGCCTGGCACGAGGGGCCGCTGGTGCTGCGCGCCACACTGGCCTTTGCCGCCTTCTGCTGCATGTCCAGCCTGGTCTACATCCTCAACGACTGGCGCGATCGCGCCAGTGACGCGCTGCACCCGGACAAGCGCCACCGGCCGCTGGCCAGCGGCGCCGTCAGCACGCCTGCCGCCCTCACCCTGGCCGCCCTGCTGGGCGTGGCGGGCGTGGCTTTCGCTTTTGACAACCGCGTGCTGCTGCTGTTGCTGGCGCTCTATGTCATGCTCAACCTGGCCTACTCCTGGCGCCTCAAGCACGTGCCGGTGGTGGACGTATCCATCATCGCCACCGGTTTCATGCTGCGCCTGCTGGCCGGCACCTCGGCCGTCGGCATTCCGCCTTCGCGCTGGCTGCTGCTGACCGGCCTGTTCATTGCCCTGTTCCTGGGTTTTTCCAAGCGCAAGGCCGAGACCTTCCACAACCCCGAGCAGCAGCGCGCCGTGCTGGAGCATTACCCGGCTGCCCTGCTCGACACCCTGATGGCCGTCACCATGACCGCCACCATCACCATGTACAGCCTGTATGCCACCAGCGTGGAAGCGCAGGCGCAGCACGGCGAGCGGCTGGTCTACACCGTGCCGGTGGTGATCTTCGGCCTGCTGCGCTACGCCTACCAGGTCCACCGCGGCCGCGGCGAGGACGTGGCACGCGACCTGCTGCGCGATCCCTGGATTCTTTTGGCCGGGGCCGTCTGGCTGCTGCTGTTTCTGGGCTCCTGGTTTTGAAGCTGCCGCTCAAGCAGTTGCTGCTGGCGCTCGGCGCGGCCGCCACCGCCTATGCCCTGGTGCTGCTGCTCACCAGCAGCACACCGCCGCTGCAGGTGCTGCAGCGGCTGGCCTCGCCCACCGGACTACTGGCTGCTGCGCTGTGCGTGCTGAACTATGTTCTGCGCGGCCTGCGCTGGCGCTTGTGGATGGCGCATTACCAACGCCCGCTCGGCCTGCTGGAGGGCTTGCGCATCTATCTGGCCGGCTACACCTTCACCCCGACACCGGGCAACATCGGCGAAGCGGCACGCGGCCTGCTGCTGGCGCGCCAGCCCTTGGGCACGGCCGACAGCCTGTCGATCTTCGGCGCCGAGCGGCTGGCCGATCTGCTGTGCCTGCTGCTGCTGACGCTGCCTGGCCTGGTGTGGCTGTTGAGCCTGCAGCAAACCAGCTGGCTGCCCTTGCTGGCTGCCGCCGGCGCTCTGCTGGCCGTGCTGGCCTTGTGGGTCTTGCTCAAGCTCCGGCCCTCCCTGCTGGCGCGCTGGGGCTGGCTGCAGCAGGCCTGGGCCTGCCTGGCAACGCGCCCCTTGCGCTGGCTGCTCTTGACGCTGGTGGCCTGGGCCGCCCAGGGCTTGGCCGTGTGGCTGATCTGCCGCGACCAGGGCCTGGCGCTCGACCCGCTGCTCGCGACCGGCTTCTATGCCCTGGCCATGGTCGGCGGTGCCCTGTCCATGCTGCCGGCCGGCCTGGGCGGCACGGAAGCGCTGCTCACCGGCCTGCTCGTAGCCCATGGCGCCACCCTGGGCACGGCGGTGGGCATCACCGTGCTGGTGCGCCTGCTGACGCTCTGGCTGGCGGTGGCCATCGGCGTGCTGGCCCTGCTATATAGTGCGGCGTTCCGCCAAGACATCAGCCTGCGCTAGCCCTCCATGCCTCCTGCTTTTGATACCGATGCCACCTCTGGCCGCCTGACCCGCTGGCTGCTCATTACCGCCATCGCCTCGCTGGCCCTGCGTTTCTGGATCGCCCATGCCTTGCCCATCACCGGCGACGAGGCCTTCTTCTACTGGTGGGGCGTGTACCCCGACTGGGGTTATTACGACCACCCGCCCATGGTGGGCTGGTTGATCTGGCTCATGCGCACGCTGTTCGGCGAGGCCAGTTGGGCCATCCGCCTGCCGGTGGTGTTGCTGCCGCTGGCCACGGGCGCCCCACTCTGGTGGGCCCTCAAGCCGTTGAGCCGCGAGCGCGCCGCCTGGGCCGTGCTGCTGTTCTGGCTGGCGCCGGTCAACTGGCTCAACAGCCTGATCACCACCGACACGCCGCTGATCTTCTGGTCGCTGCTGTCAGCCGGTGCGCTCTTGCGCGCCGAGCAGCGCGAAACGCTGGACGGCCGCGCCTGGCGCCTGTACGCCCTCTGCGGCGTTTTCATCGGCTGCGCCTTCCTCTCCAAATACTTTTCGGTGGTGCTGGGCCTGGCCTACCTGCTCTACTTCGCGCTGTACCGGCGTGAACGCTGGCAAGGGCTGGCCCTGATCGTGCTGTGCGCCCTGCCCGGGCCGCTGATCAACCTGGGGTGGAACATGGGCCACGGCTGGGCCAACATCATGTTCAACGCCATCAACCGCAACCAGGACGCCACCTTTGCCTGGAGCCACCCGCTGAGCTACCTGGGCATGCTGGCCTATCTGCTCACGCCAGCCGTGCTGTGGCTGGGCTTCAAGCACCGCGCGGCACTGGGCAACACCGTGCGCCAGCAGCGCCTGGTGGCCATGCTGATCGTGGTGCCGCTGCTGTTCTTTGCCCTGCTGTCGCTCAAAAAAACCGTGGGCCTGCACTGGGTGCTGGCCTTCTACCCCTTTGTCTTTGTGCTAGTGGCCTTCGCGCTGCCGCAGGCGGCCCTCAAAAACTGCGCGAAAGGCATGGCCTGGTTCACGGCCCTGCACGTGCTGGCGGTGGTCGCCATCGGCTTCACCCATGTGGAGCAATGGCAAGGCAAACCCCGCTACTACAGCCTGGTGCGCAGCTTCAAGACGGCCGAACTGCTGGCCCAGGTGCGCACGCCCGATTCGGTGCTGATGGCCGACGCCTATGCCCCCGCCGCCGCCTACGGCTACACCCTCGGCCAGTACGTGCCGGTATTCGGCCCGGGCAAGTTCCACGCCCGGCAGGACGACCTGCTGGTGGACTATTCCATTTACGACGGCAAGACCATCCGCATCCTGGTGTCGGACGGCGAACCGCCGCCGCTGGACGGCTACCGCCCGTATTTCGACAGCGTGCAGCCGCTGAGCTTTGTGCAGAACGGCGTCACCTTCTATGCCGTGGAGGGCCGCAACTTTAAGTACGAGGCTTACCGCCAGGGCGTGCTGGGCGAGATCTTCCAGCGCTACTACGCCATCCCGAAGTGGCTGCCCATGACGGGCTGCCCGTTCTGCGTGCGTTACTGCGGGCAGGTGCAATGTCCGAGGCAGTGAACCCCATAGCCGATAAAGATGAGGCCGCCCGCCCGGTGGTGGCCGCCTTCGACTTCGACGGCACGCTCACCTGGCGCGACACCCTGCTGCCCTTCCTGAGCCGCCTGCTGGGCGGGCCCACGCTGCTGTGGGTGCTGTTCATCTGCAGCCCCTGGCTGGCGGGCTATGTGCTGCGCGTGGTCAGCAACCACCGCGCCAAGGCGGTGCTGCTACAAGCCGCTCTGGCCGGTCGCTTGGTGGCCGACGTGGAGCGCTGCGCCCAGGCCTTTGTACGCGAAGACCTGCCGCAGCAATGGCGCCCCTGGGGCCTGCAGCAACTGGTGCAGCACCAGCAGGCCGGCCACCGCTGCGTGCTCGTCACCGCCTCCACCAGCCCCTACATGCACCTGGTCGGCGCCAGCCTGGGCGTGGACGCGGTGCTGTGCACCGAGATGGAAGTGGTGGACGGCCGCTACGCTGGCCGTTTGGCCACGGCCAACTGCCATGGCGAGGAAAAGGTGGTGCGGCTCAAGGCTTGGCTAGCTCAGGCCTACGGCGCGGCGCCGGACCATCAACCGGAGTTGCACGCCTATGGCGATACCAAGGGGGATTGGCCGATGCTCCGACTGGCGCAACAGGCTTGGTACCGCGAGAAACCCTGGAAGGCCAACTAAGCTTATTGCAGGCTAACGTAGAACTACTCGGCGCCCCGCAGAGGCGTCCATGCTGAGCGTCATGTCAGTGGTAGTGAACGCATGTTTGCCCGTGCGACGGGCTAAGCGTAATAGGAGGAAAGGTAACGGGCGATCCGTCGACCAGCGCAATAGGAAGATGAAGCTCAACTGGGCCGCGCACCTCGTCAGATGAAAGCAATCGAAATCCAAGCCAACTTCCGGGCAGTTGGTAAGGCCGATTTGCAAGCCAAGATGTTGAGATCGGTTCGCCGGAGCCGATTTCCACTTCGTTGATCTTGAAGTCGAGTGGGGTCAACTGAGTTCGGCGGCTCTGTTGAGTGGTCAAGTCGCGAATTTGCACTTCCGCATTTTCAAAGATAAACCGCCTCTTCGGCGGAATTATCAGTGTGCCGCAAACGCTACCGAAGACAGCTGCGCCGGAGCGGTCCTTACAGGGCCTCAGCCAAAGGGCGATTGACGTGCTCTCCAGAAACAAACTATCTAGATTCCTGTCGGCGACTGATGAGAACCCGAGGCCATCGCTAGCCTGCGGACTCACCATTGGAACGGTCAAGCAACTGGCACAACCCGCAAAGAGGAGCGCGCTTGTGATCGACAAAATTGGTCTCAACAAGTGAAGCCTAACGTAGAAATCAGCGGCCGCCGTAGGCGGTCCGATGGGTTGACTTGTTAAGGCTCACCTGGGGCCCCGAGTACGCGAGACAAGTGACTTAGCTTGACTGGATTCTGCATACGCCCATTCATTTCAAAGTCGATAGATCTTCGAGCTCCAGGCTTAGTTCGCCTGTCACCGATCTTTCCAATTCGATTGTCTTGCCAGGGTTCGTCGTGATGACTGGAGTGCTCCCGATCAGGAATGCGCCGGTTGAGGGCGCAGTACGCACTGAATCAGGGACTCCCGGAAACGATGAGGTCGTGAACACCAGCAAATACCGGGCATTTGCAGGGACCCTAACTCCGCCCTCCATCCGCGCGTTGCTATCGCCAAAGATGTTGCCATCCTGGAACTGTAGGCGGGGTGCAGCAGTACCGAGCGGCTTGTAATCGCTATCCAAGAAAAGCGTTAACGGCTGCAGGAATTGCTTAATGAGTAAGCCATTGAAGTAGCTCTTGATCCAGAGACCCTGCGCCGGTCCCGCTGGGATCTCAAAAGCCTTGAAATAGCTTCTGCCTTGCGCAAACTGCCTAGCATCGGCGTTTGAGTCGAGGATTGCCCTTTTTGGAGCCTTCAGAGCCAATGCTTCGTACTTTATGACCTTAAAGTCTTCGCAGCAAAGTTGCTTCGCGTTGAGTGCAACCTCTTGCTCTTTAATAGGCGCCTCTGGTACTGCTCCGCAAGCAGCCAGACTGAGCGCAATCGCAGCTATAGCCAGTGTCCTCATTGTTCCTTCCTCATCTCTCCGTGGTAATGTTGGGCATGCATACCGAATGCAGTATCTATGAGCTTTAACGTTTGACATAAGGGGCGCGCTTTAGCGCGTCCCGCTTGATGGATAGGTTAGGCCACAACTCTTTACGCTGCATCTGGTTTGGGTTCTTCTGAATATTCGAAGACGAGCTCGGTCGCTAAGCCGGAGCTGTGATCAGCTCTGATTTTGCAAACGATGTGGCGGCTGGAGAAACTTGCATGGAGTATTTCCTCTTCCGTCATTCCAAGCTTCGCCATGAGGTGCAGGATCGTGTGCTGGTAGGTAGTAGCTAACGGATCCTGCTTTCTCCCACGCAAATAATTTTCGAGCCGACGTCGCTTCGATCTCTTGTCGTTCCAAAAATAAACTGCCGCCAGCGCAGCGACTACCGCCGTTAGCACTGAAGCCAGATTTGCCAATATCTCAAGACAGGTCATTGTTGTGGCCTAACTTGATATAGACCGCAAAAGTGCGAAATAACATGGCCGGATTTTCATGGTGTGCACCTCCCCTGTTGCAACTAAGTGCCTGTTTTATCAAGGCATTCTGTCAGATTGCTGGCCCGATCTGAACTATCAACAAACCGTGTAAACCAGCAAACCCGCCGAATCGCGAAATGCCTCGGCCTTCAACGTTGTTCTAGAAACGCGCCTGAATGCGCCCGTTTTGGACTTCTTGTTAGACGTCCAAGGCATAATAAACACCAGTTTTAGCTGGAATTCACCATGAACCTGCACCAGTTCCGCTTTGTTCAGGAGGCAGCGCGCCACAACCTGAACCTGACCGAGGCGGCCAAGGCGCTGCACACCTCGCAGCCGGGCGTGTCCAAGGCCATCATCGAGTTGGAAGAAGAACTCGGCATCGACATCTTCGCCCGCCACGGCAAGCGCCTCAAGCGCATCACGGAGCCGGGGCAGCACGTGCTCAAGAGCATCGAGCTCATCATGCGCGAGATCGGCAACCTCAAGCGTATCGGCGAGCAGTACAGCGCGCAAGACAGCGGCACGCTCTCCATTGCCACCACCCACACCCAGGCACGTTATGTGCTGCCCGAGCCGGTGGCCAAGCTGCGTGCCGCCTATCCCAAGGTCAACCTCAGCCTGCACCAGGGCACACCCGACCAGGTGGCGCGCATGCTGATCGACGAGGTGGCCGAGATCGGCATTGCGACCGAATCGCTGTCCAACTACGACGAGCTCGTCACCCTGCCCTGCTACGAGTGGCAGCACATGCTGGTGCTGCCCGCCAACCACCCGCTGGCCACCAAGGAACGCCTGACGCTGGAAGACATCGCCGCCGAGCCGCTGGTGACCTACCACCCCACCTTCACCGGCCGCACCCGCATCGACCATGCCTTCGCCCAGCGCAAGCTGGAGCCGCGCATCGCGCTGGAAGCCATCGATTCGGACGTGATCACCACTTACGTCAAGCTCGGCATGGGCATCGGCATCGTGGCCGAGATGGCGGTGCGCGGCATGCCGGCGCAGGCGGCGGACGGCGAGCTGGTGATCCGCCCACTGGGCCACCTGTTCGGCCAGAACGTGACGCGCGTGGCCTTCAAGCGCGGCGCCTACCTACGCAATTTCGTCTTCGAGTTCGCCGAGTTGTTGAGCGACCGCCTGAGCCGTGACCTGGTGGCGCGCGCCATGACCGGCCATGTCAACGATTACGAACTGTAAGCCCCCCTGAGGCGCGATGCGCCGTCCCCCCAAGGGGACGCTCCCAGTGGCCCGGCCAAGCCGGATCCACGGGAGCCCTGGGAACAGAATTCAAGCTTCACGTACCCTCTCAACATGAATCCGAGAACACCTGTATTGCAGAGCCGCCTGCCCAACGTCGGCACCACCATCTTTACCGTCATGTCGGCGCTGGCGGCCGAAAAAGGCGCCGTCAACCTCGGCCAGGGCTTCCCCGACTTCGATTGCGACCCGCGCCTGGTGGACGCCGTGACCGATGCCATGAAGAAGGGCCTGAACCAGTACCCGCCCATGACCGGCGTGCCGGTGTTGCGCGAAGCGGTGGCGGCCAAGGTCCAGGCGCTCTACGGCCACGCCTATGACGCCGCCAGCGAGATCACCATCACCGCCGGCGCCACCCAGGCCATCCTGACCGCCATCCTGGCCATCGTGCACCCGGGCGACGAAGTGATCGTGCTGGAGCCCTGCTACGACAGCTACGTGCCCAACATCGAGCTGGCCGGCGGCGTGGTGGTGCGCGTGCCGCTCACCCCGGGCACCTTCCGCCCCGACTTCGACAAGATTGCGGCCGCCATCACGCCGAAGACGCGTGCCATCATCACCAACACGCCGCACAACCCGAGCGGCACGGTGTGGACGCGCGAAGAGATGCTGAAACTGCAGGACCTGCTGGCGCCGACCGAGATCCTGCTGATTTCCGACGAGGTCTACGAGCACATGGTGTTCGACGGCCAGCAGCACGAAAGCGCAGCGCGTTTTCCCGGCCTGGCGGCACGCGCTTTCATCGTCTCCAGCTTCGGCAAGACCTACCACGTGACGGGCTGGAAGGTCGGCTTTGTCGCCGCGCCCGCGTCGCTCACGGCCGAGTTCCGCAAGGTGCACCAGTTCAACGTGTTCACCGTCAATACGCCGGTGCAGTACGGCCTGGCCAGCTACATGGCCGACCCCAAGCCCTACCTGGAACTGTCGGCCTTCTACCAGCGCAAGCGCGACTTGTTCCGTGAAGGGCTCAAGCGCACCAAGTTCCGCATGCTGCCGGGCGAAGGCACCTACTTCCAGTGTGTCGACATCTCGGCCGTGAGCGATCTGGGCGAGGCCGAGTTCTGCAAATGGCTCACCAGCGAGATCGGTGTCGCCGCCATTCCGCTCTCGACCTTCTACGGCAACGGCTTTGACCAGCGCGTGGTGCGCTTCTGCTTTGCCAAGAAGGACGAGACGCTCCACACGGCGCTGGACCGCCTGGCCAAGCTGTGATGCAAGACAAGCGACAACTGCCCAGCGTGCTGCTGGTGGCCCTGCAGTTCGGGCTGATCGGGCTGCTGGCCTGGCTGGCGCTGCCCGCCGTACTGGCCTGGGCTATCCCGCCCGAAGCCTGGCTGACGGCGGCACTCGGCGTGGCATTGGCCGCCTGGGCGATCAGCGCCAACCGGCCGGGTAACTTCAACATCCGGCCCATTCCCCGAGAAGGTGGTGCATTGGTCACCCACGGCCCCTACCGCTGGATCCGCCACCCGATGTACACCGCCTTCCTGCTAGGCGCCTGGGCCTTGGCCCGCACGGCCGTGCGCGACGAAGCCTGGCTGGCCTGGTACGTGCTGACGCTGGTGCTGTGGCTCAAGTCGCGCTACGAGGAGCGCTGGATGCTGGCACAACATCCGGGCTACGCGGACTACCGGCAGCAGACCAAGCGCTTCATCCCCTGGCTTTACTGACCGGCCATCGTTCGGCCTTGCAAGCCGTCATGTATGGCGACGCGACTCGCGCCGCGCAATCCACAGCGTGGACGCCGAGATGACCAGGCCGCCGATCAGCGTCGACTGGCTGGGCTGGTCGGAGAACACCAGCCAGCCCATCAAGGTGGCCCAGACCAGGTCGAGAAACTTCAGCGACTGGGTGGCCGAGATGTCGGCCACGCCGTAGGCGCGCGTCAGGCAGTAGTGCGCGCCACTGCCGAGCAGGCCGCACACCCCATAGCCGGCCCACTGTGCCGCTGTCGGCGCCTGCCAATGCAACAGCGCCAGCGGCAGGCTGAGCAGTGTCACGGTGATCGATTGCCACAGCACGATGACGCCTGCCTTCTCGTAGCGCGTCAGCGCCTTGGTGATGAGGAAGGACGCCGCGAACACCGGCGCCGAGGCCAGCATGACCAGGCTGTAGCTGCCGCTGCTGCCCGACAGCCCGGGGGCAACCACGATCAGCACGCCGCCGAAGCCGACAAGCGCCGCCAGCCAGCGCTCCCAGCGCATCGACTCGCGCAGGAACAGCCAGGCGCCCAGCATGATGAAGATCGGCGTGGTGAAGCCGATGGCCGTCATGTCGGCCAGCGAGATATGCGGCAAGGCCACGAACCACAGGCCCAGGGCCGCCGTGTGCACCAGGCCGCGCACGAACTGCCCACCGATGTGCTGCGGCCGGTAGGCGGCGAGCCCGGAACGCCAGACCAGCGGCAGCATGACGAGAAAGCCGCACAGGTAGCGCAGGAACTGCGACTCGAAGGGATCGAGCTGGGCCGTCAGGTAGCGCGACAGGGTGTTGAGCAGCACGAAGCACAGGCCGGCCACCAGCGTCCACAGCAGGCCCTGGACGGCCGGGTCCAGCCGGCCGGCGCGATGCCGCGTCAGCGCCAGGCGACGCCGCCAGGGGCTGCGGTCTGCCTTGAGTTTGTGTTGCCCCCTGACGCGCATCCAGCAAGTCTAGTAGGAATGCTTAGCGATGGCCGTCGCGCGAGGGACTGGGTCGGCCGTTGGTCTGTTGTCAGGCGGCTGCCCGGTGCTCCCCTGAAGTAACACGACCGGGGCGGGCCTGAAATCTTGCGATCAGGCTGCTGGCCCCGGCGTACGCGCGACGTTCATCAACCAGCACACCATGGCGAAATAGCCCACCAGCGTGAGCAACTCCACCACTTTCGCCTCCCCCCACAGCTGCGAGGCGGCCTCCCATGTCTTGTCGCTGAGGCGATGCTCACGGATGAGTTCGCTGGCGACCGTGCGTGCCAATGCCAGATCGGCACGCAGATCCTGGGGCGATGGACCTCCGGTGTCCAGCGCGGCCAAGGCGCCATCCGGCACCCCGGCTGCAGCGGCCAGCGGCAGATGCATGTCCCACTCGAAAACGTTCGAGAGTTCGCGTGCAACCACGCAGATCGTCCATTCGCGTAACGCGGTATCAAGGGTGCCTTCGTAGCGCAAGATCTCGCCGACTTTGGCCGCCGCACGCAGCAGCGGCGGCCGATGCAAGAGCGGCCGGAATGGTCCGTACACACCGCGACGCGGGCCGTTGATGAGTTCGTTGGCGGCGTCCTGTTGTGCCGCGTCCAGGGAGGCCGGCACTCCCAGGCGCTCCGGCTGGCCGGCTTCGGGAAAAGGGCGTGCAGCGATGCTGGATGGAGCAGGTTTCATGGAAGTGGATCTTTCAGATGGAGGAGGAAGAATCGGTGTCACGCCACAGGAAGCCGGCGCTGAACAGGAGCAAGACCGTAGCCGTAGCGTTGGCCCAGGCGTAGGCACCCCACCCCGCCAGACTGCCCGGCCCCAGCACGCGGACCAGCAGGGGGCCGGCAATCTGCCCGAGCGCAAATGCGACCGTCAAACGGGCAAGCAGCGGTGTGGGATTGAGAGGCATCCGTTCGCGCGCCAGTTGCAGTCCGGCCATGGTGATCACCATGAACGTCCCCCCCACCAGCACCGCAGACACGGCCAGGGCAGCAAGAGTCTGCGAGACCAGGGTCAGGGCTGTACCGAGCGCCATCGTGGCTTGCGCGCAGGCCCAGAGTCGCTGGCGCGGCCAGCTTGAGAGCCGGCGTGCGGCGAGTACCACGGACACGGCAGCTGCCAGCCCGAACAGTGGCCAGGTGAGCCCGAAGACCAGCGGGTCTGCAACCTGCTGGCGCGCCATGGCCGGCAGAAAAGTTGCAGGCACGATATAGCCGAATCCCGAGATGCCATAACAAAGGACCAGGGGCATGTGCCCGCGGCCCGCGACGCGTTCGGGCGACGATGGCGCTCGTGGCGTCGGCATCAACGGCAGCCCGCCGCTGCCCTGCAGCCGGGCCCCGACGAACAAGGCTCCCGCCAGGGCAAGCAATCCCAGCTCCAGCCAAAGCCAATGCGCCGGTTGTTGCCCGCCAAGCCATGCGAATGCGCCCGTGAGGGCAATACCGAGCCCTACGCCGCTGTAGATCCACGCTCCGGATTGAGGGGCCTGTCGTCGCCCCAGTTCTGCCAGGCACCAACTGCTGGTATAGACCAGCGCCCACGCACTGAATACGCCTGCCGCGGCGCGCAGCACGCCACCGGTGAAGGCACTCAACCCGTCCCCGCTCCACGCAAGGGCCAGCGTCGTCAATGCAACCCCGAACAGTGCCCACTGCACACCCCGCCGCGGATGGGTGAACACCCTGACCGCCGTCAGCGCCCCAAGCAGGTAGCCGGCGTAATTCGCTGCCGCCCATACCGCGCCATCTGCAGCGCTCAGGGTGCCGTCACGCAGCATCAGCGGCATCAGCGGCGTGAAAGCGAAGCGCCCCACCCCCATGGCGACAGCCAATGCGACGATGCCGCTGAGTACGACGTGCGAGATGGTGGGGTCTGGCGGATCGGTTCTGGTCAGTCGCTTGTCTTTCATGCCGGTAATTGGACACGATTCGACATGATTTGAAAAATGAATTTTTAGAACTTAGAATTCTCGAAATGAGAAAGATTGACCTGAACGACCTGCACATTTTTCGCAGTGTGGTCAGAGAAGGCAGCGTGACGCGCGCGGCCAAGCTGCTGCACCGCGTGCCATCGAATGTCACCACCCGAGTCAAGCAGTTCGAGGCGCGTCTGGGCGTCACGCTGTTTCGCCGCCAGGGCCGCGGTCTGGTGCTCACCGATGCCGGACACACGCTGCTCGGCCATGCCGAAAAGCTGCTGCAAATGGCGGACCAGGCAGAGCAGGCGTTGGAAAGCGGCCCCGTGCGAGGGGTGCTGCGGCTGGGGTCTCTGGAAAGTGCTGCGGGCGCGCGGTTGCCTCCCATGCTCTCGGCCTTCCATGCCCAATACCCCGAAGTCTCTCTTGAACTCCAGACCGGAACGTCCGCCGCTTTGCTGCGCCGGCTGGAACAGTTCGAAATTGAAGCAGCTTTCGTGTCAGAGCCCTTCGAGAAAGGCAGCCTTTCGTCGCTGCCGGCCTTTGAAGAGGAATTGGTTCTGATCACCGCCCGGGATGCGCCTCGGCTGCGGCGCCCCGTCGACATGAGCGGCCAGACCGTGGTTGCTTTCCCGCACGGATGTTCTTACCGCCGCTGTCTCATCGAATGGCTGGCCGAGGAAGGCGCTTCACCCGCACGGATGCTTGATCTGGGCTCGTACCACGCGATCGTGGCCTGCGTGGCGGCGGGAACGGGGATTGCCATCGTGCCCGCTGAAGTGCTGGATCATGCCGTGTTAGGCACCGCGGTACAGCGCCATCCACTCCCGGCACGGCTACGCGTCAACCACACGCATCTGGTGTGGTCCGGCGAAGCAAGCCCGACGCTCAGAGCACTCATCGACCTGCTCCCCCGGCAGCGCAGCAGGTCAGGGGCGACGAAGAACGCGAAGTCATCGCCGTCCCGTGCCGGCAGTCCACGAAGCCGACCCAGGGCCCCACGCCAATAAACCGGCCCCTTCCGGCTCAGCGGCAGACCCACGCACGGGCCTTGCAACGCCCGCTCAGTTGTTCAGCTGCTGCCACGCCTTGTAGTTCCGGCATCACATGGCCTGAGGCCATATGAGCCTTCACTGAAAGGCATGGTCTCAACTGGTCAGCTGAGACCATGCCTTTTCCAGCCGTTTTACGCTCACGGGTTGCGGCGTGCGCAGCTCCTGGGCGAAGAAGCTTACGCGCAGCTCCTCCAGCAGCCAGCGGAACTCCTGCAGACGCTCGTCCATCACGCCCTTGCGCTCGGCCACCAGGCGCCAGTAGCGCTGCTCCTGCGGCTTGAGTTCGGCCAGGCGGCTGGCGTCGCGCGCCGGATCGGCACGGTACTTGTCCAGCCGCAACGTGATGGCCTTCAGGTAGCGCGCGAAGTGCTGCAGCTGCGGCCACGGCGTCTGGGCAATGAAGCGCTTGGGCATCAGGCGCTGCAACTGCTGGGTGCAGTCGGCCGTCGCATCCGGTACGTTCTTCGTGTCCTTGATCTTGCGCGCCGCTACCGCGTACTCGGCCAGGATGGTGGCCGCCAGGCGCGCCACCTCGTTGGCGATCAGCGTCAGGCGGCCCCGCCCTTCGTCAAGCCGGCGCTTGAAGTCGAATTCATCGGCCGGCAAGGGGTCGAGCAGGAAAGCGCGGTCGAGCGCCACGTCGATGATCTGCTGGCGCAACTCCTCCAAGGTGCCGAGCGACATGTAGGCCACCGCCATCTTCTGCAGGTCCGGAATGTTCTTTTCCAGGTACTTGAGAGCGTCCTTGATCTGCAGCGCAAAGAGGCGACGCAGGCCGGCACGGTGTTTGGCAGCGGCCACCTCGGGCTCGTCGAACACCTCGATGCTGACCACATCGCCCTGGTCGATCAGCGCCGGAAAGCCGATCAGCGTCTGGCCGCCCTTGCGGATCTCCATCAGCTCCGGCAATTCGCCGAAGGTCCAACTCGTGTAGCGCTGCTCGGCTGGCGCGGCTGATTTGGCGGCCGCTGTTTTTGCTCCTTTTTCAGGAGCGCGTTGCAAAGGATTCACCTGGCCTGGAGCCTGATTTGACCCTGATCCCTGGGGCACAGGGCTGGCCAGCTTCAAGCCCGCCAGGGCCTGGAAGGCGCCGCGCGCCTGGGCACCGAGCTCGGCCTTCAAGGCGCCGAGGTTGCGCCCGGTGCCGAGCTGGCGGCCGTGCTCGTCCACCACGCGGAAGTTCATGAACAGGTGCGGCGCCAACATGTCGAGCTTGAAGTCGGCGCGCTTCACGTCGAGGCTGGTGATGTCGCGCACCTGCTTCAGCAAGGCATCGGTCAGGCCGCCGTGGCCGAAGGCTTCGGGCGTGCCCATGGTTTCGGTCAGCCGTGCGGCCGACTCCGGCAGCGGCACGAAGCGGCTGCGCGGCTTTTGCGGCAAGCTCTTGAGCAAGGCTTGGATCTTGTCCTTGAGCATGCCGGGCACCAGCCACTCGCAGCGTTCCTCGTTGACTTGGTTCAGCACGAACAGCGGCACGGTGACCGTCAGCCCGTCCTTGGGGTCGCCCGGCTCGTGCAGGTAGGTGGCGGCGCAGTCGACGCCGCCCAGGCGGATGGTCTTGGGGAAGGCGCTGGTGGTGATGCCGGCCGCCTCATGCCGCATCAGCTCCTCGCGCGTGAGCAGCAGGAGCTGCGGGTTCTTTCTGCTTTCCTCGCGGTACCAGCGTTCGCACTCGTAACCGCTGCAGACCGTGGCCGGCAACTGCTGGTCGTAGAAGGCGTAGATCAGCTCGTCGTCCACCAGCACGTCCTGCCGGCGCGACTTGTGTTCCAGCTCCTCCACCTGCCGCACCAGTTTCTGGTTGGCGGCCAGGAAGGGCAGCTTGGTCTCCCACTCGCCGTCCACCAGCGCTTCACGGATGAAGATCTCGCGCGCCGAGCGCGGGTCGACGCGGCCATAGTTGGTGCGCCGGCCACTGTAGACCACCATGCCGTAGAGCGTGGCGCGCTCCAGCGCCACTACTTCGGCCGCCTTCTTCTCCCAGTGCGGGTCCAGCAGCTGTTTCTTGAGGATGTGGCCGGCCACCTGCTCGATCCACTGCGGCTCGATGGCCGCAATGCCGCGGCCGAACAGGCGGGTGGTCTCCACCAGTTCGGCCACCACGATCCAGCGCCCGGGTTTCTTGCTCAGATGGGCGCCGGGGTGGCGATGGAACTTGATGCCGCGCGCCCCCAAGTATTCGCCCGAAGCGGCCTCTTCCTCCAGCTTGCAGCCGACGTTGCCCAGCAGGCCGGCCAGCATGGACAGGTGGAGCTGCTCGTACGAAGCTGGGGTGCTGTTGATCTGCCATTTGTGCTCGGTCACCACGGTCAGCAACTGGCTGTGGATGTCGCGCCATTCGCGCACCCGGCGGATGTTGACGAAGTTCTGCCGCAGCAGCTGCTCGTACTGGCGGTTGCTCAGCTTGTGTGTGCCCGCCGTGCCGGCCGGGTGGGCGTGCTTGTCGCCTCGCGCGTCGTGGATCCACTTCCACAGCTTGAGGTAGCCGGTGAACTCGCTCTTCTCGTCGTCGAACTTGGCGTGCGCCTGGTCGGCCTGGGCCTGCGCCTCCAGGGGCCGGTCGCGCACGTCCTGCACCGACAGCGCTGAGGCGATCACCAGCACCTCGTCCAGCGCCTGGCGGCTTCTGGCCTCCAGGATCATGCGGCCGACGCGCGGGTCCAGCGGCAGCTTGGCCAGTTCGCGGCCGATCGGCGTCAGCTCGTTGCTCTCGTCCACCGCGCCGAGTTCGGCCAGCAGCTGGTAGCCGTCGGCAATCGCGCGGCCGGACGGTGCCTCCAGAAACGGGAAGTCCTCCACCACACCGAGGTGCAGTGACTTCATGCGCAGGATGACGCCGGCCAGCGAACTGCGCAGGATCTCGGGGTCGGTGAAACGCGGCCGGCCGTTGAAATCCCTCTCGTCGTAGAGGCGGATGCAGATGCCGTTGGCCACACGGCCGCAGCGGCCGGCGCGCTGGTTGGCGGCGGCCTGGCTGATCGGCTCGACCAGCAGCTGCTCCACCTTGCTACGGAAACTATAGCGCTTGACGCGCGCCGTACCGGCATCGATGACGTAGCGGATGCCGGGCACCGTGAGCGAGGTTTCGGCCACGTTGGTGGCCAGCACGATGCGCCGGCCGCTGTGGCTGTCAAAAATCCGGTCCTGCTCGGCCTGGCTCAGGCGGGCGAACAGCGGCAGCACCTCGGCATTGCGCGTCACAGCGTGGTGGCTCAGGTGTTTGCGCAGATGGTCGGCCGCCTCGCGGATCTCGCGTTCGCCGGGCAGGAAGACCAGGATGTCGCCCGCGGCATGTCCCGTCCAGAGTTCGTCCACCGCACTGGCGATGGCGTTGTTCAGATCGAATTCGCGGCTCTCCTCGAACGGCCGCCAGCGCTGCTCCACCGGGAAGGTACGGCCCGAGACCATGATCACCGGTGCTGGGCCCTTGCTAGAGGCGAAGTGCTGGGCAAAGCGGTCGGCGTCGATGGTGGCCGAGGTGACGACGATCTTCAGGTCGGGCCGGCGCGGCAGGATCTGGCGCAGGTAGCCGAGCAGAAAGTCGATGTTGAGGCTGCGCTCGTGCGCCTCGTCGATGATGAGCGTGTCGTAGGCCTGCAGCAGCGGGTCGGTCTGCGTCTCGGCCAGCAGGATGCCGTCGGTCATCAGCTTGACCGAGGCATCTTTCGATAGGCGGTCCTGGAAGCGCACCTTGTAGCCCACCACCTCGCCCAGTGGTGTCTGCAGCTCTTCAGCGATGCGCTTGGCCACTGAGCTGGCTGCAATGCGGCGCGGCTGGGTGTGGCCGATCAGGCGGGGGCGCTGGCCGGCGGGGTAATTCAGCTTGCCTCGCCCCATGGCCAGGGCGATCTTGGGCAGCTGGGTGGTCTTGCCCGAACCGGTTTCACCGCAAACGATGACGACCTGGTGCTTTTCCAGCGCGGCCGTGATCTCGTCGCGTTTAGCCGACACCGGCAGCGATTCGGGGAACTCGATTTTCAGGGGAACGGGACTCAAGGCGCTAACTTCATGGAGAATCGGCAATTATCCCTGTCTGAACGCCCTGCCCGCCCCTTTTTTGCCCCTGCCGCGCATGTCCACTGTCTTTAATTTCACCTTCGTTCCCTGGTTCCGTTCGGTGGCGCCCTACATCCACATGCACCGCGGCAAGACCTTTGTCATCGGCATTGCGGGTGAGGCCATTGCCGCCGGCAAGCTGCACCATCTGGCACAGGACCTGGCACTGATCCAGAGCATGGGCGTGAAGATCGTGCTGGTGCACGGTTTCCGTCCGCAGGTGAACGAACAGCTCCGGGCCAAGGGCCACGAGCCCAAATACTCGCACGGCATGCGCATCACTGACGAGATCGCGCTGGACTGTGCGCAGGAAGCTGCCGGCCAGCTGCGCTACGAGATCGAGGCGGCCTTCAGCCAGGGTCTGCCCAACACCCCCATGGCCGGCGCCACGGTGCGCGTGATCTCGGGCAACTTCATCACCGCGCGACCGGTGGGCATTGTGGACGGCGTGGACTTCCAGCACTCGGGCATGGTGCGCAAGGTCGATGTGGCCGGCATCAGCCGCACGCTGGACATGGGCGCCATGGTGCTGCTCTCGCCCTTCGGTTTCTCGCCCACCGGCGAGGCCTTCAACCTGACCATGGAAGACGTGGCCACCAGCGTGGCCGCCGCACTGCAGGCCGACAAGCTGATCTTCGTTTCCGAAATTCCGGGCCTCCGCATCCGCGCCACCGAGCCCGAGAGCGAAGACAACCCGATTGACACCGAGTTGCCGCTGGCGGCCGCCGAGAAACTGCTGGCCGAACTGCCCAATCCGACGCAACCGACCGACACCGCCTTCTACCTGCAGCACTGCGTGAAGGCCTGCAAGGCCGGCGTGGAGCGCAGCCACATCATCCCGTTCGCGGTGGACGGTGCGCTGCTGCTGGAAGTCTATGTGCACGACGGCATCGGCACCATGGTGGTCGATGAGAAGCTGGAAGAACTGCGCGAAGCCACGTCCGACGACGTCGGCGGCATCCTGCAGCTGATCGAGCCGTTCGAGAAGGACGGCACCCTGGTCAAGCGTAGCCG
>Ga0255338_1002951_pt1 | contig 22249 bp, 17 predicted proteins | sample MeOH1_35cm_T4_19_FD_203715 | JGI IMG/M metagenome (GOLD analysis project Ga0255338, IMG submission 203715) | Sandy soil microbial communities from University of British Columbia, Vancouver, Canada - MeOH1_35cm_T4_195 | ecosystem: Engineered > Artificial ecosystem > Sand microcosm > Unclassified ...
CCGCTTGCGGGTTCGTTTCGTCGTCAGGTTCAGACCCAGATCGGCTTGCTTCATGGCTCACAGTGTCCGTCACATCAGGCTGGCGACAAGCACATCGGCGACGGCCTTTTGCAGAATTTCCCTAACAACCGTGCGGCGCGCAACACAGGAGGGGCGGCGGGTTTCATGGCTGAATTTAGTACTGTTTTTTTGTGCAGCCCATTGGGCGCCGAGCCTTGCTCCAAGCCCCTTCCCACACTTCCCCCCGGCCAACTTAGACCGCAGGCGCCAGATATGGCCTGCGGCTGGACGCGGTCTACATTACGTTAGGGTTTCCGAGGACCCGCCATGCAAATCGCAATCCAAGAGATTACGAAAATAGATGCAGCAGGAGCCCAGCTTTACGAGGCAATCACTCTGTTCTTTGAACGTCGAAGCCCGATAGCCGTACATACGCTAGTGATGGCCGCTCACCAACTTCTTCACGACTATACCGACCGAGCCAAGAGTATGCTGAAGAATGAAAAAACCATACGAGAATATGGAAAGGACCGAATTCATCGCTTCAACAAGGAATTCAATTTCTTCAAGCATAGTGTCGGCGATAAAGACGAAGTTCTGAAATTCGATCCCGAGTTACATACCTATTTCCTTATCGACGCCATCTATCTATTCGCTGCAGCCACAGGTGAATGGCCGCACATACATCAAGTCTTCAACTTCTGGTTCATTCTCAAGTATCCCCACATGGTAACCACAGAACAAGCAATTGCAGCAGTTCAAACCGCTCAACGCGGCGGTTGGAAATTCGAGCAATTTGAAGCGTTCCGTGAATTAATAAATCGCCCTACGGAACAAAACCTCGGTATATGAGTTCTTGCGCGCGCAACCCTAACAATCCGGTCAAGCGGACCTGCCGAACACCCGCCTTGGCTTTCCTGTTGCGCCTCGCGCGGCAGTCCGCTTACCTCCAACGTTAACCATCAAGGAGCACTCCATTGGACTGGCCTGGCGAAAAGCTTGTAATCAAACTATGGGAAACGCTGGCGGAGAAAGGGATTGGCTCGCTTCTCTCTCCTTGGCAAACCACTAGAGATGGAAAAGCAAGAATTGGCCTCCGCCGAGAGGAATTGCTACTGCTTGCTCAAGCTGAAGTTGATGCAGCGGACATTCGATCTGGGCGAAAACGCCTTGAAAGTAACGGCAACCTGCGCTTACTGACATACGACACGTCTGGTAGCGATAAGGTTGAGCCAGATAGCGCAGGAAGAATTGAGCCACGAATTTGTCTGCGGTCTTTGGCTGATGTGCATCTAAGAAGCAGCACAGCCGAAGATGCTCGTAAAGAGATCAATTCAAGCAAAGCAGTCATCTACGCGGAAGAGGTTCTGTCCTCAGACCCGCAGACTCCACCAGACAGGAAGTTCGACGATGACTGGCTTTTTACGTGGAGGGACTATGCAGGAGGTGTTTCAACCGAAGACCTTCAACGGCTGTGGGGCAAGGTACTAGCTGGTGAAGTTAAGTCACCAGGCACCTATTCGCTTAGAACGCTCGAATTTCTAAAGGGGCTATCGAAAGCTGAAGCCGAACAAATAAGCAAGCTAGCCAGCTTTGTTATTGAAGGCTGCATTGTCCGCAGCTTGAAGCAGCACCTCGAAGAACAAGGCATAACGTTTAGCCTGCTGCTTAAGATGCAAGAGCTCGGGCTATTGGCAGGAGTCGAGGCTGTTGGTCTTAACACCAAGTACAACTCTTCGACATCTGAACGGTTTGTCGTTGGGTTGCGCTCAAACGGCAAAGTGCTTCTTGTTGAGGACGACGACCCAACGAAAGCGCTTAGCCTTGAAATTTATCTTTTAACTGATGTCGGTCGACAACTACTGGGGTTGGGAAGCTTCCCTCCGAATGTCGACTATCTGCGTCTAGCTGGAAAAGAAATCGTCAAGAAAGGATTTCGGGTCAAGTTGGCTGATTGGGTACAAGTTACAGAGAATGAAGGGCAATACCTCAACGAGGAGACGCTTGATGCTTAACCCATCAATCCACCGGACGCTGCGCGATAAAGCTGCGCAGCATCGGTGATTTCAGACGTTAGTGCGCATCAATGTCAGAGCGAAGTGACGTCTACGCATACTTCTGGGCTCAGGGCTTCGATTGCACGTGCGCCGAAGTCACTTCCCAACTCGCAATTGAGCCCTCAGAAGCCCGTGTGGCCGGCGACAAGTTAAGTTCGGGCCGTGTAGTAAAGAAGAACCGGTGGGAAGTTCGAAGCCCGCTCCCACGAGGCGAGCATCTGATTCAAGAGTATCTGGAGGCGCTACTTCCTTTGCTCGAAGCTCAGCTCCCTGCCGTGAAGCGTCTTGCGGAAAGCTGCTTCGTGGGGATTAATTGCGTGGGCTACTACTACGGCTCCAACCCAGGGCTCCATCTCTCTGCGCCGCTCATAGCGCGTCTGGCGACACTGGGCCTGTCCGTACTTCGACTTGTACAACTATGCCGGGGAAGACGCGCTCTAACTCCGACGTTATGCCTATCGGCCACGCCCTCCTACACACGTTTCTGGAATCTAGCAAATGAAGAGAATTGGTCTGCTCACTGATCACTGGGGACCGAGTTCGGTTCGGGGGACCTTGGAAAGCATTGGACGGATGGACGGATACCGTCTTGAGACCATCGAGGACTTCCGTAGCATTGAATCTATTGCCCAAGCCGTTTGGGGGTTACTGAACTTGGTGGATGTGGTCGTCGCATACATCACAAAGGACTCGCGGAATATCTACTACGAGATTGGGTTGGCACACGGCCTAGGAAAGCCAGTAATCGTCTTAGTTGAGGGTGCCACATCTTTATCGGGAGACTTGATCGGTCAGCGGGTAATGTCTGTCGACTCAAATAAGTACTCCTCCGAAAACCTTGCCTTCCGGATCAAAGAGGCCATAGACGAAACTGACCGTAGAGGCCGCGCATTCACGGGATATCGGGGGCCACGAGAGGATACGGGGTATTACCCTCCATCTGGATTTGATGCATCTTCCATAGCCGATTTCAGGTCACTTTTTTCGTTCGAAGGGTCTGCGAGAGGGATTCGCTTTGAACGATGGATTTCAGATGTTGCACGTGCTGTACCGGGATGGGAAGTAATCGAATCTGAGAGGTCGCGCGGACGCGACCAAGGATTTGACCTAGTGATCTGGAACTCTCGCGATGATTTCGAGCTAAATGCTTTGGGAAATCCCATCGCTATCGAATTGAAGTCAATTCGAGCGATGAATGCATCAATGCTTAGCGACTTTCTTAATCGTGCTCGGAAGAGCGGACTGAAAGCCGTAGTACTTGCCACCACTGGAATTAATGATGCACGAACACAAAAGATGCTCAGCCGCCTTCGCAAGGAAGAGGGCATCAATGCAATTGCCCTGGATCGCGACGACTTAATTCAGGTGACTCATCCAGAAGATCTCCTGATGCTATTTAAGCGGAAAGTGCGTGAACTCCTCTACGAAGGGGAGTTCTGATGTTCGATCCCGTACAGCTCACCGCGCACATTGCTAGCGTAGATGCTGCCACAACGAATCAAGCAAAGGGGGCAAGTTTCGAAATTCTAGCGATGTACCTATTCGAGCATCTCGATGGAGTCGAGGTTACTGAGCACGATATCCGCATGCCGTCAGAAGAGATCGATATCGTGTTGTGGAATGCACAGAGGGAGGAAATTCTTCGTCCTTGGGAAGCTGTGATACTCGTTGAGTGTAAGAACTGGAGTACGAACGTTGGGGCGCCTCAACTTGACAATTTCATTGGAAAACTCAGAAGGCGAAGCCTAAAAACCGGAATATTTGTTGCAGCCTTGGGGGTTACCGGAGGATTTATCAAAGGCGATGATAACGAGCCAGGAGCAGCGGGGCTAATACGTAGCGCTCTTCAAGAGGGTATACGCGTAATCGTCATCACACTGGCGGACATTCGCACGCTCACTTCTCTTGACGACATCCGCGCTCTGATTAAGAAGCGATACTGCGGCTTGTATGTCCACAAGGTGCTATAGGCATAACCCTGCGGCCCACCGGACGCTGCGCGATAAAGCCGCGCAGCGCCGGTGACCTCCACGTTGAGCGTCTGCTCTGACGTCCCGCCAGTGCCCGCTCTTGGCCGATTGCGTGAGTTCATGGCAACCGGCAGTACTTGACCGACTGAGGCAGATCCTGGCGCCAATCTCGCGTCCAAGATTCAGCCTCGTCGCAGCCTCTGCTCGCCATTGCGCCTCGATACCGGACGAGCCATGAGGCAACCGGCTCACACCCACATGCCGTCGGCGCGTGCAGTTTCCGACTCTATTGGACAGTTGCCGACGCTACTTGTATAGAACAGCGGGCATGACCGATTTGCGCTCAAGCTCTCAGGGCTTCCTGGCCATCCCGCTGCACGCCCAGGCCGTGGTGAACAGGGGGTACTTGGTGCCCCTGGACACGTTCAGCAGGGTGCCGCCGCTGGTGGACTGGAAGGCGACCTGCTCGAACCCGCCCGACACCGGCTCGGTCAGGTCCCTGGCGGTGAGCGACCAATCCGTCGCGGCGGTGTAGAGCGTCTTGTCCTCGCGATCGCCGGCCAGGCGCGCGCTGACCGATGCCGGCTTGGCCGTGCCTCCGGTCGAGAACGCCAGCTGGCCGTCGGCGCCGATCACGAGCTGGCAGGTCTCGCCGGCCTTGGCCGCCACGATCTTGTTCTCGGCGTTGTCGCTGCTGCTGAACAACTGCCCCGTCCAGGTGCCGACCACCTCGGCGCCGTAGGTGCCGGCGTTGGTCGCACTCAGGTTGGCCCAGGCGCCGGTGGTGGCGCTCGGCGCGCGGTTGATCGGCATCCAGCACGTCAGCTTCTCGGATTGGCCGGCAAAGGGATCCATCGGATTCTTGTAAACGAGGGCCTCCACCTGGGTCAGCTTGCCGTGGACCACCGACGCCGTGATGGCAGTCATGCCCGCGGCCGGCGCGAGCGGTCCCGCGGACAGGCTGCCGGTGTTGGCGGCAAACACGCCGCCGGCCGGCGTCCATGCATCCCAGAACGGCCCGTCGCCCGCCACCTGCGAAAAGCTGCGCACGCCGTCGCTCAGGGTCAGCAGGCCGGCACTGTCCACCGTGAAGGTGCAGGCGTCGCTGGCTGCCCCCTTCGGATAGTCGGACATCAGGACGTTGGTTTCGTACACGGCCTTGATGCCGGTGTACATTCCCACCAGGCTCGCGAGGCTGGCCGCCGTCAGCGTTTGCGTGCCCGAGGTCCCGTTCAGCGCGGTGGCGGGCAAGGTGATGGCTTCATTGGGGAACGCCCCCGCGGAGCCACCCGTGCCACCCGTGCCACCCGTGCCACCCGTGCCACCCGTGCCACCCGTGCCACCCGTGCCGCCGGTGCCGCCGGTGCCGCCGGTGCCGCCCGACACGGCAGCCACCGCCACCATGATGGAGCCGTAGGCGCCGTCCACCGTGACGGCCACGCTCAGGCCGGCCAGCGCCGCCGGCACGGTCACCGAGACGGCGGTGCCGTCGGCATTGGTGGTGCCCGTGGCGCTGGTCGAGCCGAACTTCACCGTCACGGCCTGGTTGGCGGGCAGCGCCCGGCCGCTGAGGTCGATGCTCAGCGTGTCGCCCACGGCAGCGGTCTTGCTAGCGTAGAGGATCAACGGCATCAGCGGCGTGCCCGCGGCGACGCGGCTCGCCGCCACCTCAAGCGTCAGCCCCGCGTCGGCCAGCGCCTGCCGGAACGCGTCGAGCACCGCGTCGTGCTCCGTCGCGTCGGCCTTGAAGTCCACGCGCACCGGGTGGGCGTCACCCAGCTGCGTCCGGATCGCTTCGGGCAAGCCGGCGCGCACCGCCGCGATGGCGTCCTCGATGGCCTGGGCCGTGATGGCCGGGAACACCGGCGCGGCGAAGAACTGGGCCGGGGTCTTGCCGCTGCCGGCCAGCCGGGCCACCAGCAGCTCGGTCAAGGTGGTGATGTTCACGCGCACCTTCGCGCCGCCCCCGGCGCCGTCCAGCACCGAGTGCAGCGTGGTGCCCCCCTTCACCGCCCGCGCCACGCAGGGGAAGCTGTCGGCCGGGACGGTCTGTGACCACGCCCCGGTCACGGCGTCGGTCGTCGTGGCGGGAATGTCATTGGCCTTGCACTTGAGGGACACCGTGGCGCCCGTCAGCGGCGCGCCCACCGCGGCCACGCCGGACACGGTGACGCTGGACGTGCCGGCGCCGGCCGTGTCCTCGCCACCGCCGCCGGCGCCCAGGCAGCCCGTCAGGGCCAGGAGGATCGGGCTCAGGGCCCACGCTCGATGTGCTTGCATGCTTGCTTCCCTTGGTCTGAAAGCTGCAATTTGTAACGCCGGCACGGGAGGGTGTCTCCCCCCTGTTCCCGGGGGGTGGTTCTACGACACAGGGGCTTCGTCAGCGCAGGGCGTAGACCTGGGTTCCGCCCGGAACCGCCCCGGGTCGCTCGCCCGTGCGCACGGCACACCGTTCTGGAGGATGCAACTCATAACTGGCCCGGACGCCCTGGTCCGCCTCGATGACCACCGCGCCATGCGGCAGTTCGAGCGCCTCGCCGGCAGGCACGAAGTAGTCGGTCAGGTCACCGGCCACGGTGACCCACAGCCTCCCGCGCACGACCCTCAACACGGTGCGGGCGCGGATGGACAGGCTGTGTGCGGTTCCAGGTGAGAGGTGCTGCGGTGAATGGGAGGGTGACATGGTGCTGCTCCGAGGGATGAGTTGACTGTCCCGGCTTTCGAGCCTTCGCAACAGACACAGCCGACGCCGACCTGCAGCCCCCCAACGGGAGCGTTTCCCGTTTCTGTGCGCCCAACTTCGGGGCCATCTGTACTGCCCCGAATCGCCCGCAAACCGATTCGTCACGGCACAATGAACCTGCATGAACCCCGTCCATTCCCCCTCCGCCCAGCCGCTGTATGCCGAGATTGCGCAGGGCATGGCACGGATGATTGACGAACAGGTGTTCAAGTCAGGCCAGCGCCTGCCCTCCGTGCGCGACGTGGCGGCGCAAAACGGCGTCTCCATCTCGACGGCCGTGCAGGCCTTTCACTGGCTGGAAGAGCGCAACCTGGTCACAGCCCGGCCCAAGTCCGGCTACTACGTGGAGCCGCGCCACAAGGGGCCGGCGCTGCCCGCGGTCAGCCGTCCGCCCCGGCACAGCCTGGAGGTGGACCGGCAGAGCCGGTCGGAGCTGATCGTGACCCCGACCGTGCAGGGTCAGGGCGTGAGCTTCGGTGGCGCCTGCCCCAAGGATCCCGCCTTCTTCGACGAGGAGCGCGTCCGCGTGGCGGTCAACCGGGCCGCCCGGATGCACCGCGCCAGCCTGGTGGAGTTCAGCGATTCGCCGGGCACCCAGGCCCTGCGGGAGGCGGTGTCCCGTCGCGCCCTGCACCTGGGGTGCCAGCTGCACCCCGACAACCTCGTCATCACCGCCAGCTGCATCCACGCGGTGGGCATGTGCCTGCGGGCCGTGACCCGTCCGGGCGACGTGGTGGCGCTGGAGTCCCCGACGCATTTCGGCTTCCTGGACCTGCTGGAATCCCTGAACCTGCGGGCCCTGGAGATCCCGACCCACCCGAAGGACGGCCTGTCCCTGCCGGCCCTGCAGCTGGCCCTGGACACCCAGCCCGTCAAGGCCGTCCTGTCGGTGCCCACCCTGTCCAACCCGCTGGGCGCCGTGATGCGGCATGCCGACAAGAAGGCCCTGGTGCAGCTGCTGACGCAGAGGCAGGTGCCACTGATCGAGGACGTGGTGTTCAACGACCTGCTGGCGTCCGACGAGCGCCGCAAGGCCGCCAAGGCCTTCGACACCGAGGGCTGGGTGATGGTGTGCGGCTCGTTCTCGAAGACGCTGGCGCCGGGCATCCGCCTGGGCTGGGTCGAGGCCGGGCGCTGGAAGGACACCGTCGCCCGGCTCAAGCGGGTGCAGGGCATCGCGACGAACGCGGTGCTCGAACACGCGCTGGCGGACCTGCTGACCCAGGGCGGCTACGAGGCCCGGATGCGCCGACTGAGCGCCTTCATGCAGGAGCGGCTGGAGGAGGCCCGCGCCATCATCAGCGACAGCTTCCCGCGCGGAACCCGGGTCAGCCATCCGCCCTCGGGCTACACGCTGTGGGTGGAGCTGCCGCCGCAGCACGACACGATGCGCCTGTTCGAGCAGTGCCGGGCGGAGGGCATCAGCTTCGGCCCCGGCGCCCTCTTCACCGCCACGGACCGCTTCAGCCACTGCCTGCGCCTGAGCTTCGCCGGGACCTGGGGCGACGTGGAGCGCCGGGCGCTCGGCCGGATCGGCGAACTGGCCCGGGCCGGCAAGGACGCCGGCTGAGCCCCCGGCACCCCGGACTGGGGCGCTCGATCAGGGATTGGGGTAGCGCGCCAGGACGCCCGCAGCCAGCTGGGCGATGATCGCGTGCACCGCCTTCGTGGCGTGAATCCCGTCCCAGAAGAAGAAGACATCGGGCTGCCGGCAGGTGAACGGCGGCGTGTTCGGCGTGATGCAGGGGGCCGTGACGTTCTGGAGCCCGAAGTCGCCCGGGGACTGCACGATCGCGGTGACGTGGGCGGCCAGATCCAGGCTGGCGACTTGGACGCCCGGCAGACCGGCCAGCGAGGGCAGCACGGCCTGCGCCAGCCCCAGGTTGAAGCCGTTCGACAGGTTCGCCGCAACCGCCGTCACCTCCGGCCCCAGGGCCGTCACCGCCGGCGTCAGGTCGATCCGTGCCGCGTTCACGAACAGAAACTTGCGCGCCCCGCGCGCGTACAGCGTCTGGACGTTCCCGCCGATGCCGCTCAGCGCATTGCCGATGATCGCGCTCGCAGCTGCACTCGCCTGGGTCTGGTTCTGGGTGGCCAGCAGGACGGTAAAGAATTCGACCACCGCATCACGGATGTCGTTGCTCCCGATCTCGATGACGTACAGCGCATCCGCCGAGGGCAATTGCCCCACGTCGCTCAGAAAGGCCTGCAGCTGCTGCGGCAGATTGACCCGTCCCGGATAGTTGGTGGCCCGCGCCCCGCCCACCGCGTAGTTGCGCGCCTTTGGGCTCTTGCTCTGGAAGGCCGCACCCGCGTCCGCGGCAAAGCCTCGCCCCTGGGCGAACTGCTCGATCCAGGTCGCGCCATTGCTGAAATGATGCCCCCCCACGGCATAGGGCGCACCCGGGACGAGCGACTCGTCCAGCGTGTCATAGGGCGGGCGGTTCTGGCGCGCGCTCTCCTCCAGATTCAGGCCCGGCACCGGGTGCGCCAGCAGCGTGAACGCGTTGCCGGGATCCGACAGGCTGGTGCCGAACACCACGATGTTGTTGAACGTCAGTTGCGCACTCGCCACGACGGGGAGGATCAACCCCAGGAAGGCCGCGACAACGCGCGCCCGCCTACCGGACCATGTGTTCTTCATCTTCTGTACCTCTTGTCAACGGGTGGCTCCATGCTAGGCACCGCCGCCCGTGATACGTGCCGAAGTTACGCCTTGCAGCAATGGTTTCGAATTCGCTGCCAACGCCCGAACGGCACGGCAGGTCCAGGCTCCGTTGGACAGGCCGGCGGGGCATGAACGATCGGCACGGCAAGCGTGCCAGCGCCCGCCTCAGCGCTCCGGGCGCGTGTCGGAGAGGCGGCGGGCATAGACCGCCAGCACGATGCGCTCCGAGTGCACGAGGTAGTCGTTGAGGGCGGCCGCGGCGTCCGGCAGCCGGCCGGCCTCGAACAGTTCCAGGATGTTCACGTTCATGTCCACGTAGGGCGCATGCAGGAACTCCTGGTCGTTGATGAGCCCGAAAGCCAGCCGCAGCTCCGCCAGGAGGTGCGAGAACATGACGTTCAGGCGCTCGCTGTCGGCCAGCTCGACGATGGCCATGTGGAACTCCATGTTGGCCGTGCCCACGCCCTGCCAGTCGGCGGCCTCGCGGCAGCGCAGCGCCGTCTCCACGGCGTCGCGCAGGTGCTTCCTGGCGGGGTGGCGCGGATAGGCCTGGGCCAGGGCCTGGCACTCGATGAGGCGGCGCACGCGGTAGATGTCGATGATGGCCGCAATGCTCGGGATCGCCACCGCCACCCCGCGGTTGGGCTCGTGCCGCAGCAGCCCCTCCTTGGTCAGCAGGCGGAACACCTCGCGCAAGGTGTTGCGGGAAATGCCCAGGCTCTCGGCAAGGGCCGCCTCCGACAGGCGCTGACCGGGCGTGAACTCCCCGTGGACGATCTTCTGGCGGACCACGTCCGCCATGCGTTCATTGAGGGTCTGCGCGTTGGTCGGGAGTTCGGTGCTCATGCCTGGAGGGGAAAGAAAACGGTGCTGCGCGTCGGTGCCCGACGGGCCGCGCAGGGAAGAGCGCATTGTGTCCCAGATTTCCGCCCCATCCGGGTGCGGGCGCCGCCCACCCTGGGGTGCCGGGCCCCAAGCCCGGGCGGCCCCTCGTCCCGGCAGCCGCAGTGGACATCAGGGTTTTCACGTACTACAAAGGACTTGTATTACACCCCTTTTGCGACTTTACTGTGAAACAATAAACCATCTTTTGTTGAACAATCAAAAGTTGATGAAAGATCAATAATTTTATTATTGTTCATCCAGTGGCATGGAAGTTGCGTTGCGCTGGGGGTCACCAGCAGGCAGCCGCCACGCTGGTGCAAGGTGTTCAGCGTGGCCGTTCAGGGGCTGGGGTGCCGGCGAGGGTGTGCCGCGCTGAAGCAGTTGTGTTCAAGGAGAAATCCATATGCTTAGTGAAGTCAATCTCTGGCCGCTCATCGGGGTGGCCGTCATCATTGCGGGGTTCATCCTGCGGTTCAATCCCATGCTGGTCGTGATCACCACGGCCATCGTGACGGCCGTGGCCGCGGGCTTCCCGATCGACCGGATCCTGTCCACCATCGGTACCGGCTTCATCAAGACGCGCAACCTGCCGCTGATCATCCTGCTGCCGCTGGCGGTGATCGGCCTGCTGGAGCGGCATGGCCTGCGCCAGCACGCGCAGAACTGGATCAGCCGCATCCAGTCGGCCACCGCTGGCCGCCTGCTCATCGTCTACCTGGGCGCGCGCCAGCTCACCGCGGCCGTCGGCCTGACCAGCCTGGGTGGCCACCCGCAGATGGTGCGCCCGCTGCTGGCGCCCATGGCCGAAGGCGCCACCGAGGCGCGCTACGGCAAGCTGCCCGACCGCATCCGCCACAAGCTGCGCGCCTTCTCGGCCGCGACCGACAACGTCGGCCTGTTCTTCGGCGAGGACATCTTCGTGGCCTTCGGTGCCATCGTGCTGATGACCACCTTCCTGCGCGAAGCCGGCATTGACGTCGAGCCGATCCACGTGGCGCTGTGGGGCATCCCCACCGCCGTGTGCGCCTTCCTGATCCACGCCTGGCGCCTGCGGCGCCTGGACAAGGCGCTGGCCCGCGAACTGGCCCAGGGCCACGCGTCCGACGAACTGCCCGCCGCCACCACCGCGAACACCGCCAAAGAGGCCTGAACATGACGCTCACCCTCAACCACCTGTTCCTCCTCGTCGGCGTCATCCTGGCCATCACGGCGGCGATGACCCTGGCCGACCGCGGCAACCCCAAGCGCCACAGCAGCGCCCTGTTCTGGGGCCTGTACGCCCTGGTGTTCCTGATCGGTGACCAGCTGCCGCCCATGTGGGTAGGCGTCGGCGCCGTCGCGATGGCGCTGATCGCCGGCTTCGGCGGCGTCGGCATGGGCCGCCACCCGGAGCGTGCCCCGGCCGAGCACCAGGCCAGCGCCCAGCGGCTGGGCAACAAGCTGTTCATGCCGGCACTGGCGATCCCGCTGATCACCATGATCGGCACGCTGTCGGCCAAGTACCTGTCCTTCGGCGGCACGCCCCTGCTCGACCCCAAGAACACCACGCTGGTGAGCCTGGGCGTGGGCTGCGTGCTCTCGCTGGGCCTGGCCTGCTGGCTGACGCGCGAGAGCCCGGCGCAGGGCATCCGCGAGTCGCGCCGCCTGACCGACGCGCTGGGCTGGGCCCTGGTGCTGCCGCAGATGCTGGGCATGCTGGGCCTGGTGTTCTCGGACGCGGGCGTGGGCAAGGCCGTGGCCTACGTCACCACCAGCTACATCAACATGGACATCCGCTTCGTGGCGGTGGCCGTTTACGTGGTGGGCATGGCGCTCTTCACCATCATCATGGGCAACGGCTTTGCCGCCTTCCCGGTGATGACGGGCGGCGTGGGCGTGCCGATCCTGGTCGGCGTGTACCACGGCGACCCGGCCGTGATGGCGTCGATCGGCATGCTCTCGGGCTACTGCGGCACGCTGCTCACCCCCATGGCGGCCAACTTCAACATCGTGCCCGCCGCGCTGCTGGAGCTGCCGGACAAGAACGCCGTCATCCGCGCCCAGGTGCCGACCGCGCTGACCCTGCTGACGGTCAACGTCTTCCTGCTGTACTTCCTGATGTTCCGGTAAGCGCACCGGATCGAGAGAGAAAGGTCGCCCCATGCCCGTCGCCGACACCGTCAACGTCCTGCTCACCGGCTTCGAGCCCTTCGAGGCGGACCCGGTCAACCCGTCCTGGGAAGTGGCCCGCGCGCTGGACGGCTGGCAGCACGCCGGCGCCACCGTGCGCGCCGCGCAGCTGCCCTGCGTGTTCGGCCGCGCCATCGACGCGCTGGACGCCGCGCTGGCCCGCTGGCAGCCCGCGCTGGTGGTCTGCCTGGGCCTGGCCGGCGGGCGCAGCGAGGTGTCGCTGGAGCGCGTGGCGATCAACCTCGACGACGCCCGCATCCCCGACAACGCGGGCCAGCAGCCCGTGGACAGCGCCGTGGTGGCCGGCGCGCCGGCCGCCTACTTCGCCACCCTGCCCCTCAAGGCCATCGTGCGCGACCTGCGCGCGGCCGGCCTGCCGGGCGCGGTGTCCAACACGGCCGGCACCTTCGTCTGCAACCACGTCTTCTACGCGCTGATGCACCGGCTGGCGCAGCAGCCCGTCGGCCCGCAACCCGTGCGCGGCGGCTTCGTCCACGTGCCCTACCTGCCCCAGCAGGCCGCGCGCCACCCCGGCGCGCCGAGCATGGCGCTGGCCACGCAGGTGCAGGCGCTGCGCACCGTCATCGCGACCGCGCTGGCCGTGCGCGACGACGTGCGCGAGACGGCCGGCCGCCTGCACTGAACGCCCGGACTTGAACCGACCCGGCCCCGAGGCCCATCCCGATAGGACCCCACGATGATGAAAATCGATCTGAACAGCGACCTGGGCGAGAGCCTGGGCGCCTGGCGCATGGGCGACGACGCCGCCATGCTGGACATCGTCAGCAGCGCCAACGTGGCCTGCGGCTTCCACGCCGGCGACCCGGCCGGCATCCTGCGCACCCTGCGCGCGGCCCAGGCGCGCGGCGTGGTGGTGGGCGCGCACGTCGCCTACCCCGACCTGGCCGGCTTCGGCCGTCGCAACATGGACGTGGAGAGCGCCGACCTGGTCGCCGACGTGATCTACCAGATCGGCGCGCTTCAGGGCCTGGCCACCGCCGCCGGCACCACGGTGCGCTACGTCAAGCCGCACGGCGCGCTCTACAACACCATCGCCCACGACGCGCGCCAGGCGCGCGACGTGATCACCGCCCTGCGCGAGGTCGATCCCGGCCTGGTGCTGGTCGCGCTGGCCGGTTCCCCGCTGATCGGCTGGGCGCGCGATGCCGGCCTGCGCGTGGTGGCCGAGGCCTTCGCCGACCGCGCCTACACGCCCACTGGCGCGCTGGTCTCGCGCCGCGAAAAAGGCGCCGTGCTGCACGACGGCGCGCTGATCGCCGAGCGCATGCTGCGCCTGGTCACCGAGGGCGTGGTCGAGGCCATCGACGGTAGCCTGGTGCGCATCGAGGCCGACTCGATCTGCGTGCATGGCGACAGCCCCGGCGCCGTCGCCATCGCGCGCCAGGTGCGCGAGCGCCTTCAACAGGCGGACGTCACCATCGCGTCGTTTGCCGGGGAGCCCTGAGCCATGATGCGCTTTCTCCCCGTCAACCTGAACGCGCTGATGGTCGAGCTCGACAGCCTCGAGCAGACCCTGGCCCTGCTGGCCTCGCTGCGGCGCGACCCGATCGCCGGCATCGAGGAACTGGTGCCCGCGGCGCGCACCCTGCTGGTTCATTTCCGCCCCTCGGCGCTGTCGCTGCCCAGCCTGGTGCAGGCCATCGCGCAGCGTGACGTGACCGCCAAGGCCGAGCGCGGCAGCACGCTGATCGAGATCCCCGTGCACTACGACGGCGAGGACCTGGCCGAGGTCGCCGGCCTGCTCGGCATTTCGCCCGAGGAGGTCGTGCGCCGCCACACCGGCAGCGAATACACCGTGGCCTTCACCGGCTTCGCGCCGGGCTTCGCCTACCTCACCGGCGGCCACCCGAGCTTCAACGTGCCGCGCCGCGCCACCCCGCGCACCCGCATTCCAGCCGGCGCGGTGGGTCTGGCCGGCACCTTCAGCGGCGTCTATCCGCAGGCCAGCCCCGGCGGCTGGCAGATCATCGGCACCACGCCCACGGCGATGTGGGACCTCGGGCGCGCCGTGCCGGCCCTGCTGCAGCCGGGCTTCCGCGTGCGCTTCGTGAACATTGCTACGCTTTCAGGAGCTGTTTACGCAGACTTGACGGGCACCAAAGGCCAAAATGGCACCAAAACAACGGCGCCAACACCCCCGGCGCTCCCCGCCGACGCCCCCGCCCTGGAGGTGCTGTCGCCCGGCCTGCAGACCCTGTTCCAGGACCTGGGCCGCCCCGGCCAGGCCGGCCAGGGCGTGTCCGCCTCCGGCGCCATGGACCAGGGCGCCTGCCGCGCCGCCAACCGCCTGGTCGGCAACGCCTCCGACGCCGCCTGCCTGGAGACGGTGAACGGCGGTCTGCGCCTGCGCAGCCACGGTGACACGGTCGTGGCCGTCACCGGGGCCGACGCCCCGCTCACCGTGACCAGCGCCGGCGGCGCCCGCTGGCCCGCCGCGCGCTACCAGCCCATCGCGCTGGCCGACGGCGACACCCTGGCCCTGGGCGATCCGGTCGCCGGCACGCGCTGCTATCTGGCGGTGCGCGGCGGCTTTGCCGTGGCGCCGGTGCTGGGCAGCTGCGCCACCGACACGCTGGCCCATGTCGGCCCGCCGCCCGTGGCCGCCGGCGAGCGGCTGGCGGTGCGGCCCGTCACGCACGGCGCCATCGTCGGCGAACCCGAGACCCCACCCGCCGACCTGCCCACCGCGCAGGCCGACGTCGTGCTCGACGTGGTGCTCGGCCCCCGCACCGACTGGTTCACGCCCGAGGCCGTGGCGCTGCTCAGCCAGCAACGCTGGCAGGTCACGCCGCAGTCCAACCGCGTGGGCCTGCGCCTGGCCGGCGAGACGCCGCTGGCGCGCGCCGTCACCGGCGAGCTGCCCAGCGAGGGCACCGCCGCCGGCGCCATCCAGGTGCCGGCCAGCGGCCAGCCCGTGCTCTTCCTGGCCGACCACCCGCTGACCGGCGGCTACCCGGTGATCGGCGCCGTCGCCCCCTACCACCTGGACAAGGCGGGCCAGATCCCGGTCCACGCCTGGGTGCGCTTCAACCCCATCCGCGCCTTCGAGGCGACCACGCACGGCGACGCCGCCTGACGCCCCCATCCCACCGAGAACACCTGCTATGAAAAAAGTCCTGATCGCCAACCGCGGCGAGATCGCCGTCCGCATCGCCCGCGCCTGCGCCGACTACGGCGTGGCCTCCGTCGCCGTCTATGCCAACGCCGACCTCGACGCCCTGCACGCCCGCATGGCGGACGAGGCCTACGGCCTGGACGGCGACCGCCCGGCCGACACCTACCTGAACATCGAGAAGCTGCTGGCCGTCGCCAAGCGCAGCGGCGCCGACGCGGTGCACCCCGGCTACGGCTTCCTCTCGGAAAACGCCCCGTTCGCCCAGGCCGTCCTCGACGCCGGCCTGGCCTGGATCGGCCCGCCGCCCTCGGCCATCGCGCGCCTGGGCGACAAGGTCGAGGCCCGCAAGATCGCCCTGAAGGTGGGCGCGCCGCTGGTGGCCGGCACCTCCGAGCCGGTGAAGGACGCCGGCGAGGTGCTGGCCTTCGCCGAGCAGAACGGCCTGCCCATCATCATCAAGGCCGCCTTTGGCGGCGGCGGCCGGGGCATGAAGGTGGCCTGGCGCATGGACGAGGTGGCTGAGCTGTACGAATCCGCCGTGCGCGAGGCCGTCACCGCCTTCGGCCGGGGCGAGTGCTTCGTCGAGCAGTTCCTCGACAAGCCGCGCCACATCGAGGCCCAGGTGCTGGCCGACACCCACGGCCAGGTCGTCGTGCTGGGCACGCGCGACTGCTCGCTGCAGCGGCGCAACCAGAAGCTGGTGGAAGAGGCCCCCGCCCCCTTCCTGAGCGACACCCAGCGCGAGCGCATCCACCAGGCCGCGCACGACATCTGCGCCGAGGCCGGCTACGTCAGCGCCGGCACGGTGGAATTCCTGCTCAGCGGCAGCGGCGCCATCTCCTTCCTGGAGGTCAACACCCGCCTGCAGGTGGAGCACCCCGTCACCGAGCAGACCACCGGCATCGACCTCGTGGTGGAGCAGCTGCGCATCGCCGACGGCCACCAGCTCGCCGTCACGCAGACGCCCGCGCCGCTGGGCCACGCCATCGAGTTCCGCATCAACGCCGAGGACGTGGGCCGCGGCTTCCTGCCCACGCCCGGCCTGGTGAAGACCTTCGCCCCGCCGTCCGGCCCCGGCGTGCGGCTGGACACCGGCGTGCAGTCCGGCTCCACCGTGCCCGGCACCTTCGACTCGCTGATGGCCAAGCTCATCGTGACCGGCGCCACCCGCCAGCAGGCCCTGGCGCGTGCGCGCCGGGCACTGAAGGAGTTCAGCATCGAGGGCGTCGCCTCCGTGCTGCCCTTCCACCGCGCCGTCATGGAGCAGGCGGACTTCACCGGCGAGGACGGCTTCAAGGTCCACACCCGCTGGATCGAGACCGAGTTCGCCAACACCCTGGCCGCCGCCGCGCGAGCCGAGCCCCTGCCCGACCCCGCCCTGCTGCGCACCACGATCGAGATCGACGGCCGCCGCGTCGCCCTGGGCCTGCCTGTCGAGCTGATGCGCGGCCTGTCCACGCTGCCGGGCGGCGCCACCGCCGGTCAGCCGGCCGCCGCCCCCTTGCAGGACGCCGGCGCCGTGCCCTCGCCCATCGCCGGCACGCTGCACGCCTGGAAGGTGGCCGACGGCGACATGGTCATCGCGGGCCAGACCATCGCCGTGATGGAAGCCATGAAGATGGAAATGCAGGTCACCGCCCCGTGCAACGGCCGCATCACCCTGGCGGCCGAAGCGGGCAGCTACCAGGCCTCGGGCGCCTGCATCGCCCGGATCGACGCCACCGCGTCCTGAGCGGGCCCCACCCCGCCGAGGGCCCTCCTATGATCGGGCCATGCTCACGCCCGAACAGTTCCTCGGCTTCCTCCTCGCCGCCCTCGTCATCACCGCCACGCCCGGCCCCGACAACCTCATGGTGCTCGGGCTGGGCATCTCCAAGGGCCGCCGCCACGGCGTTGCCTTCGGCCTGGGCTGCGCCCTCGGCTGCCTGAGCCACACGGCCCTCGCCGTGGCCGGAGTCAGCGCCCTCGTCGCGGCCTCCCCCCTCGCCTTCACCGCCCTCAAGATCGTCGGCGGCCTGTACCTGGTGTGGCTGGGTGTGCAGGCCCTGCGCAACACCGGCAGCGTGCGCGTGGGCGAACCCGGCGCCGCCGACCCGGGGGCCGGGTCAGCTTCCCGCCTGTTCCTGCGCGGCGTGTTCGCCAACGCGATCAACCCCAAGGTGGTGCTGTTCTTCCTGTCCTTCCTGCCCCAGTTCGTGAACCCCGCGCAGGGCCCCGTCGGCTGGCAGATGGCAGTCCTGGGCCTGACCTTCACCGCGCAGGCAGCCCTGCTGTTCGGGATGCTCGGCTACTTCGCCGGCACGATCGGGCAGTGGCTGAACCGGACGCCCCGCGCCGGGCTGTGGCTGGACCGGATCGCGGGGGGGATTTTTGTGGCGCTGGGGGTGCGGTTGATGGTTTGGCGGTAGGGAGGCGTTGTGGATCAGGAACGCCTGAGGAGGTGCTGCGGATTCAACGTACTTGCTCGACTCAAAGACCGCCGTGCCACGTTGCGAAGCCCAACGCGCGGTGGCTGTGCCGTCAGCGGGACCGCCAAGGTGAACACGCCAGCGGCTTGCGGTTTTTCCCCGAGTTCTTGCGACTGTTCGCCCCGACGGTCGCCGGAAAAAACCTTGTCCATCAAGCCTCTACGGGCGCCTGCGGTCTGGCATCGGCCACGCGGCGCCATGTTATTCGGCATCTTTGCGGTTTTCTTCAGCTTGTTCGCAATGCGTGGATTCGTTCGAGGCGCAGAATTTCTGATATAAAACAACAAGTTACACACCAAAAGGAAAAAGACGCCATGAATAGTCAACGATGTTATTTGGCGTTTCTGCGTCCTATATCAAGTTCTGATCGACGGCTAAAAACCAGTGGCGCTACCACCGCCGAGGTACGTTTATAAAACGCCACTTTTCTGATAGCGTGCGTAGCTGCGCCACCGCGCGCGGACAAGAGCAAGCTCTTGGTACGGACGCGGTGGCGCAGCTACGTGAATGGCTACAGAAAGAGGGAGGGGTTTGTGACACGAACCGATAAGCGCCAAGAGATATTGTTGGCCGCGACAGAACAGGTCGACCGTGCGGCCACTCGCTGCGCGAGCGCCGCACATCTCCGACGTTAGAACTCACTAGAAAAATACGCGTATGACAACTTCGCCGAAGTACTACATCAAAGGAAATCTGTCAGAAAAGCAAATTGAGGCCGATGTTGCCTCGTTCTTCGGCTGGTGTACTCCGCCAGAAGAGCACAGCCCATTTAGGCTTTTGGATGTTGACGAACAAAGTACAGGCGCTGACAAACTTTATGATCGAGCAACTGCGATCTATATGCAGTTCAAGAAATCAACAGGATTGAAGTCCACAAAAATAGTAAAGCCCTCAACACGAAAAGGGCGAAGCCCACTGGAAGACATCCGCGAATTCCGAGAAAAGCACGACTTAGAGCAAGATCCGACACTTTTCTTTCAATTACGCGCAAAGTCAAAGACTGCACTTGACCTCCAACACAACGTACTACTTGGATATGAGCGCCCATCTTGGTCGCGTGCAATCTATGTTGCCCCCTTGCTACTGGACAAATCTGACTATCACGGAGCACTGCACAACTCGATGAGTAGATTTCTACTCGATCCATTTTTTTATCGAATTCGTCATTCAGTTCACCAAAAAAAATGGACTAGTCATTTTGGAGCAGTCCCGTTTTTGCGCGAACATATCTCAATTCCTCCACATGAAAGAGTCGCAGACCACAATCATTACTATGCGTACTCAGAAGCAGGTGTCGACATAAGCTGGCACTCTCCAAGCATCATCGAAAGGGAACCAAGTAGACTTTCCGACTTTACGATGAAACTCTTCCGTTCAGCAATTTCTGAACGAGAGTCAATGCTACCAGTTAAAGATCTAGCGAATCGAATCGCGGAGATCGGTTTCAGTTTTGGTTTTCAGGCTGAAAGTAGATGGCAGAATGATTCACCACTGGAGTACTTGGGAAAGCACGGTCGTTGGCTAAGAGAAACTCATGGAATTCGCCAATTCATTCTGCTGGGTAATTCGAACATCCTAGATGAACTCCGCCGTGAGTTCTAACTTCTCATATATGGACTCCCCCTCAAGAGCAAGAAACTGACCGATAGGGTGACCTGATGGGAATCGCCTGCAGTCGTATATCCGGCATCTGTGGTGGGATCGTTGGCGTCCCGTGCCGACATGGAATCTGCGTCACACATGCGCCAATCGTTACAAGCGGCTGCGAGTGAGCCGGAAGAGTTATCGGCGTCAATGCGTGTGGGGTGGACCCGTCTGGCCATGATGGTCGATCAATCTCGTCGCAAGCGTGGAAGGATGATGTCTTTTCTGTTGACGGCTGTTGCGCGGCTGGCGTGCCGGCGATCAGGTGGGCGTCGCAAAGCTCTCACGGTTGAGCTTCTTGCTCAGCCGAGCGTCTTCACAAAACGGCGCGTGGTCGCGCAGCGTGGCGTAACAGATGCGCGCGAGCTTGTTGGCCAGTGCACAGGCGGCCTTGTTGTGGTTCGTTCGCTGCTGCACCGCCAGCGCCCACGCTCGGATGCCCGTGACCTCGCGTCCGGCGTTCTGCGCCACGGCCGCCGCACGAAGCACGCTCCTGGCGCCGTGGATGATCAACATGCGCAGATAGCGGTCGCCCTTCTTGGAGATGCGCCCCAGATAGCGCGAGGAGCCCGAGCTGTACTCCCTGGGCGTGATGCCAAACCAGCTGGAAAAGTGCCGTGCATCCTGGAAGTGCGTCACGTCGCCCGAGGTGGCCGCCGCGATGGCAGTAGCCGTCAGCAGCCCAATACCCGGTACCGACAGCAGCGTTGTGCACGCGGGGCTGTGGCGGGCGATCTGTGCCAACTCGCGCTCCAGCTGCGCGATTCGCGCTTCAAGCAAACGGATCTCCTCGACCAGCAGCCTGGCTGTGCCGCGCATCATGTCTGGCACCGCCGAGTGCGGGTCCGCCAACACCCGGCTGATCGCTTCGATGCCAGTGCGTGCGCCGACTGGAATGACGATGCCAAATTCACGGCAAAAGCCGCGCAGCGCATTGATGCGGCTGGTGCGGGTACTCATCCACAAGCTGCGAATGCGGTGCAGGCCCTGCAGCGCCTGCTGCTCCACCGACTTCACCCGCACGGGCCGGATATCCGAGGCGCGAGCCGCTTCCAACAGGGCCGCGGCATCGGCCGCATCGGTCTTGTTGCGCTTGACGTAGGCTCGGATGTACTGCGCGGGCAGCAGCTTCACATCGATGCCCAGGCCATTGAGCCAGCGCGCCCAGTAATGGGACGAGCCACACCACTCCATGATGACCAGACCCACATCGCGATTGGCAAACCAGCGCTCGAACTGTGTGCGCGTCAGGCGCTGGGTTTCAATGACACGCCAGTGTTCATCGGCCACGGCGAGTTGGAAGACGGACTTTGCCAGATCAACGGCGACGGTTGTAGCATGCATCTCGGACTCCTTTCGTTTGAAGACCTGATCCCCACGCCAATGAAGACCAGTGCGCCAATCTCGCGCAAACAAACGGGGGAGTCCATCCCATCATTCCACCGGACGGCTTTCAGCCTCCGGTGAATTCAAACGTTAGAGCGCATAGCATGCGTCATCTCGTACTTCTTCTCGTTCTTCTTCCTCTCCATGCCTTATCGCAGGTGTTCCACTTGGAGCATCTCATGGAAAATTCAGAAAAACATCCCGCACCGGTTGAACTACAAAGGCATCTGGCTGCAGATCCTTCCAATCGGGAATCGTTGCTCCTTTGCAAGGCAGAACAACAATGGAACCTCGAAGAAATAGAGGCGTTCTTTGCAGCCGTACCGATTCGCCTAAGTGCCGGGAAGGAGTCGTTCCTAGCTTTCCCTTCAAGGTATTGTCCTGTTTTTTTGGTGCGCACTCGATTCCCTTTTGGGTGATTGAGCTAAATTCTGATGCCACATACAGGGTATTGCTGTGGAGCGCGGAAGACGCGGTCGAGATAAGAAATAGACGGACCAAAGGGTATCGAGACATCGCATTAAGGTACGGGATCGATCCGCCAAGAATCGTTCGCTTCAATGGGCAAACCTATGAGTAGCGTCCGTGTGACGATGCACCCTAACATGCCTATATGGACTCCCCCTGAAGTGCAAGGAACTGATCGATAGGGTGTCCGATTGGGAGTCGCCTGCAGTCGTATATCCGGCATCTGAAGTGGGATCGTTTGCGTCCCGTGCCGACATGGAATCTGCGTTACGCATACGCCAATCGTTACAAGCGGCTGCGGATGAGCCGGAAGTGTTATCGACGTCAATGCGTGCGGGGGTGGACCCGTCTGGCCATGAGGGTCGATCAATCTCGTCGCAAGCGTGGAGGGACGACTTCTTTGCTATTGACTGTTTTTTCTGGGTTGGCGTGCTAGCCAACCGGCTAGGATAGCCGCCGCGCGAAGCACGCCATTACCTTCGGACCACCCACCCAGCGTGCCGGGCGGCTGGAATCATCACATCACGCTAGGGAAATTCTGCAAAAGGCCGTCGCCGATGTGCTTGTCGCCAGCCTGATGTGACGGACACTGTGAGCCATGAAGCAAGCCGATCTGGGTCTGAACCTGACGACGAAACGAACCCGCAAGCGGGAG
>Ga0255338_1002952_pt1 | contig 22236 bp, 16 predicted proteins | sample MeOH1_35cm_T4_19_FD_203715 | JGI IMG/M metagenome (GOLD analysis project Ga0255338, IMG submission 203715) | Sandy soil microbial communities from University of British Columbia, Vancouver, Canada - MeOH1_35cm_T4_195 | ecosystem: Engineered > Artificial ecosystem > Sand microcosm > Unclassified ...
GCCGCGCTGGGCGCTCGTCGCCGGTGGCCTCGTCGTACCGCTGCTGCGGGAGGTGAACGGCGTGCTGTACCAGTTCGACCGGCCGTTCGTGGCGGACGGCCGTGCCACCACGGAAGCCTTCGGCGTGACACCGACGCCCTGGGACTCGCTGCTCGACGACACCGCCCGCGCCTGGGCGGCCCGCGCGCACCCTGCGGCACGCTGAGCGCCGCGTTCCGGCCGGTGCAGGTGAAGGTCTCGCGCGGCTGCCTGAGTGACGGTTGACAGTTCATCCCCGCTGGTGAGGAGCACGAAATGCGGAAGAGCGCCCCTGCGGCTGGCGGGGCTTATCCCGAGTCGCCTGGGAACACTCGTCGGCCGGGTCCTCACTCCTAATCCCCGCTCGCGCGGAGAGCACTTGCCCGTGAGGCGCGTGAGCACCTGGTCGAAGGTCTCATTTCCGCTAGCGCGGGGAGCACCCGGCCTTGCGTCGCCCGCCGCACTCCGGGCAGGGCTCATCCCCGCTCGCGCGGGGAGCACAAGGCGGGTGACGAGCCGATCGTCCGCGTCCTGGGCTCATCCCCGCTCACGCGGGAAGCACGGCTTCGTGGACTCCCCCGGCGGGTACCCGGCGGGCTCATCCCCGCTCGCGCGGGGAAGCACGACCGTCGCGAGTCGGACGACGAGCGGGCCTTGGGCTCATCCCCGCTCGCGCGGGGAGCACGGGCTGGCGCTGGGGTCGGAGCATCGGCGCATGGGGCTCATCCCCGCTCGCGCGGGGAGCACCCCTTGGTCCCGAGTCACGCACGCGGGCCGCAGGGCTCATCCCCGCTCGTGCGGGGAGCACCAGCTTCGGTCCACCGGCCTCGCGGGCGATCCGGGCTCCTCCCCGCTCGCACGGGGAGCACTGGTGCCGCGAGACAGACCCGCCCGCTCGGCCAGGCTCATCCCCGCTCGCGCGGGGAGCACGGTCCCCAGGTGCGCGTCGAGGATGTCGGGCCGACCTCATCCCCGCTCGCGCGGGGAGCACGGCCCTACTCACGTGGGTACTGACGTCCCATGAGGCTCATCCCCGCTCGCGCGGGGAGCACATTGACCCACGGCCGCACCCAGGCTTGACTTCCGGCTCATCCCCGCTCGCGCGGGGAGCACCTGGTGTTGCAGTGGGTGTGCTCGGGCCAGGTGGGCTCATCCCTGCTCGCGCGGGGAGCACACTCCGCAGTGGGTCCCGTTCGTCAGCTTCCTGGGCTCATCCCCGCTCGCGCGGGGAGCACCCTGGGTAACAGGAGCGCGGCTTGCGCGGGCGGGGCTCATCCCCGCTCGCGCGGGGAGCACGTGGCGGTCGACGAACTGGTGCCCCTGCTGCCGGGCTCATCCCCGCTCGCGCGGGGAGCACACGGCCAGCCCGTGGCCGCCGCGGTCACCGGTCGGCTCATCCCCGCTCGCGCGGGGAGCACGCAGCGCCGATCGGGTCGTGGCGGTGCACGATGGGCTCATCCCCGCTCGCGCGGGGAGCACGCCGGTGTCGCGGGGTTCGGGGCGCTGCTCGGGGGCTCATCCCCGCTCGCGCGGGGAGTGCTCCCCGATCGCCTCGTCGTCGCCGGCGTCGGTCGGCTCATCCCCGCTCGCGCGGGGAGCACAGTCCGTCCTCGATCGCCGGACGTGGCGTCGAGGGCTCATCCCCGCTCGCGCGGGGAGCACAAGGAACAGCGCGATGCGAACCGCGGGCTCGACGGCTCATCCCCGCTCGCGCGGGGAGCACATGCTGCGCGGCCTGGTGCCCGCGCTGTTCACGGGCTCATCCCCGCTCGCGCGGGGAGCACGTGACCTCCGGTGACGAGTAGGAGAGCGTCGTCGGCTCACCCCGCTCGCGCGGGGAGCACGCGTAGAGCACGGCGCGCTCGGTCAGTCCGTCGGGCTCATCCCCGCTCGCGCGGGGAGCACTGGGTTGTGGCCTTGTAGCCGCAGGTACAAGGCGGCTCATCCCCGCTCGCGCGGGGAGCACATGTCGTGGATCGACAGCGACAGGTCGAGGAGGGGCTCATCCCCGCTCGCGCGGGGAGCACGACCCCAACGACCAGCTGCCGCCCGCCCCAGCGGGCTCATCCCCGCTCGCGCGGGGAGCACGACGTGCGGCAGTCGTCGTTCGCCTTCGTGCCGGGCTCATCCCCGCTCGCGCGGGGAGCACTCGCGCAGGGCGCGCGCCGGGTCCGGGTGAGTGGGCTCATCCCCGCTCGCGCGGGGAGCACACGCCCACCATCGCATCGACCGGCACGAACGAGGGCTCATCCCCGCTCGCGCGGGGAGCACACCTACGACCCGGTGGCCGACGAGGACCGCGTCGGCTCATCCCCGCTCGCGCGGGGAGCACACCGGCGACGTCATGGACCGGCTCTCCGGGGCGGGCTCATCCCCGCTCGCGCGAGGAGCACGCCTGGCGCAGCATCGGCGACGGCGGCCGCGCGGGCTCATCCCCGCTGGCGCGGGGAGCACGACCCAGCGCGTCACGGCGTCGCGTGTGATCGCGGCTCATCCCCGCTCGCGCGGGGAGCACGACGCCGCCACGCTCGCGGTCCACAAGGACCGGGGCTCATCCCCGCTCGCGCGGGGAGCACTGCTGGTTGCACCAGCGGTGGAGGAGTCGCACGGGCTCATCCCCGCTCGCGCGGGGAGCACGTGCGGCGTGTGACGCGCACGACGCGGTCGCGGGGCTCATCCCCGCTCGCGCGGGGAGCACTTGGCGGGCTTGGTATCGGTCGTGGTGCTCATGGGCTCATCCCCGCTCGCGCGGGGAGCACACGCCCGAGACGCCGGTCGTCCTGTGCGGGACGGGCTCATCCCCGCTCGCGCGGGGAGCACGTCCTCGTCGGCACCCGCACCGCCGCCACCCTGGGCTCATCCCCGCTCGCGCGGGGAGCACGCCTTCAGCTTGGCGCCCGAGACGTTGATGAGGGGCTCATCCCCGCTCGCGCGGGGAGCACGCCACCAGCTCGTCGGCCCGCCCGGCGGCGGTCGGCTGATCCCCGCTCGCGCGGGGAGCACCCACGCGGCACCCTCGAGACCGCCCGGCCCGACGGCTAATCCCCGCTCGCGCGGGGAGCACAGGTTCTCGCTCAGCGTGTCGCCCCGGCGCTTGGGCTCATCCCCGCTCGCGCGGGGAGCACATGAGTGAGAGCAGATTATCGAGCTCGGCATCGGGCTCATCCCCGCTCGCGCGGGGAGCACGGCAGCTGGTCGTTGGGGTCGTCGATGATGGTGGGCTCATCCCCGCTCGCGCGGGGAGCACAGGTCTTCGCGCAAATTGGTCTCGTGCGTGTTCGGCTCATCCCCGCGGGGAGCACAGGTCGATGTCCTTGAGCGTCAGCGGGGCGACGGGCTCATCCCCGCTCGCGCGGGGAGCACCAGGGCGCCACCCGCGAGGAGATCGCCCGCCTGGGCTCATCCCCGCTCGCGCGGGGAGCACGCGCTTGATCCGGCGGACACTCAGGCGAGGCTGGGCTCATCCCCGCTCGCGCGGGGAGCACTGGACCGCGATCAAGCTGGAGACCCGCGAGGGCGGCTCATCCCCGCTCGCGCGGGGAGCACCAGTCGCAGCCGGGGTGACGCTGAAAGCCCTGGGGCTCATCCCCGCTCGCGCGGGGAGCACACGACGTCCCCGGCCGCGAAGGCCACGTTCGCCGGCTCATCCCCGCTCGCGCGGGGAGCACATCGTTAGCACGATCGCGGACGCGCTGACCGGCGGCTCATCCCCGCTCGCGCGGGGAGCACGCGGCAGGTGTCATCATGTCCGACACCACTCGGGGCTCATCCCCGCTCGCGCGGGGAGCACCCCTCACAGGAGGGGCAAGTAGTGACGTAGCTGGGCTCATCCCCGCTCGCGCGGGGAGCACGATGAGGGTCTCGATGGGAGAGGGAGTCATTTGGGCTCATCCCCGCTCGCGCGGGGAGCACATGGAACCCGCGGAGTTCCGCGTCGTGCGCGAGGGCTCATCCCCGCTCGCGCGGGGAGCACCAGCCGGGCATCCTCGCTGCTGCGCTCGGCCGCGGCTCATCCCCGCTCGCGCGGGGAGCACGACTACACGATCGGCGACGACGAGCCGAGCGTCGGCTCATCCCCGCTCGCGCGGGGAGCACGACTGCCGGACACGTTGAACTCGTTAGAGCTACGGCTCATCCCCGCTCGCGCGGGGAGCACCTGCTCGAGTCGGCCGTCAACGTCCGGGCCGGGGGCTCATCCCCGCTCGCGCGGGGAGCACGGCGTGGTTCGAGTCGCTGCCGACCGAGAAGCGGGCTCATCCCCGCTCGCGCGGGGAGCACTCGGGCGCGGTTCATGGCGTGGCTGCGGCGGTGGGCTCATCCCCGCTCGCGCGGGGAGCACTCGGGCGCGGTTCATGGCGTGGCTGCGGCGGTGGGCTCATCCCCGCTCGCGCGGGGAGCACGAGCAGCTCACGGCCGCCCACCCGGACCTCGGCGGCTCATCCCCGCTCGCGCGGGGAGCACGGCTCGGGGCCTTTGTCATGGAGGGACGCAGGGGGCTCATCCCCGCTCGCGCGGGGAGCACTCCTGGTCCGCGATGTGGTCGCAGTGGTGGGCGGGCTCATCCCCGCTCGCGCGGGGAGCACGATTTCCAGGACACGGGCACCGTCGGAGGCAACGGCTCATCCCCGCTCGCGCGGGGAGCACGCCACGCCGTTCGGACGAACCGGGGTATCACCGGGCTCATCCCCGCTCGCGCGGGGAGCACACCAACGACGGCACGGCGCCCGCCTGGCCGCAGGGCTCATCCCCGCTCGCGCGGGGAGCACACAGGAGGGGGCGACGAGCGTGTACTTGGCACCGGCTCATCCCCGCTCGCGCGGGGAGCACGCCGCCATGGCGCGAACCTTGTCCGCGAACGGGGGCTCATCTCCGCTCGCGCGGGGAGCACGCGGCGGCGATCTCGCCGAGGCCGTCGCCGTTGGGCTCATCCCCGCTCGCGCGGGGAGCACTCCTGGATGACCTCCCCGTCGACCGGGATCGCCGGCTCATCCCCGCTCGCGCGGGGAGCACCAGTGCGGGGACGTCAGGGGAAACGTCGCCGGGGGCTCATCCCCGCTCGCGCGGGGAGCACGCCGCCCTCGGGCGGCTCTTCGGCGTCCCCGGAGGCTCATCCCCGCTCGCGCGGGGAGCACCCACGATGGACAAGACCGCGTCAGTCATTGTGCGGCTCATCCCCGCTCGCGCGGGGAGCACGTGGTCTTGAGGGTGGTATCCGGGGTGGGCAGGGGCTCATCCCCGCTCGCGCGGGGAGCACAACGCGGTCTCGCCGTAGACGCCGCTGCTCGTCGGCTCATCCCCGCTCGCGCGGGGAGCACTCCCCGCTCGTCGCGGTGTCGTTATTGGTCGCCGGCTCATCCCCGCTCGCGCGGGGAGCACCCCGCCGGCGCGTTCCTGCTGTCGGGCGACGGGGGCTCATCCCCGCTCGCGCGGGGAGCACTGTCTGGGATCGGTGGTCGGGCGGTCAGTGCTGGGCTCATCCCCGCTCGCGCGGGGAGCACTCCGGGTGCTGGCTCTGCCCGGCGTGTGCGCGGGGCTCATCCCCGCTCGCGCGGGGAGCACGAGTGCCTGGGGCTCACCTGGGACCGCGTGGACGGCTCATCCCCGCTCGCGCGGGGAGCACCCACTGCACCCGCGGGTACTCGTCGTCGCTCACGGCTCATCCCCGCTCGCGCGGGGAGCACGACCTCGGTCCGGGTGTCGGCGAGCTGGCGGGCGGCTCATCCCCGCTCGCGCGGGGAGCACTGGCTGCAACGCAACCAAGCCGTCGATGACCGGGGCTCATCCCCGCTCGCGCGGGGAGCACCCGAGGTCAGGGTGGGCGGCCGTGAAGTCCTTGGGCTCATCCCCGCTCGCGCGGGGAGCACCCCGCCGGCGCGTTCCTGCTGTCGGGCGACGGGGGCTCATCCCCGCTCGCGCGGGGAGCACAGGCGCCCGGACACGGTGATGCGCACCTTGCCGGGCTCATCCCCGCTCGCGCGGGGAGCACACCACCAGCGTCACTGATGCATGGGGCGTCGAGGGCTCATCCCCGCTCGCGCGGGGAGCACTGGCGACCGTCACACGGCAGGCACCACGCCGACGGCTCATCCCCGCTCGCGCGGGGAGCACTCCCGCGCGAGTTCGATGTGTTCTTGCAGACGCGGCTCATCCCCGCTCGCGCGGGGAGCACCCTGCGACAACGCCTGCCATGTGAGCCGAGACGGGCTCATCCCCGCTCGCGCGGGGAGCACGGTGTCCGCATGAGCACGGTGACGGAGCCGACGGGCTCATCCCCGCTCGCGCGGGGAGCACGCTCCTCTACGGGACGACGTGCTTGACGGACACGGCTCATCCCCGCTCGCGCGGGGAGCACTGGTCTTCCCGATAGCGCCACACGTTTTCGGCAGGCTCATCCCCGCTCGCGCGGGGAGCACGACGACTCGCAGGTCCAGGCGCTGCTGTCGCTGGGCTCATCCCCGCTCGCGCGGGGAGCACTTCACGGGCTCCCGGCTTGTCCATACGGCGAACGGCTCATCCCCGCTCGCGCGGGGAGCACCGGGTACACCCGCGGGTACTCGTCGTCGTTCACGGCTCATCCCCGCTCGCGCGGGGAGCACCGTCAGTTCGCGCTTGTTGCGCCACGCGTCAAGGGCTCATCCCCGCTCGCGCGGGGAGCACCCGGAGCAGATCAACACCGCCCGCCGCGAGGGGGGCTCATCCCCGCTCGCGCGGGGAGCACACGGGGAAGCGTCGGGAGCAGGTGCGCGTCAAGGGCTCATCCCCGCTCGCGCGGGGAGCACCGTCGGCCTCGTCTCCGATGAGAATGGCAACCCGGCTCATCCCCGCTCGCGCGGGGAGCACGTACTTGTGCCAGGTCGTCCACCGGGAGAACCCGGCTCATCCCCGCTCGCGCGGGGAGCACGCGCGGTCGAATTCAACACGCGCGTATCGCATGGGCTCATCCCCGCTCGCGCGGGGAGCACCCCGCCGCGACGTTCCTGCTGTCGGGCGACGGGGGCTCATCCCCGCTCGCGCGGGGAGCACGCCGCCGAGAGGTCGGGCGGGAAGTTCGGTAAGGGCTCATCCCCGCTCGCGCGGGGAGCACATCGGCGAGTGGTCGAAGGCGTCGATCGACGGCGGCTCATCCCCGCTCGCGCGGGGAGCACGAGTTGCGGGTGACGGCAGTTACTGATCCGGCCGGCTCATCCCCGCTCGCGCGGGGAGCACGACGCCGCCGGGACGTTCGCCGACGTCGTGGTGGGCTCATCCCCGCTCGCGCGGGGAGCACGGCGGCACCGTGACCACCGGCAGCCCGGCCAGGGGCTCATCCCCGCTCGCGCGGGGAGCACTCGTCGAGCTTGTTCTCGACGCGCTCGAGCCGCGGCTCATCCCCGCTCGCGCGGGGAGCACACCGACCGTGCCGTGGCCGCGGTGCTGCGGGACGGCTCATCCCCGCTCGCGCGGGGAGCACGTGGACCGGTCGGACGAGGCGCTGTCCTGGGCCGGCTCATCCCCGCTCGCGCGGGGAGCACGGTCAGGCGACGGTGGGCGATGTCGGGGACATGGGCTCATCCCCGCTCGCGCGGGGAGCACAACACGGCACCCCCACCGGCAAGGCAGTCACAGGGCTCATCCCCGCTCGCGCGGGGAGCACTACCACGCTCCCCACCGGCAGCGCGTCCAGGGCGGCTCATCCCCGCTCGCGCGGGGAGCACGTCGTCAAGGTCGTGGGCGGCTTCGATGTCCCGGGCTCATCCCCGCTCGCGCGGGGAGCACCCCTCGCAGGAGGGGCAAGTAGTGACGTAGCTGGGCTCATCCCCGCTCGCGCGGGGAGCACACGGGCATTCCGGGGTCAGCGGCGATCATCGCGGGCTCATCCCCGCTCGCGCGGGGAGCACGCACCCACCAAGGCGGCGTCGCTGCCGAAGCTGGGCTCATCCCCGCTCGCGCGGGGAGCACCGGTGGCAGGACATGCACATGCGCTCGTAGTCGGGCTCATCCCCGCTCGCGCGGGGAGCACGACCTCGGTCCGGGTGTCGGCGAGCTGGCGGGCGGCTCATCCCCGCTCGCGCGGGGAGCACGGTCCATCGTGACGGTCAGCTCGCTCGGCATGCGGCTCATCCCCGCTCGCGCGGGGAGCACTCCTCGACCTCGGTCTTGGACGTCGAGGTGCGCGGCTCATCCCCGCTCGCGCGGGGAGCACTCCGGGTCGGGCACCGTCGTGGCCCTCGCCGGGGGCTCATCCCCGCTCGCGCGGGGAGCACCGGTCGGGATCGGCGGGGAGGACCTGCACGGCGGGCTCATCCCCGCTCGCGCGGGGAGCACCGGTACTGGGCGCGCTCGAGGACGGTGGCCCGGGGCTCATCCCCGCTCGCGCGGGGAGCACGACGCCTACCGCACCCTCGAGCGCCAGCGGCAGGGCTCATCCCCGCTCGCGCGGGGAGCACCGACCAACCCGGTCTAGGCCCCACGCCGTGCCGGGCTCATCCCCGCTCGCGCGGGGAGCACGGCCTTGATGCCGGAGATCTCGACGATGACCGCCGGCTCATCCCCGCTCGCGCGGGGAGCACGCACTTCGTCAAGCACGTGTACCCGGTGATCGGGGCTCATCCCCGCTCGCGCGGGGAGCACGCGATGGCGGCCGGCACTGTCGCCGCGGTGAAGGGCTCATCCCCGCTCGCGCGGGGAGCACCCGCGCATGAGCCGGCCGAGGTAGGAGTGCGACGGCTCATCCCCGCTCGCGCGGGGAGCACCGTGAGGTCGCCCGCGCGCTGGAGGCCGCCGGGGGCTCATCCCCGCTCGCGCGGGGAGCACCGAGCTGATCGTCGACTGATCCGGCGTGTCGACGGCTCATCCCCGCTCGCGCGGGGAGCACTCGTCGTTCCAGTCCCGTTGGGCGTTGGAGAGGGGCTCATCCCCGCTCGCGCGGGGAGCACTTGCCCACGGGCTTCGTGGTGTCGTGCTCGACGGGCTCATCCCCGCTCGCGCGGGGAGCACAACGTCGTGGTCCCCAACGACACCGCTTGGACGGGCTCATCCCCGCTCGCGCGGGGAGCACGAAGCCGAGCTGGACGCCGGGACCGTCAGCGACGGCTCATCCCCGCTCGCGCGGGGAGCACCGCTCGTGCGCGCGGAACGCGATCATCGCCTTGGGCTCATCCCCGCTCGCGCGGGGAGCACGCCCTCCCAGCGCGAGCGGCCCCCGCCTCCTCCGGCTCATCCCCGCTCGCGCGGGGAGCACAGCTCGGCCGCCAAGTCCTGGCTCCTGGCCACGGGCTCATCCCCGCTCGCGCGGGGAGCACAAGCCGTGCTTGTTCGCGATCGTCTTGCCACCGGGCTCATCCCCGCTCGCGCGGGGAGCACCACTTCGAGGAGAGCAGCGGCCTTCGCCAGGAGGGCTCATCCCCGCTCGCGCGGGGAGCACGGTCCTTGTCCATCTTCCTCACCCCCTTTCGCGGGCTCATCCCCGCTCGCGCGGGGAGCACCCGGACGGCCTGCTCGTCGTCCACGACGGATCCGGCTCATCCCCGCTCGCGCGGGGAGCACATGCGGCGGCCGCACATCTCGCACCAGTGGGGCGGCTCATCCCCGCTCGCGCGGGGAGCACTTCCCGGTTTCCCTCTTGACTAGTTCCCCAATGGGCTCATCCCCGCTCGCGCGGGGAGCACCGGCGGGACGATGACCCACCGGCTGGGTCCGAGGGCTCATCCCCGCTCGCGCGGGGAGCACTTCTCCACGCGTTCTTGCCAGCGGCGTTCGATCGGCTCATCCCCGCTCGCGCGGGGAGCACGGCATGACCTTGCGGACGCTGTCGCCCAAGGCGGGCTCATCCCCGCTCGCGCGGGGAGCACCGTGGGCGGGTTGCCGGCGTTGAGGCGGGCACCGGCTCATCCCCGCTCGCGCGGGGAGCACACGATAGGCACAGAGAGGCCGGCGGCGGCGCCGGGCTCATCCCCGCTCGCGCGGGGAGCACACGTGGGTCGCCCACGCCTTGGCGGTGCCGGCGGGCTCATCCCCGCTCGCGCGGGGAGCACAACGTGGTGGTGCCCAGGCTGACGGCCTGCACGGGCTCATCCCCGCTCGCGCGGGGAGCACACGCCGCCGGGGTAGGCGGTGGCGGGTGTGGTCGGCTCATCCCCGCTCGCGCGGGGAGCACCCACACATAGCCCGTGCGCAGCATCAGCCCGCGCGGCTCATCCCCGCTCGCGCGGGGAGCACGCTGGAGTTGGACTACGGCACCCCCGGAGCCGGGGCTCATCCCCGCTCGCGCGGGGAGCACGTCGTGGCTTCCGAGATCGGTTCGGTGTTCCTGGGCTCATCCCCGCTCGCGCGGGGAGCACCACGTGACCGAGGCGAAATCCGACCCGGGTCGGGGCTCATCCCCGCTCGCGCGGGGAGCACTGGAGACGATCCGCGAGGTCGATGAGGGTGGTCGGCTCATCCCCGCTCGCGCGGGGAGCACCTGAAGTCGGTCAACATCGTGTTCGCCACCCCGGGCTCATCCCCGCTCGCGCGGGGAGCACGCCGAGCTGTGGATGGGCCCGGGCGGCGTCAGCGGCTCATCCCCGCTCGCGCGGGGAGCACAGGGTTGCCATGAGCCTGACGAAGCACGCCACCGGCTCATCCCCGCTCGCGCGGGGAGCACGAGCCCAAAGACCTGCCCGGCCACCTGTTCGACGGCTCATCCCCGCTCGCGCGGGGAGCACGACCGCAACGTCGTCCCGGACGCGGTCATGGGCGGCTCATCCCCGCTCGCGCGGGGAGCACGCGACCGCGCCGAGCACCGCCAGGGCGACCTTGGGCTCATCCCCGCTCGCGCGGGGAGCACCGGCGACACCGTGCAGCGGATACCCGACCGGGCGGCTCATCCCCGCTCGCGCGGGGAGCACCGTGGGGGGTTGGGGTTAGCAGTCGCAGGGGCGGGCTCATCCCCGCTCGCGCGGGGAGCACCTTGGTGCAGGGGCACTCGTGCTTCATGACCAGGGCTCATCCCCGCTCGCGCGGGGAGCACCGGCCTCGTCGGTCAGGTACCGGTGCGCCAGCGGGCTCATCCCCGCTCGCGCGGGGAGCACGGCGGCACCGTGACCACCGGCAGCCCGGCCAGGGGCTCATCCCCGCTCGCGCGGGGAGCACTCCTGGAGCTCCAGCGCGCCGCGGATGGTGTCGGGCTCATCCCCGCTCGCGCGGGGAGCACGGCTGCACCCGCGACCACGTCCACCGGCGCATCGGCTCATCCCCGCTCGCGCGGGGAGCACCTGGGCGGCAAGATCGGCGTCATGGTCGCCGCGGGCTCATCCCCGCTCGCGCGGGGAGCACCCCGCCGGCGCGTTCCTGCTGTCGGCCGACGGGGGCTCATCCCCGCTCGCGCGGGGAGCACAGGTTCTCGCTCAGCGTGTCACCCCGGCGCTTGGGCTCATCCCCGCTCGCGCGGGGAGCACTCCGCAAGGGCCGCAACCTCGGCACGACGGAGGGGCTCATCCCCGCTCGCGCGGGGAGCACAATCCCATCGTCACCGGCGAAGTGAGTGCGTCGGGCTCATCCCCGCTCGCGCGGGGAGCACCGGCAGGTGTGTTCGGGACGCAGCAGCCGGGTCGGCTCATCCCCGCTCGCGCGGGGAGCACTGCGCCGTCGCGTACCGGTCGAGCTGCGTGGAGGGCTCATCCCCGCTCGCGCGGGGAGCACTCGGTCTCGACCTCCAGCAGCCGCACCCGGCCGGGCTCATCCCCGCTCGCGCGGGGAGCACTCGGTCCACCGGGCGGCGATCTTGTCGGCGGCCGGCTCATCCCCGCTCGCGCGGGGAGCACTCGGACCGGCGCTCGCGGCAATCCTGCGCGAGGGGCTCATCCCCGCTCGCGCGGGGAGCACGTCGCCTCGAGCGGGTTGGCCCGGTAGTGCAGGGGCTCATCCCCGCTCGCGCGGGGAGCACACTTGCTGAACAGCCACGATACCTTGCGCCCTAGACGCCCCCACTCACTCGTCGCGAGCAGCGCTCCCTCCCGGGAGTCCGCCGCCTGACGCCGGCGTTCCACGACGGCGCTGTTCAACGATGTTCCGGTAGTTCCTTCGGCGGCCCGCGATGCTCCAGTGCCGCGTCGCTGAGCCGAAGTCGTCTTCACTTTCCGGCAGGGGGGTGCCGCCGTCGTGCTTGTCGCGTGTCCGAACGTGGCCCCCGTCCACTGTCGAAGCTGCCAGCGCGCGCGATTCCGCCGTCATCCGGCGCATAAGAGTGATGCCGTCCAAATCCACGGGCGTCCATGCGTGGTTGTGAACTCTGAGGTCAAGCCTCTGTTCACCGCGGCGAGACCAGACCATCAGCGCCCGCCCCCGGCCGACGTCCTCAACGATTCGCACCCACAGCAGCTCTCGCACCCGACTGGGAACATGGCCGACGTAGACGCCTGGGGCGACCTCCAACAGCCATCGCGTCAGCTCACCACGAAGTCTCTCCGGCGTGACCGACAGGGTGACGACGATCACCAGGCGGAATCCTCGTCCAGTCCATCCCCCACCCGGTACGAGACGCCGCCCGCAACCGCGCCTGCGCGCCCGTCCCACAGCATCACGATGTCGCCCCAGCTGTCCGAATCCGCCGAATCCGCACGATCACCGGTGAGTAGCCACGTGATGTCGCGCACCGAGCGTTCGAGGAGACGCTCCTCGAACATGCGGTCACGCATGGTCCGCCGCACGTGCCCGGCGACGTCTGTCAGATCGACGGCCGCAGCGTCGAACGCCACGGGGATGGCAAACTCGGCCTTGTAGAGGTCTGCGATGTCGTAGACGAACGATCGTTCGTGCCCGGTGTGAACGAACCCGAGCCCGGGCGAGCATCCGAGCGCCACGACCACAGCATGGACGACGCCGTACAGACAGGTCGTCGCCGCTGACAACGCCTGGTTTACCGAGTCGGACGCCGCGAAGTCGTCGGGACGGTATTCCCGCCCGCCCCACGCAACTCCAGTGCGGTGGGACTGCTCACGGTAGGCACGACGGACCCGCGCTCCCTCCCTACCGCGGAGTTGCTGCATGGTGAGGCCCGAGACATCTTCGCCCGGGAACCGCATCTCGTACATGCGTCGCGCGACGGTGAGACGTGATGTCCGGTTCGTCACCAAAGCGGCCTGGGAGTCCAGCAGACGGGACGATCGGCTGAGGGACCGGCCGTGGGCGTAGTACCGCACGCCTCGTTCGCCGACCCACACAACCGTGGAACCGCTCTCTGCGAGCAGCACCATCGCCTGATGCGTGACATTCGTGCCGGGGCCGAGAAGCAGTGCCCCGAGCGCCGCCGCAGGTATGTGAACCGTGCCCCGGAGGTCGGTCGCGGTGATGGCACTCGCGTCACGTGAAATGACGGCGTGCTCGAGGTACAGAAAGGTCATCCGGTCCTGCACTCGGACCAGTTCAGGAAGAGCGGGTGGCCTGGCTCCAGGGATCACCGTGTCACCCGACGGCAGCCAGGGTGAGCAGCCCGCACCCGTACCCCTTGGCAGGGCCGGCCCCCGTCGTGAGGGTGGTCCTCAGACTCTCGGCGTCAAGCACGGTCAGGAGCCCGTCGTAGGTCGCCTTGGTAAGGGTGACTGTGGCCGACTCGCGCCGGAACTGCTCGGTTCGGCGGTCGTGGACGACCAGTTCACGTCCGCCGTCGCGGATCACGACCGCGAACCCCCAGCCCTCTGCCCGGCTCAGCAGCCACTCCTCCTGCTGGGCGACGGTGACGTGCCCGTACCGCTTGCCCGCGTGGCTACGCGAAGGATTGGCCGTCAGCCGGAATGCCCAGGTCTGCCCAGGAGCGAGCCGCGCGAGGAGACCCGCATACGGGCGGACCGCCCAGCTGTCCTGGCGCGTCTGCCATCCCGCCTGCTCGACCACGTGAGCGAGGTCGGGCACGGGCCGACTGACCATGTATAGCCACGTCTGGTGCCAGTCACGGTCGACCCGCCACAGCACGCGGCCGCGCGTTTCGTCATCGTCAGGGAACGCCGCAAGGACGGCCGCGTGCATGGCTTGCGGCGAACCGAGAAGACGGCGTCCGCCGCGACGAGCCGGGTTGATCTGAATGCGCGACAGGTGCATCAGGCTCCTCCGAGCAGTGCCATGGGGTCATGGCCGAACGCCGGCGTGTCGACGGCCTCGTCGTTCGGCACGCGAACGTGGCCGTGGGCGACGGTCCGCCAGCCGTACTCGCGCAGCATCGGGTCGAAGCTCATGGGGGCGTCGTGGTGCTCCGACTCCCGCTCCGGCACGGTGCCCATCGGCACTGCGGCAGCGTCAACGAGCAGGTCGAGGTCCACCTGCATTCCCTGGCGGCGCTTCCACCAGAGGGAGGCCTGCCATGGCTCGGCGTGCAGCGCCTCCCAGAGCGGACTGTCGCGCAGACCAAGCGTGACGGGCCCGACCGGCGGACACGACCGACGGCCGAGATACAGCGGGAAGGCAGGATGACGTAAGGCGTCGTCGAGGGCGGCGATCAGGCCGTCGTCGCCCTCGACGGCCGCGATGAACCCCGCGTCAGTCAGGTAGAAGCGCTGCGTCAGGGGGAAAGCGCCAGCGCCGTCTGACGTGCGAGCCGTGTGGAAGTCGCGTTCCACGCGACCAGGTTGGTCCACACGAACCCCGAACGTCAGCGACAGCAGATCCTCCAACGGGTCAGTACGTCGCAGACCGCACGCGGCCGCGAGCAACCCGATCACACCGCTCTTGGTCGGACTCTGCTCGGTGGCCCGCCGGGAGAACCGGGACGACTCCCCCCACGACTGCATCGGTCCGGCGAGCCGCAGCACCAGCGTGGTCATGACACCGGCACTGCCAGGCGCTCAGCGACGAAGCCCGTCGCACCGCGCACTGCGATATCGAAGGAGGCTCGTTCGCCAAGGGCCTCCAACACAGACCCAGCTGCACCAACCCCCACAACCCAGGAGCGAGCGGGGCGGGCACCGAATGCGTCGGCGACATCCTGTGCGTACTGGGCCAGCCGCTGCGCCGACAGGCGCACGCGGCCTTCCTCGGCCGTCCCTGTCACCGGATCTTCAAAAGCCCCGACGTAGGACACGGGCTGGTCCTCTCGCACCGTGATCACCACCGCATCGGGCAGTGTGCGGTTCGCGAAGGAGTTCTGCTTCCCGGTTGGCATCGACATGGTGAACGCGCGGAGAAACGCGTCGATCGCCCGCTCGGTCGCGGCGGCGTCGCCCAGGTTCTTCGCGAGAAGGTCCACGTCGACAGTCGCGTACCGGTACAGGGTGGCCGACGCGAACTCGACCGTGCCGATCATTCCCGCGCCGGAATCCTCGGTCTCGTCGGCAGCCTTGTGGTCGTCAACTGCTGTGAAGTAGTCGTACTCGGTCTGGACAGCATGAGTGCTGAGGGCGTGCGCGACCTGGCAAGCGGCGTCGACGTTGAGGTCGGTCACGTCGGCGACCATGCGCCCGAACAGCGCAAGGTCGATCGAATTCTTGCCCTTGATGAGCGCCTGAGCAGCCTTCTTCTCCGGCTTGCCTCTCCCCTCGAGGGACTCCACGGCCAGCCGAGCGAGCGCGTCGATCTGTTGTGCGGACAAGAACAACAGATAACCAGACTCAGGCGGGGCACCCTTCTTGCCCCGAGGCTCCCTGACGGTGATACCCGCCGCCGACATCACCTCGGCAGCCGCGGCCAGGGCGTCCTCCTCGCTCGTGGCCGTGCGCGTCGCCTGGATACGGTCCCCGACGAGTTCAGCGACACGCTTGGTGCGGGTACCCAGTTCCGAGGAGTCAAGCATGTCGCCGAAGTCACGGCGGGCGGCCCGCTTCCATGCCTGGGACGACACCCGGGCTCGTCGCGCTCCGCCGTACACAGCCGTCTTGGGTGATCCGGTGTCATCACGGTTGAGGTTGCTCGGCGGGACGGTCTGCAGGATGTGGACGTCGATGAACGTGCGGGTCACTGCTGCTCCTCAGTAGTCAGGTCGGTAGGCGTGGTCGAGGCGACGTCGGTAGCCGCACCGGCGTCAGGTTCGAGGCGATAGAGCTGGCGGGCCCACCGGCGGCGGACCGCATCGGCGCCGCCTCGGCGCTGCAGCTGATCCAGGTCGTCGGCGAGCATCCCGTAATCGAGCCCAATGCCGTCGGAACGGAGTTGCGTGACGAGCCCCCGGAGGTGGTGGACCACCTCAGCGATGTCGTCGGACGTGACGATGGCATCGAACCGCCGGCGCACGGGAGAGACGTGCTCTGCGTCCCCACCCCCCCGCGCGTGATCGAGGCGGGCGACGGCTCGGCCGAGGCCGACGCCCGGTTGGTGCATGCCGATCGGCCGCGACTGCTGGTGAACGGCATACAGCGTGAGCGCGACATGGGCGGCGCGCTCCTCCGGGGTAGGTCCATCGCCCCGTGGCTCGCCCGGCACCCCGTCAACCGTCAGGCTCCAGACTCGCGCGTCCGCACCCGGCTCCCGTCCGACGTTCGCTCGCAGGTGGGCCAGCATTGCAGCGGTGGCGGACCTCGAGCGGGTCTCTTGGAGGAACCTGGCTCGCCGGGCGACGAACACACCGATGTTCCCCAGCTTCGGTCCGAAGGAGCTCGCTGCGGGTGTCGGCTCCGTCACGGCTCTGGTTGTGCTCATGAGACCTCCTCGAAGTCGGTCGTAACGTCCCGGACCGGTATGGACGCGTCCTCAAAAGCGTGGGGAAGTACCTCGCTCAACCGACGCCAGAACCACCTTTCGGCCGTCCCGACGTCACGAAACTGCTTTGCCACGACCCGGCCCACGAGAGCAGCAGGCCCGGCCTCGCTCACCACGGCCGCGGCGTGCCGTGCGATCAGGGTGCGCACCGTCCGCTGCCAAGCGATCTCGCGTTCCCGAGGGAGTGCCCCGACTACTCCCAGCGTTCGCAGCCAGGCGCGGAAATCGCGGCCGAGCGCGTCATAGGCCAAGGCCGAGACCCTGGCCCGTGCGCCCTCGTCATCGGGCGATGCACCAGCAGCCAGCGCGATGTTCTCCGCCAGTCCACCGAGCGCGTAGACCGCTTGCTCCGCGCTCCGCACTGCTGCAACCGCGACGCGCGCCAGGACCTCACCATCCGTACCCAGCAGAGCCGTCGGAAGTGCGAGTCCGTCCGCGATGAGCTCGTCGTACACGGACTCGTTGCTGCCGTACTCGATACCGATGGCCTGTACCTGGAGGAGATCGGGACCCAAGTCCTCGTGCAACTGCAGCAACCGTGCCCAGTCGATCACTCCCGGCGGGCGCCGCGCTGCCGGCCCGTCCCGGCGAGCGGGCTCGCTTGCACCCGGAAGCAGCGCCCCCAGCCCTCGCCAGAGAGCTCGCGCCGGGACATGCTTGACCGGCATGTAGGTGTCGTGCCCTGCCGCTTTCGTCTGTGGCTCGGAGTACCGCCATGCGGTCATCGGCTCGACCGTGAACCGGTTCTGGGGCCGCGCTCTATCTCCTTGCGCGTTGATGACACCGGTGCACCGCTCGATGTCCCCGAAGAGCCGGACGCGCCGGGTCGGCCATGTATAGACGTCGACGGGCCCGCTCGGCTGGCGGTAGTCGTGCTCAGCACCGACTGCCCAGCCCTCCGGGGCCGGGCCGAGCGGGGTGCGCTCCCAGACGGGAAGATCGTCTGGGCCACCATCGAGGCCGATCTCCGACGGCGCCACGAGGTTGAGGACCAACGTCTCCCAGAGCGTGCTCCCGACGAGATGGACGCCGCCGATCTGCCCGGCCCATCCGGTGCCGATCCCGTAGCCCTTGCCGCCCTTGACACGCGGGTCTCCCTCGGCGCCAGAGTGGATGCCTGACACGTCGTACGCATGCACATGCAGCAGCCACCGTGCGGCCTCGGGCCAACTGGCCATCTCGAGGTTCTCGCCGAGCCGGGTGGTCATGAAGGCGGACGTGCCCGGACCGTCGCACACGATGCGACTGAGGCCGAACACCTCGTCGTTAGCCGTGCGCAGGTCTGCCACCTGGAAGAACGGAGCAGCCGGATGGCGAAGCCAGAAGCGGTCGTACCAGTCGTCCAGGTACCGCTCGACGAGCTGGGTCGTAGCCTCTGGGTCATCACGGACGGCGCGCCAGTGCTGCAAGCTGGCCGGCCCACCAATCGACCGGTGCAGCACGGCCAGAAGCAGCCGTAGATGCGCGAACGCTTGTGTAGGCACCTCTCCGACCAGCCGACGCAGGGTGCGGGCCTGTCGAAAAGCATCGCGTAGCGACACCTCGGACTGCTCACCGTCCCCACCGATAACGGGCAGCCAGGCTTCGTCCACCAGGTTGAAGTACGGCATCACGTCTTCGGGAGCGGTCGGCTGCGGCGCCTTGATCGTCATCGCTGGTCCTCCAGGTCGTCAACGCTGAGACCGGTCTCCGTGTCGTAGCGCACCCGGAAGCCCTCGACCAGCGCCTCTCGGGTGTCGTCGAGCGGTAGCACCAGTTGCCCGGTCAAATCCGGCGAGCGTTGCCACGCCTCGACCACCTGCTCCTCCAGGCGTGCCAGCACACGGTCTCCTCTCCGGCCGCGCGCCATCGCCGCGGGCAAGCGCACGCCGGTTCCGGCGAGCGCTCGCCGGAGCGTCATCGGGGGAACCTCGCCGCGCGGCAGCAACTCGCCCCGGACCGCACGGTCCTTCCCACCCAGCCAGTCGGGCAGCCTCCACTGCTCGGCCCCGTCGCGCTGTACCACCAACACCTCGAACGAGTCATCGGCGTCACGCACCTGAGCCCGCGACCGGGTCTCGTCGGCCTCCCCCAGGCTGCGATCGAGCCACCCCACGAGGTCGCCCGTTGGGCGTGGAGCCGGAAGCCGGAACGCGCGGGCACGGGACTCGGCCTCCACCCGCGCCGCCACGTCTCGCAGCCGGGCCGCGGTCATCACCTCCTGCCAGGCATCCGGCCCCAGCGGCTCGCTGCCGTAGGCGATCTGGACGAGGGGGCCAATGTCGCGCGGCAGGACGATCGCACCCTCCTGGCCGTCGACGAGAGCCGAGACCTGTGCCGCTGCTCGCAGCAGAAGGTGCTGGCCGTACACCGCGATGCTCCCCCGGGGGAGAGTGGGTGGTTGGGTCGTCCAATCGGTGACGCCGACAACCACCAGGCGCGGCTCGCGCAGCCCGGGCGGGCGGTCCGTCAGCGGACGCTCGTGGCGGTGGAGTCTGCCGAGTCTTTGCAGCAGCAAGTCGGTGGGCGCAAGGTCGGTGATGAGAATGTCGGCATCGAGATCGAGGCTCTGCTCGACGACCTGAGTACCGACCACCACGAGCCGATGTGGCCGCCCGACGCCATCGGCGCCATCCTGGCGGCCGAGAGCCGCGATGAGGGCCGCCTCCCGACGCTTGCGGTCCGCCGCGAGGAAGCGGGAGTGAAGCAGCCGAACATCCACGTCTTCACCGAGCACCGATCGCAACGCCCGGTACGTCTCCTGTGCGCGCGCCACAGTGTTGCGGACGACGAGCGCACAGCCGCCGTCAGCCGTGGCTCGCGCAATCAAAGCCGCCACCGCGGGGTCGTCATCGTCCGAACGTTCGACCCGGACCCGCAGCGAGCGGGACGTGTCGGGGACTGGGGTGCTGACCGCGCGGCCGCTGTGAAGGAAGGTCACGACTTGGGACGTCGAAGGTGAGGAGGCGGCCGGAGTCGCACTTGGCTCGCCGCGACGTGAACCATCCCGATCGGGAAGTGAACGTCCCCAGCCGCCCAGGTCGGCGACTCCGGGCGCGCCATCGGCGGATTCTGGGCCCCGTCCCTGACGGCCACGTTGGTACGCACCGACCAGCCGGTCGCGCAGCTCCGTCGGAAGCGTGGCCGACAGGGCCACGACAGGGACCCCATAAGCCCCCAGCCACTCCACCGCCCGCTCGAGGTAGACGTTCATGTAGGCGTCGAAGGAGTGCACCTCGTCCAGCACCACCACCTTGCGGGCGAGCGCGAGGTGGCGAAGCGCGACGTGCCTCCCCTGCAGGGATCCGAACAGGACCTGGTCGATCGTCCCGACGACGAAGTCGGCCAGCACTCCCTTTCGCCGCCCGGACATCCAGCCGTCCACATATGCACCGCCGCTCGTCCGACGAGACGACGCGGCCGGCGTCGGACCGCCCGCGTCTTCGTCGCGTCCGATGTCGGAGGTCGGCGACGGGCCGTGCGGTACCGCCGCGTAGTGCGGGTTCAGCCAGGCCTTGCCGTGCGCGAGGAACACCGACCGACGAGCCCTGGTGTCCAGGCCGTCCGGGACCAGCCCGGTGCCCCGGTCGACGGTGTCCGGAAGGCGTGTCAGCCATTGCATCAGGCGTCGGAACATCGCGTCGGCCGTCGCCTGCGTCGGCAGCGCAACGAACAGGCCACCAGCACCAGTCCGGGCCGCGAGAATCTCCGCTGCGAGGAGCGCCGCCTCCGTCTTGCCTTCACCCATCGGAGCCTCGATGACGAGGATTCCGGCGGGATCCATCGTGCGTGCCGCCTCGACGGCAGCAGCCTGCACAGGGCGCGCCAGCGCGCCGTGAGGCAGTGCGAATCGCGCGGCCAACAGGTCGTCGGCCGTGCCGACGACCTGTTCAACCGTCCACGGCGACGGCAACGCCACGCTCCGCCACGCAGAGTCGAGCCGCACGTCGTCGTCGTCATCCGGCTGTGGGAGTGGCCGAGTGTCGGTCATCGGAGTGAGCGGGAACAGCGCCGCGTTGGATGCCAGCCAGTCGGCCACCACCACCACGCTCAGCGCAAGGGCCAGGAGTGGCGTCGGCAGCGCGCGCCATGCCGGCCCCGGAAGGAACCGGTCGGCACCCGTCCGGCTTGCCATGTGATCGAGAATCTCGACCTGCACTCGCTCCCACTCACCGGTCCCGAGCAGCACACCGGTCGAGGTCTGGCCGCCCGTCGTGGTTCGCACGGCACTGGCGTCGTACAGCTCGCCCCGGGATGGAGTGATCCCGTGATGGCCGCCGACCACCGACGACACCCCGAGGACTTCGCCTGCGCCCCAGCCGTGCCGTTGCCGCAGCCACGAGGCCAGCAGTACCTGGCCCGCCAACGAATGGGGCATCCTGCGGCGCTCGACGGACGGGATGTCGCACGCCATCGCCAGGCCCAGGGTCACCATCTGGTCACGGAGGGCGGGGACCTGGACAGCGAAGGCAGGGGTTGCCTTACCGATGTCATGGACGCCCGCCAGGAAGACGAGCAGCGTGCGCGCGGCCGCCTCGTCGCCGACGGCATCCGCGATCTGCGCGCGCACCGCACGCGGCAACCATCCGTCCCACAGGCGCGCAGCGACTGCAGCGGAGTCTTGCAGATGCCGCCAGAGGGGGTTCCACACCTCGAGGGCGGCCGTCCCCTGCGGCCAGCTCTTCCCCCAGACCGAACGAGCCGCCTCGCTCAACACATCCGTCGCGCCCCCCGCGTCCGTTTGCCTTCGGGGTAGTGACGACTCCACCTCAGCGACGCCGATGACGCAGACCGTCGGGCCGACAACCCCGCGCTCGCACTCTTGCACGTCCGGACCACCGCAGGATCGACCTTTTGGGTGAAGTACGACCTCCTAGGCAGGTGTCGAATGGCACCAGGACCGCCATCCGTCCACGGCTGACCGCTGGCCCGCGTCGATACACCCGGCAGCGCCGTCGACTCTTTCGCCACTCGACGGAAATCCGGTTGACGCAGCCACGATGCCCCGGGCGAAGGTTCCCCCGGGCTGCGCACGCGGACGAGGAGGTGGTGCCTGTGAACGTCCCCACGCGGGTGCTCCTCGTCGAGGTCACGGTCGGGCGATAGGTCGTCCGGGAGCGCCGTTCATGGAGCACTCCCGAAAGGCACGGCCATGGACTTCACGTCCAGAAGCACCGGCACGACGTCCTCGAGCGCGAGCTCACCCTCGGGGACATCCCGGCATCCTCTGGACACCCACGCGCGCGCCCGGCCGAAGGCGACGCCCGGCCGGAGATCAGCGGGCCGAGCCGCCCAGCAGGATGAGCCGGCCGACCAGGCGTTCGGCCGGCAGGTAGGGCAGCCGCCAGGACCGGGCGTCGCTCGAGGCGTCGCGGTTGTCGCCGAGAAGCAGGTAGTGACCGGCGGGGACGTCGAAGTCCCCCTGGTAGAACGACGGCGTGGCGTACGGCTCGTCGAGCCGTACGCCATCCACCGTCACCACGCCGGATCGGATGGCCACCCGCTCGCCCGGCAGGCCCACCACCCGTTTGACCACGTGCCGGCCCAGCTCGGCGGAGTCGGCGACCACCAGGTCGCCGCGGCGGATCGGGGAGGTCC
>Ga0255338_1002953_pt1 | contig 22232 bp, 16 predicted proteins | sample MeOH1_35cm_T4_19_FD_203715 | JGI IMG/M metagenome (GOLD analysis project Ga0255338, IMG submission 203715) | Sandy soil microbial communities from University of British Columbia, Vancouver, Canada - MeOH1_35cm_T4_195 | ecosystem: Engineered > Artificial ecosystem > Sand microcosm > Unclassified ...
AGACGATGAACTCGTTGAAGCCGTAGTGCGAATAGAGCTTCATGATGTGCCAGAGGATCGGCCGGCCGCCGATCTCGATCATCGTCTTGGGCTTCAGGTGGCTCTCTTCCGAGATGCGCGTGCCGAGACCGCCTGCCAGGATTACCGTCTTCATGCCTTGCCTTCTTGCGCGGCGCCCGCGCTTCGAGGGCCGTCTTAACGGGTAAGTCGACGATCCAGAAGCCTTGCGCGGCGGGCCGCGGCGCGTGAAGGGAAGCCATGGCCGCACAGCCGCTCGTCAACTTCGTGATCGCCGGCGTCCAGAAGGGCGGCACGACGGCGCTGTTCGACTATCTGGGCGACTATCCGGACATCGCGCTGCCGGACGCCAAGGAGCTGCACTTCTTCGACGATGAGGGTCAGGCCTGGAGCCGGCCGGACTACGCCGCCTACCACGCCAGGTTCCCCGATCCCGGGGGCCGACCCTGCGGCGAGGCGACGCCGATCTACGTCTACTGGCCGAACAGCCTCGAACGGATGGCCGCCTACAACCCCGCCATGAAGCTGATCGTCGTGCTGCGCGATCCCGTCCAGCGCGCCTGGTCGCACTGGCGCATGGAATACGCCCGTGGCGTGGAGACCCAGCCGTTCGCCTGGTGCATCCGCGAAGGCCGCCAGCGGCTGTTCGACGCCGAGCCCTGGGGCCATCATCGGGAGTTCTCCTACGTCGAGCGCGGCTTCTACGGCGAGCAGATGCAGCGACTGTACGGGCTGTTCCCGCGCAGCCAGGTGCTTGTGCTGACCTCCGACGCACTGCGCCGGAATCCTGGCCCCGCCCTCGCCCAGGTTCGCGCTTTCCTGGGGCTCCCGCGTGCGCCGGCCCCGGCGCCGCGCGAGGTCCACGTCGGCCAAAAGATCGCCTATCCCTCGGCGCTCACCGCCGACGACGTGGACCATCTGCGCGGGGTCTATGCGGCGGACGCCGAACGGCTGGCGGCGGTGACCGGGGTTCGTTTCGGCTAAGGTCATAGTTTCGTCTCGGCGCATGGACACCCTCGACGCATGAAGGTCCCAATCCTCCCCGCCCTCGCAGCGCTCTTCGTCGCCGTTCTGGCGCCGTCCGCCACCGGCGCCCCGGGGCGCCCGGCGTTGTCGTTCCCGCTGGCTTGCGACGTGGGGCGGACCTGCGAGATTCAGCACTATGTGGACCGGGAGCCCGGGCCTGGGACGCGCGACTACCGCTGCGGACCGCAGACCTACGAGAAGCACACAGGCCTCGACATCCGCGTGCCCGACATGGCCGCCCAGCGCCGGGGCGTGAACGTGCTGGCCGCCGCCGCCGGGACGGTGACGCGACTGCGGGACGGCGAGCCGGACATCTCGATCCGCGCCCCCGGCGCCCCCTCCGTGGCCAACAAGGAATGCGGAAACGCCGTGGTGGTGGATCACGGGAACGGCTGGGAAACCCAGTACTGCCATCTGGCGCGCGACAGCCTCATCGTGAAACAGGGTGACAAGGTCGTGGCGGGCGCGCCGCTGGCGCGGGTGGGCCTCTCGGGGAATACCGAGTTCCCGCACCTGCACCTGACGGTCCGCAACGCGGGCCAGATCGTCGACCCCTTCGCCCCCGACATGAGCAACCCCAAGGCGTGCGCGGCGCAGGCCGGCCTCTGGACCGCCGAGGCCAAGGCGCGGATGACCTACCGGGCCGGCGTCGTGCTCAATGCCGGGTTCACGGACGCCCAGATCACCATGGCCGATGTGGAGAACGGCGGGCTTCGCGCCGCGACGCCCGCCTCGCCGCTGCTGGTCGCCTATGTGCGCGCCATCGCTCTGCTGCCCGGCGATTCGGTCGAACTGGACCTGAAGGGACCCGACGGCGTCAGCCTGGCGCGGACCCGCGGCGAGCCGTTGCAGCGCTGGCGGGCGCAGGACTTCGTCCTGGTAGGCAAGCGCCGGCCGCCTACGGGCTGGCGGCAGGGCCTCTATGTCGCCGACTACAAGGTCTGGCGCGGCGGCCGCGTCGCCATCAGCCGCCGGCTGGAAATCCGCCTCTAGAGCGGTCCGCGCCCCGGACGTGGGCGCCTAGGACAGGATGTGCTCCGGCGGTTCGTCCGCGAGGCGACGGTCGTGCATCGCGCGATAGAGCGCCTCGAGATCGCGTGTGAACCGAGGCGCATCGAAGAGGCGCTTCTGAAGCTGGCCCTCCGCCAGTCGCCGCCGCAGGTCCGCGAGCCGACCTGGGTCCAGGGCCAGGGCGAGGGCCAGGTCTTCGTACTCGGCCCAGGAGCGGGTCACGAGTTCGGGCAGGTCGACGGCGGTCAGCAGGCTGGCGCCCACGCGCCCGGCGAACGTGGCCCCCAGCATGGTCACCATGGGCGTCCCCATCCAAAGGGAGTCGCTGCCGGTCGTGTGGGCATTGTACGGCGAGGTGTCGAGGAACAGGTCCATGTGGCGCAAGCGCTCGAGATGGGCCTCGGTGGACACGGGCGGCGCGAAGGCCAGGCGGGACGGATCGATCCCGTGGCCCGCCGCCGCCCGGCGAAGGTTGCCCTCGGCGGCGGGATCCTCCCGAAAGAGCCAGAGGACGCTTCCCTCCGTCTGCCGCAGCAGGCGCATCCAGACCGCGAAGACGTCCGGCGTGACCTTGTAGTTGTTGTTGAAACATCCGAACACGAACCCGCCCTGGGGCAGGCCGTGGTCGGCGCGCGAGGTCGTCGCCGGGGGCTGCGGGCGGCGCCGGTCGTTCGGCTGGTAGCTGCCGGGCAGGCAGGCGATCTTCTCCGCATAGTCGTCCCGCGCTTCCGGCGGGATCACGACGGGATCTGCGATGAGGTAGTCCATGAAGGGCGCGCCCATGGTCCCCGGGTAGCCCAGGTAGTTCACCTGCACCGGCGCCGCGCGCCGCAGGAAGATGCCGGCCCGCGCCTCCTGGGTGAACCCTTTCAGGTCGACGGCGATGTCGAGACCCAGGCCGCGAGCCAGGTCGGCGATCGCGCCGTCGTCCATCGCCGCCACATCGAAGAAGCGCTCGAACGCCGGCACCAGCCGGCGTCGCATCGCGTCTTCCGCGCCCTGTCGGCCGAATGAGAAGGCCGTGACCTCGAACGCGTCACGGTCATGCAGCTCGAAGACCTCGGCCATGAGGTGCGCGGTGGCGTGTCTGTGGAAGTCGGCGGAGAAATAGCCGATGCGAATCCTGTCCGCGGGCTGGGGCGCTGGCGGCGCGACGCGCGGCGCGGACAGGTGTTTCCGCGCATAGGTTCCGGCGCAGGTCTTCTCGTCGGCTGCGCTCTCCGACACCGCGAGGAGCGCGAACGGCATGGTGGGCAATCCCCCGGCGCGGACGCCTTCCAGGATCGTGCGGCGGGCGTCGTCGTAGTCCCGCCAATCGCAGAGCTTCGTGCGAACGTAGAGCCGTTGGCCCAGCGCAGCGGGATAGCTGGGGTCGATCGCCAGGGTCCGGTCGTAGGCCTCCCCGGCCTCTGCCCACCGCTGGAGAACAGCCAGCGCATTGCCGCGCCCGTTCCACGCCGCGGGGCCCGGATTGATCGCGATGGCGCGGTCATAGGCCTCGAGCGCCTCGCGCGGCTGGCCGACATCCAGCAAGGCGTTGCCGAGGTTCACCTGCGCGTCGCTGGCGGCGGGGTCCAGCCGGATCGCGGCCTGGAAGTTCGCGACCGCGTCGCTCGCGCGCCCCAGGCCCAGGAGCGCGACGCCACGCGCGTTGGCGGCGGCGGCGAAGCCGCGCCGGAGCGCGAGGGCCCGATCGGCCGAGGCGAGGGCCTCTGGCCAGCGCTGCAGGTCGTTGAAGGCGTTGGCGCGGTTCAGATGGCCCTCGGCGTGGTCCGGAACGATCGCCAGCATCGCGGCGTAGCGGTCGAGCGCCGCCTCGATCCGGCCCAGCCGGCGCAGCACCATGCCGTGCACCCGCAGGGCCTCGGGGTCGCCCGGGTCGGCTTCCAGCGCTTGGGAGAGCCACTGGTCCGCCGCTGGGTTATCCCCGCGCACCGCCGACAGCAGACCCTTCAGGTACAGAGCCTCGAAGCCGCGCTCGCCGTCCGCCAGCAGGGCGTCGAGGATCGCCTCGGCCTGGGGAAACCGGCCCGCACGCTGCAGGCCGCGCGCTTCGTCTAGCTTTGACAGGCCCGTGGCGGTTGGGAACTGGCTCATCGGTCCCGTCTCGCACCGGAACGTGGGCGTCGCAAGGCGGGCGCGGCCCACCGCGGCCCACGTAATGAACGATAAGTGATCCGCCCGGTTCTTCTCTCCGGTAGAGCTTTAGGCTAGCCTTCCTGGGTCAGCCTTGCTCTCCATGGCTGTGTCGCTTTGGTCGGGTCGCGGCTCGCAAGACGCCGCTTCCCGGCCGTTGCGTTTCTGGGCCAGCGAAACGCGGTGTCGAGCTCAGGACGCGGGTCGGATTTCCACCACATCGTGTCGGGCCAGCCAGATCAGGCCGCGTTCCACGACATTGCGCCGACTCATCACCACCAGCTCGCGCAGCGCGGCGACCGAGGCCGGCCCCCCCTCGGCGAGGCGTTTCCACACGGCTTCGAGCTCCAGCGAGGTCGGTCGGTTGAACCGGCTGTAGGACGCCAGGGGCGCCGAGAGCCGGGCGTTGGCCGCCTCCCAGGTCATGCCGGGCGCCAGGCTCACGATGTCGTCGGCGCCGATGTTCCGTGTCGGATAGTTCTCGAACAGCGTGAAGGGGTCCGGCGTGAAGGGGTTGGCCTGCGGCGCGGCGGGCGGCGCGGCGCGGCGGCGGGCGTTCTGCTCGCCCCAGAGGGCCTCATACTGGGGAATGATCGCAGACCAGTCGAAGGTGCGGCGCGCGTGCGCCTGCGCCTCGGCGCCCATCCGGCGGCGGAGGTCCTCGTCGGTCACCAGGCTGACCACCGCCGCCTCGGCCCGTCCGAGATCGACGGCCGTGTTCTGACCAGTCGCTCCGATGTAGTTGTCGTAGGTGAGCCAGCCGTTGTTGTAGAAATAGGCGAGGTCACCGCCGTATCCGGCGCGCGGCGCGAGCGTGGGGATGCGGAAGCCATCCTCGCCATCGCGCACGGTGTCCTTGTAGCCGTCCCAGTCGCTGACCACGGAGGGCAGGCCCGCGGCCATCGCCTCGACCGGCGTGAGGCCGAACGACTCCTGGATGTTGTCCGAGAAGCTGATGAAGAAGTCGGCGACCGACCAGATGGAGAACCGGACGTCCGGCGGTCGTCCATCGACTTCGCGGTACTCCACGGACGGGCAGAGCTTGCGGGTTTCGGCGTGGTAGATCGCGAGCGCCTCGTCGTTCTCCGCCCAGCCTGAGTTCACCCAATAGATCGTCCGGCCGGTCCGCGCCGCGGCCCGCTCCAGGGCCATGGCCATGAGCGCGGGGTTCATCTTCGCCTTGACGTGGAAGCGGCCGACGAAGAGGGCCACCACGGCGTCCTCGGGGATATCGAGGCGTTCGCGCCAGGCGCGCCGATGCTCCGGGGTGGTGGTGAAGTCCGCGCAGTTGACGCCGAGCGGGATCGTGACCCGCTGGGCCTCGGGACGGCGCCTCGGCCCGTACTCCTGGCCCATGTACTCGCGCATCATCGCGATCTGGGTGTCGACGGCCGCGCGCACGGCGGTGGAGGTGCAGATGAGCGCGTCGTAGTCCTCGAGCGGAGCCACCAGGAAGTTGGGAAGGATGCCCATCACGTTGGCGCTGGCGGTGGTGTGGGTGAGGCCGCTGATGGCGTAGCGGCGCACGCCGTGGGCCAGCCGGCGCCACGCCTCGTCGGGCATGGCGGGGGTGGGCATATGGAGGACGCCCGGGTCTTCCAGCTCGCTTCGGCCGGTCGCTCCGATCCAGCGGACGGGGCGGCTGGGCGGCTCGATGCGCTGGAGCAGCCGCTCCAGGCGGCCCTGGTCCGTGCCGATGACGTTGTAGAGGTGGAGGCGGTCGTAGGCGCCGTGGCGGACCAGGCCTCTCAGGAAGCTCTCACCGGCCGAGTGACGCCCGAGGAGTCGCGACGCCGAGGTGTCGAAGGCGTCGGGATGAAAATAGATCGCGGCGTTGCCCATACCGGAGCGCTCTTAACGTAGCCCCCGCGCTGGCGGCAAAGAAAAAGGGCCGCCCCGAAGGGCGGCCCCAATCCTGTAATCAGCGGTCGTCGGTTAGACGATGTTGCTGAAGTCGATGTCAGCCAGCGTCCGGCCGACCAGCACCACCGCGTCATCCGCGACGACGTTGGCCACGCCCGAGTCGGCGAAGACCACCACGTTTTCACCAACCTGCACCACGACGTAGTCGATGGTGCCGGCAGCGATCTGGTTGTTGGCCAGAGTTTGCGCCTCGGCGTAGGTCGCCGCGGAGCCTTCGAAGTAGTTCGTGCTCGAACCCGCGGCCACCGGCGTGAAGTCGAGACGATCGGCCGACGACCAGTCGGAGATCCGGTCGAGGGTCTCCAGGGTCGTGCCCGAGTCAGCCGCGGCGAACACGAACAGGTCCGTGCCGTTGCCGCCCTGCAGGGCGTCGGTGCCAGCGCCACCGTTGATGGTGTCGTTGTCATCACCACCGGAGATGACGTCGTTGGCGCCACCGCTGCTCAGGCTGTCAGCACCGCTGCCGCCGTCGAGGGTGTCAGTGCCACCCAGCGAGGTGACGGTGTCGGCGCCTTCGCCAGCGCCAGCGCTGTTGTTGCCGGCGTCCAGGTCGATGGTGTCGTCGCCAGCGCCGCCTTGGACGATGTCGTTGCCACCGGCCACGGAGATCGAGTCGTTGCCGTCACCACCGATGACGTTGTCGACGTTGGCGCCACCGGTCACGGTGTCGTCACCAGCCCCGGCGTCGATCTTGTCATCGCCGCCAGCCGCGTTGGTGATGTTGTCAGCACCTTCACCGCCGACCACGACGTCGTTGCCAGCGCCGTTGACGATGGTGTCGTTGCCGATGCCGCCGTCGATGGAGTCAGCGCCGTCACCGCCCGAGAGGCTGTCGGTGCCGGCTTCGCCGACCAGGGTGTCAGCGCCGCTGAAGCCCGTGATCGTGTCGTTGCCGAGGTTGCCGTTCACCAGCGCGCCGATGGTGTTCGCCGTGATGACGACGGTGTCGTTACCTTGGCCGCCGAAGACCTGGAAGGCGCCCGACGCACCGGTGATGCTGACGCTGTCGTTGCCGCCGTTGGCTTGGACCGAACCGCCGCCCGTGGAGGCGTTGGTGACCGTGTCGTTGCCTTCGCCAGCGATGACCGACGCCGCACCCGTACCCGTGACCGAGACGGTGTCGTCGCCGTCAGCGGTGTTGATGACGGCGGAGCCGCCCGTGCTGGTGACGCTGTCGTTGCCGCCTTCGCCGGAGATGACGTCGTTGCCGCCAGCGCCGTTGATGGTGTCGTTGCCGAGGTTGCCGTTCAGGAAGTCAGCGCCGGTGCTGCCGGTGATGACGTCGTCGCCCTGACCGCCGAGCAGCGTCGAGCTGGCGCTCGACGAAAGGCTGTCATTGCCGAGGTTGCCCTGGCCGAAGTTGTTGCCAGCGCCGCCACCGAGCGAGTCGTCGCCTTGACCGCCATAGAGGGTGTCGTTGCCAGCGTCGCCGCCGACGCTGTCGTTGCCCTGGTTGCCCTGGACCACGTCGTTGCCAGCGCCGCCGAAGATCGAGTCGGCGCCGTCGCCGCCGTAGATGCCGTCGCCCTGGGCGGAGCCCGCGGTCGTGTCACCGGTACCGACGCCGATGTAGAGCAGCGAGCTGTCCGGGAAGATGGGCTGCTCGCCGGCCAGGCTGTTGGCCGCGAAGGTGACCGTCTTGCCGGTCAGGCCCGAGATGAGCGTGATCGTCGCCGTCGGGTTGGCAAGGGTCGCGGGGTTGAAGCGGACCGTCGTCAGGGCCGCGCGCTCCCCGGTCTGGCCGAACACGAGCGTGTCGGTGCTCGCGAAGGTCGCCGCTTGCGCGTCAGTGATATTCTCAAAGAAGTAAGTCGCCATAGATCTCTCCAGTCTGTGTCACACGGACCCCTGGAACGCTTGACCCCCATCCCCGATGGAGCAGTCCCAGCGGTCCATTACCCCAAGCGCCATAGCATGGCTGCGGCGTAGGTTAGACGAGCCCAAGGGCAGACGTATCGGAAGCCCGCCAATTACGCAACCTCAAAAAGCCCCCCGAAACTTACCGGTGCGGGGTGTTGCACAGGCGCCGCTACTGCTCGCGGAAGGCGTCTTCCAGCGTTTCGGTAATTGGCGAAATCAAGAAGCCCATGACGGACCTTTCCCCGGTCACGATGAGCGCCGCCGCGGGCATCCCGGGCGTCATCTCGACGCCCTTCTTGAGCTTCTTGAGCTCGCTCGGCGGGATGCGCAGATCGACCCGGTAGAACGGGACGCCGGTCTTCTCGTTGGTGATCCGGTCCTTCGAAACGACGGACACCGTGGCCTCCAGCGAATCGTTGAATCGCTGGTTGAGGCCGGTCAGCTTGACCCTGGCCTTCATGCCCTCATGGACCTCGTCCACGTCCTCCGGCTTGATCATCGCCGTGACGGTCAGCGGCGTCGCAGAGGGCACCACGTCCATCATCACCTCGCCGGAGCCGACCACGCCGCCGACGGTGAACTGGGTGAGGTTGAAGACATAGCCGTCGACCGGCGAGCGGACCACGGTGGCTTCCAGGTTCTGTCGCGCCGTGGTCAGGCGCGGGATGACGTCGGCGAGCTTCGCCTGGCTGTCGCGCAGCCCCTCGGCGGCCTGGCTCTGGCGTTCGTTTCGGATGGAGGTCAGCTGCAGCCGCGTCTCGCCCATCTGCTGCCTCAGCCGGGCGATCTCCGACATGAGCTGGCCCTTTCGCCCGGCCAGTTCCGCCAGGGTGCGCTCGTAGCGCAGGATCAGGGTCTTGGGCGCGAAGCCCTGCTCGTTGAGCTTGCGGTAGCCGGCCAGCTCCTCCTCGGTGAGGCGCTGTTGCTCGATGATCGAATCGAGCTGGGCCTGCGCGCCGACCACCTGGGTCTCCTGCTGCTCGATCCGCTGCTGGAGCACGGCGGCCTGGCTCTGGAACAGCTGCTGGCGCGTCATGAACACGAACTGCTGGTCGCGCACCAGCGTGGCGACCGCCGGATCGCTCATGCGGGCGGTGAGCTCGGCGGGCAGCTCCAGCGAGGTCTTGCCGAGCGCTTCGGCGGTGAACCGCGCGTTCTGCGTCAGGAACGTGTCGTACTGGTTCTGAAGGACGGTGACCGCCGCGCGGGCCTCGACGTCGTTGAACAGCAGCAGCGGCTGGCCGGCGCGGACATGCTGGCCTTCCTTGATCAGGATCGACTTCACGATCCCCACGTCCTTGTGCCGCAGGGTCTTGCGCTGCGCGTCGGCGCGCACCTCGGCCTCGGCGGTGATCCCGGTGCTGAGCTGACTGACCGAGGCCCACAGACCCAGACCCACCACGAACGCGCCGATCACGCCGGCGCCCACCAGCATGGGCCGCCGCAGCCGCTGCTGCAGCTCGTCGGGCATGGCCTCGTTCTTGTCGCTTCCGAAGGTCGGGGCGACATAGCTTCGCTTGGTGGGCGTCAGGTCCAGTTTCATCGGCCGGCCTCCACCGCGCGCACTTCAGGCGGCTGCGCGGGCTTGACGAGGCGGGACATGACCTGGTCGCGCGGACCGAACAGCTCGACGCGCCCGTCGCGCAGCACCAGCATCTTGTCCGCCGCGCGGAAGACCCCGGGCTTGTGCGAGATGATCACCACGGTCGCCCCGTTGGCCTTCATGGCGTCGATGCACCGCATGAGCGCGTCTTCGCCCTCGGCGTCGAGGTTCGCGTTGGGTTCGTCGAGGACGATGAAGGCGGGCTGGCCCAGCACCGTGCGCGCCAGGCCCACGCGCTGCCGCTGGCCGGCGGAGAGCACGACCCCGCCCTCGCCCACTTCGGTGTCGTAGCCCTTGGGCATGCGCAGGATCAGCTCGTGGACGCCCGCGAGCTGGGCCGCGGCGACGACTTCCTCGTCGGTGACGCCCTCGCGGAACCGGGCGATGTTGTTGCGCACCGTGCCGCCGAACAGCTCCGTGTCCTGCGGCAGGTAGCCGACATACTTTCCGAAGTCGGCACGATCCCAGGTGAAGACATCCGCGCCATCCAGGCGGACGATGCCGCTCAGCGGTTTCCAGATGCCCACCAGCATCCGCGCCAGGGTCGACTTGCCGGCGCCGGACGGGCCGATGACGCCCAGCACCTCGTTGGGGTCGATCGTGAAGCTGACGTTGCTCAAAACCAGCTTCTGCATGCCCGGAGGCGCGAAGTTCACGCCTTCCACGGACAGCTTGCCAAGCGGGCGCGGCAGGGCCGTCGCCTGGGTCGCCGGCTCGGCGCTGGCCAGGAGTTTGTTCAGTCGCTCATAGGCCGCGTACATGTTGTTCAGCGCATCCCAGGAGCCGACGATCTTCTCGATCGGCTGCAGGGCGCGGCTGGCCAGGATCATGTTGGCGAACAGCATGCCGGAGTGGATCTCGCCCTTCATGATCAGCCAGGCGCCGATCGCGATGATCAGCACCTGCATGCCCATGCGCACCGCCTTGATGATGTCGGTGTACATGTTCGACGCTTCGGCGGCGGCGGCGCCTCGCTCGATGGTGACGGCCCGGTGGCGCGCCCACGCCTGCCCCAGGGTCGGAAGCATCCCCATGGCGCGAACGACCTCGCCGTTGCGCAGGGCCGCGTCGGTGAAGCCGTAGCTCTTGAGTGCGGCCTCGTTGGCGTCCTTCAGGGCGCCCTGGGTGGCGCGGGTCTGGGCGATCGCCAGAATGACCAGGATGATGGCGCCGATCAGGGTCACGGTCCCGACCAGCGGGTCGATGATGAACAGCACGCCCAGGAACACCGGGATCCAGGGCACGTCCATGAACGCGGCCGCGGCGATGCCGGTCAGCGAATGGCGGAACTGGTCGAGGTCGCGCAGCGCCTGCGCCCGGGCGCCCCAGTCGCCCCGAACGGCGGCGTCGAACAGGCTGGTGAACACCCGGCCCGAGACCCGCTGGTCCAGCGCGACGCCGAAGTTGATCAGAATCCGAGCGCGGAAGTCGTCGATCACGCTGGAGATGGCGAACACGAACAGCGTCACCAGGGTCAGCATCCACAGCGTGGCCTGATTCTGGCTGGTCATGACCCGGCCGTAGATCTGGTACGTGTAGAGCGGCAGCGCCATGTAGAGCAGGTTCGACACAAGGCTGAAGCCGAACGCCACGGCGGCGGGCCTGTAGCCGGCGCGAAGCGCCCGGCCGAGCACGTTGTCAGGCAGATCCGTGAGGAACGTCAGGAATTTCATGTCGCCTAAGCCGTGCCTTGAGACCCTACGGCCTGATACACCAAACCGCGTGGAAAAAGGTGAACGCACGCGAAGATCGCGCGTTCGCGCTCAACGCAGCGGCATCCCGCCGGAAGCGCGCGTAGATGCGCAGGCGGCCCCGCCTTGTCAATGCCGCCCCACATACGCATGTCCATGCTAAGAACCGCCGACCGGCCCTCTGCTTCAGGAGCCCCGATGCCGCGGATCGCTATCGTCGGCAGCTGCATAACCCGCGATCTGTGGCCAATCCGTGGCGGCGGCGCGGAAGCGCTGCTGTACATTTCAAGGACCAGCTTCCCGGGCCTGCTGTCGGCGCCGGTCCAGGGGTTCCGCCCGCAGGAGGATCTGCCCGGCGACCTGCACCAGCACGAGCACAAGGCGCTGGTGGCCGATCTGCAGAAGACCACCTTGACCACGCTGATGGCCTACCGGCCGACCCACGTGATCTTCGACTTCATCGACGAGCGATTCGACCTGCTTTCGGTGGGCGGGGCGCTGGCGTCCAACAGCGGCGAAATGGTGCGAAGCGGCTATCGGACGCAGCCGGCGCTGGGCCCGGCGCGCACGGTGCCGCGCCTTTCGGAGGCCGCGGAGCGGCTGTGGCTGGAAGCGGTGTCGGAATTCGGCGCGGTGGTGCGCGCCACGCCCCTGGCCCGCGCCCGGTTCGTCCTGCACAGCGCCCGCTGGGCCGACCATCATCGTTCGGCCGACGGCCGGCTCAGACCGATCGACCACGTCGAGATCGTGGGCGGACAGCGGGCGGTGATCGCCGACTACAACGCGCTGCTCGATCGGCAGGAGGCGGCCTTCCTGGCGGCGATGCCGCCCATGGCGCGGATCGACGCCGGCCCCTTCCGGCTGGCCGAGACCGAGCACCGCTGGGGTCTCAGCCCCTTCCACTACGTGCCGGAATACTACGACGAGGTCCGACGACAGCTGGTGGCGATCGACGGCCTGGAGGACGCCTTCAGCGACCGCCTCGCCGCGCCCAGTGCTCCAGCGGCGTGACGCCCCGGCGGACGAGGCCCGGACGGGTCGCCACATAGGCCGCCGTGGGAAAGCCGGGCCTGGCCTCGGCCACGGCCCAGGCGCCGCCGCGCAGGTAGTCGATCAGGGGGTGGACGCCGGGCGCCAGGGCCTCGCCCCTCGCCTCGACATAGGCCGGCAGGTCGAACCAGGGGCTGGGGCTGGCGCCCTCGAACCCCCCGTTCGCGAGGAAGTGGGTGAGCGGCTCCATGCCCGCCTCGGCGACGCCCACATGCTGCTCGACGTACCAGCGCGGATCGAACAGCGGATGCGGCGACAGGCCAGCCCTCCAGCCGGTGGCGAGATAGTGCGCCAACGGGGGCTGACCGCCGGTGTCCGGCGCCTGCTCGGCGTACCACGCGGGATCGAACAGCGGATGCGGGCTCAGGCCCGTATGCCAGCCCTCGCGCAGGTAGTGCGCCAGCGGCGCGTCGCCCGGCGCCAGCACCGGCGCCTGGGCCAGATAGTGGGCGGGGTCGAACGCGGGATGCGGCGACAGGCCCCGAGCCGCGCCGACCCGGACATAGTGCTCCAGCGGGGTCACGCCGGTGGCGGCCAGCTCGGCGGCGTTCTGGCGACTGTACCAGGCGCTGTGGAACAGCGGCCCGGGATCACGCCCCTCAAGACCCCCGACGATCAGGTAGTGGACGAGCGGCGCGCCGTTCGCCGCGGCCACGTCGGCGTTGGTTTCCAGGTACCAGGGCTGGTCCATGGGCGAGTTCGGGGCCACCGCCGTGTTGGCGCCGCGGCGGGCATAGGCGGCCATGTGGCGCAGGTCGTGGAGCGGCCGGCCCGTGCCGCGCCAGACGCCGCTTCGGGCGATCACCAGGGCCTGACCCACCGACCCCAGCCGAGCGAGGATGCGATCGAGCAGGCGGCTCAGGCGGTTGTGACGCCGCAGCCGATTCCCGCTCCGCGCCTGGAAGGCCGCCACAGCCTGGTCGCGCAGGCGAGCCTCGAGGTCCGCGCGCGTGGCAAGCGATTCGGTGAGCGCCAGCGTCAGCTCGGTGCGGGTCAGCGCCTCGCGCACCTGGGCCTGTTGCGCCAGCCGGTGGGCGCCGGCGAAGTCGCGGCTGAGCCGGCCCACCTTCGCCGTCACGGCGCGGGCCTTGTCGAGCATCGCCCCGTGGGGGGCCTGGGCGGGGGCGACGGTGTCGGACGCGGCCGGAGCCTGCGCCGTCACGCGCCTTCGTGTTCGAGCCATTCTTGGAAGCTGCCGCGCCCGGAGGCGAAGGGGTTGGGGAAGGCCTGCTGGAGGTCGGTGCGCTCGCGATAGAGCACCCGCTCGCTCTTGGCGATGGGCCGGCCATCGTCATAGGCGCCGAAAGCCCACCAGCGCTCGGGGATCGCGGGATCGGTGGCCGCCGTGACCAGCCGCTTGTACCAGGCCCAGATCTCGTAGACCGGGAAGTTCTTCCCCGCGTAGCGCTTGGTCATGGCGTCGCCGATCGCACCCAGCTTGGTGAAGTGCCAGAAGCGCAGCGGCGCGCCGTTGACGGTGATGGCGCCGTCCTTCTCCACCGCGACCTTACGGGTCGAGAGGTTCCAGCTGGCGACGTTGTAGCCAGGATCGCGGATCACCTTCAGCTTGTCGAACAGCGCCGGGACGTGGTCGCACCACCGCTGGTCCACGAACATTCCATTGGGCATGTCGTCGTAGCAGTAGCTGAGCAGCCGGTCGTTCCACCACTTGGCGAACCGGGCGCCCTCGTCCGTCGTACGGATAGCCACGAAGCCCAGGTTGAAGATGCCCGTGCGCGAGGCCGACAGGTCGTTGTCGCGGATCGAGGCGTCGTCGTCGTTGGCGTCGATCAGGTGCGGCGTCAGCAGGATGTCGTGCGCCTCCAGCCACGCCTCCAGCGGCGCGAGAGAGGCCAGGGCGGCGGTGTCGGGATCCATGTAGATCACCGCGTCGAAGCCCCAGCCGCAGGCCTGGTGGATGAAGGGCCCCTTCACCGCCGTGCAGACCTCGACCACATCGTGCTTGAAGAGCCAGCTCTCGAAGTTCGGGATGTTCAGGTCGCTGGCCCAGACCAACCGGTCGAACGGTTCCGAGGCCGGGTCGAACACGAAGCCCTCCGGCGGCCGATCCGTGATCAGCGCCGCCAGCTCCCAGTCGGGATGGTGCTGGCGCAGGGTCTGGAACAGCACCCGGGCGCGGTTGAGGTACGAGAAGGTGAAGCTGGAATAGCAGAGAATCTTCATGCACTTGCCGCCGCGGCGAGGTCGAGGGTGAGCGCGCTGTAGCGCAGGTCGTAGAGCATCGGGGTCCGGCGTGCGCGGGCCAGGTCCAGGATCGCGCCGCCTTCGAAGGCGTCGGCCAGCGCCGTCTCACTCGTCAACACCCGTCCGTGGCCGGTGTCGGCGACGAAGGCCGCCACGTTGCCGCTGTCCGGGCCGGCGATCACGGCGCAGCCGGCGGCCACGGCCTCATAGGCCACGAACGAGAACGTCTCCCGGCACAGGGGCCAGACCAGCACCGCGTCGATCTCGGCGGCCTCAAGCGCGTGGCGCATGGCCAGCGGAGCCTGCGGGCCGGCGCTCACCGCGTGGAACACCGCCGGCACGGTCGCGTCGCCGCGGGCGCCCAGGTGGTGGAACTCGTAGCGGGGGTCCTCCGCGAACTTCACCGCGAGGGCGCGGAAGATGGGCCAGCCCTTGTGCGCCACCGGCAGCCCCGCATAGGCGATCCGCAGCGGGCGGTCGGCCGGGACCGGAGGCGCGGGCTCTCGCGCTTCCAGCGTGGCGTGAGGCAGCACGGCCGTTCCCGCCGCGGGCAGCGCGGTGGACGCGGTCCAAAGATCGAGGGTCACCTGCGAGGGGGCCGCGACCGTCAGCTCCACGCGCTCGAACAGCCGGGCGTGCTCGGCGAGATGTCGCCCGCGCCAGGGGCCATAAACGCAGATCCCGCAGGCGGCGCTGTCCGGCGGCGGGGCGGCGCAGTCCTCCACGTCGTTCCGCAACAGGTGGAAGCCGGCGCAGAGGCTGGCGAAGTCGTGGAGCCAGAAGACTCCACGGGTGAGGCCGGCGGCGGCCAGGATGTCGGCGGTCTCGTCGGCCGTGTGGCCCAGCAGGCTGTGGATCGCGAAGCTGCGGCGCGAGGCGTCGGATCCGGCGGCGGCGGCCAACGCCCGGGCGATCGCCGCCGGCTCGAAGACGCCCACCGCCTCGCCGTTCCAGACCACGCCCAGACCCTCGGGATCGGCGGCGGTGCGCACGACCGGCCACGGCGCCGCGGGATAGATATGCAGGTGGTCGCGGCCGAGCTCCTTGAGGCGCGCGGCCTCGCGCTGGATCGCCGACTGAAGCCCGCCGAGGTTGGCGCTGTAGTCGTCGTGGCTGAAGGTCACGTGCAACCCGGCCAGGCGACCGCGCGAGACCATCAGGGCCGCCGCCAACTCGACCTCGGGATCCGTCACACCGTCGAATCGCGCGGGCATCCGCTCTTCCACGGGCTTCAGGCGCGCGATCACGTCATAGCGGAAGCCTTGGGGCGACTCGGCCAGCACCGGGCGCGGGCGGCCATTGGTCAGGTAATGGACGAAAGGATTGACCCCCGACTCGGCCACGTCGGCGAACGCTTCGAGATAGGCCCGCACCGAGAAGTCGGGGGTCGGATCGCGACCCTCGCGCCAGCCGTAGGTCATGAAGTGGTCCAGCGGGTCGGCGCCCACCTGGCCCACATCCGGATAGGTCTTCAGGTAGAAGGCCGCGTCGAAGCTCCGCGCGGCGACAACGTGGTCGGGATGCAGCCGCCGGAAGCGGCCGCGCAGGCGCATAGGCACGGCGGCGGCGAGCAGGCGTTTCATCCGACGAGCTCTCCGGTCATGCCGCTGTAGGCCAGGTCGTAGAGCATGGCCTTCCGGGAGCCCCGGCCCAGGGCCAGAATTTCCCCTGTAGCGAAGGCCTCGGCCAGTTCGGCTTCATCGCCGAGCACGCGACCGATGGCGGGGTCGGACGCGAACGCCGCGACGTTGCCGCTGTCGGGTCCGGTCAGCACCGCAGCCCCCGCAGCGGCCGCCTCGTAGGCGGTGAACGAGAAGGTCTCGCGGCACAGCGGCCAGATCAGCGCGGCGTCGGCCTGCAGCCTCTCCAGCGTCTCCTGCATCGCTCGGGGCCGGTCGGCCATGACCACCACCTGATGGAAGGTCGCCGGCGCGGATGGATCGGGCGCGCCGCCGAGGTGCAGGAACTCGTAGCGCGGGTCGTCCTCGAACCGCTGGGCGAGGTCCCGGAACACCGGCCAGCCCTTCAGCGCGGTCGGCATGCCGAGGTAGGCCAGACGGAAGGGCCGTGGCTTTCGGCCCTTCGCCGGGCCGCGCGGCGTCAGCACCGCGTGCGGCAACACGACGGCGGCTTGGGCCGGCAGGTCCCCGTGCGAACGCCAGAAGTCCAGCGTCGTCTGGGACGGCGCCACCACGGTGATGCAGAGCCGCTCGAACAGCCGCCGATGCGCACCCGTATGCCGGGCCCGCTGCGGGCCATAGGCGCACACCCGGCATGCGGCGCTGTCGGGCGGCGGGGCAGCGCAGTCCTCGACGTCATTGCGCAGCAGGTGGAAGCCCACGCACAGGCTGGCGAAGTCGTGCAGCCAGAAGAAGCCCTGGCCCATCGAGGCGGCGGCCAGGATGTCGGCGGTGGCGTCGGGCTCGTGGCCCAGCAGGCTGTGGATCGCGAAGCTACGCCGGCCCGGGCCAGCTGTGGCGTCACGCAGGGCGTCGCGGACCGCCTCGGGCGTGAAGAACCCCAGGCGGCGGCCGTTCAGCAGCACGCCCAGCGGTCCTGCCTCGTCCGCGGCCCGCACCGCCGGCCAGACCACCGCCGGATAGAGGTGCAGGTGCGCGATCCCCCGGGCCCCGAACTGTTCGGCCTCGCGCCGGACGCAGAACTGCAGGCCGCCGGAGTGTTCGACGTAGTTGTCGTGGCTGAGCGTGACGTGCAAGTCGCCCAGCTTGCCCAGCGCCATGGCCAGGCGGCCCGGCGGGTCGGCGCGCAGCCGGGCGGAGGCCGTGGCCGCCTCTGCGATCCGGCTTTCCACCGGCCTCATCCGCGAGATCACATCGTAGCGGAAGCCCAGTCCGTGACGGGGACTGCGGCCCTCGGCGCGGCCGGTCGTGAGGTAGTGGGCGAACGGATTGATGTTGGCCGCCGCGACGTCCGGATTGTTTTCCAGATAGTCGAGGACCGAGAAGCGGGCGTTGGGATCGCGGTCCTCCAGCCAGCCGGTTCGGATGAAGTGGTCCAGCGGATCCATTCCGGCGCTCACGACGTCCGGATTGAGCGCCAGGTAGAACGCCGCGTCGAACTCGGCGGCTACGGCGGCATGCTCCTCGGGGGTCAGGGGCGGGGCCGACACGCGCCGCCGCCGCCCGCTGCCGATCGTGGGAGCCTGGGAAGCGGCGAAGCTCTCGTGGCTCCAGGGGTCCGGCGCCCAGCCCACCTGGCCGAAGTAGGCGGCGGCGTGGCGCGAAGGGGCGATATCGCGCCCCTCATGGCGGCCGTGGGCGAGGAAATGGGAGAAGGGCTCGAGGCCGGCCGCGGCCACGTCCGGATGGGCGGCCAGGTAGCCCTCGACCGAGAACCACGGCGCCGGATCGCGGCCCTCCCGCCAGCCGGCCATGCGGTAGTGCCACAGCGGCCCCATGTCCGCCGGCAGGTCGGTGTAGGTCGCCCGGTAGAAGTCGGGATCGAACGCGGGCGCGATCACCCGGTGCGCTTCCGCGGCCAGCGGGCGATCGTCAGCTTGGGCCATCACGGCCATGAAGTTCCGGTTCCTGCAGAGGGGCGGCGCGGGGTGGTGTGCAACAGATGGCCCGGGGGTTCAACCTTGGCCGAGGTCGCGGGCGCTGCGTGTGGGCTTGCCGCCGCGAGCCCTGCCTCGTACCACCGGGGCCACGATGAGCCGTCCACCCGCCCCGAAAGCCGCGAAGGCCGCCAAGCCGCGCACCGCCTATCTGGTGCTGGGCATGCACCGTTCGGGCACCTCGGCGGTGACACAGCTCCTGGCCCTGGCCGGCGCCCAGCTGCCGGCCAATGTGATGCCGGGCGACGAACACAACGCCAAGGGCTACTTCGAGCCCTGGAAGATCGCGATCTTCAACGACGAGCGGCTGCGCGCCGCCGGCTCGGCCTGGGACGATCCGTTCGCCTATCCGTACCGGCCGCTGACTGCCGACCGGGACGGCGCCTGGCTGGACGCCGCCACCGCGCTGTTCGACGAGGAGTTCCCCAAGGCGACCTGGCCGCTGATGAAGGACCCGCGCGCCACGGTGCTGCTGCCTATGTGGCGCGAGGTCCTGGCGCGCAGGGGCGTCGAGGCGCGTTGCGTGATTCCGGTGCGCCACCCGCTGGCGGTGGCCGGCTCTCTGCGTCGCCGCGACGGCTTCGCCGACGAGAAGTCGGTGCTGGTCTGGAGCGCCTACATGCTGGCGGCGGAGGCCTATACCCGCGACCTGCCCCGGGCCTTCGTGGGCTACGACGCGCTGCTCGCCGACTGGCGGGCCGAGGTGGCGCGGATCGAGGCCGCGCACGGAGCGCCGCTGCCCAGGCTCACCGCCAAGGCGTCGCTGGAGATCGACGCGTTCCTTACCCCCGACCTGCGCCACAACGCCGTCAGCGATGGCCTGAAGGCCCTGGGATGGGCGGGCGAGATCGCGGGCGACGTGTTCGACTGGTTCGAGGCCAAGGCGGCCGGAAAGTCGCCGAAGCAGATCCTGCTGGACCGCGCGGCCGCGAAGCTGGCCGAACGGGCCCGCGACATGGGCGCGCTGATCTCGTCCACCACCCGGGACCTCGCCGCCGTGCGGGCCGAACTGATGGAGGCGCGGGCGCGCCTGGCGGTGGCCGAGACGTTCGAGGCCGAGGCCAAGGCCAATATCGCGCGGCTGGAGGACGGCTGGCGGGCGGCTCAGAGCCTGCTGGACAGCGTCGACGCGGAACTGGACGCGGCCCTGGCCGAAGAAGGATCCACCCTCAGGACCGCCTGAACCGCGGGTCGACGGCCAGGTAGAGCAGGCCGGTGATCGCCGCCAGGTCCAGCAGATAGAGATATCGGTAGTCGCAGGCGATCGAGATCGCGAAGAAGCTGGCGGCGAACCCCAGCGCGCCCGCCATCAGGCCGACGATCGTCAGGTCGGCCGGATCGCGGCGGAACAGCAGGGCCGCGCCGACGGCCAGCGCGATGGCCGCGAACGGCAGGTGCGACATGGCCGGGGTGTCCAGATACCAGGTGACGTAGTTGAAGAGCCGCTGGTCCTGCACCGTATTCCGCCGAGGCATCTCCAGCGCCTTCAGGGCCTCGGGCGGGCCATCGATGCCGACGGTGACGGGCAGGCAGCGGTCGATGACCGGCGTGCCCAGCACCTGGCCGAACGCCAGCGCCCGGGCGCGCAGGTACAGGTCCGGGTCGTTGCGGATGAGGTCCAGCCACTCGGCGCGGATCGCGTCCGCTGACACCGACCTGAGAAGCTCGCCCATGACGGGATCCTGCCCGATCACGTCCACCCGCTCCGGCGAGTAGAGGCGCTGGGCGTTCTGGCGCAGGTGTGCGCCCGCGGCCGGCGATTCCCGATCGATGTGCGGCGTCGGCCGGCCCGGCTCCAGGGCGGAGGCGGCGACGATGTCGTAGGTCCCCAGGATCCGCAGACCCTTGCTCCCCGCGTCGTCGGGAGCGCCCGCGCCCTGCGGCTGCGCCACGGCGCTGAGCAGCAGGGTCAGCGACGCCACGGCCGCAAGCCAGCCCACGGCCAGGGCCGCGCCGCGCGCCCAGCCGACCGAAGCCGAGCGAGCCCAGGCGATGGCGAGCGCGGCCGGCAGCGCCAGAAGAAGGCCGTTCTGGCGCAGCAGTCCGGCGGCGGCGAGGAGCAGCGCCCCGAGGATCAGGCTGATCCAGGGCGTCGGCCGCGACCGGTCGCGCACGCCGTAGGCCAGCAGGACGAATCCCGTCACGGCCGCCACGGCGAACTGAACGTCCTTCCAGACGATCGCCGGATAGATCATGGCCTGCGGCAGGGCGACCAGGCCCAACGCCACGACGGGGGCGAGCCAACTGGTCCGCGGGCGCAGGGCCGGCAGAAGCGCCCAGCTCCCGAACAGCAGGACGCCCACCAGGCCCACGGCCAGGGTGGTCCCTGTGTAAAGCCGGTCCAGCACGCCGAGCAGCCAGCCGAAGAACGCCGGGTTCCAGGTGGTGCGCACCCCGAACCGGCCTTCATGCAGGGCCAGCACCGAATCGACGGTGAGGTGACCCGGCAGGTTGAGCTTGAGCATCAGGAGCAGCGCCGACGCCAGGACCACCCAGAGCGTCCAACGGGGCGCCGCGCCCGGCCGTCGGAGGGTCCGGCTCAAGCGGGACGCACCACGAGGAACAGGCCGGCGATCATCAGGCCGTAGCCCGCGACCATGGTCCAGGACGCCTGTTCCTTGAACACCAGCCAGCCGGCCAGCGGCACCAGGCACGAGCCGATCAGCGAGAAGGCATAGGCGGACGACAACGGCACGCGGGTCAGGACGTAGAACCACAGGAGCGCCGTCACCCCGTACCAGGCGAAGGCGCCGATCAGCGGATAGTTGACAATCACCCGGGCCAGGAAGGGGCCGGACAGGCGCTCGTTGTAGACCGCGCCCCATTTGAACAGCATCTGGCCCAGCGGCAGGGCCACGGCGAAGACGCTGCAGAGCGCCATGTCCTTGGGGCTCACGACGGGGCCTCCTCGGTCTCGAGCTCGCGCAGGACGTTGAGGTACGGGTGAATCGGCCGGTTCGGCACGTTCAGCACGTCGAAGTTCATCGCCTGCAGCAGGAACTGCACGCCCAGGATAACCGGCAGGGCGGCCAGCATCACCACCCCGGCCGACGCCGCCTGGCCGGGCACCCGGTTGACGAAATAGCTCAGCGCATAGGCGATCCCGAAGAGCGAGAAGAGCATCCCGAACAGCAGCTCGAGGCTCGCGGCGTTGAAATCGCGCACGAAGTACTGGCCCACAACCCGCTGGGCGAAGTTGCGCAGGTGCTTGAGCGCGAAAGGCCCGACGATGGCGCCGATGCGGATGTTCGACACCTCGTCGGCGTAGCGGGCCGGCATCGGCACATCGCGGACCACCGCGCGCAGGGTGCCCAGGTGGTAGAGCAGGTCGGTCTCGAAGAAGAACCGCCGCGACACCCGCTTCTCCATCACCAGCCGCGCCACATTGGCCTCCAGCGCGGTGTAGCCGTTGGTCGGGTCGAAGATGTTCCAATAACCGGTCGAGACCTTGGCCGCGAAGCTCAGGGCCGCGTTCCCCAGCACCCGGACCGTCGGCATGGTCGTCAGGTGGCTGATCGAGGTGAAGCGGTTGCCCTTGGCGTAGTCGGCCTCGCCCAGCAGGATCGGCGCGACCAGCTGCGCCGCATAGCCCAGGTCCATCTGGTCGTCGCCATCGACCTTGACCATCACGCGCGCGCCCCGGCGGGCGGCCTCGGCGTAGCCGGCCAGCATGGCCCCGCCCACGCCCTGGTTCTTGGTCAGCCGGATCACCACGACCCGAGGATCGGTGTTCTCGGCCTCGATGAAGTCGCCGGAGCTCTCAGGACAGGCGTCGTCCACGCAGACGATGCCTTCGAACCAGGCCGGCGTACGCTTGATCACCCGCAGGATATGGCCGCGCACCTTGTAGCAGGGCACCACCAGCCAGACGCCGGCGCCCTCCAGCGACAGGGCGGGCGCCGCGGGATCGCGGACGGGTCGTTCGGCGGGCGGGGCGGTGACGGCGGGGGGCACGGTGCGGGGCTAACACGGAAGCGCGCGGGCTGGCAAAGCTCGTGCGACACCCGGTGTTCCTTGCGCCGTCAAACCCCGGCTGTTACCTCCGGCGCCTTCTGTCGGAGAGGCCATGGAAACCGCCACCCACATGCTGCGGACCGGACAGCGCGGCGCGCTGTTCCAGTTCCAGATGGCG
>Ga0255338_1002954_pt1 | contig 22226 bp, 34 predicted proteins | sample MeOH1_35cm_T4_19_FD_203715 | JGI IMG/M metagenome (GOLD analysis project Ga0255338, IMG submission 203715) | Sandy soil microbial communities from University of British Columbia, Vancouver, Canada - MeOH1_35cm_T4_195 | ecosystem: Engineered > Artificial ecosystem > Sand microcosm > Unclassified ...
TCTGCAGCACGCTATCAATGCGCAAGGCGCGCTCGTAGCGCAGCAGCGCCAGGCGGATGCGCAGGATCAGGATGCGGAGCGTTTTCATGCCAGACCCCACATGCGCAGCGTCACGCCCCAATAGATCGTGTAATAGGTCATCATGCACATGATCAATCCTCCGTCTCGCCGAGGCCCATGATGTAGCCGAGCAGCGCCGGGATCGCGATCATCGCCAATAAGGCGAACGGCAGCCACCACTCATAGGGGCCGGTGACTGTCGGCAACTTGCCGACGTCCTTTAGAGCCAGCGCAAACCAAAACGCCAGATACGCGCCCAACATAATCTTGATCATTGATGTCCTCGCTTATCGTTGTGGTCACTGCACCGGCACGCCGCCGGCTACTGCGGAATTCTTCTCGGCCTGGGCAAAGTGCGTCACCCTGGCACGCTCTACGATTCGCTTGCTCTCCACCTCGCGCCACAGTTCGGCGAAGGCCGGCAGCGGCATCTCGACCGTAAAGTCGAGGCTCGTCGTCGCCTCGGAGCCGGTCAGCGTCGAGATATGCACCACCGCACGCCAGTCCTTACGTGGCAGGCGGAAGAACAGCACCGGGATCTCTCCGGGCTTGGCCTGCTCGACGGTCTGCTCCCACCACGCGCGCATGGCCGGCTTGGCACAGTGCTTGACCTCGATGGCCCACCCATCCATGCCGGACAGGTCAGAGTCATCGGCGTGGTTGCGCACGCGCCGGCGAATGTCGATGCCGAGCAGCTCGCAGAGTTCGCCCGCAATCTGGCGCTCACCCCTTTGACCTTTCGCCCTGCTCGACTTGCCGCGCTGGCTTGCGGTGCGCTCAGTCATAGCTCGGGGCACACGCCGTAACGCAGCTCGACGGGAGGAAGGCTAGGCCCCTGCTTCTGCTTGGCCTCCTCTATCTCGATCAGCATCTCCAACGTGTGGATCGCCTTGCGCAGATCAGCGATGCCGCCCTTACTGCGGAAGCGCGTCACGTACTTGACGATCGTGTGCTGGCAGGCGTCCAGGCCGTTCGCCATGCTGTATTGCATCGGCTGGATGGCCAGCGTCTTGTAGTGGCTGCCGCCTTCCTGGCGCTCCATCGCGGACTTACGCGGGTCGGCGGCCTTTACCATCTGCTGCATGCTGGCAGCAAGCCTCGACCATTCATCGCGGCGGTCGACAACCTTCTGACGCCGCGCGACACCCTCGGCGGCAATCTGCTGAAGGTTTTTGAGGCGCGTGCACTGGCCGGCCTGCGCACAACTGATCATCGTGTCGCACCGCCCGCAGATCCCGAACCCATGAGTCTGTTGCATTTCACCCTCCTCGTCTGTCAATTATGGCTTGGTGAGCAAGCCTTTACGCATATTTAGCCGCGAACAAATCCATCTGCCGCGGGTCGATCTCACGCACCGGATCAACCGGCGCCTTCTTCACCTGATGCGGCTGCAGCGTGACCAAGTCTCTCGGCCCACCGTCCACGTACCGGCATGTCAGCCGGCTGAAGCAGTCCCGCTTGCTCGTCCCGGCCAGCAGCTTCTTTACCACCGCCCGGCGGCCCGACGGGGTTACTACCGTCTCGCCGGGACTGAAATCTTCCAGATCCGCGCAAAGCATTGGTGCACTCCGTCTGAGCCATCTATGCATATTATAGCCCAAGCAAACGGCGCGTGTCAGCAAGAAGATCATGTTCCGTGAAGCCGTAATGCTTCGGGAATCCCTTAGCGCCAAGGCCATGCACGCCCAGGTCGCCGGTATGGTGCGGCTCGCATAGCGGCATCGTGTCTTTGTCGTCCGCCCGTGCGGTACCCTGCCCTTCCTTCAGGTGATGCACCTGCACGCCGAACGTCTCGAAGCCCAGGCGCAGGCACACCACGCACGGCAGAGCAGCGACAGCGCCCATGTGATCGCGCGCGGCCTTGGGCTTGCGCTTCGGGCCCTTCTTCTTCCAGGCGCTGCGGGCCAGGCCGGCGCCCTGCTTCAGGCCGGCGGTGCGCGTCATCGGCGTGCGGCGCATCATGCCGCCCTCGTCCCGCGCGCCATTTCCTCGTAACCCCGCAGGGCCGGCTCGCTCCACCTCACATCGCGCTCTGCGCCGAAAGCCGACATCAGCTCCTGCAGGTCCGTCATCTGCTTGACTGTCATCTTGCTAGTGCTCTTACCAAGCACCACGAACCCGCCATCCAGGCCCGGCACGACGTCCTGCTTCGCCAGCGCGGCCGAGAAGACGTGCTTCCAGTCCTCCGGCGCCAGCTTGCGGCCGTACCACTCGACCTGTTTCGACACGTCGGCCAGCATGGCCCACAAGCGCGAATTCTGCTCTAGGCTGCGCGTGCGCGGCTGGATCGTCACGATGTGCCCCTCTGGCGCCGAGTCGATCGCGGCCTTCGCGCCGGCGCGGGCCTGGGCGTGCACCAGGCGGAAATGTTGCTTGTCGCTCATGCCTGCTTTTCCCAGTATTTTTGTTCGACCAGGCGCGTAGCCTTGTCCACCTCGCCCACCGTGCACAGCCGCAACTGCGCGCCCCACAGATCCAGCGCCAGGCGCACCGCCTTCAGCCCGTCGCCATCCAGCAGCAGCCGGCCGGTGTCGTGGTAACGCTTCTCGGCGCGCTTCATGCCGGCCTCGGCGTCAGCAATCGCCGGCAGCGCTTCCTCGCCGATGCCATGCTGCGCCAATGTCCACGCGTGATTTACGCCCCGCGCCACGCTGTTCCACTCGTGCGGCGTGGCCGTGCCCTTGCGCATCTCCTCCAGCGCCGTCATCACTGCCGTCTCCAGCGGCGCCGCGGACTCCTCAGTGATCGCGCTAGCCTTGACCTGTGCCATCGTCAGGCATACGAAAGCGCGCGCGGCACCGGTGATGCCGCGCGGCTTGTAGGCCTTGCGCGGCTTCTTGTTGCCGGCCACGTCAGGCCACCCGACCCAGCCAGCGGCCGAAGCGCGTCGTCACGTTGATCTCGCCCGCCAGCCCGCGCGGGTAGCAGCGCGCCCAGGCCAGCGCGTCGGCGTAGTCCCACGCACGATGCTCGTGGCCGTCAAACTCGCCGCCCTTCACGACGACGCGGTACGGCTTCAGGGCCTTGCGGATTGCCACCTTGGCGGCGCGGATCAGTGCTGGCATGTCTTGCTCCTTTGTTATGCATCTATGGCTTGAATTATAAGCGCGCGCGGCTTCGTGTCAAGCCATATTTGCATATCTACGCGCAAGCGAGTTTCGCCGCAGCCTTGCCGATGGCGGTGATCTGCCGGCGCACGATGCCGAGCTGCTTCCTGGCCGCCTTGCGCTGCTGGATCGCGGCGTGCGCGGCCTGGCAGTGCTCGCAATAGGACAGGTCGAGCGCGATCTCGGCCGGCGTGCGGTAGCGCTCCTCCGGCCATTCCTCCGCGCTGCAGACAGGCTTGTACGCCCGCGCGACATGTGTTTCGTCGTCCACCTTGGGGCAAGCCCCGAGCGCCAGCCCGATCTGGCCCGTCAGCTTGGTGATCTCCCACTTCAGCCGCGTATGCTCGGCGCAGGCGGTGAGTGCTTTCTGTGCGAGCGCGCTCATGATGCGTCCTCGATGTAGCAGTGGCGGGCATAATCCCAGGCCGATAGCGGAGAGTGCCCGCAATACATGGGGTTGGGGTGGCGTTTCATGTCGTCGCCGCAGCAGCACACATCCTTGTGCCACGCTTCATCCTGCATGCAGGCATCGAAGTACATGCCGGCGGCTTCTTTTTCGAGCGTCATGATTGGATCTCCTCATGCTGTTCGTTATGCACCGGCAGGCCGGGCAGCGGGCGAAGTTTGTGGTCGGCGCCAACGCCGTATTCGGTGATGCGCTTGACGCCATGGGTGGTATCAACTGTGAATGGCGACCCCAGCGAGCGAATGATCCAGCGGCCCGGGCCGCAGGGCCCATGCCCTTGCCCGTTCGGCAGGGTGAAGTCGATGCCAACCGGCGCGGCGGCGATCACCTCAACCAGCCACCCGTCATGCGTTACAGTGCCCACCACGATTGCGAGGTCGTTCGGCTTGCATCTCATGACCGCACCCCGACCCAGCAAGACACGGGCGCGGCATGGGCCGCCGGGTTGCTGCACGAGGCGAAGCCGATGCGGCGGATCAGGCCATTCGTCGCGGCCTTGCGGATCACGCCTCCCCAAGCCCTTGCGTGCGGTGCGACGGACAACCCCTGCTTCGTCGCATAGTCCCGCACCTGCTCCGCGCGGAACTCGTAGCCCTGCTTCGCGAACCACCGGACATAGTCGTATGCCTCGGCCGCCCATCCTGGGCTTGCGGTCTCTGCGCTTTCCGTCGCGCGCTGGATGCCGTCGTCGCGCAGTTCTGCGCCGGTCATTTGCATGTTTGGCTCCCTAAAAATGCATTTACGGTTACTTGCGGGCGAGCGGAAACCTGCGCAGCGATGTCGCGCTTCCTCTGCTCGGTGGCTCGGCGCTCCTCTGCCAGGCGCTGCGTTCGGATTCTCTCGGCCTTGTCCATCGGGCTTTCCAGCTTCGCCAGCGCGGCACGCAGCCGGGCCAGGTTCTCCCGCGCCTTGTCCGGTGGCGTCGGGTCGGCGGTGGCCGGTGGCGGCAACAGGCCGGCAATGTGCGCGGCCGGCAGGATGCCCGCGATCTCGGCGCGCCCTAGCTCGGCCTCGCGGCGCTGCCCGTCCCACCCGAGCGATGCCTGCCACTCCACCGAGCGATGCGCCGTGCGCGCGGCCTGCACGATGCGCTCATAGGCGCCCTTGAACGCCATGCGCGCGCCGACCTCGTCGCCCATGTCCAGCACCGGGCGGCAGACGGCGAAAGCCTGCGCGATCTCCGGCGTCCATACGACCGTGTCGGCCTCGTCCTGGCTGCGCAGTGCCAGCGCCCATGCTTCGTCGGGGCCCGGCCGGTTGTCTCGCCCGCCGGTGCCCTGCGCCTGCGCCAGCAAGTCGGCCGGTTTCGGGAAGTACTTCCCGCTTACCGGGTCTGACATGTGGCGCTGCACAGCGGCCTCTACGGCCTCGATCGGCAGCGCCTGCAGGGCACCGTAGTACAGCCGGAGTTGCGCCTTGCTGAAGTCCTTGCTGTAGGTCTCAGCGCAGGCCATGACGCACGAGGCGAAGCGCTGTTTGTCGTCTTCAGTCACTGCGCCCCCTTTGCCCTGGCAAGGGCGACGCGTGCAGCGTCGATGGCGTGCCAGAAGTCCAGTGTGTTGTAAAACCCGACGCCGCCGCTGTCGACGCTGTCAAGCAGGGCCTGAAGTGCACTCACCAATTCGCCGGGGAGGTTTTCGTGCTGCGCTGCGCGGGCGATAGCGCTTTCCTGAGCTTTAGTCATGACTGCTCTCCGGTGGCCTTGGCGATGGAGGCGCGGGCGAACTGCAAAGTCGCCTCGCTCAAATTGGCGTGATCGGAAACCATATCGCGCAGCGCTTCCAGCAGATCAGGAGCGGCGACAAGTAAAAGGGTGTCTTCCGGCATCGGGCTATTGATGCGAGCAACGACGCCCTGCTGGCAAACGAGGTTATTGCCCTCAATCCACCACTTCGGTTGTGCGCTCATCACTTGCCCTCCTGCAGCCATTCGTTCACCGCCAGCAGCGTGCGCTGACCAGCGGGCGACAGTTCGGTCGATGCTTCTGCTCGCATCGGCTTCTCACGGCGTACCCAGTTGCGCCAGGTTGCCTCCCAATCCGTCTTGCGACCCTTAGCGCCAGGGACTGCGATCCAGTAGTCGCGGAACTGCTCGGCAACGCGCAGAGCGTGCGAAGGGTTCCACGTTGCTTGCTCTCCAAGAGCCCATGCTTGCCAGTCTTCAGGAAGCTGCCAGTCCGCCGCCAAGCGCGAAGCGCGCCCTGACGGTTTCCCTTTTGGTTCCTTCTGATGGTTCATTGACGGTTCTATGTCCCGTTTTTGGTACTGCTTCGACGGAAAAACGGTACCGCTATCACGGAAATTTGGTACCGCTTCGTGGGAAATTTGGGACTGCTTCGCAGACTGAAGCGGTACCGTTTTTCCCTTGGACCGCACGATGCTCAACTGCTGTAGTTGGTCGTTCTTGCATAGCGGATCGCCGTCGATTTGTCGGAACATGCGCACCTCAGCAGCGAATGCCTCCTCTGCTGTCTCGAATTCTTCCAGCACCTCACGGAGCAGGACGGCGCCCTTCGCCTGCATGTCGCGCACCCAGCGCCCGCTACCTCGGTAGGAATCCTGCTCGGGGTCGCCGTTGAAAGAGCGCTTGCCGATGTAGTACTCGCCGGTGTCCGGGTGATAGGTGCGATAGACGAAGTGCGTATCGCAGGCGCCAGGCAGGCCCGAGAGGCGATACACAGGGATCGAGCCGGTATCACCCACGCGGCGGCCGGTGTCTTCCAGTAGGCCGACGTCAATCAACCGCAGCAGGTTCGACATGATCGTCTTGCGGTCCTGCGCGGTGTCGCGGCAGAGCGTGGTAATGCTGGGGTAGGCAATGCCGGATTCGTCGGCGTAGTTGGCGAGGCACACCAACAGGAACTTCTCGCTGGATCGGGCGACGTCGAGCTTCATCACCCAGGAGATTGCGTGGATGCTCATATCAGAAGCCCTCCACGGTATGGAAGTCCTCACCATTGCGGACCATGAAGCCCGCGCTTACCAACTCATCGGCGATCTTCTCAATTTCGCTGTCAACCTTCTCCAATCGCCAGCCGTTAGGTTGGCTGAGAACATATGCAAGAAAGCCTAGAGCAGGCCAGGACAGACCGGCGTCGAATACACGGTTGTCGATGAGGGTTACGGGGGGGGTGCGGCGGCGGATAGGCACTTTGAATTCCTCCGCGCTCGCGGAGAGGGAGCTTTGCAGCCCCGCATTAGTTCGGGGTGCGGCCATTGCTGGTGACGCAGCCCCTCCGCGAGCGCACTAATGTAAGCGTGAATCACCGGATCGCCCTGCAAGAAGCATCCCGGTGGCTTGGAGCACCGCACGTTGCGTGCGGCACCGAACACAGTTTAGCCGTTCACGCTTCGGCGTTCAAGCATTTATGCATTTCCGCAGGCACAATTGTCTCGGCCCTGGGCTTGCGGCGCTGCTCGTAGGGTTTCCGCTTCGCCTTCAGGTGCGTGAAAAGCGAATAGACATTGCTGTAACTGGGGTCTTTCGACCTGGTCGCATAGGCGATGTTGTAGACCGTGCCATAGGCCACGCCGGTAGCCTGGGCAACGGCTTTCCACTCGGTGGTGCGCATCGCTTGCAATTGTTCACGAACATAATTCAGTTGGTTTTCAGCCACTTGTTCACCTTTCTTAATTTGTCGCCTACAATTAGGCATACATGCATCATAACCGGTGCAAATACGCATACTAGACTTTTGACATCCTTGGGAGAGGACTATGAAAAACGCAGGGAAGATCTTCGCAGCAAACCTTGTCCGGCTGATGGCTGTACGGCCAGATCTGGACACCCAACTAAAGGTAGCCGACAAGAGTGGGGTAGCCCAATCTACAGTGGGCCGGATACTTCGCGGCACGGTGTCGCCGACACTGGAAAACGTCGAGGCAATCGCGCATGCATTTGGGAAGGCGCCAGGGGAGATGATCGGCTCCGGTTACAACTCTGCCGCCGAGATTGTGTACGACCGTGTACGCTATGCAAAGTTACCTAAAGAGGAGAAGCTAAGAGTCGAGTCCTATATCGAGCACGCCCTGCGGGAGCATGATGTGGCAGCCGCAAGGGGTGGTCGAGAATTCAACCAAACCACCCGGACGCCTCTAAAAACAAGTTCGAATCCCCAGGCGACGGGAAGCAACGTCTTCACAAAAAATGAACAAGCAACAACGGCAGTACGGGGAAGTAAGCCACGCAAAGCCAGCTAAAGTAATCAGCCTCGCCGAGTACCGTGGCAAGCAAGAGCCGGCGTCAGCCCCTGGGTCAGCAGGGGTCAGCGTCACCATTGAGAACGGGGAAGTCGTAACGACCGCGGCGCACGTCACGCCGGAGGACGTGCCGGCCATTGTCGCGGCGATGGCGCGGCTGGCATCTGACCTGATGCTGTTCCTCGATTCCGCAAAGACTGCATCGCTCTCGGTGGCGATAGTTGCGTCGCTCGTGTACGCAGATTCGGTGCTGTGGCCGGCCTACGCCCAGCCCGCGCCGATAGCCATTTCGCAGGCAGGTGGCGACACAAACAATATGCATAAATGGCTTGCATATGAGCCGGGTATGCACTACCATTCTTCACAGGCCGGGCAGCGCTGAGTAGGTAAGCGCACAAGAGACGCCGGGCGGCATGAGTCCGGCGATTATTTTGCCCGGTGAAATGCATATATGGCTTGCGGTTCAGCCGTCTTTGTATGGGTGATGTATGGATCAGCAGTGGTACGAGGAAGTCGGAAGACAACAAGAATTCGAGGAACAGAATGAGCACAGCAACCCTAATACTCGGCGAGTCGGGCGCCGGCAAGTCAACCAGCTTGCGGAACCTGGATCCAGCGCAGACGCTGCTGATTCAGGCCGTGCGTAAGCCACTGCCGTTCAAGGGCAAGGGTTGGGCGTACTTCAGCAAGGATGCCTGCCCCACCGGAAACGTCTTCGTTTCCGATCAGTACACCGCGATCCTGAAGATGATGGAGAAGACCCGCCGCAAGGTGGTCATCCTCGACGACGCGCAATACGTGCTCGCCAACGAGTTCATGCGCCGCAGCGACGAAACCGGCTTCTCCAAGTTCACGGAGATCGGCCGCCACGCATGGGAAATCTTCATGCTGGCGAACAACCTAGCCGACGATGTGCGCGTCTACATCCTGTCGCACACGGAAACGGGCGACGGCGGCCAGACCAAGATCAAGACGATTGGCCGCATGCTGGACGAAAAGATCACCATCGAGGGGCTTTTCTCGATCGTCCTGCGAGCTCGCGTCATTGATGGCGAGCACTTTTTCCAGACCCGAAACAGCGGGTCGGATACGGTCAAGAGCCCGATGGGCCTGTTCGATGCAGACCGCATCAACAACGACCTGGCGTTAGTCGACAACGCCATCTGCGATTACTACGAAATTAACCAACCTGCTTAACCCAAAGGAGCAATGAGCATGCGTTCTTACGACCTGAACCCGGAACAAGCCAAGCAGGCTGAGTCGGCCCGTATCGTCGAGACTGGCAAATATGTGGGCGTCTTTACCGCGGCCTACGGCGCCGAGTCGCAGAAGGGGACCGAGGGAATCGAATTTGCCTTCAAGACGGATGACGGCCGGACTGCCGACTTCCTCACGCTGTGGACCTACAACACGGACGGCAAGGAACTGTTCGGCCTGAAGGTGCTGAATGCCGTTATGACCTGCCTGCGCGCCAAGAAGATCACCCCGCAGAATGGCGTCGTCGAAAAGTGGGAGAACGGCCAGCGCGTGCCGGTGCAGGTGCAGGTGTTCAACGACCTCACGAACAAGCGTGTCGGCCTGCTGCTGCAGCGCGAGGAATACCGCAAGCAGGACGGCAGCACTGGCAGCAAATTCAACATCGTCGGCGCGTTCGATGCGGAAAGCGAGATGACGGCAAGCGAGATCCTGACCAAGGCGACGCGCCCCGAGAAGCTGGCCGGCATGGTGGCCGCACTGCGCGACAAGCTGCTGCCGGCCGGCGCCGGTGGCTCTGCCGGTGGTTCGCGCAGCCAGGGCGGCGGCTACGGCAGCGCGCCATCGAATGGCTTCGAGGACATGGATGACGACATCCCGTTCTAGAGATGAGCGCAAACCGACACCCCAATGCGAACCAGTATTCGGCGCGGCTGCGCGCCGCTACTGACGCCGCGGTCCTCGCCGAGCTTGCGCGCCTGGACTACGGCCGGCACGAGCTGGCGCGGGCCCTGAAGATGAGCCCCAACACCGTTCGCAACTCGCTCGCCCGGCTGCGCACCGAGGGAAAGATTCGCATTGCCGACTACGAGCGCACCGCGCGCGGCTGGCATCGGATCTACGGGATCGGCAGCGAGCCCGACGCGAAGGAGCCCAAGCCGCAGACGCGGGCGCAGCTCTACCGCAACTATGCAACGAAGCACCTTGGCCGGATCCGCGCCAAGCGCAGCACCAAAGCACCGATGCAGATTTTCTACAACCAATTGATCGCGAGGACAGCATGAACATCGTCAAGGATATTGAAACTTTGCCCTGCCTGGACCCGGCATTCATCGCCGAGCTACGCGCCAGTGCCACCGCAGAGATGCAGGCCGAGATCGACGCCATCAAGCACCCCGGCAACTACAAGGATCAGGCCAAGATCGACGAGTGGTATCAGACCGAGGGCGCCAAGAAGGAAATCGCCATCCGGACCGGCTTCGACGCCAAGGTCGACGAGGAGCACCGCAAGACCAGCTTTGACGGCGCGCTGGGCCATATCTGCGTGATCGGCGCGGCCATCGACGACGAGGCCCCGATCGCCTTCTACTCGACCGACACGAGCGCCGACCTGGCCGAGGCCGACGTGCTGCGCGAGTACTTCGCTTGGCTGTCGGATAACTACAGCCCGTCCGTCAACCGCAAGCCGCGATTTATCGGCCACAACATCACTGGATTCGACCTGCGTTTCCTGTTCCAGCGCGCGGTAATCCTGGGCGTCAAGCCGCCGGCATTCATCCCATTCCAGGCCAAGCCCTGGGACGACAGCGTTTTCGACACGATGCTGGCCTTCGCCGGCTTCGGGAATCGCATCAAGCTCGACAAGCTGTGCAAGGCGCTCGGCCTCGAAGGGAAGCAGGGCATCTCCGGTGCAGACGTGTACCCGATGTACCTGGCCGGCGAGATCGAGGCTATCGCATCGTACTGCCGCGACATTGATGTTGTGCAGACGCGACAAGTTTACAAGCGCCTGCAGTTCCTGCCGATCCCCACCAACGAGGGGATTGATCTTCCCTTTTAATATGCACGGATGGCTTGAAGTAAAGCCATTTTCGGCGTAATATTTTTGAAAGGCGGCACCCCTCGCCGCCTCATGTAAGCGGGTCGTATAGGCCTCTCCCACCGAATGCAATCTTCCCTGCGCGCGGCCTGCTTACCTGAGTTGCACCACCCTACCCTATCGACTCGCTCTGAGGATTTCATCGCCATGACAAGCCAACACGACGCCACGCTGCCGGCATGGGTGAAAGAAGCCCCCCACCTGCAGGCCCTGAACTGCCCGCACACGATCACGCACGACGAGATCACGCTGCGCTATGACCCGGACCAGCCCGGCGCTAATGCGCTGGCGCAGTTGGCCGATCGCCTCTCCGCGTCGATGGATCAGTCGCCGTACGCCATTGTCGAGCAGGCATGGCAAGAAGCTTGGCAGATGGCATACAACGATGGCCTTGGCGCCGGGCACCCCTTGGGCCGCAGCTACCTGGACTGCGACAAGGAATGGCTCGACAGCGATGCATACAAGGCCGTGACCGCCGCCCTCCGCGCCGTTCCCCCGGCACCCGCCGATTGGGACAAGTCGTGCCCCGCATGCGAAGGCGCTGGAACAATCAGCACTGGGATCGCCGAAGCATCCGAGACACTGTGCGAAAAATGCGATGGAATTGGCGTCGCTCCCCCGGCACCTGTCAGCCGGGCGGAACTGACTCTACACGATGCGGATCTATCAGACCTCATACGCCAGCGTATTCACGGATTGTCCGTGTATCAGCAGGCAGATGTCCGCAATCTGATTCGAGAATTGCTCGCCCAGTCCGCTCCCCTCAACGAGGGTGGCATCGAGCCGGTGGCGTGTGAGCGATGCGGTGGATCTGGATTTGTCGATGATGGCGAAATCACTGGTTCTGGCGGCGTCGATTTTGAGAACGGTCCCGTGAAGTGCGTCAAGGATTGTCCAGACTGCGCCGCCCCGCAGCCGGTGGCGATCAATGAGGGTGGCATGTTGGTGCGGGTGCGTAAAGAGAAATTTGAGGCCCTCATGGACGCACTGGATCGTGCTGAGGGCAAGGGCTATCTGCCTGACGCTATCGCACAAGAATGGCAGGAATTTGATTACGTTAGCGCCCCGCAACCAAGTAAGGGTGACGTAATAGGATCGAGCACATTCAAGCAGTTCTGCCATGACCGGCAAGTGAAAGTATCTTTCCGTCCTTATCTTGCGGATGCATGGATCACAGCTCAGTCCTCATTGCGAAATGCTCTTACAGAGGCTGGAATACTCGTTCTTGAACGCGATGATGGGGGTTGGGACATAGCCACCCCGCAGCCGAGCGCCCTGCCCGATCGCGACGCCAGCAAGCCGGCAGAGCAGCAAGGCCTGTTCCGCAAGTTCGACGTGCGCCGCGTAGATGGCAGCGACCAGCCCGGCGGAAAGCACCACGGGTGCGAATACTTCGTGATTGACGTTGACCACGATGCGCATGCAGGCGCTGCGCTGATGGCTTATGCCGCAGCATGCGAGGCGACGCACCCCGATCTTGCGCGCGACCTCCGCGCGAAATGGTGCGCCCCTCTGCAACCGAGCGCTAAGGTGCTGACGGATGAGCAGCGAGAGGCAATCGACTTCTGTGCTGGATTCATCCCGGTACCCCGATATGTGGAAATACTTCGCGCCCTCCTGGCCGACCATTCCCGTGACGTGACGAAATTGGCCGCAGAGCAGCCCAGCGAGAAGGCGCTGACGGAGGCGCAGATTACAGCCGCGCTAGTGGCGTTCGACAACGTGGATGTCGAGAACAAGATCATGCGTGAGAACATGCGCCGCGCCCTCCTGGCCGCAGAGCAGCCAAAGTGCCAAACCTGCAACGGCCACGGCATGATCGGCGGCCCCAGCTATTACCAGCCGGACGAGGGCGGGGAACGGTGCCCAGATTGCGCAGAGCAGCCCAGCGAGGACAAGCGATGAAACCAATTCCCGGCTATTCGAGCCAAGGGTGGCATCCACTGGAACAAGCACGAGCTGGCCAAGAAGTACGGTGTCAAACCGAACACGGTCCAGAAGATAGCATACGGCCACAGGTGGAAGCACTTCGACGCCGCAATCGCCAAAGGAGCCAGCCATGAGTAGCGCAGAGCGGCTGGGGCCGTGCCCATGGTGCGGAGAGGTGCCGAACGAGGATAGCTATGCCCTGCGGGATGGCGGCTACAAGTACGGCGGGGTCGTCTGCGGCTGCGGCGTGCAAGGACCAGATGTGCGCACCGATTACCGCGAGTGGCCCGCATGGAAGCCCGCAGCCATCGCCGCATGGAACGAGCGCCGAGCGCCCGCAGAGGCAGGGGCGCCGAGCGGGTGGCAGCCTATCGAGACGGCACCGCGCGACGGAAGACCACTGCTGCTGTTTGCGCGCAGTCTCCGCGCTCAGTCGCCTATCCGCCTCGTTGGCTGGTGGATCTATGGGCGCGGCTGGATCGAGGCAGCATTCGCGCCGAACCATCCGACTGGCGTCGAGCCAACTCACTGGATGCCGCTGCCTGAATTTCCAAAGGACTGACTATGGCGAACAAAGCAAACACCCGCCGGACACTGGTCACCACCGCCGACATCGTCGCCAAGATGGCCCGCGGCACGTCCTACTCGATGATGGAACTCCGCGCCCTGGTGCGCTGCACCGACGACCGCCTGCGCGCGCTGATGGCCGAGCTTCTGGCGGCCGGCGTGGTGGCGAAACGGCGCGATGGGCACGGCCAGGTGTGGACGCTGACGGCAGCGGTGGCCGAGCGACAGGCGGTCAGGGGATGGCGCGAGCTAGGTGACCTGACGGACTACGATACGGCTCTGCGGGCACATGGCAATCTGGCTATGTTGTCGCGTCGCTAACCGCCCCTCTATCTACCCGTCTGTTCATTCATCCTGATAGCCGTATGTATATACGTATATATGGCTACTTTACCACTCATCCAAAAGGACGCATTGCCACCTAGAAAGTTATGCGGTAGTCTATGCATAACTACATGGAGGCGGGTATGGGCATAGTCGTGGTGGTAGGCGCCTATAAGGGCGGCGTGGCGAAAAGCATGACGGCTGTGAATCTGGCTGCAATGCTGGCTGTCAATGGGCGCGAAGTGATGCTCGTCGATACGGACAGGCAGGAGAGCGCCTACGGGTGGGCACAGGTGCGTGAGCGTAATTCCAGCCTCCCACCTGTGCATGCTACCAAGCGCACCGGCAGCATCTGGTCCGGGTTGATGGCCGACCGCGCAAAGTGGGATGTAGTCCTCGTGGATGCTGGTGGCCAGGATAGCCCGGAGTTGCGCCAGGCGATCGCCGCGTGCGACGTGCTGCTGGTCCCGGTGAAGCCAGCCATCTTCGACACCTGGGCTATGGCGCGCGTGGCCGAGGCCATCAAGTCGACGCGCAACGAGGGACGCCAGTTTCGTGCCGTGAGCGTGATCGCCGCGGCAGACACCCGGACCAAGGAGGCGCGCGAGCTGCAGCCGATCCTGACCGCCGAGTATGGCGACGTGATGCCGCCGCTTGACGTCGTGCTGTACGAGCGCGTGGCGTACCGTATGGCGCTGCGGGAAGGGAAGGGCATAGCCGACGGCACCGACGATGCCAAGGCCCTCGACGAGCTTACCCAGGTCTACCGGAGCGTGTTCCATGACTAAGCGCCCACCCCTGACCGTATCCCCGACACCGCCGACCGCCGAGGATTTCCCTATGCCTGACAGCGTGAAGCGCCTAGCCGCCCTGGCGCCTCATGGCGAGGCCGTAGTCGGCCTGCCCGAGGAGCCGGCGCCGAAGCCGGCACAGGCCCAACCAGAGCCGCCAGCGCAGTCGGAGGAGGGCGCAGACGAGCCCTTGCAGGAGATGGTCGGCTTCGATGCGCTGCGGGCGATGATCCCCAGGAAAGAGCCCGTCAAGCTCATGAGCGTGAAAATGCCCCTATCGCTTTACGAGCGCATGAACCTCATTTCCCGCATCACTGACGCGACCATGACGGATATGATCGTCGCCGGCGCCACAAAGGAAGTAGCGAAGCTGGAGGCCAAGCTGCAGGCGGGAATGAAGAAAGCAGGGGGCTAGCATGGCGGCAAGCGAAAGCGACCAGGGCGAGCTTTTCCACGCCGAGACACACTGGTTCCACGTGTTCAAGGCCATGATCGAGAATGGCGACGCCGGAGAGATGGGGCCATATGCGTTTATGGTCTATTGCGTGATCAAGGCGCACACGAACTACACCACTGGAGACAGCTACCCGGGCCACGAGGCGATCGCGCAATGCTGCAAGATCAGCGAGCGAGAGGTGATCCGTGCGTTACAGAAGCTGTCCACGATGGGGTATATCACCACCGAGAAGCGGGGGCGCAAGAACCACTACACCCTGCGCGAGAAGATCCTGGTGAACGACGACGCCGGGGTGCCCGCTGCAATGGCTAGCTGGGACTATGTGCCCAGCGGCGTGCAGCATGCGGTAGCAGATCTGAAGCGGGTCTTGATGGAGGGGGACTTGGCCGGCGCCAAGATCGTCAACATCGAGCGGCTTACCGTCAACGTGAACATGAACATCCATGCAGGAACGGGGGATCAGTTCAACATTAGTGACATCAGCGATCCATCCCTGCGCGCTGCCGTCGAGAACCTACTGCACAACCGGAAAGGGTGACTACGTGTCACCTATGGCCCTGTGGATAACCAATAGGTGACTCACTGACACGTGTCAGGCTGTCACCTATTTACTGGTCAATAGGTGTCCACGTGTCACCTTTTACCTGGGGATAGGTGACCATGTGTCACCCTAAAAAGAAAGAAGTTAACTACTTAAAAAGAACGTCCAGGCTGCAGTCTCTGCTGTGGATAAGTCAAAAGACGCACAATCGGTATTATGGTAAATCTGCATACGTGGAGGATGCCGGGCTTCCACCGGCGCCACGCTGGCCAGAACAGCACCATGCGCTTGGCATGCATCCTACGCTCGCGCGCTGCACGCCATCGGTTCGCGGGTCCATCCCAACCCGGGCCCGCGCCAGGCATGACATCTCGCCCACATTTCCGCCTGGGCGACCCGGTGAGACTCCGGGAATGATCGGCGGCTTACTCGGTACTGCGCAATCCTTCGTAGAACTCCTGCCAGCCGATCACCTGCTCGCGCCAACGGCGGCACTCGGCATAGTTGCCGGCGACGGTAGCGGCTGCGGCAGAGGCGACAACTGGCGAGGCTTGGCCGTCAGACTCGGCGGCGGCAGCGGGAGGCTCACCCGCGGCGGCGGCGTCGAGCACGCGCACAAAGCCGCGAGGCAGAGGAAAGCGGCGATCAGTCTCGGCTGACACATAAACAGGCACCTCCTTGACGATCGTCTCGCCCTTCTCGCGGACGACCTGAATCCGATCCCGGTACTGGATCTCGACCTTCGCTGCCACCCGCTCGCGCGCCTGCTGGATCTCGACCGCCTGGCCGGCCTGCTGCGCCAGGTAGGCGGCGTGCTTGGCACCCTCGATGCGCATGCCGTCGAGCCGGCCGAAGCCGTACAGCGCCACCGCCAGCGCGGCGAGCGCGGCCCACTTGGCCCAAGGCGGCAGGACGAGGCTCATCAGGTGTTGGTGATGACGGCGATCTTCTGGCCGGGCACCACGCCGAACACTTCCGGCACGTTGGCAGCGAGGCGCATCTTGGTCGCAGTGGCGGTCGGGTTGGCGCCGAAGGCAACCGAGCACGGAGCGTCGGCCATCAGCCGGACAAAGCGCGTGCTAGCACCGAGCGCGGCAGATTGCACGCTACCGGCGCCAATTGCGACGGTTTGCTCGGCTGGCGCCGGCTGCATGTAGGCCGCGGCGACATGGCCGTTCACGCCCTGGGCGCGGCCATCGAATTCGGTAATGTAAAGCGTTGCCATCCTGTTTCCTTTAGGTCTTCAATGCCTTCATGGCAGATTCGAGCAGGGCCTGTCGGTCGGCCATGCCATTCGTGCCGCCGTTGATGCGGCGCGTGATCCAGTTGAAATCGCCCTTGTCGGCGAGTTCGTTCAGCCCCTTCTGCCACCAGAACCAGGCGGCCGACATCGCGGCGTGCTCCGGCCGTTCCAGCAACTCGGGGCGCGCGATCAGGTCCAGTTCCAGCGCAAAGCCGCACGCGACATAGTTCGCGCGGCCGGTGACCTGGATGAGGCCGCGGCCACGGAATCGGACGCCGTCACCCGGCTCCACGTTGCCGAGGTCCTTCCGGCCCTCGTATGCCTTGCCGCTGGCGATCTCGCGCACGTACACCAGGCGGCCGGACTCGTGGCCGACCTGGGCGAGGAACATGGCCTGCCGCACGTGCGAGTTGATGCTGTAGCGCTCCATCGCCGCGACGAGCGGAGCGACCCACGTTTCAGCGCGGGCGCGCGGGCACTGCACGGCGAGGGATAGCTGTAATGCGTCCATGCCTGAGAGAATATGCGCGCATGGTTCTGGTTGGGGACTTTTGTCCTTGCCCCTATGAGAGTCGTTGTATACACTTGCTTAAAATGCATACGGGAGGGGTCCCGCCATGAAACGACTTATCGCAGCGGCAGCGTTAGCCGCAATCACATCCCTGTGCGCCGCCGGCCCGGCCGCAGATATGGCGTTCTCGCAAGAGTCCGACCGCCTCAATGCGCAATTGGATGCGGGCAAGATGACGCCGCTCGAATTCGCGAGGGGGCAGGCGGCGCTCGCTAAGACGCTACTCTCGGACGATCAGCGGATCGTTCAGATTTACGAGTACAAGGTGGAGCTCGCGAGCCAGCTAGAGCGAGGCGAGATAACCCGGGAGCAGATGCTCTCGAATCTAGCCGCCCGCGCTGACGCCTACTATCCGCAGCAGGCGCAGCCGGTTGCCCAGCCTGCCCCGCAGCCGAACCTTGCCGGAGCGATGGCGCTGCGCGTGTTCGCTGACAGCTTCAACCGTTCGCGCCAGCCGGTGCCGCGCAACTGCCAGACCATCGCCCTCGGCGGCACGTACACGACTACTTGCCAGTAGGCCCAGCAAGGATGCGCCGCATCACCTTCATGCGGCGCGCCTCGACCTCGTCCAGCAGCTCGCGCTGTTCGACGTCCGGCACCTTGTCCGTCTCGATGCGCTTGCGGGCCTTGTTCAGGTTCAACAGCGCCTTCTCGGCCGCGTCGAATTCGCCCATGCGCTTCTTGCCGGCGGCCAGATCGCCGTCGCCGAGTTCGGTCAGCACCTTTTCCATGCCTTCGCGGTTGCCGTCCTTGGCGTACTTCTTGGCCTGGCCGACCGTCTGCTTCAGCTTCTTGGTTTCCTCGAAGAATGCCCGCTCCTGCGCACGCTCCTCCGGCGCCTCGCCATAGAAGCGGGACAGCGCCGGCACCTGTGAGGCTTCGATCTTCTTGCCCTGGGCCGAGTCGAGCGCCGTCGTCACGGCCTTATCCGCGGTCTGCGTGATGCCTGGTAGCAGGTAGCTATTGACCAGCAGGCGCAGCACCTCGGGCGGCACGTCGACAGCGCCAGGCTTGACCGAGTCGCCGCCGGTGATGTCATTGAGCAGCTTCGATGCCGCTTTCCACTGGTCGCCGGTGGAGCGGAATGCGCGATCGTAGGCCGGACCCACATAGCCGCGCTCGTCGGCTTCACGGTAGACCGGGCCGCCGGTGAATGATTTGTTCTCGGCCGCCTGGGCGACAGGCTTTACCACGGACGGCAGCAGGAACTGCGCAAACGAGCCCGGGGCTCCCATCGGGTTGAAGGCGTCGAGCGTGACCCGGGCCATGCTGGCGCCCTTCTCGACAACGCTACCGCCCTTCTTGAAAATCATCTCCGACATGATGCGGCCAGCGTTGACCATGACGTGCGGGCCAATCGGCAGCGGCACCTTCACGTACTTGCCCGACGGCGTCATGAAGATCCAGTTGCGTTCCTTCTCGAAGTCGGGGATCTCGTCGTACTTCTTCTTGCGCGTCTCGTCGTCATCGCCGCCAATGGCGCGGTTCAGCGCATCCATGACGAAGCCCATCGCCACCAGGCCGCCAGCCACCACCTGGGCGCGGCGGTTCTTCGCCAGCGCGCCAAGGAAGCGGGCATTGCCCTGCAGGTTGGCATTGAAGAACATGTACAGCGAATTGGCGAAAGCCGTCTGCGAGCCCTTGCGGTTGAAGTTCACCGTGATGTTCTTCGCTAGGCTGGCAGCCTGACGGTTGGTTAGGCCGGCGTCGCGCGCGGTCTGGTAGACGGCCAGGCGCACGCCGTTCTCGACGATGTTGTTATAGTCGTCGATGGCCTCCACCAGCGAGCGCGCCAGGCGCCGCGGGTCGGCGATGCCCTGCTTCATCTGCTCGACCTGCTTTTCGAGGTCTTGCATGCGCTCGGCCGGGTTCTCGAAGGCCTTGACGTACCCGGTCTCGGAGCCGTCTTCCTTGAACTGGCGGGCATACTCTGCCCACTGGCCGGTGCCGTCGCCGCGCGTCATCTTCCAGTAGCCGGCCATGCCCTTCGGGATGCTGGCGAGTACCTTCGCCTCCTTGCCGGCAAGCGGGGTGTTCTGCAGGTTGAAGGCGGCGCCCTGCACGTCGCGCGCAAAGTTCGTGATCCAGAACAGCGGGTTCCGCGCGGTGATCCACTGCGACAGGTAGCGTGTGGCCTTGCCGATCGTCTCGACGGCCCACGGCAACTGTGCAGCGTCCAGGCTCTGCATTGCCTCGGCGATGCGCATGGCACGCTCGTTCTTCTCGTTGAAGACGATGAAATGCTCTTTGCCATTCTCCTTCACCGTGAGGACGTTGTCCTTGCTCTTGAATAGCGGGTCGTCAGCCCACTCGACAAGGCCGGTGTCCGGGTTGACGCGCTTCTTCTTGGGCGGCTCGTCCACCTTCCAGAACGTGTCATTCGGGAATTCGCGCGCCAGGTCCAGCAGCGAGCGGCCGACCTTGGCCTTCTCGGCGCGGGTGATCGTGCTCTGCGCCTGGGCGATCACGTTGGCGATAATGTCCTGCGCCTCAGCGGTCTGCCCGAGCGCGCGCTGCGATTCCGGCCCGCGCACGTTGAAGCCGCCCACCTTGCGCCGGCCGTGGCTCGGCATGTCCTGCATGAGTGGGACGTAATTCTTGTAGACCGCCTCCCAAGCGTCGACCACCTCGCGCGTTTCCAGGCCCGACGACACGATGCGCCGGCGCGATTCCTTGGTGATGGCGTCGACCATCGCCGCAATCTTCTCGTAGGCCTCGGCCTTGCCCGCCTGCCGTGCCGCGGCCAGGATGCCGGCCGCCTCGGAATTGCTCATGCCGGACAGGGCCTGATTATCCTTGCGGTTCGGGTTGATCTTGGCGAGCTGTGCATTGCGCTCCGGCGCGTGGCGGGCGTACAGGTAGCGGTTCACATCGGCCAGCGACAGGCCGGACTCATGCACAGCTTTGAGCAACGGCGTCACGCGGCGGTCGATCAGGTTGTCGACCTGGGCCGACACGCGACCGTGGTAAAGCTCCTCGTTCAGATAGGCGTCCGAGCGCTCCCGGATCGTGTTGCCGGCCGAGCGAATCGCCTCCTGCACGCGCTTCAGGTCTATCTTGTTATCCTGCATGGCGCGGGCGATGTTGTCCCAAATGCCGGGCTCGGGCACCTCGAAAGACTGGCGCGGGCCGAAATTCAAATCGTCCTGGCTGTAGTCGACATTGTCGCGCGCGGACAGCCGCGTACCCGATTCTGCGCTGGCCTTCTGCTCGGCGCTCTTGTCGCGCAGGTAGGTCTGCGCATCGCGAAGCAGCGCGGCGATCTCGGCGTCGGTGACGTCGGCCTTCGTGAATCCGATCTTGCGCAGGAACTGGCGAATCGCATCCATCACCCGGCGCACGATGCTGTTCTGCGCGTTGCGCTCGGCCATGACGGCGATGATCTCGCGCGCACGGCTCTCCGGCGACAGGCCGGGCTGCGTGCGGTCCACATGTGCGGCGGCGTCGGCGATGGCCTTGTTCCCGTCGCGCTCGGCGGCGATCACGCGCTGCGCAAGGCGGCCCATCTCCGTGGCGCCGACCATGTTCTCTAGGCCGTAGTGGCCGATCAGCTCGTGCCGCGCCACCTCGACGGCGCGCTGCGTGGAAGACAGGTTCTCGGCGATCAAGCCGACCTTGTTCGTCTCACTGTTCCAGAAGCCTTCAATGTCCTTGGCGCCGTCGCGCGAGGCCTGCGCCCGCACATTCTCCGGGGCGTCGGCCAGGGTGGCGTACACCTCGACGTCGTGCCCATAGGTGTCCTTTGCGATGGCGGCGCGCGCCTCGTCGGCGGTGATGCCGGCGCCAGTGCCGCGGGACAATGCCGGCGCATCCTGGCCGGGATGATAAAACTCCTCGTCGATGCCCTTTACCTTCGCTGTGCCCTTGTTCTGCACGAACCCGAGGCGGCTGTAAAAGTCACGAAGCCGCTTTTGGTGTGCCTTTCCGAGCCCTGCCTCAGTCGTCAGCGCGGGGATCAGCCCCTTCTCGTGTGCGGCAGCGATGATCGCCTTCAGTGCGGCGGTCCCTTCGCCCTGCCCCTTGCGGGCGCCCTGGATGTCATCAATGACAAGGCGGTTGCCATCGATACGCAGCTTCAGGTCGGCGATCCGCTGGCCGTCCTTGCGCAACGCGCGGGTTGCTCCGTCGTACTCGTACCCACCGAACGAGCGGAATTGTTCGGCGGCAAGGCGCTTGCCTTCGTCGAATCCCGTTGTTCCAGAGGCGGTTACGGTTTGAGTGCCCATCTTGGAGAATAGCGCTTCCTGCCCGCGGGCGGCGGCCTGGTCGGCTTCGCGGTCGCTGCCGGTCAGCACGAAGTCGTCGCGCTGCGCATCGGCCGCGGCCTTGCGGTCGGCTTCCTTCTGCTGGCTGGCCTGCTCCGCGCGCTGTGCGCCCTCGCGCGCGACGCGGGCCTTGCCCTCCGCTAGGCTTTCGGAGCCGAGGGCAAAGTCAGGGGCGCGCTCTCCTGCTGCACCCGTTGCCGGCGCTTCTGGATGAGCTTCTGCGCTGCTTCGATCACGTCCTTGCGCATCGGCTGCGGCAGTTTGCCCAAGGCTTGCTGGATCTGCTGCTGCCTGTTCGGCGGCAGGGGTGGCGCCTGCTTGGTCGGCGGTGGGTTCTTGGACATGGTTAGCCTCGATGCTATGTAGGAATGCGTCGACTGCGGCATCCTCGGACGGGTCGCCCAGGATGACGTCGAGCGCGTCCATCTGTTCGTTGCTGAAGTCGGCAGCGCCGGCCTCCTCTAGATCCTTCTGGCTGAGATAGTCCTCGTACTCGGCCGCCTGGCGCTCGCGCTGCGCCTGCTCCCATCCCTGCGGAGTATAGTGCTTTTCGCCGCGCAGCTCGGAGTCGAAAAGCTCCTCTAGCTCGCGCGTGTCGTGCTTGCCGTGCTCGTCGCGCGACAGGTAGCCATA
>Ga0255338_1002955_pt1 | contig 22226 bp, 19 predicted proteins | sample MeOH1_35cm_T4_19_FD_203715 | JGI IMG/M metagenome (GOLD analysis project Ga0255338, IMG submission 203715) | Sandy soil microbial communities from University of British Columbia, Vancouver, Canada - MeOH1_35cm_T4_195 | ecosystem: Engineered > Artificial ecosystem > Sand microcosm > Unclassified ...
TCAGCAAGGGCGATTTCGGCGGATCGGCGGAAGGCTATATCAACCTGCCGATCAGCGACAATGCCGCGCTGCGCGTCGTCGGCTTCTATGACCGGGCCGGCGGCTATATCGACAATATCCCCGGCACCCGCACCTTCACGCTGGACGACAACGACCCCAGCACCAACCTTACCGTCAACAATAATGCGCTGGTCGAAAACGACTATAACGACGTCGAAACCTGGGGCGGCCGCGCCGCGCTGCGCGTCGACCTGGACGACAACTGGACGGTCACGCCGCAATTCCTCTACCAGAGCCAGATCGCCCATGGCGGCTTCTTCTACGATCCGACCAAGGGCTATCTGAACGTCACCGACTATCTGCCCAGCCGCAACAAGGACCGCTGGTGGCAGGCTGCGCTGACCATCCAGGGCAAGCTCAGCGACTGGGACATCACCTATTCGGGCGGCTATTTCGAGCGCAAGGTCGATAATATCGCGGATTATTCCTATTATTCGGTCGCCTACGACAGCTACACCTATGTCGACGACAATGGCGTGACGCAGCCGGGCTTCGCCACCTATTTCCCCGACGCCAACGGCAATTTCATCGACCCGACGCAAACCTCGCACCAGAACGACAAATATACCAAGCATACCCAGGAATTGCGGGTGAACTCGCCAACCGACAAGCCTTTCCGGCTGGCCGCGGGCATGTTCCTGCAAGTCCAGACCGACAAGATCGGCGCGGATTACCAGACCGTCGGCATCAGCCAGATTCCAACGCCAAGCTGGATCGCGCCCTTCGGCAATAGCGACACCGTGTTCCTGACCCGCGTCAAGCGCAAGGACCGCGACTATGCGATGTTCGCGCAGGGCGAATATGACATCATCCCCTCCGTCACGCTGATCGCGGGCATTCGCGGCTATGTCGCGCATAACACGATCTACGGCTTTTCCGGGGTCAACAGCGCCAGCAACCTCGATCCCGCAATCTGTTTTCCCACCAGCATTCCCGATGTCCCCTGCGCCAATGTGCACAAGAAACAGGTGGAATCCGGCGTGATCTGGCGCGGCGGGGTCAAATGGCAGGTGGCGCCCGACGTCATGCTCTATGGCACGGTTTCGCGCGGTTACCGGCCGGGCGGCAACAACCGGCGGCCGGGGGTCAATCCGTTCAAATCGGACAAGCTCGACAATTTCGAACTGGGCTGGAAAACCCGTTTCGGGAGGTTCACCTTCAACGGCGCCGCCTTCTACCAGAAATGGCGCGACCTTCAGTTCGGGCTGGTGCCGGTGGGCCAGAATGGCGTCACCAACACCTATAATGCGGGCAATGCGCGCATTTATGGCGTGGAGGGCGACCTGTCGGCGCGCTTCGGCGGCCTTTCGCTTTCGGCCAGCGCCACCTATGTCGATGCGCAACTCACCAGCGATTTCTGCGAGGTCGATCCGGTGACGAAGAATATCGTCTGCACCCCAGGCGTTCCGCCCGCCGCCGCCAAGGGCACGCGCCTGCCGATCATGCCGCGCTTCAAGGGCTCCGCCACGGCGCGCTATGAATGGCCGCTCGGCGCGATGACGGCCTTCGTGCAGGGATCTGTGTCGCATCAGGGCGGCACGCGCACCTTCCTGACCGACGCGGATTATGCCGCCGTAGGACCGACCAGACCCTTCACCACTGCCGATTTCTCGATCGGCACCCATTGGGACAGCTGGCGGATAGAGGCGTTTATCCAAAACGCTTTCAACAGCCATGGCGCGCTCGGCAGGAACACCATCTGCGCCACGGAAATCTGCGGCGCCTATGCCCGGACCTACCCGACCAAACCGCAATTTTTCGGGCTGAAACTGGGTTATGACTTCGAGTAGCGGGTAAAAGGGAGCGGAGGAGGCGTATCGTCCTACGCCTCTTCCTCTTCCGGCATGACGTCCACCATCACCTGCACATTCTGGCCGGAACCACCCACGAACAGCCCATCCATCGGCGCGACGTCCGCATAATCCCGCCCCATGGCGACGAACAGATGCCCGTCCCCGCTAATCACCCCATTGGTCGGATCGAAGCCGATCCATCCCCGCGTCGGCCCGCACCACAGCATCACCCAGGCATGCATCGCGTCCGCCCCGACCAGCCGCGCCATGCCCGGCGGCGGATCGGTGCGCAGATAGCCGCTCACATAGGCGGCGGGCAGCCCGAACCAGCGCAACGCCGCCACCATCACATGGGCAAAGTCCTGACACACCCCGTGGCGCGCCGCAAAGGCCTCCGCCACCGGCGTCGCCGCATCGGTCGCCCCGCTCACATAGGCGAACGCGCTCTTGATCCGCTGCGCCAGTTCCAGCGCCGCCCCCACGATCGGGCGTGACGGGGCCAGCAAATCGCCCGCCCACGCCCCGATCTCCGCGATCAAAGGCACGCGCGGCGAGGCGTAGAGATAATGCGCCGGTCCGGCCGCTCCCATGTCCCGCGCCGCCAAAGCCGCCTCCGCCACCGCGCCGACGGCCGGATCATTGGCCTGCGGCTCGATGGGCGGGCCGCCCTGAATCCCGGCGCGAAAGCTGCTGTCGATGCGGATTTCCCGCAGCGGACTGTCGATCTCCAGCCGGGCGACATTCACCGGCCACGCCCCCGGCCGCGATTCGATGGAAGCAGGCGCGGGATCGACCGCCAGATGATAGTCCGACGTCCACTGCCCCGGCCATGGCGCGGGCCGAAGCCGCAGGTTGAAGCGCGCCAACTGCACCGGCGCGTCATAATGCACGATGGTCTGATGCCTGATGCGGTAGATCATGACAGCAGGCTGACGCCCTCGCTCTTTTCCTTGCGCCGTTGCAGGAAATAGCGCTGCCCGATGGCGTCCGACAGGCCGAGCAGCCGGCTCTCCGCATCGGCCAGATCGGCCACGCTCAACGCATCGCCGGTCAGCGGCGCCAACCGCGCCGCCAGCATCGCCGCCAGCCGCTGCGGCTCCTCCGGCATGCCGTCGCCATGCAGCGCGGGCAGCGCCGCGACATGCTCCGCCAGTCTCTGCGCCTGATAGACGATCGAGCGCGGATTTTGCGGCTCCAACGCCACCAGATCGCGCACCGGCGCCAATGCAGGCCCGGCAAGATAGCGGTTGCGATAGCTGATCTGGCTGTCGTTGAGGTCGAGCAGCACGGTCAGGTCGTCCGCCGACGCCCAATCGGCCCCGAACAGCATGGCAAGGCGGCAGCCATTGATCGCCCGCTCCATCCGCCGCCCCATATCGTGGAAGCGCCAGCCCTCTGTCCGCCCCATATTCTCCGCAGCCAGCCCGGAAAGCGCGGAAATCCGCTCGATCATCCGCGAGGAGGCTTCCAGCAACGTCTCCGTCACTCCGCCGTCGAATTCGGGCAAGGGCAGGCGCACCAGCCGCCAATAATCCACCGCCAGCCGGTCGCGCAGCCCTTCGCCGATCCCCGCCACCGCCGCCAGCAACGCCCGCACGCTGCCCGGCTGCGCGCCATCGCCCAGCGCCTGCGCGCAAAGCGGCCCGACCGCGCCCGCAGCGCCCGGAATCGCGCCCCACAAAGCAAGCTGCCCCATCAGCCGATCCATGGCGGGCGATCCGACCGCCGGTCCCAGATCGGCCTCGATCGACCCGCCGACGATCGACCGGATCACCCGCGCCGTCATCTCCGTGCGCTCGATATAGCGCCCCAGCCAATAAAGATTGTCCGCGGCCTTGGCGGGCAGCATGCCCCCCACGCGCCTTATGGCGGGCGCCGCTGCCGCCAGCCCGTCCTGCGGCACCGGCTTGCCGTCCAGCACGCACATATCCGCCGACAGATCGCCTTCGCCCATCAGCGCGGCGCGAATATCGCCATGCGCCGCCAGCCGCGCGAAGGCGCCCGGCATGATCCGCCATTGCCCCAGCTCGTCCCGCGCCACGAACACGCGCAGGGTGAAGGGCAGGGGGGTCAGCTTGCCCTCAACGATCGCAGGCGTGGTCGACAGCCGCACCACCTCCTGCCCGACATAGTCCATCGGCCGCCGCGCCATGGCGTCCAGCAAGGCCGCCCGCTGCGCCGCATCCATGGCCGATCCGGGCAGGAAGCGCGTGCCCGTCAGCCCCGCCACGTCGCGGTCGAAGGCCGACCCCACCACCAGCTCGCCTATGGCGTCCGCGACATGCGCCCGCTCCGCGCTTTGCCCGCACCACCATGTCGCGATATTGGGCAGGATCAGGTCCGCCCCCAGCATCTCCCGCGCCAGCCCCGGCAGGAAGGCCGCCATGGCCCGCGATTCGATCACGCCGACGCCGGGCCAGTTGGCCAGCATCAGCCCGCCCTTCACGCAGGCGTCGAACAGGTCCGGCACGCCGATGCGCGATTCCGCGTCGAAGGCCAGCGGATCGATGAAGCGGCTGTCCATCCAGCGCCACAGCCCATCGACCCGCTTCAATCCCTGGATCGTCCGCACGAACAATTGCCCGTCGGACACGATCAGATCCTCGCCCTCGACCAGCAACAGGCCCAGATAGCGCGCCAGATGCGCCTGCTCGGCATAGCTCTGGTTGAAGCGTCCCGGCGACAGCAGCCCGATGCGCGGATCGCTGCGTTCGCAATCCGCCGCCAGCCCACGTCGCAGGTCGCTCAAAAAAGGCGCCAGCCGCCGCACATTGAGCGCGCCCAGCAAATCCCCGGTCGCCCGCGACAGGGCCAGCCGGTTCTCCAGCGCATAGCCGACACCCACCGGCGTGCGCACCCGGTCCGCCAGCACCCGCCATTCGCCCTCCGGTCCGCGCGCCAGATCGGCGGCGTAGAAATGGATGAAATGCCCATGCGGCGGCGGCGCGCCGGTCATCACCCGCCAATGATGCGGGCTGCCGGTGATGACGCTGGCGGGCAACTTGCCGTCACGGACCAGCGATTGCGTGCTGTAGATGTCGCTGATGACGCGCTCCAGCAACTGCGCCCGCTGGACGAGGCCTTGCTCGATATGCGTCCATTCCTGCGCGCCGATCAGCAGCGGGACGGGGCTGAGCGGCCAGGGCCGTTCCTGCTGGTCCCCGGTCAGGCGGAAGGCAAGCCCCAGATCGACCGCCTGCCGCCCGACATTGCCCGCCAGCACCGCCGGATCGCCTTGCGCTTGGAGGCTCAGCCGCTCCAGCATGGCGCGCCAATGCCCGGCCATCTCCTTGCCGGCCCCGGCGAACAGGTCGCCCTTCGGCGCGCGTGCCAGATAGGATTCTGCCCAACCGGACGTATCCACGGGAAGGGCCTGGGCCATGGTCATGGATGCCGGAAACGCAGGTCCAGCGTCATCGGGAACTCGCCGGGCGCCTCGGCAGGCGGCATGTCCACCGGGCCGGGCGTATGGCCATGATCCTGGAACCGCGCCTTGCGCCGCGCCTCGGCCTCATAGGCGTTGATCGGCAGCGTGTCGTAATGGCGCCCGCCCGGATGTGCGACATGATAGACGCATCCGCCCAGCGACCGTCCGCTCCAGCTATCCAGCACATCGAAAATCAAGGGCGCATTGACCGGCAGGGCGGGGTGCAGGCAGGCCGCCGGCGCCCAGGCCTTGTAGCGCACGCCGCCCACCGCCTCGCCCGGCACGGCGGTCGGCGTCATCGGCACGCGGCGGCCGTTGCAGGCGACGACATGCCGTCCCGCGGTGAGGCCCGTCGCCCGCACCTGCAACCGCTCGGTCGAACTGTCGACATAGCGCACCGTGCCCCCGATCGCGCCGGTTTCGCCCAGCACATTCCACGGCTCCAGCGCGTGGGCGATCTCCAGCCCCACGCCGCCCGCATCGACTGCGCCATGAATGGGGAAGCGGAACTGCCGCTGCGCCTCGAACCAGTTGGGATCGAAATCGTAGCCAGCGCCTTTCAGGTCGCCCAGCACCTCCAGAAAATCCGCCCAGACGAAATGGGGCAGCATGAAACGATCGTGCAGCGCCGTCCCCCAGCGCACCAGATTGCCCTGCTGCGGCTGCCGCCAGAACCACGCCGTCAGCGCCCGCAGCAGCAATTGCTGCGCCAGGCTCATCTTCGGTTCCGGCGGCATTTCGAAGCCGCGAAACTCCAGCAGCCCCAATCGCCCCGTCGGCCCGTCGGGCGAGAACATCTTGTCGATGCAGATTTCGGTGCGATGGGTGTTGCCCGTGACGTCGACCAGCAGATTGCGGAACAGCCGGTCCACCAGCCAGGGCGGCGGCGCGGCGCCCTCGCCGGGCGGCGGCACCTGCGCCAGCGCGATTTCCAGCTCATACAGCCCGTCATGCCGCGCCTCGTCGATGCGCGGCGCCTGGCTGGTCGGCCCGATGCACAGGCCGGAGAACAGATAGGAAAGCGAGGGATGCCGCTGCCAATAGAGCACGAAGCTTTTCAGCAGATCGGGCCGCCGGATGAAGGGCGAATCATTCAGGCTCGGCCCGCCCAGCACGATATGATTGCCGCCGCCCGTGCCCACGGATCGCCCGTCGACCATGAACTTGTCGGCGGTCAGATCGCAGGTCCGCGCCAGCGCATAGAGCCGCTCGGTGATCTCCACCGTCTCGTTCCAGCTTGCGGCGGGCTGCACATTCACCTCGATCACGCCGGGATCGGGCGTGGCCTTGATCACCTGCAATCGCGGATCGGGCGGCGGCGCATAGCCCTCGATCCGCACCGGCACGCGCATCGCCATGGCCACGGCCTCGATTTCCGCCACCAGTTCCAGATAATCCTCCAGCGCCTCCACCGGCGGCAGGAAGATCGACAGGAAATGCCCCCTCGGCTCGACCGTCACGGCGGTCCGCACCGCGCCCTCGATATGGAACTGCTCGACCCGCTCCTGCGCGGCGGTCCCGCCCGGCGCATCCGGCACCCGCTGCACCGGCTGGGCATGGACCTCGTCCAGCGTGGCGCGGAAATCGGGCAAAGGCCCACGCGGCTCGCTCGGATCGCGGGGATGGATATAGGGAAAGGCCGCCTCCGGCACATGCGGCAGCGACCCCAGGGGCAAGCGATAGCCCAGGGCCGAATCCCCCGGCACCGCGAACAGCCTGCCGCGCCGGAGTTGCCATATCTCGCTCTGCCAACGCGGCGTCGGCGCCTGGCTCTGCCACCGCTGCACCGGCAGCACGAAACCCACCGGCTGGTCCAGTCCCCGCTCGAACGCCCGCACCATCCGCGCCCGCGCCTCGGGATCGGCAATCTTGGGGTCGTCGGGCGATGCGTTGACCGGCAGGTCCGCTTCCTTGACCGCCCACACCGCCGGGTCTTCATAGACCGGCTGGATATGCTCCGCCGTAAAGCCCATCGCGCCTGCCATATGCGCAAGAAAGGCCTCGGCATCCTGCGCCGTCACCGCCCGTGCACCCTCCGCCGCCGCCTCATCCGCGATCAGCCCGGCGTCGCGCCAGATCGGCACCCCGTCCTGCCGCCAGTAGACCGCATAGGCCCATCGCGGCAGGCTCTCGCCCGGATACCATTTGCCCTGCCCATGATGCAGCAGCCCGCCCGGCGCGAATGTCTCCCGCAGCCCCCGGATCAGCCGGTCGGCATAGCCCGCCTTGGTCGGTCCCACGGCATCGCCGTTCCACTCGCCCGCATCGCCGCCATTTTCGGCCACGAAGGTCGGCTCGCCCCCGGTGGTCAGCCGCACATCCTGGCGCTCCAGGTCGGCATCGACCTGCGCGCCCAAAGCCATCACCGCATCCCAGCGCGCATCGGTAAAGGGCTTGGTGATCCGCACCGCCTCGGCAATGCGGCTGACGCCCATGGAGAAATGGAAATCCACTTCCGCCGGCTCGGCCATGCCGGTAATCGGCGCGGCGGATCGATAATGCGGCGTCGCGCAGAGCGGAATATGCCCTTCGCCCGCGAACATCCCCGACGTCGCGTCGAGCGCCACCCAACCCGCGCCCGGCACATAGGCCTCCGCCCAGGCGTGCAGGTCCACCACATCCTGCGAAACCCCCTTGGGCCCCTCCAAAGGCTCGACATCGGCCACCAACTGGATCGAATAGCCCGACACGAAGCGCGCCGCAAAGCCCAGCCGCCGCAGCAACTGCACCAGCAGCCAGGCTGAATCGCGGCACGACCCGGTGCCGATCTCCAGCGTCTCCTCCGGCCCCTGCACCCCGGTTTCCATGCGGATCACATAGCCGACCCGTTGCTGGAGCTGCCGGTTCACCTCGACCAGAAAATCGATCGTCCGTCCTGCAAAGCCCCTATGGCTCTCGACCAACGCCTCAAACAGCGGCCCCTGATCCTCGACCTCGAAATAGGCGGCAAGGTCGGTCCGGAGCTGCTCGTCATAGGCGAAGGGATAGTCCTCCGCATAAGGCTCGACGAAGAAATCGAAGGGATTGATGATGTCCAGATCGGCCAGCAGGTCCACTTCGACCGAGAAATGATCGACCGGATCGGGAAAGACGATCCGCGCCAGCCAATTGCCATGCGGGTCCTGCTGCCAGTTCAGGAAATGCCCCGACGGCTCGATCTTCAACGCATAATTGGGGATTTTGGTCCGGCTGTGCGGCGCGGGCCGCAATCGGATCACCTGCGGCCCAAGCCTGATCGGGTGGCTGTAGCGATAGGACGTCAGGTGGTGGAGCGCGGCCTTCAGCATAAGGGGGATGAAACGCCACCCCCTGCTGCAATGCAATATATAATTGTTTCGCGCCGAAAGATTCTGTCAGGGCAGCAAATCGACCCGCTCCGCATCCGGCATCGCCGCATCCAGCAGCAGCGAGCGGTGGCAAGCCGCCGCATCCCGCTCGAAACAGAGCAAGGCGGTCGGTCGCTCCTGCGCCATTTCAATGAGTTGCGCCGCCTGCACCATGGCTTCGGGCAAGGCCAATTGGCCTTCATAAATCTCCGCCAGCCGCTTGCGATCGCCCTTGCGCGCGGCCTCGCGCCCGGCGGCGGGCGTGCCCAGCGCCTTCAACCCGACATAATCGATCCCCGCCTCCCGCAGCCCGGCGGCCAGGATATTCTTGGAAAAACCCGGCCGCCGCGACAAGGGCACCGCCCGCACATCGGCCAGCAGGGTGACGCCCGCCGCCTGCAACGCCGCGATCACTTCGTCCTGCGTCGCGCCTTCATAGCCGATGGTGAAGATTCGCATGTCCGACAGGATAGCGTGTTGCTGCGAAGCGGCAAACGCTACCCGTCCCCCTCGGCCCGCTCCATCATCTCCATGAAATCCCGCGCCGCGTCCCTGTCGGCCGGGTCCGCGAACGCCTCGTCCAGATCGGGCGCATTGCCCAGCAGGAACATCAGCGACCACAGCGCAAAGCGCCGCCGCCCGTCCGTCTCCAGCCCGAAATCGACCCGCATATGCTCGATCCCCGCCGCCAGCGCGTCGGGCGTCAGCGCGTCCACGTCCCGCACCCCGAAATAGCGGTGCAACTGATCGTCGAAATTCATGGCGCGGGCACCGTTTCGGGCAGGCCCCAGTCGATCGCCCCGCGCCCTTTCTCGTCCAGAAAGGCATTGGCCTTCGAAAAATGGCGGCAGCCCAGAAAGCCGTTATGCGCCGACAGGGGGGAGGGGTGCGCCGCCTTCAGCACCAGATGCCGCGTCCCGTCGACAAACTCCGCCTTGCGCTGCGCATAGGCGCCCCAGAGCAGGAAGACCACTGGCTCGACCTTCTGGTTGACCAGCCGGACGATGGCGTCGGTAAACTGTTCCCAGCCCCGCTTCTGGTGGGACGCGGCCTTGCCCATCTCCACCGTCAGCACGCTGTTCAGCAACAGCACGCCCTGACCTGCCCAATGCTCCAGAAAGCCGTGGCGCGGCGGTTTCAGCCCCAGATCGCTCTGCAATTCCTTGTAGATATTGACCAGCGATGGTGGCGTGCGCACGCCCGGTCTTACGGAAAAGCACAGGCCATGCGCCTGTCCCTCGCCATGATAGGGGTCCTGCCCCAGCACCACCACCTTCACCTTGTCGAGCGGCGTCAGGTCCAGCGCCCGGAAATATTCGCCGCCCTTGGGAAAGACGCGCTTTCCCTGCGCCTTCTCCTCTTCCAGAAAGCGCTTCAGCCCCTGCATATAGGGACTGGCGAATTCCCCGAGCAGCGGCGCGCGCCAGCTCTCGTCCAGCTTGATCGTATCGCTCATGGCCCGGCGTGATGAACCGGGGCGTGAACCGATGTCAACGATCCTTCTTTCCCGCCTTGCGCTGGACGGGCGAATCGGGAAAATAAGCGGGATGCCGCGCCTTCGTACCAAGCTGATCGCCTTTCTGGGGCTGTTCCTCGCCCCCTTGCCCACCGCCGACGCCTTCGGGCCGACGCCGAACCCGGTCGAACACAGCGCGCAATCGCGTCTGATGGCCGAATTCGCCCGCTTTTCGAAGCTGACCGACGGCACGGTCGGCATCGCCGTGCGCGACCTCGGCACCGGGGAGACGCTGGCTTATAATGGCGACACGCTGTTCCCGATGGCCAGCACCTACAAGGTGGCGGTCGCGGCCAAGATCCTCTCGCTGCTCGACGCGGGCAGCCTCAGCCTGGATGAGCCACTGCTTCGCCTTGGCCGCCCGCTGCCGGTGCGCGCGCTGCTGGAAATGAGCCTGACGCTCAGCGACAATGAGGCGACCGATGCCCTCGTCGCCCGCGCAGGCGGTCCGCAGGCCGTGAACGACTGGGTCCACGCCGCCGGGATCAAGGGTCTGCGCGTCGACAGCAACACCCGCGACCTGCTCGCCCGCGCCAAGGTGCCCGGCGTGGGCTTCGGGGATGAAGCGGCCATGGAGTCCGGCCTTTCCGCCGCCCAGCGCGACGCGCGCGACATGCCCAATATCGGCTTCGCCGCCGACCCCCGCGACACCGCCACGCCGCGCGCGATGGACGATCTGCTCGCCGCGATCCGCCTCGGCAAGCTGCTGAAGCCGCAGACGACCGCGCTGATGCTGTCGATCATGGAACGCTGCAAGACCGGCAAGGCGCGGCTGCGCGCCATGCTGCCCCCCGGCACGCGCATCGCGCACAAGACCGGGACGCTGAACGGCCTTGGCAACGATACGGGCATCATCACCCTGCCGGACGGGCGTCTGTTCGTCATTTCGGTCTTCGTGATGAAGGACTATAAGGGGCATGGGATGCGCGACCGCATCATGGCCGAAGCGGCGCGGGCCGCTTATGATTATTTCCTGTTCGCCCCCGATCGGCACACGGCCTGACGCATCGACCTTAACGTCGATCATCTTTCCCGATAGCGTGAAAGGTGATGGAGGAGAGGCAGTGCGATGGACGGCAAGGCTGCGTTCGGGGACTTCTGGCCCTATTATCTCCAGGAACACGCCCATGCGGGCACGCGGGCGATGCACTATGCCGGCACCAGCCTGGTCGTGCTGCTGCTGGCTGCGCTGCCGGTCGCCGGAAGCTGGTGGATGGTCCCCGCGCTCCCGCTGGCAGGCTATGGCTTCGCCTGGATCGGTCACGGCCTGATCGAACATAACCGCCCGGCGACCTTCCGCTACCCGCTCTGGTCGCTCCGCGCCGATTTCGTGATGTGGTTCCGTTTCATCACCGGCCGCATGGGCCGCGACCTCAAACGCGCCGGCGTCCGCCCCGACGGCTCGGTCGATCCCGCCCTGCGCCGGGAGCTGTAGCCGACCTATGTCCTCCCCACGTAACGCGTGCGGAGGATCAATCTCCACAACTTGACCCTCGCCACGGCTCTGCCAAAAGGGGCCGCAATGGCCCTCACCGCCCAATTCGCCCGCTTGACCGATCCCGCGATCCTCGCCCCCCGCTGGCAGTCGCTGGAGGCCCGCGCGACCCCCAGCTTCTTCCTCGGCTGGACCTGGACCGGCGCCTGGCTGGAAAGCTACGGCGTCCGTCCCGAACTGCTCGCCGTCACCGACCCGCAGGGGCAGGACATCGCGCTCGCCCTGTTCGGCCACGCCATGCAGCCTCGCCTGCTGGGCCGCAGCGCCACCTTGTCGCTCAACCAGTCGGGCGACGCCTGCGCCGACCGCCCGTTCATCGAATATAACGGCCTGCTGATCGCGAAGGGCAGGGAAGGGGAGGCGAGCCAAGCCGCGCTCCACGCCCTCCAGAAACGCAACGACTGGCGCACCCTGCGCCTCAGCGGCATCGCGCCCGGTTCGCCGTTTCTTGAAATCCCCGCCCGCCGCAAGACCCGCCTCGACCGATCCCCTGTCTATCAGGTCGATCTCGAAGCCGTCCGCGCATCCGATTATCTGTCGCTGCTCAGCGCCAACAGCCGCAGCCAGATCCGCCGCGCCCTCAAGGATCATGGCGGCACGCTCCCCACCGCCACCGCCGCCACCGCCGCCGAAATCGAACCCTGGCTGGAGGAAATGCAGACCCTCAACACCGGCCGCCACGCCGACAATGCCTGGGACGACCCGGCCTTTCGCCGCTTCGCCGCCACGCTCGCGCGCCGCAGCGAACAGGTCGAACTGCTCCGCTTCACCGACGGCGCCGGAACGGTCGGCCTGCTCCTCAACTTCCTCCACGACGGCACGGCGATGAACTACCAGTCCGCCTTCGCCGCCCCGCGCACCGCGAAGGACAAGCCCGGCCTGCTCTGCCACGCCGCCGCCGTCGGCCATTATGCCGCGCGGAAGCTGAAACTCTACTCCCTGCTCGCGGGCAAGGACCGCTACAAGCAAAGCCTCGCCACCCGCGAGGAGGCGCTGGAATGGTGGCAGGTCGACCGCTTCAGCCCCCGTCTCGAAGCCGAAGCCGCCTTGCGCAAAATCCTCAGACGCCCAGCTTCCGCATGATCCGATAGGCGATCCGCCGCACCCCCTGCGCCTCCGGCCTCGCGCCGATCCGCGCCGTCGGCAAGCTGCGCCGCCGCAGCAGCGCGTTCAGGCTGTGCAACTCGCCCTCCGCCACGCTCCGTTCAGACCGCCAGGTGACGGATAGGCTGACCGATACGGACGGCCCGTTTTCCACGAAATGCGGCGCCTTCACCGGCACATGAATCGCATCCCCCGGCAACAGCGTCACCGCCATGCCCCGGTCGCGAAACCCCTCCCGCCAGTTCAGATTGCGATGCCCGCCTGCATGAAAGGCCTCGCTCTGCACCGCGGGCACCAGTTCCTCGTCGCCCGCCGGAAAGACCGTCATGGTCTTCTGCCCTTTGATCTGCAGCAGGATATTATGCTCCGGGTCCATGTGGAACGGCGTCACGCTGCCTGGCGAGGAAAGGAAGATGAAGGCCTGCCGATGCAGCATCGGCCCGGTTTCCCGCTCCACCAGCGGCGACAACTCACCCAGCGCCCGGTCGAGCAGCGCGCCATAATCCGCATCCCGCTCGACATTCTTCAGCACCGCCCAACTGCCGTTGGTCTCGATGGTCCGGATCGTCTCGCCCAGGCTCAGCCCGTTGGAAGGCGTATCCTCCGCCCGCACGCCCAGCGGCAGCTTGCCCAGATTATATTCCACGCAAGCGGCAGGCATCCGCTCCGCCAGCCCGGCCAAAGCCTCCAGCGTCAGCAGCGCATGCCCCGCCAGACCATGGCTCAATGTCGCCGCCCGGTCCGGATAGGCCGCCGCAAAATCCGCGCGCGCCCCTTCCGGAAACACCGCTGCCTCGATGGAACTCGCCGCGTTCATAGCTGTCCTCTCAACCGTCGCCCCAGCGCCTCGACACCGTTGGCCAGCGCGAAAGCCGCACTTCTGCCCGCACCGCGCAAGGCGATGCGATATTGGGCAATCGTCCGCCGCTCGGCCCACAGGCTGTCGATCATCGGGTGATCCGCCGCCGCGCAGCTATCCATCCAGCCGATGCCGGGATCGCCCAGCACCGCATGCAGATTGGCGATCTCGATCAGCACTCCGGGCGAAAAGCGGCCCAAGGCCTCGTCAAAAGCGATCTTGAAGGAAAAGGCGCCTTCGCCATGGCGGAAATTGACCAGCATCGCGATCGCCCGCCCATCCAGGTCCATGCGCAGGAAATGCAGCCGTCCGCTCTCGAACGCCGCGGCGCAGGCGGCGCGGAAGAAGGCCGCGTCATCGGCCTTGCAGGCCAATGCCGACCCTTCCGATCCCTTCCAGCCCGAAGCCTCCAGCGCCAGAAATTCCCCGCACCACGCCGCGAGTTCCGCTCCATCGACCAGCAACCGGCTCCCGACCGCGCCGATATCCGCCAGCCGCTTCTGCAAGCGCCGCAATTCCTTGCGCTTCTTGGCCCGCACATGGGCTTCCCAATAGGCGTCCGCGCCCATGTCCGACCGCAGCATCGCCCGGTCGTATCGATGCACCTCGCACCGCCCGCGCCGCTGCTCGACGCACAGCGCCTCCAGCGCCGCCGCATTGGCGCCCGCCGCATCCAGCCCACGCAGATGCAGGAAGCCCGGCGCCCAGGGCGCGTCGTCCAACTGCCCCAACAGGCTGCGCCAGGCCGCGATTTCCTCGCCCCGCCGAATCAGCGGCGCGCCGAAGAAGCTATGGTCGTGCATCCAGTTGGTGACGCACCGCACCGGCAATCGCCCATGCCGCGGCGCGACCACCACCGGCATCAGCCCGATCAGGTCGCCGTCCCGCCGCGCCTCCAGCACCCGCACGACCTTGTCGCCCGCCAGATGATCCAGCGCCGCGCACAGCATTTCGGGCATATAGAAGGCATTGGCTTCAGCCGCCTCGTCCGCCAGCGCGGCCCATTGCGCGCGCTGCACCGGGGCATAGGCGCGCGCATTCGCCAATGCGGGATGGGAAGCCATGTCCATGGCCCCGGCCTTAGCCGCCAATGATTAGGGAATGGCTAATCCCTGCATCCCAAACCACCCCGGCAATTTCAGGGACTGATGCGGGCCTTATGGGGAAAGCCCTTTACATCCTCCACCGGACAGTCTGTGAAGGGCCGATCGCCAGGAAAGACAGGAACAACGCGGCATGACAATCCTTGTGACCGGCGCCGCCGGCTTTATCGGCATGGCCGTGGCGGACCGGCTGCTGGCGCAGGGGCGCGCGGTCTTCGGCATCGACAATATGAACGACTATTATCCCGTCTCGCTGAAGCGCGACCGGATCGCCGCCCTGGATGATCGCCATGGCGGCCTGTTCACCTTTGCCGAACTCGACTTTGCCGACATGGACGCGCTCCAGGCGGCGCTGCACGACCATCCGATCGACGCGATCATCCATCTCGGCGCCCAGGCGGGCGTGCGCTATTCGCTGATCAACCCCCACGCCTATGTGCGCTCCAACCTCGCCGGCCATGTCAACATGCTGGAAGTGGCGCGGGAGCGGCGGGTGCGGCATCTGGTCTATGCTTCTTCCTCCTCCGTCTATGGCGGCAACGACTCGCTGCCTTTCCGGGTAGAGGACCGCGCCGACCACCCCGTCTCGCTCTATGCCGCGACCAAGCGGGCGGACGAGCTGATGAGCGAGACCTACGCCCATCTCTTCCGCATTCCGATGACGGGCCTGCGCTTCTTCACCGTCTATGGCCCCTGGGGCCGCCCGGACATGGCGATGTGGATCTTCACCTCGAAGATCCTCGCGGGCGAGCCGATCCCGGTCTTCAACCATGGCCGGATGCAGCGCGACTTCACCTATATCGACGATATCGTCAGCGGCGTGATCGGCTGCCTCGACCATGCGCCGGAGGATGATGGCGCGCCCAAGGCGGGCGGCAGCCGCTCGCCCCACCGGCTCTACAATATCGGCAACAACCGCCCCGAAGAGCTGATGCACCTCATCGCCGTTCTGGAGGATGCCTGCGGCCGAAAGGCGGAAATCGACTTCCAGCCGATGCAGCCGGGCGATGTCCCCGCGACTTTCGCGGACATCAGCGCCATCGCGCAGGATATCGGTTTCGCGCCGGCCACCGGCATTGAAGTCGGCGTGCCGCGTTTCGTCGACTGGTATCGCGCCTATCATGAATGAGGGCACGAATGAAGGTGGCGCGCCGCAAAAGGGGCTCAAAACAGCCCTGGTGGGAAAAGGTTCCGCCATCGGCCGAACTTATTGAGCGACTGATCGCTTTTTGGTCCATTGTGGCGTTAATGGCGCGTAAATCTTCATTCGCACTTGCGAAATAGATTGCCATTTCTAAAGGAAGACGCCTATCCACATCAGCCGGGTGCCGGTTGGTTCCAACCGGTCGGGTCGCGGAACGAGGTAAGGGTGGAACACCGTGGGGCGGTGGTTCGCCGCCACTATCGCAAGCTGGAACCGGGCGTCAGCCCGGATAAGCCGGCGCCGATGGTGGAAAAAAGGGCTTGCGCGTGTCGACAGTAACGAAAATCGTGCCATTCGGCTCAGGCGGGCGGATCGCGGAAACCGCGCGCCGTACCTTGTCCATCGCGGCGGAGGGGCTGAACGCCCTTGAGGCGCAATTCACCGACCGGGAATTTTCGGCCAATTTCCTGCGGCTGATCGGCGTCATCATGAATGTCCGGGGCCGGGTGATCGTCACCGGCATGGGCAAGAGCGGCATCGTCGCGCGCAAGATGACGGCGACGCTGACCTCCACCGGCACGCCCGCCATCTTCCTGCATCCCGCCGATGCCGGTCATGGCGATTTGGGCATGGTGACGCCGGACGACGTCGTGCTGATGCTGTCCCATTCGGGCGAGTCCAACGAACTTGGCCCCATCATCCAATATTGCAAGCGCTTCGCCATCCCGCTGCTGGGCATGACCGCCCGGTCGCACAGCACGGTCGCGGCGGCATCGGACATCTGCATATTGATGCCCAATGTGAAGGAAGCCTGCCCCAATTCGCTCGCGCCGACGACCTCCACCACGATCCAGATGGCCTTTGGCGACGCGCTGGCCATCGCGCTCATGGAAATGCGCGGTTTTTCGGCGGACGATTTCCACAAATTCCATCCCAATGGCCGGCTGGGCGCGCAATTGGTCAAGGTGCGCGAACTCATGGCCTCGGGCGGCGACGTGCCCCGCGTGGAGGAAGACGCCTCGCTGCTGGACGCCACCATCGAAATGACTCGCGCGCGTCTGGGCGGCACGGCGATCGTCGACCGCGCCGGGGCGCTGATCGGCGCCTTCACCGATGGCGACCTGCGCCGCACCGTCACCGGCACCCGCCATATGAACGAGCCGGTCGGCCGCCACATGACGGCAGAGCCGGTTTCGGTCAACCCGGAAGAACTGGCATCCGAAGCCCTGCGGCTGATGCACGACCATAATATCACCCTGCTTTTCGTCTGCGAAAAGGACCGGCTGGTCGGCGCCGTCCATATGCACGACCTGTTGCACGCCGGTGTTGCCTGAGAGGCGATCGTCACATGCGGCGCCAAGGGTTTCGGTGCACCTGCGAAGGCAGGAGCTTGGGTGGTGTGGACAAATTCAGGACTCGCCAGACTGATCGATTTAGGTGGAGGGCGGGCGTTCTCCCTTTCGTCACCCCGGGCTTGATCCGGGGTTCCGCTTTTCTTCCCGATCGCGCGCCTGAAAAGACGGAGGGACCCCGGATCAAGTCCGGGGTGACGAGGGTGGTAATGTCAGGAAATGACCTTTCCCTGCATTCCAAACTTGTTCACGCAGCCCAGTCCCGCCGCCTGACTGCTTTTCTTCACATGCCATTTCGCACAGCCTCTCAACAGCTCCGCCTAAAATGACCTCTCCCACGCTCGTCGTCATTCCCGCCCGCGCAGGCTCCTCGCGCCTGCCGCGCAAGCCGCTGCGCCTGATCGCGGGCCGCACGCTGCTGCACCGGACCATCGCCATGGCCCGCGCCGCCATCGCCGGTCTCCCGCACGCGCAACTCCTGGTCGCCACGGATGACGAGGAAATAGCCGCCCACGCCCGCGCCGCAGGTTGCGACGCCGCCATGACCGACAGCGCCATCGCCACCGGCTCTGGCCGCGCCCTCGCCGCCGCCCGGCAGTGCGAGAGCCCGCCCCGTTTCGTCGTCAACCTTCAGGGCGACAGTCCTTTCCAGCCCGAAGGCACGGTCCGCGCCGTCATCGCCGCGCTGGAATCCGGCGCGGATGTCGCCACCCCCGTCATTGCCCTCGACTGGCCCGCGCTGGATGCCCTGCGCGACCACAAGACGCGCTCGCCCTTCAGCGGCACCACCTGCGCTCGCGCTCCGGACGGTCGCGCCCTCTGGTTCTCCAAAACCATCATCCCGGCCATAAGGGACGAGCAAGCCCTTCGGCAAAGCCGGAAACTGTCCCCGGTCTGGCGCCATGTCGGCCTTTACGGCTATACGCTCGACGCGCTGACCCGCTTCGAATCCGCCCCGCCGACCGTCCTCGAAAATCTCGAAGGGCTGGAGCAGCTTCGCCTGCTGGAACTCGGCATCTCGGTCACCACCGTTCCGGTGCCCCCGCCCAGCTTCGACAGCTCCGGCATCGATACGGAGGCCGACATCGCCCGCGTCGAAGCCCTGATCGCCACGCACGGCGACCCGACGCCGCCACACGCGCCTTAACATGCGCCGCATCTTCATCATCCGTCACGGCAACACCTTCGAAAGCAGCGCGCAGGCCTGCCGCATCGGCGCGGGCACCGACATTGCGCTGGTGGAAAGCGGCCGCGCCCAGGCCGACCGCCTCGGCGTCTGGTTCGCGGCGCAAAGTCTCCCGATCCGCCGCCTCCACAGCAGCCCGCTCCTTCGCGCGGAGGAAACCGCCACCCGCATCGCCGCCGCCACCGGCCACCCTGTCGACGGCCCGCTGCCCTGGCTCAACGAAATCGATCACGGTCCCGACGAAGGCCGTCCCGAAGCGCAAGTCCTCGCCCGCCTCGGCGCGCAAGCCCTCGCCGCCTGGGACGAGCAGGGCATCGCGCCCAAAGATTGGACCGTGGACGCGCAATCCCGCATCGCCGCCTGGAAAAGCTGGTTCGCGCAAGGGGGGGAGGGCGCCGACCTGCTCGTCACCAGCAACGGCGCCGCCCGTTTCGCGCTGATCGCTTTGGGCCTCCCGCTGGCTTCGCTCAAACTCCGCACCGGCGCTTTTGGCGAACTGATAATCGACGAAAGGGGCGCCGCCCAACTCATCCGCTGGGACGAACGCCCCTGATCTTCCCGCACACGCTGGCGTGAGACGGGAGTGAAACGGCAGTCATGCGCTTCCGCTCAATTCTTCCGCTGCGGCACCGTAAACGTCCCCGACACACGCCCGCCAGCCCCGTCGGACACGCCCGAGCCACCCCCTCCGGCAGCCCGCCCATCCACGGTAGACCGCCCGCTCGTCAGATCGATCACCAACCGCCCGCCGGTCAGCCGATTCGTCCCCTGCGTCAACGACACATTGCCCAGCATGGTGATCAGCCGGCTGTTCAGGTCGTAAATGGCGACATTGCCCTTCGCCGTCTCATTCCCCTTGGTCACCACGACATTGCCCGAAGCATCGATCCGGTCGATCTCCACCCCGCTGGCCCCGCCACCCGGCTGGTTCCGGTACGCCACCGTCATCCGCGCCGCATTCAGCGTCATTCCCGCCTGCGTCACCTCGACATGGCCGGACACGACGACGCGATCGGCGCGGTCCTGCACCTCGATCCGGTCGGCGGTGAAGTTCACCGGCGCATTGCTGTCATGATTCTTCAGCACCTGCGCTTCCGCCCCGGCATACATCAGTCCGGTCGCGCCCAGCACAGTCAGGGACACCAAAATAAGGGGCTTTTTCATCACTTCCGCCCTTTGAGGCCATTTTGTTCGATACGCAAGCTCGCTCGCCCGTTCAGCGTCACCGTGCGCGCGCCCAGGTCCGCTTCCAGATGGTCGCCGCTGAACGTTCCGATCGGTATCCGCCCGTCCACGCGCCCGGCGCTCTGCATCCGCCGCGTCTTGAGGTCGACGCCCACATCCCGCGTCGTCATCCTGTATCCGCCCTCCGACTGGAACTGCACCGGCCCGTCGATCGCGACCCGCTCCGTATCCATGTCGTACCGGCCCTTCTGCGCCCGCAGCAAGGCCTGCCCGTCGGACAGCAATATCCGCGCCGACATGTCGTTCAGATCCACGATCGGCTCCCGCGAACTTTTCTGCACCGCAGAGCCTGCCCGCAGGGAAAAGGGCTGCCCCTTGCTGTCCTCCCCGCGATAGAGCGCCTCGGTCACGCGCATCCGCTCCTTCGCCACCTCGACCTTGTTCTTGTCGAGCACGAAGCTGACCTTGTCCCCGCCAGTGAAGGGCGCCGTCGCCAGCAAAGCCGCCAGCACGCCCACCGCCGCCGGCAGCCAGTTCTTGAGCAGCCCGACCAGCCGGTCATGGCTTCCCCCCGGCCTCGCCCAATGGCGGCGCAGATTGCGTTGCTGATCGGCCTGAATCGACATGGCAACCCTCACATATGCGCGAAGATATCGATCTCCGGCCATCCCGCCAGGTCCAGCTCGGCCCGATGCGGCAGGAAATCGAAACAGGCCTGCGCCAGTTCCATCCGCCCCTCGCGCACCAGCCGCTTGTCCAGCTCCGCCTTCAACGCATGCAGATGCCGCACGTCGGACGCGGCATATTCCTTCTGCGCGTCGGACAGCGCCGGCCCGCCCCAGTCGCTCGACTGCTGCTGCTTGCTGATCTCCTGCCCCAGCAGTTCGCGCACCAGTTCCTTCAGGCCATGGCGGTCGGTATAGGTCCGCACCAGCCGCGAAGCGATCTTGGTGCAATAGACCGGCGCCGCCACCACGCCCAGATAATGCTTCAGCGCCGCAATGTCGAAGCGCCCGAAATGATAGAGCTTGAGCCGTTCCGGATCAGCCAGCACCGCGCGCAGATGGGGCGCGGCATAATCGCTGCCGGGGTTGAAGCGCACCAGATGCTCGTCCCCCTTGCCGTCGCTGATCTGCACCACGCACAGGCGGTCGCGGGGCGTGATCAGCCCCATGGTTTCGGTATCGACGGCGATCGGGCCGGGGGCAAGGACGCCCTCGGGCAGATCCTCTTCATGGAAATGGACGGTCATGATTCCCCTCTATGGCTAAAGCCGCCATATCGCAATCACCGCCTGCATGGGGGAACGAAAGGCGCCCAATCGGTCCCAAAATCGCCATTTCCGGCCCTTTGCCTGCCTCAAAAATCATTCGCGCTCCCCTGAAAAGTTGATATAGTGAGTCCCAAACCGCGTGCTAGCGGTGGATTCTGCATGTCATTCGCCCGACATGTTTGTCCGGTTTAGTCTGGGGCGAAGCGAAAGTGACCAACAGGGCATGAGTTTTGATAGAGGTCGCCGCGGCGGGCGCGGCAAGGACAAGCGCGACGGTTTCGGCGACGAAGGTTTCTATGAGGGTGGCCGCGGCGGCTTCGGCGGCGATCGCGGTGGCTTTAGCGGTGGCGGTTTCGGCGGTGATCGTTTTGGCGGCGGCGGCGGTGGTGGCTTCGGCGGTGACCGCGGCGGCTTCGGTGGCGGCGGCGGTGGTGGCCGCGGCGGCTTTGGCGGCGGTGGCGGCTTCGGCGGCGGCGGCGGCGGCGGTGGCCGCGGCATGCCCGCACAGGTCGTCGGTGAAGGCACCGGCGTGGTCAAGTTCTTCAACGGCCAGAAGGGTTTTGGCTTCATCGTCCGTGACGATGGCGCCGAAGACGTATTCGTGCATATCAGCGCCGTCGAGCAGGCGGGCCTGACCGGCCTGGCCGAAGGTCAGCAGCTCGGCTTCACGCTGGTCGATCGCGGCGGCAAGGTGTCGGCAACCGATCTCAAGATCGAGGGCGAACCGCTCCCCGTCACCGATCGCGCGCCTCGCGAACCCCGCGCAGGCGGCTTCGGCGATCGTCCGGGCGGCGGCGACCGCGGCCCGCAGCGCCAGCTCACCGGCGAACGCGCCAGCGGCACGGTCAAGTTCTTCAACGCCATGAAGGGCTTCGGCTTCATCCAGCGCGACGACGGCCAGCCCGACGCGTTCGTGCACATCAGCGCCGTAGAACGCGCCGGCATGAGCGCTCTGAATGAAGGCGACCGCCTCGACTTCGAACTCGAAGTCGACCGGCGCGGCAAATACGCGGCCGTGAACCTTCAGTCGAAGGCCGACTAGGAAAATACCGCCCGCTTTCGGGAGAGGATAGAGAAGGGGTCGCCTGCCCGGCGGCCCCTTTTCTCATTCTGCTTCGAGAAGCATGGTATCGGCGGAAGGGTGTGCGACGCCAGCGTGATCCTTCAGTCGCCGGCCAATAAAAATGATACTAGGGCGGGTTTCGATCGGACTGGATCGGATCATGCTCTATTGGTCTTTTGTTTTCCGCGTTTTCCGAGCCAGCAGATGATGCCATCTGCTTCGAAAACGCTCTAGGCTGTAGTGACATTTTAGGGATTTCGATATTGTTGGATTTGTGATTCACCACTGGCTTTTGGAGGCTGGTGTGGAAGGCGAGGTACTGAGGGACGATCAGTGGGAG